>FSYV01000593.1_pt1 | contig 20895 bp, 9 predicted proteins | sample 1638641 | NCBI WGS metagenome assembly FSYV01 (sample SAMEA3914813, study PRJEB12502) | metagenome | biome: forest; material: soil | place: Canada | collected 2011-07-07 | depth 0.3 m
ACGCCCACTCCGACCCCAACACCCACGCCTACACCTACGCCGACTCCCACGCCAACCCCAACTCCTGTCAATGGATTGCCTACGCATGCATTGGTCGGCTACCTGCACTCAAGTTTCGCCAACGGCTCGGGTTACATCCCGATGGCCAGCGTGTCCAGCAACTGGGATGTGATTGCCCTCGCCTTTGCCGATGCAGACAGCAGCGGCAACATCACCTTCACGCGCTGTTCGAGTACCGATTGCCCGAACATCGAGAGCGATGCCACGTTCAAGGCATCGATCAAGGCCAAGCAGGCGGCCGGCAAGAAAGTGATCATCTCGATCGGCGGCGCCAACGGCCTGGTACAACTGACCTCGGCGGCCGCAGTCAGCAACTTCGTTACCTCGGTCGAAAATATCATCGACACATGGGGCCTGGACGGCATCGACATCGATTTTGAAAACCAATCGCTTTCGCTCAATGCCGGCGACACCGACTTCACCAAGCCGACCACACCCGTCGTCGTCAACCTGATCTCGGCATTGCAGCAGATCTCTTCGCACTACGGTTCCAAATTCATCCTGACGATGGCGCCGGAAACCTTTTTCGTCCAGCTCGGCTACAGCTTCTATGGACCCGGACCGAACGGCTCGGCCGACGCGCGCTCGGGCGCGTTCCTGCCAGTGATCTATGCGATGCGCAACCAGCTGACGTTCCTGATGGTGCAAGACTATAATTCCGGCCCGATAACGGGGCTCGACAACCAGTACCATACGATGGGCGGCGCCGACTTCCTCGAAGCCATGACAGACATGGAACTGGCAGGCTTCACCGTTGCCAACAGCGGCGGCAAGGTCTGGCCAGGTTTGCGCCCGGATCAGGTAGTCATCGGCATTCCGGCCAACGCCAACGCCGGCAACGGCTACCCGTCGGTGGCCGACACGGAGACCGCGCTCGACTGCCTGATGAAAGGCATCTGCAGCGCCTACAAACCGCATCAGGTCACGCCGACCTTGCGCGGCATGATGACCTGGTCGATCAATTGGGACGTGTATTCGGGCAATTCGTTCTCGACGCCGTACAAGGCTTATTTCGCCGCCTACGGAAACTGATCCCAGCGAAGGAAAAAGCCCCGGCAGCGCAAAACTGTCGGGGCTTTTTGCATAACCATTCCGGCTGAATCAAGTTCATCCCATATCGATGCGCAAGCCCCTCGCCAGGTTTCGCCGCTTGCACTTCCCTCATGATCAATCTGCGGCGCACACGACCCGCATCAGCCGTGCGGATCAAGGCAAGAATTGACAGGTCTTTACGCCGTTGTTTGTGCGATAAACCGCGCTGCGGACGAAATAGACTACCCGTTGAATCGCCAAATGCGATCAATGCGCCCGCACTTGGCCGCGCACTTGGTTGACTATATCTCCATCAAAATGAGCAATTGCCGGTGCACTTGACGTCGTGCGCGGTCGAAATCGACGAATAGACGAAAGTCTGTCGGATTTGATCTGCGCCGATTGCGCGAGCGTCCCAAAAAGACATCGGCATCGACGCAGGGAACAAGAATAATGAGCGGAGTATCCGGCTACACGACCGATCAAATCGCCACGCTGACCTCGTCGCAGATCGCGGCACTATCCAGCGCCGATATCGTTTCGCTCTCCACCGCCCAGGTGGCGGCGTTCACGACCACCCAGATCAACCAGTATTTCAGCACGCAGCAGATCGCCGCACTGACAACCATCGAGGTGCAGGCGCTGACCACGGCACAGATCAACGCGGGCCTCAGCACCGATCAGATCGCGGCATTGACCAGTGTGCAGATGGCTGCGCTCAAAGGTGCGCAGGTTGCTGTGCTGACCACCGCTCAGGTAGCCAGCCTCGCATCCGATCAATTGACAAATCTGAGCACAGCAGCGGTGCAAGCGCTGACCATCACGCAAATCAGCCAGGGGCTGAATGCAGACCAGGTCGGCGCATTGACGACTACCCAGACGGCAGCGCTCAGAGGAGTGCAGATTACCGCCCTGACCACGGCCCAGGTCAACGCCCTGACTGCCGCGCAACTGGAAAATCTGACCATCGCGCAAGTTCAGGTCCTGACCACCGGCCAGATCGGCCAGGGTTTGGCTATCGACCAGGTCGCGGCGCTCACGACGGCTGAAATCGCGGCGTTGAAGGCAGTGCAGATAGCGTCGCTGACGACGAGCCAGATCCAGTTCGGCTTGAGCAACGACCAATTGGCCAGCCTGACGCCTACCGAAATTCAGGCCTTGAGCAACACGCAGATTGCGCAAGGTTTGAGCGTCGATCAAATCGGCAACCTGACGACCGCCGCGATTGCCGCCTTGAAGCCATCGCAGGTTGCCGCATTGAGTACGGCCCAGATCCATTTCGGCATGAACTACGATCAACTGGCCAGCTTGAGCACACCGGCCGTGCAGGCCTTGACGGCCACGCAAATCGGCCAGGGTCTGAGCATCGATCAAATCACCAACATGACGACGCTGGAAATGGCGTCGTTGAAAGGCACGCAGATCGCGGCGCTGACAACGGCCCAGTTGCGCTATGGCGTCACCGGCGATCAATTGGTCAACATGACCACCGCCGAGATCGCCTCGTTCATGCCGACCCAGATCAGCCAGGGCTTGAGCGTCGATCAGGTCGCGGCACTGACCACCGACCAGATCGCGGCACTGAAAACGGCGCAGGTGGCGGCACTGACCACCGCGCAGATCCAGTCCGGCTTGAACATCGATCAATTGACCAGCCTGACTACCGCCGAAGTGCAGGCCTTGACGACGGCGCAAATAAGCCTGGGGTTGAGCCTCGATCAAATCGCCAACCTGACGACCGCGCAGGTGGCCGCGCTCTCCACGGCACAGGTTGCGGCGCTGACCACGGCGCAGATTGCATCGGGATTGACCGTCGATCAGTTGACCAGCCTGTCAGGCGCAGCCATCCAGGCATTGACGACGACGCAACTGGCGCTCGGCTTGACGCCCGCCGATATTGCCATCTTGACGACGGCACAGATCGCAGCCTTGCTTCCCGGGCAGGCAGCCGCACTGTTGGCGGCGCAACTTGCTGGCTTGAACAGCGCCCAGATCGCATCGCTCGGCACTGCCGCCATCGCGGCGCTCGGCACCGATCAAATCAGCCTCGGGTTGAATATCGGTCAATTGCAGGGTTTGACGACCGCGCAGATACGCGCACTGAATACGTCGCAGATCAACGCCGGCCTGACGCCGGCCGATCTTGCCGCACTGACGACGGCACAAGTCGCCGCGTTCTCGACCAGCCAGGTCCAGGCGCTAACCGTCGCGCAGATCGCTGCGTTGAGCACCGGCCAGGTCAGCAGCCTGGCGGCGGCCGCCATCGCAGCGCTTGGTACGACGCAGGTCAGCCTCGGATTGACCACGGCACAGGTCGCCAACCTGACTGCCGCGCAAATCCAGGCATTGACCGGCGTCCAGATCAACCTTGGCCTCACCATCGCCGATATCGGCGCCTTGACGACGACGGAAGCCGCCGCATTGCGCAGCAATCAGGTGAGCGCATTGTCGAATGCCGAAATTGCTGCGCTCGGTACAGCCCAACTGACCAGCTTGAGCGGCAGCGCCATCGCCGCTCTGACCACTACACAGATCAACCAGGGATTGACTGCGGACCAGGTCGCATCTCTTACGACGGCACAAGTTCAGGCGCTGACCAGCGCACAAATTCACTTCGGATTGAGCAACGATCAAGTAGCCGCCTTGACTACGGCGCAGGTGGCGGCATTGCGCGCCACACAGGCGGCCGCATTGACGACTGGCCAGATCGCCGGCTTGAATACTGCACAATTGGTCAGCCTTGGCACCGACGCCATCACCGCGCTGACAACAGCACAGGTGCGCCTGGGCCTGAATGCGGACCAGGTGCAAAACTTGACGACCGCGCAGCTGCAGGCATTGACCAGCGCGCAAATCGGTCAGGGGTTTGGCCTCGACCAGCTTGCTGCCTTGACCAGTACGCAAATCACCGCGCTCAATGCGGCGCAGGTCGGCGCACTGACTACGGCGCAGATCAATCTCGGCCTCTCGACCGATCAGCTGGCCAGTCTGACTTCAGCACAAATCCAGGCGTTGACGTCAACGCAAATCAACCTCGGCCTGAGCACCAGCGATATCGCTGCCCTGACCACGACGGAAATCGCGGCCTTGCTCCCAGGCCAGGTGACGGCTCTATCCAATAGCCAAATCGGCGCATTGACGTCCGACCAGGTCGTGAGCCTGAGCGCGGCCACCATTGCCGCGCTGACGACGGCACAACTGAATCTCGGCCTGTCATCGAGCCAGGTCGCCGCCTTGACCACGGCACAGATTCAAGCCTTGACCAATACCCAACTCAGCCTGGGTATCGGCGCGACGGGCATCAGCGTACTCACGACCGATCAGGTGAATGCGCTGCTTCCGGCCCAGATTGCCGCGCTTGGCACGGCACAAGTCGGCACGCTGAGCATGGACCAACTGCAAAGCCTTTCCACAACCGCGATTGCGGCATTGACCAGTGCGCAAATCAATCAGGGTTTGAGCGCCAATCAACTGGCAGAGCTGACCACGGCACAGATCCGGGCGCTCACCAACACGCAAATCAGCCAAGGGCTCGGCACAGCGCAGATTGCCGCATTGAGCAGCGCCGAGATCGTTGCCTTGAAAACTTCGCAAATTGCCGCGCTCACGACCAGGCAAATCAATCTCGGCCTGACCACCGACCAATTGGTGAACCTGACGAGCGCACAGCTGCAGGCATTGACGACCGCACAAATTCGCCTGGGTTTGAGCGCGGCCGACGTGGCCGCGTTGACGTCCGGGCAAATGACCGCGCTCACAACAAGCCAGATCGCGGCACTGAGCAGCGCGCAACTGGGCCTGACGCCGGCACAATGGGCCAACCTGACCACCAGCCAGATCCAGGCACTGACAACCGCGCAGATCAACCAGACGCTGAATGCCGCCGACATTGCCGCATTGAGCTCGGACCAGATCGCCGCCTTGCGCAGCAACCAGGTCGCCGCACTCTCCACTGCGCAAATTGCCGCACTGGGCACCGATCAATTGGCCGCCCTGCGAACGGCCGACATCGCGGCCCTGACCACGGCGCAAGTCAGTCTGGGCCTCACCACCGATCAGGTGGCAAACCTGACCACCTTACAACTGCAGGCACTGACCAGCGCGCAGATAAAACTTGGCTTGGGCACCGCGCAGATCGCAGCATTGAGTACGACCCAGACGGCCAGCCTGAAAACTGCGCAGGTGGCGACATTGACCACTGCGCAAATCCATTTCGGCCTGGGCACGGATCAAATCGCCAACCTGACGACCGCACAAGTCCAGGCGTTGACGAGCGCGCAAATCAGCCTCGGTCTGAGTGCAGCCGACGCTGCGGCACTGGGCGCCACGGAAATCGCTGCGTTGCGCACCAATCAGGTTACCGCCCTCACCTCGGCGCAATTGAGCAGTTTGAGCGCAGACCAAATGGCTCAACTGAGCACGGCAGACATTGCCGCGCTGACCACGACACAGGTCAACCTCGGTTTGACGACCGGCCAGATTGCCGGTCTGAGCACGGCTGCGGCGCAGACCCTGACAACTGCCCAGATCAAACTCGGATTGAACACCGCGCAGATCGCGGCGATCTCCACCGCCGATCTGGCGGCAATGAAAACCAGCCAGATCGCCGTGTTGACCACCAAACAAATCAGCCTCGGCCTGAGCGTGGATCAGGTTGCCTATTTGACGACGGCCCAGATACAGGCATTGACCACCGCGCAAATCGGCCAGGGGTTGAACAGCGCACAAATCGCCGGCCTGAGCACGGCGCAGATCGCGGCGTTAAAGACCAGCCAGATTGCGGTTCTCGGCACGAACCAGATCAGCCTCGGACTCACAACCGATCAATTGACCAGCCTGACTTCCGCCCAAATGCAGGCGCTAACTACCGCGCAAATCCGCCTCGGCTTGAGCACCGCCGATCTGGCCGCATTGAGCACGGCGCAGATTGCCGCCCTGAAAACCAACCAGATTCCCGCGCTGAGCACCGCGCAGCTTTACTATGGGATGACGACCGCACAATGGGGCAGTTTGAAAAGCGCGCAGATACAAGCACTGACGACCGCGCAAATCAATCAGGGCTTGAATAGCGATGCCATACCTGCCTTGACCACGCTCGAGGTTGCCGCATTGCGCAGCAATCAGATCGAGGCCCTGTCGGTCGCCGCGGTCATGGCGCTGACCAGCGACCAACTCGACAGCATGGCGACTGCAGCGCTTTCCGCACTCGGCGCTGCGCAATTGAACTTCGTCCTCGACAGCGATCAGACCGCGTATCTGAGCACGGCGCAACTACAAGCCTTGAACAACGCCAAAGTCATCCTGCCGCTCGGCACCGCACAAATCGCCAGCCTCACGACAGCACAGATCGCCGCTCTGAAAACCGCGCAAATCGCCGCGCTCACCACGGCGCAAATCGCCGCCTTGACGACCGATCAATTGGCACGTTTGGCCTCGACGACGCTGCAGGCGCTGACCTCGGCCCAAATCGGCAAGGGCTTGACGACGGCGCAGATTGCCGCCCTGACGACCGGCGAGACGGCCATGTTCAAGACCAGCCAGATCGCCGCCCTGAGCACCAGACAGATCGCCCAGGGCTTGACCACGGCACAGCTAGCCAACCTGTCGAGCGCGGAAATACGCGCGCTGACGACGGCCCAGATTGTCGCACTGACCACGGCACAAATCGTGGCGTTGACCACGGCAGAATGCGCCGCCTTGACGACAGCGCAAACAAGGAGTTTCACGGTCCCGCAAAAACAGGTTCTCACCATCGCCCAGTTCCAGGCCATGAACTTCGAACAGCAACGCCGCGCGGCAGAATCCACCGCGACGCAAGCCGGCGTTCCTTTGGCAATGCAGACGGTGAAAAAGACTTCTCTTGGAAGCAAGATCGGCGGATTGGTGCAGGAGATCGCTTCATACAAGGCACAACCTGCATCTTCTGCACAAAGCACCGGCACGGCATCGGCCCTGCCGGGCGTTACGGGCAGCAGCACACTGGCAATGGCGACCAACGTGGGGAGCATGGTTCACCTTTTGCGCCAGTTCGACAGTTTCGGCAATCCGATCGCAATCGGCAGCGGCTTGTCGACGCCGAACAATCCGCTTGGTCTCGATGGCATTGCACTCGCGAAGACGGATTTGTTATACAGCGCGGCGACCGTGAAGCCGCTTTCCGGAGGGCGCTAGGTAGTGACCGGGTTCGAGCCCGCATCAGTGACGGACGACAGCCTGAATCCTTGTCAATTCATTTGAACGCGGCGCCAGGAACTTTGACTGCGCCAACAGCCGGTCCCCGGCGCTGGCGCATTCATTGCAGTCGTTTTCGGCTACCCGCGTCTTTCACTTCCCTTTCCCGACTTGCGCTTCTTCAATTCAAGAAGCGCCCGATCCCAATAAGGCGGCGAACCAAATTCGCTTTTCAAATGAGCGATCAGTAATTGCGCCTTGGCCGTGTGCGAACGACCGGGCATCCTGACGGCGTGGACGGCGAAGGGGGAATTGTGCCCCGCCGAAGCCGCAGCACCGCCGAACAGGGGCACCAATTTCCCCGCCGCGATCATGTCGCTCGCCAGGAAACTCGACAGGTGAACGATGCCGATACCCGCAACGGCGGCCTGCAACAACGAGTCCGTATCGTCCGACCTCAGCGTGCCGCGCACGGGCAGTGGGGCATTACGATTGACGCCGGCAAAGCGCCACCAGCTAACCGGGGCCGGCGACGTTGCCAGCGTCAGGCAATTATGTTGCAGCAAATCGACCGGCGTAGCGGGTGTGCCGAATTTTTTCAGGTAGGCCGGGCTGGCGCAAGCCAGCCGCACGATCGGCGCAAGTCTTGTCGCTACCAGATCGCTATCGGGTAGCGCACCAAGACGGATCGCCACGTCAACGCGCTGTGCCGACAGATCGACGATGTGATCGCTCATGTGCAGATCGATCTCCATCAACGGATATTGCTTGAGAAAGCTGATCACGGCCGGCGCAACGTGGCGGCGCCCGAATGAGGACGGCGCCGTCACGGTAAGCAATCCGCGCGGGTCGTCGGACAGGGACGAAATCGAATGCCGCGCATCGTCGAGTTCCGCCAGCATGTTCTTTGCCCTGGGCAGGAACTGCTCGCCCGCGTCGGTCAGCATGACGACGCGCGACGTGCGATAAAACAGCGGCGTGCCAAGGCTGGTCTCCAACGCCTCGATTTTTCTCGATACCGACGACACCGCGACATCGAGTGACTTCGCTACTTTTGAAAAGCTGGCCGCTTCGGCAACCGCCAGGAACGTGCGTATGTCATCAAGCATCGTGCATCTCCATGTTTGCAATATTCGCAAAGATGATTTGCGAATTGGCATATTGTACCGATATACGCAAAGGTGCAATATCCTCGCTCCAACAACCCATGGCCGAATAGGCCGCAAGGAACATCATGTCGAATATGAAAATGACGCAAATTGCCAAGGCCATCGTGCTCGCATCCACAGTCGCGTTTGCCGGTTTGGCCGGCATGCCGGCACAAGCCGCCGCACCGATGGCGAAGTTCTCCGCCCCTGGTTTCTTCCGCACCGCGCTGGGCGATTTCGAAGTCACCGCCTTGAGCGACGGCACGGTTGATCTGCCGGTCGACCAGTTGCTGCAAGAAGACCCGGCCAAGACGAAGCAGGCATTGAAAAAGCAATTTCTCAAGACGCCGCTGGAAACCTCGGTGAACGCCTATCTGATCAACACCGGCAACAAGCTGATCCTGATCGACACCGGTGCCGGCAGTCTGTTCGGTCCCACGCTGGGCAAACTGCTGGCCAATCTCAAGGCGTCGGGTTACGACGCGTCGCAAGTGGACGAAATCTACCTGACCCACCTGCACCCCGACCACGTCGGCGGGCTTGCCGCCAATGGCGTCGCGACTTTCCCCAACGCCACGATACGCGCCGACCGGCGCGAATCCGATTATTGGCTGAGCCAGGCCAATCTGGAACACGCGCCGGCGGGCATGAAAGGTTTGTTCCAGGGCGCCGCGGCATCGCTGACGCCCTATGTAACCGCGCACAAATATCAACCGTTCAGCGGCAACACCGAGCTGGCTCCCGGCATCAAGTCGATCGCCAGTTACGGCCATACGGCGGGCCACACTTCCTACTTGATCGAAAGCCAGGGCCAAAAACTGGTCGTCATTGGCGACCTGATCCACGTGACGGCCGTACAGTTGGAAAACCCGTCCGTCACGTTCGGCTACGACGCGGATGCGAAGGCGGCGGCGGGGACGCGCAACAGGGTGTTTACCGACATTGCCAAGGAGGGAGATCTCGTGGCGGCTGCGCACATCCAGTTCCCCGGTCTCGGGCATTTGAAGGCCGGCGAGAAATCGTATCAGTGGATTCCGGTGAACTACACGCAGGCGCGTTGATTCCGGGAGCCCATGGCATCGCGAGCCATGGGCTTACGCGCTCCGGCTGGCCCGATTCGCGTTTGATGGCGCGGTGATTTCGCACATGCGAGATCATCGCGCCCAGATGGGAGATCATTTGAATTGCTAAAGCAATTCACCCTGCACCGGCATCTCCACCTCGCCCACCTCATCCTTGAGCAATAACGTACTGGCACGCACGCCGAGCAGCCTGAGCTTTCGATCCAGCGGCGCACGCCGCAGGCATTCGCCGGCCGCGCGGCGGATGGCGGCAGCATCGGCCGTCGGCACCGGCAGGGAAAGATCCCGTGTAACGCAACGGAAATCGTCGTACCGCAGTTTGATGCCGATGGTTTTACTGACCAGTCCCTTGCGCTCCAGGTCACGCGCCAGACGGTTGCACAGGTCGGTAAATATTTCGCTCAAGATGGCGCGGTCGCGCTTGGCATCGAGATTGCGCTCGAAGGTTGTTTCCCGGCTGACCGACTTGGTCTCGGAATCGGTTTCGACCGGCCTATCGTCACGCCCATGCGAGGCGGCATGCAGCCATTCTGCATAGCCGAGGCCGAAATGCTCTTGCAGGAACGCAGGATCGGTCTGCGCCAGGTCGCCGATGGTGTGAATGTTCAGCGCCGCCAGCTTCTCGGATGCCTTTGGCCCGATACCATTGATCTTGCGCGCAGCGAGCGGCCAGATGCGTGCGGGAATTTCCTCCATGCCGAGTATCGTGAGGCCATCGGGCTTGTCCAGCTCGGAGCAGATCTTGGAAAGCAGTTTGTTCGGCGTGATGCCGATCGAGCAGGTGAGGCCGGTCGCGTCGCGCACGGCTGCTTTCAGGCGCAGGCCGAGCTCAACGGTTTCGCCCGGGACGTCAGTCAGGTCGATATAGATTTCATCGATGCCGCGATCCTGTATCCTCGGCGCTATCGTGGCAACGGCGGCCTTGAACAAGCGGGAATAGTGACGGTACGAATCGAAATCCGCCGGCAGCAGGATCGCGTCCGGCGCCAGCTTGGCCGCCTTCATCGTCCCCATCGCGGAAAAAACGCCCAACGCCCGCGCTTCATAGGTCGACGTCGTCACAACGCCGCGCCCGACATAGTCGCGCAGGCGGGAGAAACGCAGGCTGCCGTCCGGCTCAGTCGCGGGTTGGTGTATCGAGCGCCCGCCGATCACCACCGGGTGCCCGCGCAACTGCGGATAGCGCAAGAGCTCCACCGACGCGTAGAACGCATCCATATCGAGGTGCGCAATGCGGCGAGCTGGCGCGGTCATGCCGGCCCGCCGTCTTCAGTCACCGCTGCAATCCGTCGTCGCCATCCCATGATGCACTCGCATTGCCCCCAATCGCTCGAAATCAACTTTACCGGTCATGGAAATTGCATGATCAGTGCCGGAATTATACTGTTTATTCATACAGCGATCTGTATCAGGTGAAAATTTCCACAACGCCCGAAAGCCGCGCCGGTACCGACAGATTTAACGGCAGCACGTGGATCATCGCCTTTGCGCGCGCCAGGGCAATGTGCATTTGTCATCATATTTACCGCACTGGCGGCTTTCAAGATGCATTGCGAAAAAAGGGCATTGCTCGGGAATATTTCCACCTCATTCAGAGTTATATCGACTATGGGTTCGCATGCGTCACGCCTGCGGAATCGATGGCAACGTCGTTCTGTCAGCACGAAAACTCACGGCGGGAAATAGGGTATTGCCGTCAAATTCAAGGCCCAATGAAAGTAATCAAGGCCGCGAACGGGGGAAATTCCGCTGAGAGGAGGCTCCGCTCTTCAGCCCATTTCGGCAAACGTCTCATGGTGGAAAAATGAAAATCACGAACCTCAAGGTCTCTTCCCGTCTCAGGTTGGCATTTGGCGTCATCCTCCTGCTGCTGATCGGCGTTGCCATGCTGAGCTGGTCGTCGCTGGCCACAATGAAGGGGAGAATCGACGTCGTTGCCAACGAAAACAATGTCGAAACCATACTGGCCAACAAAATCAATCTCGATCTGAATCTGGTTGCAAGATCCGTCGACAATTACATCCTGTACAACGACATGAACACGAGAAAGGATATCCTGCAGCGGATCGCCACTGCGCGCAAGGAAATGGACGCGTCCTACTCGCAGCTCGAAGCGATCATAGCGCGCGAAAACAGTTCGAAGGCGGAACACCTCTTCGCCGAAATGACAGCGCGTCGTAATGAAGTTCGTCCTCTTTACAACGAGGCGCTCGCCTTGATCGACGCCGGCAAGAACGATGAGGCCACAGAGTTCCTGAGGAAAACGTTGCAAGGCCCGCAGGACAAATGGTTTGCCGCGTCCCAGGGTATGGTTGACCTGCAGGATGCGGAAAACAAGGATCTGGTCGATCAAACAAACACGGACTACGCCGTCACCCTGCGAAGCCTGGCGATCGCCGTGGTGTTCGCCATCGCCACTGGAGGCGTGCTGGCCTGGATCATCACAAACGGATTGCTGAAACAACTCGGCGGGGAGCCGGGCTACGCAGCAGAAATCGCCGGAAAAATCGCCGAAGGCGATCTTGCCGTCATGATCGACATGCAACCCAATGATCGCTCAAGCTTGCTGTTTGCGATCAAGATCATGCATGACAACCTGGCGAAGATTGTCGGCGAAGTGCGCTCGGGAACCGACGCCATTGCCGCCGAATCACGCGAGATTGCCAGCGGCACGCTCGATCTGTCTGCCCGCACCGAAGACCAGGCCAGTTCGCTGGAAGAAACCGCCTCATCGATGGAAGAGCTGACCAGCACGGTCAAGCAGAATGCCGAGAACGCCCGGCAGGCGAACCTGTTGGCGGTGTCCGCATCTGATGTTGCAAGCAAAGGCGGCGCCGTGGTGGCGCAGGTGGTCGGCACCATGGGTTCGATCAATGCATCGGCAAGAAAAATCGTCGACATCATCGGCGTCATCAACGACATCGCATTCCAAACCAACATCCTGGCGCTCAACGCCGCCGTCGAAGCCGCCCGCGCCGGCGAGCAGGGGCGCGGTTTTGCCGTCGTGGCCGCCGAAGTGCGTAATCTGGCACAACGTTCAGCCACCGCTGCTGCGGAAATCAAGACCCTGATCGGCGACTCGGTGGAAAGAGTGCAGGCCGGCACCGAGCTGGTGGATCAGGCCGGCGTGGCGATGCAGGAAATCGTGGAAAGCGTCAAGAAAGTGACCGACATCATGGGCGAAATAACGGTGGCCAGCCGCGAGCAGACGTCGGGCATCGAGCAGATCAACGCGGCCATCGCGCAGATGGATCACGTCACACAGCAAAATTCGGCGCTGGTTGAGGAAACTGCCGCCGCTTCAGAAGCGCTGCAGGATCAGGCGGCGGGTCTTGCGCAGGTGGTCAGCGTTTTCAGGATAGGCTTGAAGCATGCGGATCTATCTGGCCGCGCACCCCTTATCGAAACCAGGCTGCACCGGAACCATCATAGGTTGGGTGCCCCGCGCGCCACTCCCGCCCAATGAGGAGGTGTACGGCCTCCAGCGCCTCTTGCACAGCGCAGCCGCCTATAACGCATCGTCCTTGACATGCTTCGAAGGCCGCTTGCCGAAAGGCAGTCAGCCGCGCGCGATATAATACGCCTGAGAAATCAAACCATAATCAGGGGGAATGTGATGCGCCATGTCGGCTTTCACGTGATCCAGGCTTCGTTATGCCTGGCGGTACTAAGTTCATGCGGCGGATCGTCCACCGAGGCGTCGCGCCTGCCTCAGGCATCGCAGCAGGTCGCGCACCGTTCGGAAAAGACCATCGCACCCGACTATCAGGACGCCGTGCAATCTCTTTATATTGCCTATTTCGGCCGCCCCGCCGATCCGGCCGGCCTGACAAATTTCGAGAATGCGCTGCTCGCCGCAGGCGCGCCAACCGAGGTTACCAAGCTCGTGGCGGCATATTCCAGCAACGCCGCAGTGAAGTCGCTGATCGACAGTTTCGGCCAAAGCAAGGAATCCCAGGCGCTCTACCAAAGCAGCAGCACAACGGCATTCGTGACTGCGGTATTCCAAAACGTCGTGGGCCGTGCACCCCAGGCGGGAGGACTCGGCTTCTGGACCAATGCCATCGACAGCGGCGCCGTAACGCAGGGGAATGCAGCGCTGTCGATCATGGCGGGAGCGCTTACCAACACGACGTCGCAAGGGCTCCTCGATGCGCAGTTGATCGGCAACCGGATCGCTGTGGCCGAATACTTCACGGGCAACCTGACATTGGCGCTCGACACCAGCGCCTACTCCGGATCGACCGCCGCACAGGCGGCGCGCACGATGCTGGCGGGCGTTGCGGCCAATACCAACCCCACTTCCTATGAATTGACCATCGTCAATCCCGCCATCCAATCGCTTCAGGATACAATGCTCACCGGCACTCCCGTCCTCTCCGGCAATGCCGCTGACGGTCTGTATTTCGACCCGGGACTGGTGCAGGTCAGCTTCCACGCTGGCCAACCGACCGGGGTAAGTGTTAGCGCCTCGGCAAGCAACGTCAGCGAATTCTCCGGCGCCACGACGATTTACGCCATCATCGCCGAGAATACCGACGGCGTATTCAACACCGGCCAGATCCCCATTCAAGTAACCAGCCAGAGCAGCGTTCTGGCGAGCCTCACACCGTCGGCCACACTCGCACCGGGCCTGTACCAGGGCAAACTGGAGATCAATCTGTGCTCGGACCCCCAGTGTTCTTCGGCCTACCCAGGGTCGCCATGGAGCCTGCCGTATAGCGTCAACGTCTTGCCGGCGCAATTCACCGTGGCTATCTTTCCCTCGCCGTACAACGGCTCCACCACTGTTCCCATGACGGTGGCCCAGGGCGGCACGATGGCGTCAACACCGCTTTTCGGCTCGCCGATCAATTACATCAATATCGCGCCGCAGTATTTCTATCCAATAACATTCGCCGTTTCGGTGGACGCATCCTGGGCGCAAGTCACCCAGGCTATGCTGGCGAACGCCCCCCAATACGACATCACCTTCCCCGGCATGAGCGCGCTCGCGCCTGGCAGCTACACGGCCAACGTGACGCTCACATCGAGCAGCGGCGAGACTATCGTCGTGACCATCAGCCTGACTGTCACGCCATCAATGAACGGCGGCGGCACTGCGGCTAGCTTCACCGGACCGACCGCCGTCGCACTTGACGCGGCGAACAACCTCTACGTCACCGATCTCACCAGCACGGGCGGCGCAATACGCATGGTCAGTCCGGCGGGCGAGGTGACGACGGTGTTCAGCGCAACCGGCATCCTCACCGCGCAAAACACCGAACTCGCGATATTGAACAACCTGACGGGCAGCAACAATCCCGCCAGCCCAACGTACCTACCATTGAAAGGGCTGGGTGGCATTGCACTCGGCGCGAACGCGGATATCTACTTCGCGCTGTCTGGCTCCGCCACGCCAATCGGAGAAATCCTCTATGGCGGCGCGCTCACGGGCTTTGAAATCGTGGGCATCGCCGGCGATGGCGACACCACCGTCGGTCCCATGGCGATAGACTCTAGCGGCAATATCTACTATGCGACCGACAGCGGCATCGTGAAAAAGGCCCCCGGCCAGAGCGCCGCTATATTCGCCGGCTCGACCACCTATCAGCAAGGCTGGGCCGATGGCGTCGGGACAGCGGCACTGTTCGGCGTCATCAGCGGGATGACTGTCGATTCGTCGGGTAACCTGTATGTCACCGACAATGGTGCGATAAGGAAAATCACCCCGGCTGCCGACGTAACGACCATTGCCGGCAATTACACCGCAAGCGCAGGCAGCTTCGCCAATCCGAGCGGCATCGCCGTCGATGGATCGAGCAACTTGTACGTCGCGGACACGCTAAACCACACCATACGCAAGATCTTGCCCAACGGCACCGTAACGACCCTTGCCGGCACGGCGGGCGTGATCGGATCCGCCAACGGCACCGGCGCCGCCGCCAGCTTCCGCTTCCCCAAAGGGGTGGCCGTCGACAGTGCCGGCAACATCTACGTCGCCGACACCGGTAACCTCCTGATCCGTATGATCACCCCCGCAGGGGTGGTGACGACCTTGGCCGGCAGTGGCAGCGCAAGCAGCGCCATCGGAAGTGGTGCCCGCGCAATCGTTTCGCCTGCGATCTCACGCGAATCGCGTCAGCACGGCATAAAATGACAAAAGCCTGATCCCTTACGGGAATCAGGCTTTTGACGCGGCGTCAGGCCGAATATCAGAACGGTATATCGTCATCCATGTCGCTGAAGTTCGGCGCAGGCTTCGACGGTGCCGAGCGGGCCGGCGCCGGCGCGCTGTTCTGGCGCGGCGCCGGTGCGCTGTTGCTGTAATCGTCGTCCATCGCCGCGCCGCCACCCATGCCCTGGCGGCTGCCGAGCATCTGCATCGTGTCGGCGATGATTTCCGTCGTGTAGCGCTCGATGTTTTCCTTGTCGGTCCATTTGCGCGTTTGCAGACGGCCTTCGATGTAGACCTGCGAACCCTTCTTCAGGTATTGGCCGGCGATTTCCGCCAGTTTGCGATAGAAGGTAATGCGGTGCCACTCGGTGAGTTCTTTTTTCTCACCGCTGGACTTGTCCTTCCAGCTTTCCGTCGTCGCGACGGCAATGTTGGTGACGGCTTCGCCATTGGGCATGTAGCGCGTTTCCGGGTCGCGTCCGAGGTTGCCGACGATGATGACTTTATTGACCGATGCCATTCCTGTTTTCTCCTGTAACACCGCGCCGGCCCGATTCGGTCGACGCGATAAATGATTTGCTTTCAGGCCAATTATAAACGTGGCGGGTAGATGCCGGCCAAAAACCCTGGCCTTACTGAAAAATTACGCAGATTGTTCGCCGCCCACCTGACGGAATATTTGCTTGCAGCCAAACCCGCTCGATACGGCGAAAGCCAAAAGCCGCTATAGTAGCAGGTTGACTCGGTAGCATCGGAAAGTGGCAGATTTGATAAGCATTCCTGCCTGCTTCGCTGCATATATTGACCGCAAGCAACTACCCTAAACACAACATCAAGCACAACACTCAGCCTAGCCGAAAGCAGTTCATGGAAGAAATCCGCATCCGGGGTGCGCGCACGCACAACCTCAAGAACATCAATCTCGACTTGCCGCGCAATCAACTGATCGTGATCACGGGCTTGTCCGGTTCGGGCAAGTCGTCGCTGGCGTTCGATACCTTGTATGCCGAGGGCCAGCGGCGCTACGTCGAATCGCTGTCGGCCTATGCGCGCCAGTTCCTGCAATTGATGGAAAAGCCGGACGTGGACATGATCGAGGGCTTGTCGCCGGCCATTTCCATCGAGCAGAAGGCCACCTCGCACAACCCGCGTTCGACCGTGGGCACGGTGACCGAAATCCACGACTACCTGCGCCTGTTGTATGCGCGCGTGGGCACACCGTATTGCCCGGACCACCCGGAAAAGCCGCTGGCAGCGCAATCGGTGTCGCAAATGGTGGACGCGGTGCTGGCCATGCCGGAAGACACCAAGCTGATGATCCTGGCGCCCGTGGTGGCCAACCGCAAGGGTGAGCACGTGGACCTGTTCGAGCAGATGCAGGCGCAGGGCTTCGTGCGCTTTCGCGTGCAGAGCGGCACGGCGGCGGCGCGCATCGTCGAGGCGGATGATCTGCCGAAACTGAAAAAAACGGAGAAGCACACCATCGACGTGGTGGTGGACCGCCTGAAGGTCAAGGCCGACATGAAGCAGCGCGTGGCCGAGAGTTTCGAAACCTGCCTGCGCCTGGCCGAAGGGCGCGCCATTGCGCTGGAAATGGACATTGGCAAGGAACACCTGTTTTCCAACAAGTTCGCCTGCCCGATCTGCGGCTATTCGCTGCAAGAGCTGGAGCCGCGCCTGTTTTCATTCAACAATCCGATGGGCGCCTGCCCGGAATGCGATGGCCTGGGCCATATCGAATTCTTCGACCCGAAACGCATCGTGGCTTTCCCTAATTTGTCACTTGCCAGCGGCGCGATCAAGGGCTGGGACCGGCGCAACCAGTTTTATTTCCAGATGCTGACCAACCTGGCCGAGTATTATGGTTTCGACCTCGACGTGCCGTTCGAGAAACTGCCGGAAAAGGCGCAGGACGCCGTGCTGTTCGGCTCGGGCAAACAAGCCATTCCCTTCACCTACATCAACGAGCGCGGCCGCGCCGTAGTGCGCGAGCATACCTTTGAAGGCGTGGTCAACAACCTGCAGCGCCGTTATCGCGAAACCGATTCGATGGCGGTCAAGGAAGAGCTGGCCAAGTTCATCAACAAGAAGCAATGCCCGTCCTGCGAAGGCAACCGCCTGCGCATCGAGGCGCGCTTCGTCAAGGTCGGCGTGGGCACGCAGGAACGCGCGATCTATGAAGTCGCCGCAACGCCCCTGCGCGATACCCTGCGCTTCTTTGAAACCTTGAAACTGACCGGCGCCAAGCGCGAGATTTCCGACCGCATCGTGAAGGAGATCGTATCGCGCCTGAAGTTTCTCAACAACGTCGGGCTGGACTATCTCTCGCTCGACCGCAGTGCCGACACGCTCTCGGGCGGCGAGGCACAGCGCATCCGGCTCGCATCGCAAATCGGCTCGGGGCTGACCGGCGTGATGTATGTGCTCGACGAACCATCGATCGGCCTGCACCAGCGCGACAACGACCGGCTCATCACCACGCTCAAGCACTTGCGCGACATCGGCAACAGCGTGCTGGTGGTGGAGCACGATGAAGATGCGATCCGCTGCGCTGACTTCGTGGTGGACATGGGCATCGGCGCCGGCGTGCATGGCGGCGAGGTGATTGCCAAGGGCACGCTGGCCGACATCCTGAAGAACAAGAAATCGCTGACCGCCAAATACCTGAATGGCACGTTGAAGATTGCCTTGCCGAAAAAACGCACTGCGGCGGATCCGGCACGCAAATTCGTCATTACGGGCGCTACGGGCAACAACCTGAAGAACGTGAGGCTGGATTTGCCGGTGGGGCTGCTGACCTGCGTGACCGGCGTTTCGGGCTCGGGCAAATCAACCCTGGTGAACGACACGCTGTATCACGCTGCGGCGCGCCACCTCTATGGCTCGCAGGCTGAACCTGCCGCGCATGAATCGATCAGCGGGCTGGAATTTTTCGACAAGGTGATCTCGGTCGACCAGGCGCCGATCGGCCGCACGCCGCGCTCGAACCCGGCCACGTATACCGGCCTGTTCACGCCGATCCGCGACCTGTTCGCCACGGTGCCTTCGGCCAAGGAGCGCGGCTACGCCGCCGGGCGTTTCTCGTTCAACGTCAAGGGCGGACGCTGCGAAGCGTGCCAAGGCGATGGGGTGTTGAAGGTGGAAATGCATTTCTTGCCGGACGTCTACGTGCCGTGCGACGTATGCCACGGCAAGCGCTACAACCGCGAGACGCTGGAAGTGCAGTACAAGGGCAAGAACATCACCCAGGTGCTGGAGATGACGGTGGAAGAGGCGCACGAGTTTTTCAGCGTCGTGCCGGTGATTGCGCGCAAGCTGCATACGCTGCTCGACGTCGGCCTCGGCTATATCCGCCTGGGCCAGAGCGCGACCACGCTGTCGGGCGGCGAAGCGCAGCGCGTCAAGCTGTCGCTGGAATTGTCCAAGCGCGACACCGGGCGCACGCTGTACATTCTCGACGAGCCTACCACCGGTTTGCACTTCCACGACATCGATCTGCTGCTGAAGGTGATCCATCGTCTGCGCGATCAGGGCAATACGGTGGTGATCATCGAGCACAATCTGGATGTGATCAAGACCGCCGACTGGATCGTCGACCTCGGCCCCGAGGGCGGCGCTGGCGGCGGGCAAATCATTGCCACCGGCACGCCGGAACAGGTGGCGAAGAATGCCAAGAGCGTAACCGGGAAATACCTCGCGCCGCTTTTGAAGCTGACCCGAAGTTGACCTGACGCTAAGAGCGTGAGGCCATACACGATTGCCGTGGTCGGCGGCGGCACCGCGGGTGCCGCCAGCGCGCTGTTTCTGGCGCGCGCCGGACATCGCGTCACACTGTTTGAACGCGTGCCTGATCCAGGCGCGGCTGGGGCCGGCATCCTGCTGCAGCCGACCGGCATGCAAGTGCTGCACCGGCTCGGCTTGCTTGATGACGTCATCGCGCATGGCGCACGCATCGAGCGTCTTTATGGCACGAAAGGTGTGAAGGCCAATCAGGCGATGGTACTTGACGTGCGCTACGGTAATTACGCGCCCGACTCCTTCGGTCTGGGCCTGCATCGCGGCGCGCTGTTTTCTGCGCTGTGGCAGGCGCTGGCCGGTGCCGGTGTCGAGGTGCGCGCCGGAATCGACGTCAACGACATCAAACAAACGGCAGATCAGGCGCAGCTTGTCGACGCAGATGGCCAGCTTGGCAGCTACGACTGTGTAATCGTGGCAGACGGCAGCCGCTCACAGTTGCGCCACAGGTTGGCCATACCCGCCAGCGTCAAAGCCTATCCCTGGGGCGCACTATGGGCAATGGTGCCGGACAATGACGCGACACCAGCGACATTGCGCCAATGGTTTTGCAATGCACACCAGATGCTGGGCCTGATGCCAACCGGTTGCGCGTGGCAGCAACGCCAGCCGCTGCTGAGTTTTTTCTGGAGCCTGCATCAGGATGATCTCGCCGCTTGGCGCGACGGCGGCCTCGACAAATGGAAGGATACCGTCCTGGCGCTGGCGCCCATCGCGCCACTGCTCGATCACATCAATGATCCCACCCAGTTAACCTTTGCCGGCTACGCCGACGTTGCGATGCCGTTCTGGCACGATAGACGCGTGGTGTGCATCGGCGATTGCGCCCACGCCACCAGCCCGCAGTTGGGCCAGGGCGCCAACCTGGCACTGGTCGATGCGATGACCCTGGCGCAGTCGATTGCGAGACGCGACAATATCCCTGCGGCGCTGGCCGCTTACTCGCATGAGCGCAAGGCGCACTTGCGTTATTATCAAAGTGCCAGCCGCTGGCTGACGCCCTTGTTCCAGTCGCATTCGCGTGTAGGCAGCGGCTTGCGTGACCTGTTTCTCGGCGCCATATGTCGCGCGCCCTTTACAAGAAGGCAGATGTCGCTGACGTTGAGCGGCACCAAGGCCGGCTGGATGTTCGGCTCGCTGCCAGTCGACAATGAAGAAATATTCGGAGGGCGCAAATGAGTTCCATGCATTTGCTGATTTCGGGAAGGGTCCAGGGCGTGGGTTATCGCGCCACCTTTGCGCAGCTTGCCGTGCGCCTGGGCTTGCATGGCTGGGTGCGCAATCGGCAGGATGGTTCGGTCGAGGCTTGCGTGCAGGGTTCAATCGAGGCCATCGATGCGGTCGTCGACTGGGCCAAACGCGGGCCGCCTGCGGCGCGCGTGCATGACGTGATTGTGACGCCTGCGCAAGATGCGGCGGAAGATTTTTCGTCGTTTCGTATTTTGCCGAC
>FSYV01000247.1_pt1 | contig 20836 bp, 17 predicted proteins | sample 1638641 | NCBI WGS metagenome assembly FSYV01 (sample SAMEA3914813, study PRJEB12502) | metagenome | biome: forest; material: soil | place: Canada | collected 2011-07-07 | depth 0.3 m
GACGCTAACCGGATTGTTGACGGCTGCGGCGTCGCCGGCAACCGGCGCGGCTTCCTGCGCAGCGGCTGAAAACGCCGACATCAGGCCGGCTGCGGCGAGCGAGGCAACCATGACTTTCAAAACGGGGGCACTACCAGGCTTGGGCGCGACTGTCCCGGATTTTATCGTTCTCATATGTCTCCATTGTATTTTTGGTGAGCTGCAAAAACTGTTTTGGCACGGCGTCTACTTGACTGGAAGCGATGTTACGGCGGGCGATGAATTCTTCCCAATCAATTTTTAGGCATATTTGATATCGATTTTGATATCGGACCGGCAAATTGTTTTTGTAGTGTTCCAAGTCAATTCATGCACAAGTCACGGCAACTTCGGTCAATTTGATTTCAATTGCATGGAAGACGTTCGAAAAAGCTATTCGGGCTGCTAACGAACAATGTCGGTAAGATTTTTGAGGCGGTCGCAGTCGAATTTCACTTGAAGAGCAAATGTCGCGTTCAGACAACAGCAAGTGGAAGTGTTGTGCCGATATCGGGTTGACGGCCAAGAAGCGGACGCCATGTCGATTTTGATATACTTTGCAAGGGCAAAGGGGGCAACCGACTCCGCTACGCGCAGCAAGATAGCCCCCAGCCTGGGTGACACAGTTGCTCCGAAGGCGCGGTCGAGTGTCTCGAATTCGCCCGCCGCTGGCAGACGCACGCTGTCTCAGTCGCGATCGAAGTGGCGGCATGTTCCGGATCGATCCAACCTCCGGCCGGACATGCAGGCTCCCGAAAATTCAACCGAGCGCGATACGCTGGTCTTCGGCTTCGCCATCGATCGACTGCGAAAGCGCATCTTGCCGCGCCAGCCACGCTTGCGCGACAGTGTATCCTGTCGCCATGGATTCCCTGATCGCCGCTGCCGCGCGTGCGCTCGCCGCCGGCGACGCGCTCGGCGCCCTCAAGCGCATCGCCCTGCGCGACGACCCGCCTGCATTGGCCTTGCGCGGCATTGCCATGGCCCAGCTCGGCGAGCATCCGCGCGCGCGTGAGCTGCTGCGGCGCGCCGCCCGAGGTTTCGGCACCCACGAGGAACTGGCGCGCGCGCGCTGTATCGTGGCCGAGGCCGAGGTGGCGCTGGCCGTACGCGATCTCGGCGGCTCGTCACACGCGCTGGCGGAGGCGCTCGAAACGCTGGTTGCGCATGGTGATCACGCCAATGCCTTGCAGGCGCAATTGATCGCGGTGCGCAGGCTGTTGCTACTGGGCCGACTCGACGAAGCCGAGGCCGCGCTGGCCGCGCTCAACGGACGCGCCCTGGCGCCGCCGTTGGCAGCAGTGGCGGAACTGGCTGCAGCAGAGTTGGCGCTGCGTTCGCTGCGTATCGATCCCGCGCGGGCGGCGCTGGCGCGCGCCCACGAGGCGGCCCGTCGTGCCGGCGTGCCTGCGCTCCTGGGTGAAGTGGCGGAGGCGCGCGCGGCGTTCGATCGGCCTGCGGCGCGGCGTCTTTGCGCCGACGGCGACCAGGCGTTGCGCCTTGATGAAGTGGCCGCGCTGATGAATTCCGATGCGCTGGTACTCGACGCCTGTCGTCGCGGTGTAGCAGGCGGAGGCACCTGGCAGCCACTGGCGCGCCGGCCGGTGTTGTTTGCGCTGGCCCGTACACTTGCCGAGGCGTGGCCGGGCGATGTCGATCGGGAGCGTCTGATTGCGCTCGCATTCCGTACCGCCCATCCCGATGAGACGCATCGGGCGCGCTTGCGGGTCGAGATCGGCCGTCTGCGCGCGCTTGTCAAACCGATGGCGAACATCGAGGCGACGGCGCGCGGCTTCATCCTGCGTCCGGCACGCGATCAGGCCGTTGCCGTGCTGGCGCCACCCATCGACGGCGATCAGGCATCACTGCTGGCACTGCTGTCCGACGGCGCCGCCTGGTCGACTTCGGCTTTGGCACTGGCCCTGGGCGACAGCCAGCGTACCGTGCAGCGCGCCCTGGTGGCGCTGGAAGCGACGCAGCGCGTGCGGTCGATCGGGCGGGCGCGCGCGCGCCGTTGGCTGGCGCCGCCCCTGACAGGATTCACGACAATCTTGTTACTCCCCGCTGCGCTCCAAATGGAATAAAGTTCTCTTGCGGCGCCGGTTTGCGACGCGCCACCATGAATCAGTGGAAACCGACAGGAGCCAGCGATGAGCAACAACACCGTCAATTCGAACAAGAAGAACAAGGACCAAGCCCGGGTAACCGTGCAGGCTGCCGAAATCGTGCGCGAATATGGTCCATTTCCCGGCGTCAACAACGTGGCCGGCGTAACCCACGACGGCAAGCAGATCTGGGCCGCCACCGGAACCAGGCTGCTTGCCGTCGATCCCGCCAGCGGCGAGACGACGCGCGCGATCGAGCAGGCCTGCGATGCCGGCACGGCATTTGACGGCACCCACCTCTATCAGATCGCCGAACAGCGCATCGACAAAATCGATCCGGCGAGTGGTCAGGTGGTGGCGTCGATCCCCGCGCCCGGCCAAGGATACGATTCAGGCATGGCATGGGCCGAGGGCAGCCTGTGGGTGGGGCAATACCGCGATCGCAAAATTCACCAGATCGATCCGGCGACCGGCGCGATCATCCGCACCATCGATTCCAACCGTTTCGTCACCGGCGTGACCTGGGTCGACGGCGAGCTATGGCATGGCACATGGGAGGGCGAAAAAAGCGACATCCGCCGCATCGACCCGCAAAGCGGGGCGGTACTCGATCGGTTGGAGATGCCTGCCGACACAATCGTCAGCGGCCTGGAATCCGACGGGGCGGACCTGTTTTACTGCGGCGGCGGTACCAGCGGCAAGATCCGCGCCGTGCGCCGTCCGAAACGCGCCGCGTCGTGACCCTGCACCCGGCGCCTGTGTTGAACACTGCGTGCCGGGCGAAATAATCACCCAGTAACCTGTTTCGGTTCACCGACCGAAGACGAACGTGCCGGCCACCGGCGCGGGCGGATTTGCACATCCAAAACTTTAGCCGAAGGAGAACATCATGAGCACCAATACCAATATTGAAGCCAATACCGAAAACCATCGCATAGCTTCCGGCGCACGCTGGCTCGACGAGCGCCGCGCGCTGCTGGCCCGCGAAAAGGAACTGATGCGCCTGCATGACCAGATCGCCGCCGAGCGTCGCGCACTGCCGTGGGAGCGCGTCGAGAAGCAATATGTCTTCGACACTCCCGAAGGGAAGCGTACTTTGTCCGATCTTTTCGCCGGCCGGCGCCAGTTGCTGGTGCAACACTTCATGCTCGCTCCGGGCAAGGAAGAAGGTTGCCGCGGTTGCTCATTCATGGCGGACCACACCGACGGCATGAACGCGCACCTCGCGCAGCGCGACATCTCAGTGACCGCCATCTCGCGTGCGCCGCTGGCCGAGATCGAACGCTTTCGCCGGCGCATGGGCTGGCAATTCGCATGGGTGTCTTCGCAAGGCAGCGATTTCAATTTCGACTTTGACGTCAGCTTCACGCCGGAACAAATAGCCGACGGCAAGGCCCGGTACAACTACGGCGCACTGCCATTCCCGATGGAAGATGCGCCCGGCATCAGCGTGTTCTACAAGAACGACGCCGGCGAAGTGTTCCACACCTACTCGACCTTCGGCCGCGGCGTGGAGGTGATGCTGGGAACGTACAACCTGATCGATCTCACCCCCAAGGGGCGCGATGAAGGCGACGGCCCCAACAAAATGAGTTGGGTACGTCACCACGACCGCTACGAGCCGGCGCCTGCCGCCGGATCGTGCTGCCATTCGCAGGCGGCCTGACCCGGCGGACTGTGAGCGAGCAGAGCATGCATAGCATCTGGCCGTGGCTGGCGGTTGCAGGGGCCGGCGCCTTGCACGGGCTGAATCCTGCCAGCGGCTGGCTGTTTGCAGCCGCATGGGGCGCGCGGCTGCAGAATCGACTGACGCTGCGCGCGCTGGCGCCGATCGCCGTCGGGCATGCCGCTTCAATTGCCCTCGTGGCGGGTTCGGTGGCGCTCGGCCTCGGTATGGTTCGCAGCGCCCTGCAAATCGCCGCAGGCGTGCTGTTGGTCGCCGTCATAGCGATTCATTTTTTCAGCCACAAAGGCGGGGCGGCACGGATACGTATTCCCACCGGCCATACGGCCGTGGCACTGTGGTCGTTCATGATGTCCACCGCCCACGGCGCCGGCATGATGCTGGTGCCGGCGCTGGTCCCGCTATGCATCGGCAATTCGCCGGCCCGCGAGATCACTGCGTCCGGCTCGCTGACCCTGGCGCTCGCCGCAGTGGGCGTCCACACCATCGCCATGCTCGCCGTTACCGGCGCGGCCGCCTCGCTGGCTCGCCGCAACTTGGGAAATATTTTCCTGTGGGGCCTGCACCGCTGCCAGGGCAAAGCCGAACTATCGCATCCGGGTTGATGGAATCGATTCAAGTTAATGCACAATGCCGTAGACGATATCGTTGATGAGCGCACCGCCGCCGATCAACCAGACAAAGAGCACGGCGGCCAGGACCAGGGGTTTCACGCCTGCCTTGCGGATCGCCGAGACATGGGTCGTCAAGCCAAGCGCGGCCATCGCCATCGCCAGCAGCAGCGTATCGATACCGGTGGCAAGCTCGATGATCGATTTGGGCAGGACGGCCATCGAGTTGAAGATCACGACAGCAATAAAGATGAAGGCGAACCACGGCACGGTCAGCTTCGGTTTTGCCGCACCAATTGCCGCCTGGTGCGGCGCGGCGCTTTGCTGCGACGAGGCGCGGCTTAACCAGGCCGAAAGCCCAATCAGAAAAGGGGCAAGCATCATGACCCGCACCATCTTGGCAATGACAGCCGTATTGGCCGCTTCGGCACTGACCGAACGCGCGGCCGCGACCACTTGCGCAACTTCATGGATGGTCGATCCGGCGTAGACACCGAATGCGTGCGCGCCCTGAGGCAGAAAGCCCCATTGCCGGCTCAACGCGTACAACGCCGGATACAGGAAGATCGCCAGTGTGCCGAAAACCACGACGGTCGATACCGCAACGGTGACTTTCTCGGCATGCGCACGCACCACCGGCTCGGTAGCCATCACGGCTGCGGCGCCGCATATCGAGCTGCCGGCGCCGATCAGTATCGTCGTCGTGCGATCGAGTTTCAGCACGCGCGTGCCGATCAACAGCGCAAGTCCAAACGTGCTCGACAAGACAAGGGCATCGATCAACACGCCGGCAACGCCGACGTGGCCGATGTCTTGCAAGGTGAGGCGTAGTCCATACATGATGACACCCAGGCGGAGCAGCGTTTGCCTGGAATAAGTCACGCCGGCATCGCATGGCTGAACGACCGCAGGGTAGATGGTGTTGCCGAAGACGATACCCAGCACGATGGCCACCGTCAGTGCACTCAGCCCATGATTGCCCAGCCAATCGATCCGACCAAGCAGTATTGCGCTGCCGGCCAATGCCAGGCAGACGGCGAGACCGGGAAATAGTTGTGCGTCAGTGACGGCGAGTATGGCGGCAGGCGCCAATTCGGGTGAGGCTTTTGAATCGAGAATTCCGCATGTTTCGGGTCGCATGATGCAGCTCCTTTGAAGATGGGGCCACTATACGAGTCTCGTGAAAATTGATAAAGCGACTTATTTTAGTATTATCAAGCTGTTTTTCTGGTTAATTAAAATGACGCGAGCATTGTTGTATCGGTCACATAGGGCAAAGCGCCGCGGGATTTCCCGCCTTTGACTGCCGCGCGATGGTGGTGGCGTTGTGGGCGATAGTCCAGGCAGTATGAAGGCGAATCCATCGCCCGACCCATCGATTATTGGCGCTCATCCGGCAGCAGCTTGACCAAGACGAGATCATATTCACGCATCGGCAAGGTTAGCTTTCCTCGGCCTGAGCGGGGAATGCGTATAGGGCGCCGCTCGGGCAAATCCTGTGTCAGAGCCTGCAAAGATTGCAATTGGGCATCGGTCAACGTCTTGGGCGAGCCCATTTCGAGATATGCCGTGTAGGCATCATTCGCGCGAAAGCCGGTGCGATAGATGGCGGCCGTGTAGCGTCCGGGTGCCAACCGCTCGAAATCCAGTTCAAGCGGTGATGTTTCGCGGGTCGGCAATACCGTCGTGAAGAACGTCCGGTTGGTTTTGTTTTGGATCGGCGCGCGATAATCCCAGGCCAGCACTTGCAGCGCCTTGCCCTGGCGCGTCACATAGCTCTGGGTATCCCGTGTTGCGATCGATGCGTCGCCGAGCTGGTGCAGGTACTTGTAGGCAAAGAATGCGGGCTTGCGTATACCCTGCGGATTGAGCAGCCCGAATCCGCCCTGGAATGGCGCCGTTGGCGGGCCCGGCTCCTCGAACAGATCGCTGAAGGTCCAGTAGCTCATCCCCTGGACCATGCCCTCGCTGGACTTCAGCTTGCTGAGTATGTAGGCGGCACTGATATACGAATCGTGCACCGGATCGCGCGGCGTATAACTGGTGCTCCATTCGGTAAAAAAGAGCGGCAGGCCTGGATGCGCCGACGCGCTGATTTGTTGCCGCACGTTGCGGACATCTGCGACGATCGCATCCGGAGAACTCGACAGCTTGGTATCGGCAACGCCGTTCTCGTCGAGGAAGCCGCCGTCCACGCCGTAGGTGTGCGTGGTGATGAAATCGAGCGGCGCCCCCGTCTTTTCAGCATAACGGATGAATTCCGGCACCCACGCCGCGCCCGCGGTGGAAGGCCCGCCGACCAGCAATTGCGCATCGATATTCTTGATGGCACGGGCGGTGCGTTCATAAAGCTCGAAATAGGCCAGCTGATCGGCCCCTTCCCAGAAGCCGGCGAGGTTCGGTTCGTTCCAGACTTCAAAATACCAGCTTCTCACTTCTTCCCGGCCATAGCGCGCTTCCAGATGACGCACGAAGGCGTCGACCAGCGCGGTCCACTTGGCCGGATCGGGATGCGACGTGTTGCCTTTCCAAAAGAACACCGTCTGTTCCGAACTCTTCATTGCCTGCGGCGTGAAGCCGAGTTCGACAAAGGGCTTGATGCCGATTTTCAGCAGGTGATCGTAAAGGTAGTCGATCCGGCTCCAGTCGTAGGCTGCCTTGCCATCGCCTTCAGTGTAGGTATTCAACACGTCGTGAAAAATCGCGTGGAAGCGCACGTAGCGAAAGCCCAGCTCATTTTGCACAATCTGCAATTGAGCAAGGCTATCGTCCCTGATCAGCGTGCCGGGAAAGTCGGAACCAACCGAGAGGTCGGCAAAGCGGTCTCGCGCGACCGAGGCGCCCTGTGCATCGATAGCGATCCGGCGCGGCTGTGCGGCGTGCAAAAGGCCGGCCGTGAGCGACAGGGCCAAGGCCAGCATAACTTGTTTAAACATCGTGCTTGTTCCGTTCCATGACAGGTTGGCGATCGTCGCCGATTTTGCGCTTGCACTGGGGGCGGCGCAATTGCGAAAATCTCCAAGCATGGGAACGATAAATGCGAATTGCCCGCGCAGGCACCTGTTTTACATGGCAAGCGGCTGGGCACTTGCGGTCGGAGATCAACCGAACGACATGTTACCGGCGATGGTACTCATGGAACACCTGATTTCGTTTTGCTGGCTCTCGGGCAAGCTATCCATCATCGGATACAAAAAGGTTTGCTCGACCAGGTTGTGCTGGGCAATCATGATGGTCAAGGTGTCGGCGTGGCCGAGGAAGGCGATCCTGGCACGTCGGGTCAGGGCATCCTGCAGCATGAAGATGACACTGCGGATCTTGCGGTGCTCTTCGCGCATCACGCTGGTGGGACCTTCGCTGGTGCGGATGGCCTTTTCGAAGGCGCTGAAGAGCACCTTCTCTTCCATCGTGAAATGCTGCTCCAACGCGGTGCTGAAGGCTTGAAACAGCAGCTCTGCGTCGTCCCAGCGATTGCCGCCAACGTGGGCGCTGGCCTGCATGCATAGTTCGTCGCAGCGCTGATGCGCATGGTTGAGGTAGATGGCTATGCTTTCCATGGCTTTATCCGCGATTGTGGCTGGGCATTGGCTGCCTTACCTTTTTACGCGGATCGGCGTCAGGTTTCATTGATGTGAATCAACCTTTGGCCACCCGACGCCGCATGGGTCCGTCATGCCGCATCGGCGCGGCGCAGCGTAAAACGCTGAAACATGGCGGCCAGCTGTTGCAAGGTATCGCGACTCGGGTACTGCGCAGAGGCGGCAGCCAGGCGCAGGTCGGCGCAACCGCGCGACCGCACCAATTGCAATGCGTAGCTTTGCACGCCCTGCCGCGCCATGGCGGCGGCCAACCCGAGAATGTCGTCCTCGTCAAGCAACGCAGGATGGGCGGTGGTGCGGCATTCATGCTCGATGCCGCTGGCCGTGATCAGCTCGATGCAGGCACGCGCCTTGTGCCCGCTGTTGCCAACGCCGGTGATTTTTTCATAATCATCGAACGGCGCCTTGACATCGAAGCCGACCCAGTCGACCAGCGGCAACACGCGGGCAAGATTGTCGGGATAAATGCACGCCGTGTGCAAGCCAATGGCGAAACCCAGCTGGCGAACTTCCGCAATGGCGGGAGCCAGCGCCGGATCGATGGTCGGTTCGCCGCCGCTGAACACCACCGCATCGATCAGACCAACACGCCGACGCAACAGCGCCATCACATCGTCCCAGGCGATCAGGCCCTCCGCATCGCGCGACTGCAGATGCGGATTGTGGCAATAGCCGCAGCGCCACGGACAGCCCTGCACGAACACGACGGCCGCCAGCTTGCCCGGATAGTCGGTCGCGGTAAAAGGTACCACGCCGCCAACCCGCAGGCGCTGCGGCAATGTCTTAAGCAGCCGTATCGAGTCGGCATTCGTCGAAATATTTGCGCTCATGGAATTCGCCCTTCTTGCCGATGTTGAATGACGACAGCGGGCGATGGTAGCCCATCACGCGGGTCCAGATTTCGCACGGTTGCCGTTCTGCGTCGGTCAAGTTGACTTCTTCGTCGATGGCCCAATGGACGGGATTGCTCATGTCGTTCATGTCTGCTCCTGTGTCGAATTCTGGTTTATCTGCATTGCCGAATCACGCCGCCTGTTGCCGCTTGCGCGCCAAAATCTCGCCGTCGCATTTCGGGCAATACGGATGACTGCCGGAAAGGTAACCATGCCTGGGGCAAATCGAAAACGTCGGCGTGATGGTGAGATAAGGCAACGAAAAGCGGCCCAGTGCGCGCTTGATCAATTGGCGGCAGGCTTCGGCGGACGATAGCGGTTCGGTCATGTACAGATGCAGCACCGTGCCGCCGGTGTATTTGCGTTGCAGTTCGTCCTGCCGCTCCAGCGCTTCGAACGGATCGTCGGTAAAGCCGACCGGCAGTTGCGAAGAATTGGTGTAATAAGGCATGTCGCGCGTGCCGGCTTGCAGGATGGTCGGATAGCGCTTGATGTCTTCCTTGGCGAAACGGTAAGTCGTGCCTTCCGCCGGCGTGGCTTCGAGGTTGTACATATGGCCGGTCTCGTCCTGGAATGCGAGCATGCGCGCCCTTACATGATCGAGCAGGCGCACCGCGAAGGCATGCCCCCATTCACTGGTGATGTCGTGCGCGCCGTTGCTGAAATTGCGGATCATCTCGTTGATGCCGTTCACACCCAACGTGGAAAAGTGATTGCGCAAGGTGCCCAGATAGCGCTTGGTATAGGGGAACAAACCATTATCCATGTGGCGCTGAATCACCTTGCGCTTGATTTCCAGACTGGTCTTGCCGAATTCGAGCAACTGGTCCAAACGGGCGAACAAACCCTGTTCATCGCCCTGATGCGTGTAGCCGAGGCGCGCGCAATTGATCGTCACCACCCCGAGCGAACCGGTTTGCTCGGCCGAGCCGAACAAACCATTGCCGCGCTTGAGCAGTTCACGCAAGTCGAGCTGCAGGCGGCAGCACATGGAGCGGATCATGTTCGGCTTCATGTCCGAATTGAGGAAGTTCTGGAAATAGGGCAAGCCATAACGCGCCGTCATCTCGAACAACAGCTCGGCATTCGGGCTGTACCACCCGAAGTCTTCGGTGATGTTGTAGGTCGGGATCGGGAACGTGAACACGCGGCCCTTGGCATCGCCGGTCATCATGATTTCAATGTAGGCGCGATTGATCATGTCCATTTCGACCTGCAGCTCGCCATAGGTGAACGGCATTTCGCTGCCGCCGACCACCGGCACCTGTTCGCGCAAATCTTCCGGGCAGGTCCAGTCGAAGGTCAAATTCGTGAATGGCGTCTGCGTACCCCAGCGCGACGGTACGTTGAGGTTGTAGATCAGTTCCTGTATGTATTGCTTTACCTCGACGTAGGACAGGCTGTCCTTGCGCACATATGGCGCCATATAGGTGTCGAAGGAACTGAACGCCTGGGCGCCGGCCCATTCGTTTTGCAGCGTGCCGAGGAAATTGACGATCTGACCGACCGCGCTCGACATATGCTTGGGCGGACTGGACTCGACCTTACCAGGTACGCCGTTCAAGCCCTCGCTCAGCAACATGCGCAGCGACCAGCCGGCGCAGTAGCCGGACAGCATGTCGAGATCATGGATGTGGATGTCGGCCTGGCGATGCGCCTCGCCGACTTCGGGCGGATACACATGGTTGAGCCAGTAGTTGGCGACCACCTTGCCGGAGACGTTCAATATCAGGCCGCCGAGCGAATACCCCTGGTTGGCATTGGCATTGACGCGCCAGTCCAGCTGGTCGAGGTATTCATTCATCGACGATTCGACATCGAGCACGGTCTTGCGGTCGGTCCTGAGTTTTTGATGCTGGTCGCGATACACGATGTAGGCACGCAGGGTCTTGCGATAGCCTTCGTCGAACAGGACCGATTCGACTGCATCCTGGATTTGCTCAATGTCGGGCGCTTCGTTGTGCACGCCGGATTCCGTGCCGGATTGCGCGCAATTGAGCGCATCGATCAGCGGCGAGATAGCGGAACTGCGGCGCTCCGGACGGGCGCGCTGCAGCACCACCAACGATGCCAGGCGCCGTGCTTCGCCGGCATCGAATTCGCCGGTGGCGCTGCCGGCGCGCAGCAATGCCGATTCGATCTTGCGGGCATCGAACGGCTCGATGCTGCCATCGCGCTTGACGATGGAACGCAACAAAGGAAGATATCCGAAAATCGATGCCAACCCTGACCCTGCGCCTGTTCCATCATGCGCCGCACCATCTTGCGCATCGCCTTGCATCCCACTTGCAATTGCCGTTTCGCCGACCATGGTTTCCTCATTCCTCAATGACACAACATGTAGTAGTTTCGTGAAGATTAAAAACTAAATGTAGTGCCGTCAACCAAAGAAATTGGCATTCTTCAATTCCTTGATACGCGTCAAAATCGCTGCGGCAACGAATTGCGCGAGACTTGATCCACATCATCGCAGGCGCGCAGCGCCGCGTGGAAAATGACCCGACCCGGTTCATACGCCACGCAGAGAAAACGAGCAAGACATGGATTTCGAATTTTCCCCCAAGGCCCAGGCGTTGCGCCGCCAATTGGCGGATTTCATGGATGCGCATGTCTTGCCGCGCATCGGCGAATGGAATCGCGCCGAGGCCGCCGGCGTCTATCCAGAGTTCATGGCCGACTTGAAGGAACTGGCAAAGTCCGAAGACTTGTGGAATCTGTTCCTGCCCGGCCTGGGGCAGGACAGCCCCGGCCAACGCCTGTGCAATCTAGACTACGCGCCGTTGGCGGAAATCATGGGGCGCGTGTCATGGTCGCCGGAAGTGTTCAACTGCAATGCACCCGATACCGGCAATATGGAAGTGCTGCACATGTTCGGCACGCCAGCGCAGCGGAAACAATGGCTGGCCCCGCTGATGGACGGCACGATACGCTCATGCTTCGCCATGACGGAACCGGACGTCGCTTCATCCGACGCCAACAATATCCAGACTTCGATTCGGCGCGACGGCGACGACTACGTGATCAATGGCCGCAAATGGTTCATCACCGGCGCCGCGCACCCGAACTGCAAGATCGCCATTGTGATGGGGGTGACCGACCCCGATGGCGAAAACCACCGGCGCCAGAGCATGGTGCTGGTGCCGATGGATACGCCGGGCCTGACCGTCGAACGCAACATTCCGGTCATGCATCATGTTGCGCTCGAGGGGCATTGCGAAATGTTGTTGCGCAACGTGCGCGTGCCGCGCGCCAATCTGATACACGAGGAAGGCGCCGGGTTCGCCATTGCCCAGGCGCGCCTCGGACCCGGCCGCGTCCATCATTGCATGCGTTCTATCGGGCAGGCGGAACTGGCGCTGGAATTGATGTGCGAACGCGCCGGCGAACGCCGCACCTTTGGCCGCTACCTGCATCAACATGGCGTGATTGCCGAATGGATCGCCCTCTCGCGCATGGAGATCGAGCAGGCGCGCCTGCTGGTGTTGAAGACCGCCTGGCTGATCGATCGAGACGGTGCCAAGGCGGCAGCACGCGAGATTTCAATGATCAAGGCGATCGTGCCGCGCATGCAGATGGCGATTTGCGACCGCGCCATTCAGGCATTCGGCGCCATGGGGCTGAGTTCCGACACGCCACTGGCGAGTTTGTGGACCGGCGCACGCGTCTTGCGCATTGCGGATGGCCCGGATGAAGTGCACCTGCGTGCGGTGGCAAAGCAGGAGATGGCCGCCGCCAGCGAGCGGCGCGGCTCGACCCTGCCGTTCCTGGTCCCGAACTCGCTGCACTAGGAACCTGCGCGGCGATCCTTTTCAGCACACTTGATCTACATCAAGATTGGCGAACGCCGCTTCCTTATCATGCAATTGCCCGCAGGTACAACACGGACTTTTATCATGAGCAAGCTTCGCACCAACGTGAAAGACATACTCGCGCATGCAACGCCATTCCAGGCGTTGGATGAGAAGCAGCTTGCCCGCTTGTCGGCCCACACCAGGACCATCCGGGCGATGCGCGAGAAGGACATCGTGCTGCCGGGCAACCCAGCCGATGGTGCGTATTGGCTGGTGTACGGGCAAGTCAAGATCGTCTTTGCCCCTAAAAAGGGCACCGAACGAACGGTCGAGATACTCGGGGACGGCGCCTGCTTCGGCATTGCCGAAACGCTGACCGAACACCCGCACCTGGCTGCGGTGAAGACCACGGCAGACAGTCTGATATTGCATGTCGAGCGCAGCGCGATCCTCGCATTGATGGAAGAAAACCCGGATTTTTCGCGCGACTTGATCCTGTGCCTGAGCCGCCAATTTTGCGGCCTGATGCGCGACGTGGAATGCTACACGCAAACCGCGCGCCAGCGCCTGGCGGGGTACCTTCTCAGACAAAGAAAACAGTTCGATAGCGACAGTTTCGAATTGTCTTCCAATCGCGAAATCATCTCATCCCTCCTCTGGCTGACGCCGGAGACCATCTCCCGCGTGCTGCACGACTTTACGGCCGAAGGCATGATAGACGTCTCGGGACGCAAAGTGAGCATATTGAACGGCGACAAAATGACCGAAGCCCTGGTTGGTGCCGACTGACGTTGCGCGGCTAGCCGCACCATCAACGTTGTATTGCCACACGGCACGAACTGATCTCCAGTTATTTTGATGCAGATCAATTTGAAAACCCGCCCGCCCATTCACACTACCAAAATCGGAAAAGGTCACGGTTCGCGAATGCGCGGCGCGACCTCCATGTAGAAACGCGATCGAGAGGATGGTGTGTTCAGATCCGAGGCAATTGACGCCCTGTTAAAACCAAGCCGTTCAGTGAAATCACTGCTGCTGCTGTCGCTGGTCATGGCGAGTGTGATCATATCGATCGCCGTCACAGCGCTTTGGGATATGCGCGAACGCGAGCTGGCGCACGCCAGGAAAGAAATCACCGGGCTCAGCCGCATCCTGTCGGACCAAACCACTCGCACTTTCGAAGGCGTGGCATTGACCATGCACGGCATCCGCGACCGGCTGACCGACAAGATAGGCAGGACGCTCGATCTCGATAGCATGCCGGTTCATTTGTTGCTTCAAGCCCGCGTAGCCGCGCTGCCGCAAGTGCGGTCGATCTTCCTGGTCAATGCCCAAGGGGAAGTCGTCAATTCCTCGCGGCCGGATCTCAAGCCCGGCACCATCGTGGCCGATCGCGATTACATGCGGTATTTCACCGAAGGCGGCGAGGACGATTTGTTCATCGGGCAGCCGGTGACGTCGCGTATCGACGGCCAGCCGGCATATTTCGCCAGCACGCGTCTGCTCGACGCCAAAGGCCGGCTGCGCGGCGTGGTAGTGGCTGCCATACGCATCGATTTCTTCGAGACCCTGTACGACGGCGTCGGCCCGGAAATGGCGGGACGCATTTTACTGCTCAATGAGCACGGTGTGCTGCTGGCCGGCACCAATCATGCCAACCCCGCCAATCTCGCTTATGGCTCTTCGGTCGGTGCCGTAAACCCTTTGCTGCGCTTGCAGAGTCAGACCAGTGACGAGGCATTGCTGACCGAGGAAACCTCGGCATCCGATCATTGGTATGTTGCCTACCGGCGCGTAGCCAAGTTTCCCCTGGTGATCAGTGCCGCGATCGACGACGATTACGCGCTGGCATCGTGGCGCCGCATCGTGTGCCCGATATCGGGCGCACTGTTGCTGATATTGGCGATGCTTGCCGGCACCACATTCTTGATGGCGAGAAACCTGACGCGCAAGGATACGCTGGAAGCCGCCTTGCGGGAAAGCGACGAGCAATTGCGTTACATGGTGCAATCGGTCAGGGATGCGATCGTGACCGTCGACCCGACCAAGCGCATCGTGCTGTTCAACCGCGCGGCCGAGCGCATGTTCGGCCTCGAGGCCGCCGCTGCGATCGGCAAGCCGCTCGGGGAAGTCTTGTCGTCCAACTTGTCCGAAGAGCATGCCGCGCAAGTATTACGCCACGTGGAGCAGGGTTGGCAGTCGACGGCAGTACCTGTTTTGGCCGGCACGATTGAATTGCGCCGCGATGGTTGCGATTTTCCGGTGGAACTCAGCCAGTCGACCACCATTTATCGCGGCAAGGCCTTGTTGACGGCAGTGTTTCGCGACTTGACCGAGCGCCGGCGTGCAGAGTTGCAGTTATTCGAAAGCAACCGACAACTGCAACAATTGTCGGCCTCGCTGCAGAACGTGCGCGAAGAGGAACGCGTGCGCATTGCGCGCGAGCTGCACGACGAATTGGGCCAATTGCTGACCGGCATACGCATGGAAGTATCATGGGTCGGCAGCCGCCTGGCAACAGATCAGGCAAAACTCGCCGGCAAGGTGCAGGATATCAAGCGCCGGATCGATCAAACCATCGCCTCGATCAGGCGCATCTCGTCGGATCTGCGTCCTTCCGTGTTGGACGATCTCGGTTTTGCCGCTGCAGCAGCATGGTACGTCGAAGAGTTTTCCGCCCGGACCGGGCTGGACGTGCACTTGTCGCTCTCTCCGGACGACCCGGAACAGGGCGGGCAGGTTGCGACGACGCTGTTTCGCGTATTGCAAGAGTCGCTGACTAACGTAGTCCGGCATGCCCATGCAACGCGGATCGATGTCTCGCTGCATCTGCGCGACGGCATCTGGCTGCTGACGATCAAGGACGATGGCACCGGCTTCAACCAGCAGACGGCAATGCACAAGGGCTTTGGCATCGTCGGCATGCGCGAGCGCGTGCAGATCTTGAATGGCCGATTCGACATCACGTCCGCGCCGGACGGCGGCACGCTGATCGAGATTGCGTTGCAGGCGGAAAACAAATTGGAGGTGTGCGGTGAGGAAATATAACGTCTTGCTGGCTGACGACCACGCCATCATCCGCGACGGGCTCAAGCAGATTCTCGCCGATACGGAAGATCTCCAGGTGTGCGGCGAAGCGGCCAACGGCATCGAGGTGATGCAAAGAGTGCGCGAACGCGATTGGGACGTCATTGTGCTGGATATTTCGATGCCGGGGCGCAATGGCCTGGAGTTGATCCGCATGGTCAAGGAGGAACGCGCCAGCCTGCGCATCCTGATTTTCAGCATGCACCATGAAGAACAATATGCGGCGCGCGCCTTGCAAGCGGGCGCTTCGGGCTACTTGACCAAGGAGAGCGACAGCGACGTGCTGGTCGGCGCCATCAGGCGCGTGGCCAGCGGCGGCGTTCATGTCAGCAGCAAGGTTGCCGAAATGATCGTGCGCGACATCCATCCGACCGACAAGCCGGCGCCACACAAGCAACTGTCCAACCGCGAGTACCAGGTGTTCAACCTGCTCGTCAACGGGCGCGGGATCACCGACATCGCCAACGAACTGTGCCTGAGCGTCAAGACGGTCAGCACGCACAAGACGCACATCTTCCACAAACTCAGCCTGGGCAACTTCGCCGAGCTGATCCGCTACGCCATCAACCACCAGTTGGCCTCGCCGGTCGAATTCTGACATTCGCAAGCTTGCGAATAGGACGATTCCTATAGCGCGATTCATCCTTCGCCGATAGTCATGGCGCCTCCCGGGTTCTACACTCAAGCTATCGAAATGGTTCCATCTTATCGTCACTCGACGATTGGATGGTGTGCAGACTCCCTCTGAGAGGAAAACAAAATGAAACTCACCTTTACCCGCATTTCCCTGCTGGTTGCCGCGTCGGCCTTTGCCTTGGCATCGTCCGTCGCGCAGGCGCAGGCTGTCGACGTCGAAGCAGCAAAAGCCCTGGCAAGGCAAAACAACTGCTTCAAATGCCATTCAGTCGACAAGGACAAGGATGGTCCGGCCTACAAGAAAGTGGCCGAGAAATTCAAGGGTAAGCCGGACGCCGAAGCGCGCTTGATCCAACACGTTACCTCGGGCGAAAAAGCCAAGTTCCCCGACGGCCATGAAGAGGAACACAAGATCGTCAAGACCTCGCCGGCCAAGGACATGGCGCAAATCAAGAACCTGGTCGACTGGATCTTGAGCCAATAACGACTTAATAGCGACTTCACGTCACGGAACGAATTATTTGCCGGCTGGGGAACATAATGAAAATAGTATTGAAACTGATCGTTGCTTTTGCACTCCTTGCGGGGTTAAATGCGCAAGCCGCAGACCCGCAACAAAATCTTCCGGAGCTAGGCTCCGCCAAGGGCATCACCACTGCGCAAGCAGGTAACCGCGATGCGGTTTGTACGCGCTGTCACGATGAAAGCGAAACCAAGCCGATCCTGTCGATCTACCAAACCAAGCATGGCGTGAAGGCCGATGGCCGCACACCGAGCTGCCAGACCTGCCACGGCGAAAGCGCTGCGCACTTGAAGGGCGATCCGAGCAGCCAGCAGCGTCCACGGCCCGATGTCGTGTTCAACAAGGGCGTGTATGCCCCGTCTGACGACAAGGAACGCGCCGGCCAATGCCTGACCTGCCATAAGGGTGCCAAGCGCGCCGAATGGGAAGGCAGCCAGCATCAAACCAACGGCTTGGCCTGCAACGACTGCCACAAGATTCACCAGCCGGTCGACACCGTGCGCAACCGCCCGACGCAGACTGAAGTGTGCTTCACCTGCCACAAGGAACAACGCGCCGATAGCCACAAGATCTCGACCCATCCGATCGATGCCGGCAAGGTGATCTGCTCTGATTGCCACAATCCGCACGGTTCTGTCGGTCCGAAGCTGCTCAAGAAAAACACTGTGCGCGAAACGTGCTTCATGTGCCATGCCGAAAAACGCGGCCCATTCCTGTTCGAACATCAACCGGTTTCGGAAGACTGCACCAATTGCCATACCCCACACGGTTCGAACCTGACTCCGCTGTTGAAATCGCGTGCGCCTTTCCTGTGCGACGACTGCCATGACGGCCCACATAACAGCCAGGCCTACTACGGCCCGAACGTCGGTGGCGTCCAGTATCCCGGCTCAGGCATCGTCGGCAGCCCCGGCGTGGCCAAGGGAGGGAAGACTTCCTCGGGTGCGCCCGCTGCTGCAGCAGCTCCAGCCCCAGCCAACGCTGGTGTCGGATCGAGCGCCGCAGGCCGCGCTTGCATGAATTGCCACGTCATGGTCCACGGCTCGAACAGTCCGGCCGGCGCCTACTTGCAACGATAGGGAGAATGCAGAATGAAAGCCTCAAAGATGAACCTTACTGTCAGCGTGCTTGCGCTTGCAGTACAAGCCGCCCTGCTGACCATGGCCTTTGCGCCGATGGCGGCACGGGCGGACGATAGTCCTGACGTCAAGGCCCTGACCCAACCCACCAATTATGTGGAAATTGGCGTCAACGATGTATCGAGCGGCTCCGACAAGTTCGGCGAATACAACGGCCTGAACAAGGCCGGCGGAACAGCGATCGGCAACCTGAATATCAAGGGCGGCGATGGCTATGGCGACGGTACCACGCGCTACAGCGTATATGGCAAGGATTTGGGCACGACGTCGCGCGAGTTCGGTTTCGACGTGGCCAATCAGGGTATATGGAACTTCGGGTTGCATGCCGATCAGTTGACACATTACATCACCGATTCGTTCCAGACCCCGTTCCAGGGCGCCATGGGTAGCAATGCGTTCAACTTGCCGAGCAACTTCGGGTTTATCAACGCCAATACGCCCTACAACAAGGTGGGGACCGGCGGACAAGCGCTTTTGACCGCCCCCCCCACCACCTCCTACGGAACCCAGGCGCTCAGCCCGACCCAGCAAGCTGACTTCCACGACGAGAACATCTATTCAGGCCGCACCAATACCGGCATGACGATGGGTGTCATCGTCGCCAAGGGATGGTCGCTCCAGTTCGATTACAACCGACTGGTGCAGGACGGCGCCAAGCTGATTTCGGCTGGCTCGGACGGCTTTGGTACCATGGGTGCGGTCGGCGCGGGCATCGTTGTGCCCACTTACGGCGGGGGCTTCTACGCCAAAGGCGAAGCGCCGGTGATGCTGGCCAATCCGACCAATTACATCACCGACTCGATGGAATTGTCGACCAATTGGGTCGGTGGACCGGCCCATCTGACAGCCAGCGTGTATGCATCGATATTTCACGACGCCAATAGTGAAGTCACCTGGACCAGCCCTTATGTGGGCACTTCCGGATTGCCTGGAAACGCGGCCAACGCGGGACCGAACGGATCATTCGCCGGCAGCGCCTATCCGGTCAACGCGCTCAGCACGGCGCCGAGCAATACGTTTGTGCAGGGCAATTTGTCCGGCGGCTATAACTTCACGCCAACGACCAAGCTGACCGGTGGATTCTCGTATGGCCGCAATACCCAAAATGACCAATACGTGAACGTGCTGGGAACGCCGGACAACCTGACCTATGGTTTGCCGCAGAGTTCGCTCGAGGGTTTGGTGGTCACGACCCACGCCGATTTGAAGCTGGTCAACCAAACGACCAAGGATTTGACACTGGCTGGCAGTTTCAAATTCAATGAGCGCGACAACCGTACCGCCGCCAATGTGTATAACTGGCTCAGCCTGGATGGCGCAACCGTTGGGGCAGGTGGTGTGCAGACGCCGCCACCCGGCAATCCGTTCGATACGGCGGTCAATACCCCGATGAGCAACAAGAAGACCGACCTTGACTTGAGCGCCGATTACAAGATCAGCCATGGACAAAGCATACGCCTTGCCTATGACTATGAAAAAGTCGAACGCTGGTGCGACTCGGCGTTGGCCAATAACGCCGGCCTGCTCTACGGCTCTGCGCCTTCAGGTTCCACCGTCGGGGCGTACTATGGAACGACGACGTCTTGCGTGCAAGTGCCGCAAAGCACGGAAAACAAGCTTGGCGCAACGTACAAGTACAAAGCATCGGATGACCTGAGCCTCAACGCGGGGTATAGCTACGCCGACCGGAAGGCCGATGTTTTGACCGGCTTCTACACGCCGCTGGCGGCGCAGCAAAACGGTGAAGGTTACGAAAACCTCGGCTACATCGCGTTTTTCGACGCATCCCGCACGGAACAACTTTTCAAGGCCGGCGCCAACTGGCAAGCCAACGACAAGTTCAATCTCAGCCTGAGCGGCAAGTACACCAAGGACGCCTACAATGAGTCGACGTTCGGTGTGCAAAACGGAAGTTCCTGGAGCCTCAATCTGGACAGCGTCTACCAGGTCAGCGAAAAGGGCAGCTTCTCAGCCTATGTTACCGCGCAACGCAAGGAACGCGATCTATATAGCGAGAACGGCCGGTATGCAACGTCCATTGCGACCAGCACATTCCAGACCAATTATGCCGACAAGGATTACACCATCGGCGTCGGCTACCGGCAAGCCGGGTTGATGAACGACAAGCTCAGTCTGGCTGCAGACCTGACGTACTCGGACAGCACCACCGGCTGGAACAGCTCATTGCCGGGCGGTAGCACGGCCGTGTGCGCGGTGCCTGGCGTGCAGCCGAACGGTTCTTACACGACTTCGGGGTACAACTGCGGGGCGACACCTGACATCACCAGCAAGATGGCAATGTTCAAGTTCTCCGGCGCGTACGCCTACAGCGCGCAGAGCCAGGTACGCTTCGGGGTTCAGTTCCAGCACCTCGATGCGAACGACTACATCTACAACGCCTATCAGATGGGTTATTCGCCGACCAGTGTGATGCCGAGCAATCAGACCAGCCCGACTTATAACGTCACCTCGGTCTACGTCGCCTATCGCTACAGCTTTGCAAGCTTGTAATTGGTTTGAATGAAGTGGCGGACGGCAGCGTCGACTGCCGTCCGTTGACTGCGATACGTTGGCGGGTCACCGACAACAGTACGGAATCGACATTGTTTGACATTACTGGCCGCGAAGGGTGAAGACTCTTCCGGCCGACACGGAGAAGCGAAATGGCAGAAGAAGAGAAGAAACCAGGCGTCCTGAAACGCATCTGGTTGGCGGCACGGAAACCCAGCTCGAAATACTCATTGTTGACC
>FSYV01000144.1_pt1 | contig 20744 bp, 18 predicted proteins | sample 1638641 | NCBI WGS metagenome assembly FSYV01 (sample SAMEA3914813, study PRJEB12502) | metagenome | biome: forest; material: soil | place: Canada | collected 2011-07-07 | depth 0.3 m
GCGAAGAACTCGACGCCGACGGCCTGGTGCAATTTCCGACCGTCATGGGCGGCGTGGTTCCCGTCGTCAATCTGGATGGCGTCAAGGCCGGCCAGATGAAGTTGACTGGCGAAGTCGTCGCCGGTATCTACCTCGGCAAGATTACCAAATGGAATGCCAAGGAAATCGTGGCGCTCAACCCCGGCCTGGCTTTGCCTGATGCCGACATCACCGTCGTGCATCGCGCCGACGGTTCGGGTACGTCCTTCCTGTTCACCGATTACCTGTCCAAGTCGAATGCCGACTTCAAGACCACTGTTGGCGCAGGTACCGCCGTCAAGTGGCCGGTCGGCGTGGGCGGCAAGGGTAACGAAGGCGTGGCGTCGAACGTGTCGCATATCAAGGGTTCGATCGGCTATGTCGAATACGCTTATGCCAAGAAGAACAAGATGGAATACACGCAGTTGAAGAATCGCGACGGCCAGTATGTCGAGCCGGGCGAAGAAAACTTCAAATCGGCTGCCGCCGGTGCCGACTGGGTCAAGACCCCGGGTTTTGGCGTCGTGCTGACCGATCAGGCAGGCAAGGCCAGCTGGCCTATCACCGGCGCCACCTTCATCCTGATGCACAAGAGTGAAGCCAACGCAGCCAATGCCAAGGAAGTCCTGAAGTTCTTCGACTGGTCGTACAAGAACGGTAACACCATGGCACTTGAGCTCGATTATGTACCGTTGCCAGCCAACGTGATCAAGCTGGTGCAGGATTCCTGGAAAGTGCAGATCAAGGATGCCTCCGGCAAAGAAATCTGGTGATTTCGGGTTGAAGGTAGTCCAGATTGATTTGCATCCCGGGCCGCGGCTGCGCTATCGTCGATAGATGATAGTCGGGTGCGGCCTGCTTCACGTTGTTATTTCGCCTTGTTAGTTTGCCGCCTATGAGTGCCAACATGTCTTCGATAGCGAAGCCCGCCGTGGATTCAAACCAAAACACTGTCGTAGCATCGGCCGAGCATCATGCTCTGCTGGCGACCATGCGCGTCCAGCGCATCCAGGATTTCCTCTTCCATAAAGTCACGATGGGGTTTGCACTCAGTGTGTTGCTGGTGCTGGCCGGTATCATCATTTCATTGATCATCAGTTCGCTGCCCGCCTTTCATGAATTCGGCTGGCGTTTTTTCACGACTGCGGAATGGGATCCGGTCAATGAGAAATACGGTGCGCTGATCGCCATCGTCGGCACGCTGGTCACCTCTATCATCGCGCTGGTCATCGCTTTTCCGATCAGCTTCGGCATCGCGCTGTTCCTGACGGAAATCTGCCCGGCTTGGCTGCGCCGGCCGATGGGAACGGCAGTGGAGCTGCTGGCCGGCATCCCCAGCATCATCTACGGCATGTGGGGTATCACGGCGTTTGCGCCATTCTGTGCCACCTACGTGCAGCCGTTGTTGGCGCATACCCTGGGCCACGTGCCATTCATCGGGCAGTTGTTCACCGGCCCTGCCATGGGCATCGGCGTGCTGACCGCCGGCCTGGTATTGTCCATCATGGTCATCCCGTTCATTGCCTCGGTCATGCGCGACGTGTTCGAAGTCGTGCCCGCCGTGCTCAAGGAGTCCGCCTACGCACTCGGCTGCACGCGCTGGGAGGTCGTGCGCAAGGTTGTGTTGCCTTATACGAAGATCGGCGTCGTCGGTGGCGCCATGCTGGGTCTGGGGCGCGCGCTCGGCGAAACCATGGCGGTTACGTTCGTGATCGGCAACGCCAACCAGTTGTCGTGGTCGCTGTTCGCGCCGGGCAACAGCATCGCCTCCTTGCTGGCCAACGAATTCGGCGAGGCCGACACGCCGTTGCACGTGTCGTCGCTGCTGACCCTCGGACTGATTCTCTTCATATTGACTTTCATCGTGCTCTCGGCAGCAAAATTGATGCTGATCATGATGGCGCGCCGGGAGGGAGTGAAATGACGAATTCGACTGGAGCGATGAACCCTATCTATCGCAGACGGCTGTGGGTGCACCGCATCGGCATCAGCCTGTCGTTTCTTGCCATGATACTCGGCATCGGATTCCTGTTCTGGATCCTGATCCTGCTGTTGGTCAAGGGCCTCGGTGCTGTCAATCTCGACATGTTCGTCAAAACCACGCCCGGCCCCGATACGCCCGGCGGCGGCTTGTTCAATGCCATCATCGGCAGCCTGTTGATGGTGGGCGTCGGCACCCTGATCAGTACGCCGGTCGGCATCCTGGCCGGCATTTATCTGGCCGAGTATGGTGAGCAAAGCTGGCTGGCCAAGATCACGCGTTTCGTGACAGACATCATGTTGTCGGCGCCGTCCATCGTGATCGGCTTGTTCGTGTATGCGATTTACGTCGCCAACGTGCATCATTTCTCCGGCTGGGCCGGCAGCTTCGCGCTCTCGCTGATCGCCGTGCCAGTCGTGGTGCGCACCACCGACAACATGCTGAACCTGGTGCCGACCAGCCTGCGCGAGGCGGCGTTTGCGCTCGGCGCGCCGCGCTGGAAAGTGGCCACCATGGTACGCCTGCGCGCCGTCAAGGCTGGCGTCATGACCGGTGTGCTGCTGGCAGTTGCGCGCATCGCCGGCGAGACTGCGCCGCTGTTGTTCACCGCATTCGGCAACCAGTTCTACAGCGCCGACATGAACCAGGCGATGGCCAATCTGCCGCTGGTGATTGCGCAGTTCACCATGAGCGCGAACGACAACTGGATTGCACTCGGGTGGGGCGCCGCCTTGCTGATCACGTTCAGTGTCCTTGCGCTCAATATCATTTCGCGTCTTCTGTCCACCCAGAAGGTTCCGGGTTAATTCTTTCCAATGATCGACATGTCCATACCTACACCTGCGAAGTCCGAAAACAAAACGACAATCGAAATTTCCGGCTTGAATTTTTTCTACGGAAATTTCCAGGGCTTGAAGCATATCAACCTGAAGATACACGACAAGAAAGTCACGGCTTTCATCGGTCCTTCCGGTTGCGGCAAGTCGACCCTGCTGCGCACGTTGAACCGCATGTACGATCTGTATCCCGGCCAGCGCGCCGAAGGCAAGATCCTGTACAACGGCAACAACATCCTCGACCCGGGGCAGGACGTCAACATGCTGCGCGCCAAGGTCGGCATGGTGTTTCAGAAGCCCACGCCGTTTCCCATGACGGTGTACGACAACATTGCCTTCGGCGTGCGTTTGTATGAAAACCTGCCCAAGGGCGAGATGGACGAGCGCGTCGAATGGGCGCTCAATAAGGCCGCGCTCTGGACCGAAGTGAAGGACAAGCTGCACAAGAGCGGTCTCGGACTGTCCGGCGGACAGCAGCAGCGCCTGTGCATCGCACGCGGCGTTGCAGTCAAGCCCGACGTGCTGCTGCTCGATGAACCGACCTCGGCGCTCGATCCGATCTCGACCGCCAAGATCGAGGAATTGATCAGCGAACTCAAGGGCGACTATACGATCGTCATCGTCACGCACAACATGCAACAGGCAGCGCGCTGCTCCGATTACACGGCTTACATGTATCTCGGCGAGCTGGTGGAATTTGGCGAGACCGACCAGATTTTCATGAATCCGGACAAGAAGGAAACGCAGGACTACATCACCGGACGTTTCGGTTGATCGGCGTTTCAGGCAAAGGCGCTTCTTTGAGCAATATGCGCAACGAAAAAAGTAACCAAGACAGAAACCAAGGAGAACCCTGATGACAGGCGAGCACTCATCCAAGCAATACGATCAGGACCTGGAAGATATTCGTTCCAAGGTCTTGCTGATGGGGGGGCTGGTGGAAAGTCAGTTTTCCGATGCCGTGGCCTGCTTCCGTAGCGGCGACGTCGAACAGGCTGATCAAATCATCAAGGCGGACGAAAACGTCAACCGCCTTGAAGTGACGCTGGACGACGCCTGCAGCCATTTGATCGTGCGCCGCCAGCCGGCCGCGAACGACCTCCGTACCGTGATGGCGACCATCAAGGTCATCACCGATCTCGAACGCATCGGCGACGAAGCCACCAAGATTGCGCGCGCGGCCAAGAACATCCAGGAACGCGGCGTCACCACGATCAACCAGTACGGCACCGTGCGCGTGATGGCATCTTCCACCGGCAACATGCTGCGCGATGCGCTCGATGCGTTTGCCCGCCTGGATGGCCAGCAAGCGATCAAGATCATTGCGCAAGATGAAATTGTCGATCATGAATTCCGTTCGATCATGCGCAACATGATCACCTTCATGATGGAAGATCCGCGCACCATCTCGGCGGCTCTCGACACGCTGTGGGTGGCGAAGGCCATCGAACGCATCGGCGACCATTGCAAGAACATCGCGGAATATGTCGTCTACGTCGTCGAGGGCAAGGATATCCGCCACACTTCCTACGCGGCGCCGAAGCAGGATGTAGCCAAGCAGGACACGTTGAAGCAAGATCCGCCGAAACAGGACACACCGAGTTAAGCCATGGCAGCCGACAAGACCACCATACTTGTAGTCGAAGACGAGCCGGCGATAGTCGAGCTGGTGAGTTTCACACTCAAGGAAGCCGGCTGGAATCCCGCCGCCGTCAACAATGTGAATGATGCATGGGAATTCATCCAGCGCCGCACGCCGCATCTGATCCTGCTCGACTGGATGCTGCCCGACCAGACCGGCCTGCGCCTGTTGTCGCGCATACGCGGCGACCGGCAGTTCAATGAATTACCGGTCATCATGCTGACGGCGAAAAGCATGGAAGAAGACAAGATCGCCGGTCTCGACAACGGCGCCGACGATTACATCACCAAGCCGTTTTCGCCGCGCGAACTGACGGCGCGCATCAACGCCCTGCTCAGGCGCAAGACGCCCGAGCATGCGCAAAGCCTGATGTCGGCCGGTTCCGTGAAACTCGATCCGGTCAGCTGCAATGTCAGCATCAGCGAACAGAAGATCGATATCGGCCACGCTGAATTCAAGCTGCTGAAATTCTTCCTGGCCCATCCCGATCGGGTGTTCTCGCGCAGCCAGCTGCTCGACAAGGTCTGGGGCGATCACGTCGTGATTGAAGAGCGCACCGTCGACGTGCACGTATTGCGCTTGCGCAAGGCGTTGAAAGATGCCGAGTACCTGATCAAGACCGTGCGCAGCGTCGGGTATATGCTTTCCGAGAAATAAGGTATACCATTTTGGGCATCGCTAATAATCTACTGCGCGGGCCAATCTCGGGCCTGCGATGCTCACCGTACTTTCGTACGGCTGCGCTTCTCGGCCCGACATTGGCCCGCTCGCTACGATTCTTAGCGATGCCAATTTGACGGCGGCGCGTTGCCAGAACACGCGTCCTTTTCCATTGTTTCCACCAGTCTGCGTCGAGCTAAGATAGGTCTATGAGTCCGCACTTGCTGTTTTGGGTCCCCGCCGCGTTGCGCATGTCGCTATTGCTGATCGGTGCGCTGATCCTGTCTTTCTTTTTCGGCGCGACGATAGGGTTGGGGGCCGGATTGATCGGCGCCTGCCTGATGGTGATCGTGCAATTGCATTACCTGTTTCGCCTGGCCGGCTGGCTGGATAACCCCGAGAGTGAAAAACTGCCTGACGGCTGGGGTGCCTGGACCGATATTTTCTCGCGCCTGTACCGCCTGCGACGCGACGATGAAAAGAACCGCACTGAACTCTCCGAATGGCTGGCGCGCTTCCGTCAAGCCATGAGCCTGTTGCCGGACGGCGTCGTGATCATGGACGATGTGCTGTTTCTCGAATGGTGCAATCCGGCCGCCGAGCGGCATCTGGGGTTGAAAAACAGCCGCGACAAGGGCATGCGCGTCACCAACCTGATCCGCAACCCGGACTTCATGGATTACATCATCCTGGGCCGCTACGAGCATCCGCTTACCCTGAGCCTGCGCGAACGCAAGCTCATCGTGCAAATCATCCCGTTCGAAAACCGGCGCCAGATCCTGGTCACGCACGACGTGACGGAATCCGAGCGCATCGAGATGATGCGGCGCGATTTCATCGCCAATGCATCGCACGAATTGCGCACGCCCTTGACCGTCATCAACGGCTTCCTTGAAATCGCCTCGTCGCAAAGCAACCTCGATCCGCAGACGCGCGCGGCGCACCTGAAACTGATGAGCGAGCAGGGGCATCGCATGCAAAACCTGGTTGAAGACATGTTGACCTTGACGCGCCTGGAATCGATTGATTATCCGCTGCGACCGGAACGCGTGGCCATCGGACCGCTGCTCGACCAGATCACGGAAGAGGCCAAGGCTTTGTCGGCCGGACGGCACGGCATTTCCGTGACCGCAGATTGCCCGGACATCAAGGGCAGCACGGAAGAGTTGCGCAGTGCGTTCGGCAACCTGGTGTCCAACGCGGTGCGCTATACGCCCGAAGCCGGTACGATCAAGATTTCGTGGCGCATGAGCCCGACCGGTCCGCAATTCGCCGTGCAGGACAATGGCATCGGCATCCAGGCCGAACATATTTCGCGGCTGACCGAACGCTTCTACCGCGTCGACAAGAGCCGTTCGCGCGAAACGCAGGGCACCGGGCTCGGATTGGCGATCGTCAAGCATGTGTTGCTGCGACACGATGCCATCCTGTCCATCGAATCGACACCGGACGTAGGCAGTACCTTCATCGTGACCTTCCCCATGACTGCGCTGGCGCCGGAATCTGCCGAAGCCAATAGTGAGGTATTGGCGGCGCATTGATTGGTTCGCCAGGGGATTGTTTCTCCGCCGTTTGACGTCAATTCAGTTAAGGCTTGGAAAGATAGGCTAAAATCCACGCGTCGTCGTGTCAACGTGAGCCTATCCTCCATGCGCGTAAATTGTGTGCCCAGTCATCGTCCTTCCCGCTTTCTGCCCATCGTCTTCCTCTGCATCGGGGCCTTCCTTGCCGCGTGCAAGACGCCATCAGCGCCGACTGCGTCGGCGGACGTGCCCGCTGTCGTCACGCAGCAAACCCAGCCTGTCCAACCGAAGCCGCCGCGAAAGATCAAGATCGGCCTCGCGCTGGGAGGCGGTGCAGCGCGCGGCTTTGCCCATATCGGCGTGATCAAGGCTCTGGAAGCGCAAGGCATCTACCCCGACGTGGTGGTAGGCACGAGTGCAGGCAGCCTGGTTGGCGCCATGTATGCCGCAGGTAACAACGGCTACGCGTTGAACCGAATGGCGCTCGACATGGATGAAGCCGCCATTTCCGACTGGTCGGTGCCGTTTTTCTCCAAAACCAGCGGCGTATTGAAAGGGGAGGCGCTGCAAAACTACGTCAACAAGACGGTCAATAACCTGCCGCTGGAAAAAATGAAGATCCCGTTTGGTGCGGTGGCAACCGATTTGCATACGGGCTTGCCGGTGTTGTTCCAACGCGGCAATACCGGCGTGGCGGTGCGTGCCTCATCGGCAGTGCCGGGCGTGTTCCAGCCGGTGACGATCGGCGACCATAATTATGTCGATGGCGGCCTGACTGCGCCGGTGCCGGTCAGTTTTGCACGCCAGATGGGTGCGGATTTCGTCATCGCGGTCAATATTTCGGCGCAACCCGATGCCCAGGCGGCCGGCAGCTCGCTCGAAGTGCTGTTGCAAACCTTCGCCATCATGGGACACAGCATCAATCGCTATGAATTGAAAGAGGCTGATATTGTTATCCAGCCTAGCCTGGGAGCGATGAAAGGCAGCGATTTCAATGGCAGGAATTTGGCAGTTTTGGCGGGAGAACAAGCCACGACTGCGATGATGCCGGAGATTAAGCGAAAGTTGGAGGCAATGCGCGCACAGTAATTCGGGCTTCAGCTACTAGCCGACACAATGGCTGTAGCCATGCAAGGCGCAGCCCGAAGGTCACTCACTGTGTCACTGCGTCTTTTGCTCGTCAGGACCGTCGATGCGGCGCGCGCCATTGAAACGGCGCTTCCAGTAGCTCAGGTCCATGCTTTCGATCCGCACCTGGCCGCCGGCAGACGGGGAGTGGATGAATTTATTGTCACCCAGGTAGATGCCGACATGGGAGAATCCGCGCCGCAAGGTGTTGTAGAACACCAGGTCGCCGGGTTGCAGCTTGTTCGGCTCGACGCGTTGGCCGACATGGCTGATCTCTGCAGAGGTGCGCGGCAAATTCGTGCCCCATGCTTCCTTGAACACATAGCGCACGAGGCCGCTGCAATCCATCCCGTTTTCCGGGCTGGTTCCGCCATACTTGTAATGGATGCCGAGCATGCTGACCGCCTGCACCGCCAATTGCGAGGCATGATCGGTGAAGTCGGCCAGTTTGTTGAAAGTCGATTTCGGGGTATCTGCCGGCGCGTCCTGATTGCCCGGAGCCAATTCGGGCGCAGTCGATGGGTGTGCTGGCAGCAAGGTTTCGGCGCGCGCCGTGTGCAGGAACATGCTTGCGGCAGCAGCGGCAAGCAAAAAAGCGAGCAATGGGCGATATGCGACGAATTTTGTCATAATGTCAATTTTCACTTTGCGTGATTGTGCAATGTAAGCGAAAGGATAGGGGTCTGTCAAAATTTAATGGCAGGGGGTATCCTTATATGGTTAAACTTGCCATGCGGAATTTACGCTGGGAATTGCGCCGTATTTGCGTCGCAATCTACCAGCACCGCTGTTCCATCTGCGTCGCATGACATGGCAAAAAGTTCCGCTTGAAAGACAGGCCCCCAGAGAGAGCAAGAGGCGAGTCCCCAGATGAGTTCAGTTGATATTCCCGCCAAGCCGCGCGTGCTGATTGCCGACGACTCGCGCATCGTGCGCGCCACCCTGATCAAGCGGATTGAAGGCATGTTCGAGTTTCGCGAGGCGCTCGATGGCGAAGAAGCCTGGGAGACCTTGTTGATTGACCCCAGCATACGCGTGGTGATCACCGATTTGACCATGCCCAAGCTCGACGGCTATGGCTTGCTGAACCGGATCAGGCAATCCAAGATCGGCCGCATCCGCAACCTTCCGGTGGTGGTGGTGTCCGGCAGCGATGAGGCCCAGGAGCGCGATCGTGCCAAGGCGGCCGGCGCCACCGATTTGATCACCAAGGGAATCGGTACGGCGCAGTTGCTCTCGCGTCTGGACATACTGGCCAAGCTGGTCAATACGCAGCGCGAGTTCGAAACCACACTGGAAAATCTCGTGCAGCGCGGCGTGCTCGATACCAGCGTCGTCTTGCCGACGCCCGAGCAATTGTTCGCGCAAGCCGAGGTCATGCTCGACAATGCCTACAAGCACCGCAAGAACTTCGTCATCCTCAATGTTTGCGTCGGCTTGAAGCATGCAGGTTTGGAAGGCTATCCGGCCACGCCGCCGTCAACCGTGGTCCATGCGGTCGGCCAGCTATTGCATGGCACGGTGCGGCAAACCGATTGCGTCGCGCGCACCGGCGAATCGGAATTCACGCTGGCCACCGGCACCATCCACTCCGATTCGGCGCGTAATTTTGCCCAGCGCATTTGCCATGCGGTGGCGAACGCCAACCTGATCAAGAACGAACGCATCGCCTTTGTCGCCAGTTGCGGTCTGGCCGCCTGGCCGGAACCGGACGGGCAAGCAGGCGTCGCGCCGCTCCTGGCCGATTTGCGCGCCGTGGCCAAGCGGCGTGCGGCGCTGGGGATGGATCATGCGCTGTCTGGCGTGGTCGGACGGGAGGAAGAGCAGGCTTTCAAGCTCGGTCATGGTGCGCTCGCCGCGCCGGGCTTGGTGATATCGGCACCTGCGGAGCAGGAAACGCCGGATGTGCCAACCTTGCTGCAATGGCTGAAGGACGGCAAGCAGGAGCAGGTTTTGCCGCACCTCGGCAAGCTGTCGGCGGAACTGCAGCCGTTGGTTGACTTGATGTTGCAGCAGAGCCGGCGCTGAGTCACCTTCATGGCATGGAGAGAGCAATGCTGATTTCCGGAGGCTGCCGTTGCGGCAATATTTCACTTTCCCTGTCCCTGGATCCCGCTCCGGCAGAATTGCCTGCGCGCACCTGTTCATGCTCATTCTGCACCACGCATGATGGCGTCTGGACGTCGTATCCTCCCGCAGCGCTTGTCGTGCGCATCCGGGAACCCGAACACGTCACCAGGCACACCTTCGCCACAGGCACGGCGCAATTCCATATTTGCGACAAGTGCGGCGCCGTTCCCGTGGTCACCAGCCGCATTGATGGACGGCTCTACGCCGTGGTCAATGTCAACGCGCTCAAGGATATCGAGCCCTTGCTGCTGCGGCACGCACCGGCGAATTTCGATGGCGAGAGCGAAGAGGCGAGGATCGCAAGACGCCGGAAAAACTGGATTGCCGACGTTGAGCTTACCGGTAGCGCCGCCTGAGCCGGTTGTAGCGGTCCTGAAGGCAATCGCGTCATGACGTACAATCTTGTCTTCACTGACAAGAGGCGAACATGCAAACCAAACCAATATTGACACTCGACGACCTGAAAAAAATCGCTGCCGCTGCCGAAGCGGAAGCCAAGGCCAATAGCTGGGCAGTCACCATTTCCATCGTCGACGACGGCGGGCATTTGCTGTGGCTACAAAGACTCGACGGCGCGGCGCCGATTTCGGCCAAGATTGCGCCGGCCAAAGCCAAGACCGCAGCGTTGGGACGGCGCGAATCGAAAATCTATGAAGACATGATCAACAATGGCCGTTTTTCCTTCATCACCGCGCCGGAACTCGAAGGCATGCTCGAAGGCGGCGTGCCCATCGTCGTCGATGGCCAGTGCGTCGGCGCTGTCGGCGTATCGGGCGTGAAGTCTTCCGAGGATGTGCAGATTGCCAAGGCAGGCATCGCCGCGCTCGGATAAGTCGTCCTCACGGGCTTGCCGGCAAATCCGGCAGGCTGTCGCTCTGGTTGACGCCGGTCATCCACGCATGGCGGATCAGGCGGCCGCATTGGGCCGAAGCATAGCCGGCTTGTTCGCCGCTGGCCGCAGCGCTCTGGTCTTCGCGCGATATCACGCCGTAGTAAGTCTTCGTCGCTTCTATCCAGGGATAAAAGCCAAACGCGCCGGCGCTGCTGAAGCTGCCGTCGCCGTGGGTCGCAGGATCATCTTCCACCCAATGCCCGAGAGAATAATGCCAGGCTTCGGATATCGGGCTGTAGGCGGAATAGCAGGGCGCCTGCATTGACGTGCATACAGGGCTGCTGCCGAGCACGTCGTGCATCACCATTTTCCCACCCAGGATTTTGCGCAGGAACAAGGCATAGTCTCTGGCCGTCGTGTAAATGCCGCCCGCCAGCAACGGCTGGGAATAGGCAATGCTGACGTCGCTGCCGATCTGTTGCTGCATGGCGCTTTGCAATAGCCGCACGCCGTCACCGCCCAGGCCGTTCTGGCTGGCGTGATTTTCCATGTGCCCGCTGTCGTAGTCGAATATGCCGACGGTCTGCGGATTTTGCGCATTGTAGGGTGGATTGCCCTGCTGCAGGCATTGGTCAACCGTGTCGCTCTGCGGGCATGCGGGGCTGCCAGGCGCGTAGTTGCCCATGTACGTATAGCCGCTGGTAAAGTGCAGGAAGCTGATGTCCTGGCTGGAAATGTTTGCGACTGCGCCGCGCATTTGCACCGTCGCCGTGCTGTAAATCCACTTCGAAGCGGACGCTATCGAAAATACTGTCGTCGCCGTCACTGGGCTGACCGAACCGCTGCCATTGACTGAACCGTTGACGGTACTGCTGACCTGATTGCCGATTTCCCAGTAGAACGGCGTGATGTTTGTGCACAGGCTGTTGTTGCTTGCCGTCCAGGTGGCGGCCGATGCGCTCATCGGGTTTGGTCCGGCGGCGGCACCGGGCGTCGTGTTGACCAGAGCCGCCACCGTCGCGCTCACGGTGGAAGCGAATTCGGCATCGGCGGTGGTCGCGCCGACTTCCGCCAGCATGGCGCGGCCCGTTGCGGCTGCGGCGCTGCCGCTATAGACGGCGAGCGCATTTTGCGTCGTGACCTGCGTGGTAAAGCTGTCGGCCACGGCGATGCGATTGGCAATTAGTTGTGCGTCGAGCAAGCCTTGCGCCGTGGTGTTCACCTCGGCGCCGGCCATGATCGATAATGCGGCATTGCCGGAGGTCACCGAGCTGCTGGCGATGGCATTGCTCCAGAACGTCAGGCCGCTCTCCTGCGGTGCGCGCCCTAGCACGTTTTGAAAGACTGCGGTCACGAAGCCGCTGGTGCTGGTCGAACCATAAAGGTTTTGCGCTTCCTTGCTGCTGCCAAAGCTGTCGACCAGGCTTTTTACATTGCCGTTGGTCGCATACGCGGCCACCAGCCCCTGCAAATTCGTCGGCGCACCGGCTGCCTGCAACGCGGCCTCGAAATTGCTCAGGCCGCCGGGATCGGCCGGTCGGCCGAAATAGGCGACGTACAAGTCCTGTACCAGGTCGCGATAGTCGCTTGCGGTCGTTTTTCGCTGCGGCAAGATGCGCTTGGCTTCCATCGGTGCGTTCTGATCGACATGCTCACCGCCGCATCCGGCCAGCGCGGCGAGCACAAGAAAGATCGGTAGACAAACGTTGGTGCGACGGCACTTGCGCATGGTTCGTTCCCCTGGTTATATGGACTTGTCCGCAGTTGGCAAAACGGGAGGGCACAGCGGCTTTATAGCGCAGGCTGGCGAAAAAAGTTGTACCAAGTTGTGTCGATTTGTTGCAAATCGATCCGGCCATGCAGTCAGGATTCACGCCTGCCGGGGCAAAGTGGGTCAGAATGCAAGATACATGTGCAATATTGGGGTCATTGCAAAAACGGCCGTGGCCGTCTGGAGCCTCGCTCTGTTATCGAAAATCCAACCGTTGCCGTAAATGACATACGCATGACCGATTTGCCAGAAGCGGGCAATTTGCGCTATAATCCTACGGTTTAGCCAATTTTATATCCGCCGTAGCGCATACCATATTCCCATTCGTCCTTACGGACCCTCGAGCAAGTTCCAGGCGCAGCCTAGATCGATTCGCAGTCACCTTGCGATCCGATTGTGCGCGAGGAGCCCGGGGGTTGCTCAGGCGCGCAGTAGTGGTCACTGGCGCGGCGGTAACTACACAGGAGTTACCCCTTGCCGCCATTTCTTTCTGGCCATACCGTTCCGGCCACACTAGCGCTAGCAGACGGGTCGATTTTTCAAGGTATTGCGATCGGCGCCATCGGTCAAACGATCGGCGAAGTGGTGTTCAACACTGCCATGACCGGCTATCAGGAAATCCTGACCGATCCCAGCTACAGCAGTCAAATCGTCACGCTGACCTATCCCCATATCGGCAACACCGGCATCAACCGCGAAGACGTCGAATCGGCGCGCGTGCATGCGGCCGGCCTGATCATCAAGGATCTGCCGCTGATGGTGTCGAATTTCCGCTCGCAGCAAAATCTGTCCGACTACCTGAAGGATGAAAATGTCGTCGCCATCGCCGGCATCGACACGCGCAAGCTGACGCGCATCCTGCGCGAAAAGGGCGCGCAAAACGGCGCCATCGTCGCCGGCTCGCATCGCACGGCTGAAGAAGCGCTGGCGCTCGCACGCAGCTTCCCTGGGCTGGCCGGCATGGACCTGGCCAAGGTGGTGTCCGCCAAGACAGCCTATAGCTGGACCCAGACCGAGTGGAAGCTCGGCCATGGTTACGGCGAGCAGCGCGATCCCCAATTCCATGTCGTCGCCTTCGATTATGGCGTCAAGTACAATATTTTGCGCATGCTGGCACAACGCGGCTGCAAGGTGACGGTGTTGCCAGCCCAGGCAAGCGCCGCCGATGCGCTGGCGCTGAACCCGGACGGCATCTTCCTCTCGAACGGTCCCGGCGACCCGGAGCCTTGCGATTACGCGATTGCCGCTTCCAGGGAATTGATCGAACGCGGCATCCCGACCTTCGGCATCTGCCTCGGCCACCAGATCATGGCGCTGGCTTCGGGCGCGAAAACGCTGAAGATGAAGTTCGGCCACCACGGCGCCAACCATCCGGTGCAAGACCTCGATACCAAACAGGTGTTGATCACGTCGCAAAATCACGGTTTCGCCGTCGATGCGGCCACCTTGCCGGCCAATTGCCGCGTCACGCACGTTTCGTTGTTCGACGGCTCGCTGCAGGGCTTTGCCCGCACCGACAAGCCGGCCTTCTGCTTCCAGGGACACCCGGAAGCGTCGCCCGGCCCGCACGACATCGCCCCCTTGTTCGATCGTTTTATCGGCCTCATGAAGCAGTCTGCAGAATCGAAAAATTCCGTGCAAACTTCCGAATCGCGGACGACTCTGGAGAATCAAAAAAATGCCTAAGCGTAGCGACCTGAAAAGTATCCTGATCATCGGCGCCGGCCCCATCATCATCGGCCAGGCCTGCGAATTCGATTATTCCGGCGCCCAGGCCTGCAAGGCCCTGCGCGAGGAAGGTTATCGCGTCATCCTGGTCAACAGCAATCCGGCGACCATCATGACCGACCCCGAAATGGCCGACGTGACCTACATCGAGCCGATCACCTGGCAGGTGCTCGAACGCATCATCGACAAGGAGCGCCCAGACGCGATCCTGCCGACCATGGGCGGCCAGACCGCGTTGAATTGCGCGCTCGACCTGTTCAACAACGGCGTGCTGGAAAAATACAAGTGCGAACTGATCGGCGCCTCGCCCGAAGCCATCGACAAGGCCGAAGACCGCTCCAAGTTCAAGGATGCGATGACCAAGATCGGCCTCGGCTCGGCGCGCTCGGGTGTGTCGCACACGCTGGAAGAATCGTGGACGGTGCAAAAGGAACTGGGCTTCCCGGTCATTATCCGCCCATCGTTCACCATGGGCGGCACCGGCGGCGGCATTGCCTACAACGCGGAAGAATTCGAAACCATCTGCAAGCGTGGCCTGGAAGCCTCGCCCACCTCCGAACTGCTGATCGAAGAATCGCTGATCGGCTGGAAAGAGTACGAGATGGAAGTCGTGCGCGACAAGAAGGATAATTGCATCATCGTCTGCTCGATCGAAAACCTCGACCCGATGGGCGTGCATACCGGCGACTCGATCACGGTCGCGCCGGCGCAAACGCTGACCGACAAGGAATACCAGATCATGCGCAATGCCTCGCTGGCAGTGCTGCGCGAGATCGGGGTGGACACCGGCGGCTCGAACGTGCAATTCTCGATCAACCCGGCCGACGGCCGCATGATCGTGATCGAAATGAATCCGCGCGTGTCGCGCTCTTCCGCTTTGGCTTCCAAGGCCACCGGCTTCCCGATCGCCAAGATTGCCGCCAAGCTGGCAGTCGGCTACACGCTCGACGAACTGCGCAATGAAATCACCGGCGGCGCGACACCGGCATCGTTCGAGCCCTCCATCGATTACGTCGTCACCAAGATCCCGCGTTTCGCGTTCGAGAAATTCCCCACTGCCGACAATCACCTGACCACGCAAATGAAGTCGGTCGGCGAAGTGATGGCCATCGGCCGCACCTTCCAGGAATCGTTCCAGAAGGCGCTGCGCGGGCTGGAAGTCGGCGTCGACGGCATGAATGAAAAGACCAAGGACCGCGAAGTCATCGAAGAGGAATTGGGCGAGCCGGGGCCGGACCGCATCTGGTATGTCGGCGACGCCTTCGCCCAGGGCTTCACGCTGGAAGAAGTGCATCAACTGACGCACATCGATCCGTGGTTCCTGGTGCAGATCAAGGAAATCGTCGACATCGAACTGTGGCTGGAAACGCAGGCGCTGGATGATCTCGACAAGGCCATGCTGTTCCGCCTCAAGCAAAAAGGCTTTGCCGACCGCCGCCTGGCCAAGTTGCTGAAGACCACCGACCGTGCGGTGCGCGAAAAGCGTATTGCGCTCAACGTGCGCCCGGTCTACAAGCGCGTCGATACCTGCGCCGCCGAGTTCGCCACCAACACCGCCTACATGTATTCGACCTATGACGAAGAGTGCGAATCGCAGCCGACCGACCGCAAGAAGATCATGGTGCTGGGCGGCGGGCCGAACCGCATCGGCCAGGGCATCGAGTTCGACTATTGCTGCGTGCACGCCGCGCTGGCGCTGCGCGAGGATGGCTACGAAACCATCATGGTCAACTGCAATCCGGAAACCGTCTCGACCGACTATGACACGTCCGACCGCCTGTATTTCGAGCCGCTGACACTGGAAGACGTGCTGGAAATCGTCGACAAGGAAAAACCGTATGGCGTGATCGTGCAGTACGGCGGCCAGACACCGCTGAAGCTTGCGCTGGATCTCGAAGCCAACGGCGTGCCCATCGTCGGCACCTCGCCCGACATGATCGACGCCGCCGAAGACCGCGAGCGCTTTCAAAAGCTGCTGCAGGAATTGGGCCTGCGCCAGCCGCCCAACCGCACCGCGCGCACCGAGGAAGATGCCTTGCGCCTGGCGCAGGAAATCGGCTACCCGCTGGTGGTGCGTCCGTCCTACGTCCTGGGCGGCCGGGCCATGGAAATCGTGCATGAACAGCGCGATCTGGAACGCTACATGCGCGAAGCGGTCAAGGTATCGCACGATTCCCCGGTGTTGCTCGACCGCTTCCTGAACGACGCGATCGAAGTCGACGTGGACTGCCTGTCGGACGGCCAGCGCACCTTCATCGGCGGCGTCATGGAACACATCGAGCAAGCCGGCGTGCACTCGGGCGACTCGGCCTGTTCGCTGCCGCCCTATTCGCTGTCGCAGCCGACCATCGACGAGCTGAAGCGCCAAACGTCGCTGATGGCCAAGGGCTTGAATGTGGTCGGCCTGATGAACGTGCAGTTTGCCATCCAGAAGAAGGAAGTCGATGGCAAGATGGAAGACGTCGTATTCGTGCTGGAAGTCAACCCGCGCGCCTCGCGCACCGTGCCTTATGTGTCCAAAGCCACCGGCCTGCAACTGGCCAAGATTGCGGCGCGCTGCATGGTCGGGCAGACGCTCGACAGCCAGGGCATCTTCCACGAAGTCGTGCCGTCGTACTTCAGCGTCAAGGAAGCCGTGTTCCCGTTCGTCAAGTTCCCCGGCGTCGACACCATTCTCGGACCGGAAATGAAATCGACCGGCGAAGTGATGGGCGTCGGCAAGACCTTCGGCGAAGCCTTCGTCAAATCGCAGCTTGGGGCCGGCGTCAAGCTGCCGCGTTCGGGCAAGGTGTTCCTCTCCGTCAAAGGCAGCGACAAGCCGCGCGCGGTCAAGGTGGCCAAGGCGCTGCTCGACATTGGTTTCTCGGTGGTGGCGACCAAGGGCACCGCAGCGGCGATTGCCGCCGCCGGGATTCCCGTCACGACCGTCAACAAGATGGTGGAAGGGCGGCCGCACGTAGTCGACATGATCAAGAACCAGGAAATTGCCTTGGTCATCAACACGGTTGAGGAAAAACGCAGCGCCATCGTCGATTCACGCGCCATCCGCACGTCGGCACTGGCGGCGCGGGTGACCACGTACACCACGATTGCCGGCGCGGAAGCGGCGGTCGAGGGCATGGCGCACTTGAACGAGATTCACGTCTACGATTTACAGGGCCTGCATAAGACCTTACACTGACATATCGACATGGCTCTGCTGCGCGCCCGATGCAGGTTCTGTGGTGCTCACGGTACGGCGGATAGCTCGATGCTTGCAAGCGCCGATCGTTCCGCAGGCGTGAAGCATGCTTCACGAGACCACTGCTTCACCGGTTGCGCTTCTCGACCCCGCCTCGGGCCGCTCGCTACGGCTCCTGCCGATATGCGATATAAATGCCGGCATGGGTTCGCACAGGGTCATTACGCGTCTCGATACATTGTCGATCGCCCGCTATAACCCCTGCCGATATGAGATACTAACCGGCCAGACAGAAACATTTGACCACAGAGCTTGCAGCTTGCCGGCAATAACCGGCATCCTGTGACCTCTGTGGTTTTCACTTATCAAGAGAAATATCATGAGCTCAGTACCAATTACCAAGCATGGCGCCGAATTGCTGAAGGAAGAACTGATCAGGCTGAAGACCAAGGAGCGCCCGGCGGTGATCAATGCGATTGCCGAGGCGCGCGCCCAGGGCGATCTGTCGGAAAACGCCGAATATGATGCCGCCAAGGAACGCCAAAGTTTCATCGAAGGTCGGATTGCCGACCTGGAAGGCAAGCTCGGCGCAGCGCAAATCATCGACCCGGCCTTGCTCGACGCGGAAGGGCGCGTGGTATTTGCTTCCACGGTCGATCTGGAAGACCTGGAATCTGGCGAGAAAGTGACCTACCAGATCGTCGGCACCGACGAAGCCGACTTGAAACTGGCCAAAGTGTCGATCACGTCGCCCATCGCACGCGCCTTGATCGGCAAGTCGGCCGGCGACGTGGTGGGTGTGCAGGCGCCTTCCGGCGTGCGCGAATACGAAATCCTCGACGTCCGTTACATTTGATCGGCACCGTCGTGTGGATCGATCGCATCCGCCTGCTGGTCGCCACGTTTTGGGTCGGCAGCTTGTGGAGCATCGGTTATGTCGTCGCACCGACGCTGTTTGCCACGCTCTATGACCGGGTATTGGCCGGGACGATCGCCGGCAACCTGTTTCGCGTCCAGGCCTGGGTATCGGTAGGCAGTGCGATGCTGGTGCTGGCTTTGCAAGTCTGGCAAGACCGGCACTCGCGCAACGACCTGGAAAAAGACCGGCGCCGCAGTACCGGGTTGATTGTAGCCATGCTGGCATGCACAGTGGTCGGCTATTTTTGCCTGGATCCGTTCATGGCTGCGCTGCGCGACGCCGCCGGCCCTTCCGGTGTGATGGCCTCGGACGCGAAGCTGCAATTCGGCGTCCTGCATGGCGTTGCCAGTTTTATTTATCTGGCCAACAGCCTGCTGGGTCTGGCTTTGATGCTGAAGATCAACCGGCGTTGATGGGGCATTGCTGCTTGCGCCTTGCGGCACAAGCGGCGTTCATGCAAGTTTCTTAACGTCCGAGCGAAGATTTCTTGGCGCTGGACTGGCGCGGTTTGGCGCGCTTGATCGAACCGCCCTGCGTGACGCGCTCGTTCCCCTTGACCATGACTTTGGTGACAGACGGTCGCTTGGTGCCGCTGGGGCTGGGTTTGACGATGGTGACTTCGCGCATGCCTTTGCCCTTGGTCGGGCTGCGTTCTTTTTCCGCTTCCTTCTTGGGCCGGTACATGACCAGCAGCTTGCCGATGTGCTGTACCGGCGCTGCGCCCAGTTCTACGCAGATGGTGTCATACATGGCAACGCGCGCTTCGCGATCGTCGCCGAACACGCGCACCTTGATCAAACCGTGCGAATTCATGCTGGCATCGATTTCCTTGAGCACAGATGGCGTCAGGCCTGCTTCGCCGATGATGACGACGGGGTTGAGCGCGTGTGCTTCGGCGCGCAGGGTGCTGCGCTCGGTGGCTGTGAGTTTCAACATGGAGGTTCCTTCGAGTTTCCTTTTATTGCAGTTGGATCGCAAACGCCATGACACGACAATTCATGACGCTCGCTATCCTTCGACCCCCGTACCGCTGGCGGCCTGGGGCGCGATAGCTGCGCAATTATTCTATTAAAGGCTGTATTCTACGCGAATGGCAAAGAACAAATTAAACAAAAACTGGCTGCACGATCATATCAACGACCCCTACGTCAAGCTCGCGCAAAAGGAAGGCTATCGGGCCCGCGCCGCCTACAAGCTCAAGGAGATCGACGAAAGCGAGCATTTGATCCAGCCGGGCCAGATCATCGTCGACCTGGGGTCCACCCCCGGCAGCTGGTCGCAATATGCGCGCAACAAGCTGGCCGGCAAGTCGGGCGGGGGGATACACGGCACCATCATCGGGCTGGACATGCTGCCCATGGAGCCGATCGCCGACGTGCATTTCATCCTCGGCGACTTCCGCGAAGAGGAAAGCGTGCGCCAACTGGAGCAGGTTTTGGCCGGGCGCAAGGTCGATCTGGTCTTGTCCGACATGGCACCGAATTTGTCGGGTATTGCCATCACCGACTCGGCGCGGGTCGAGCATATAATCGAATTGGCAATAGAATTTTCCAGGGCGCACATGAAACCGACCGGCGCTTTACTGGTCAAATGTTTCAACGGCACAGGATTCAATGAAATTCTGGAAAATTTCCGCCGCGAATTCAAAATCGTGTCGCAAAAGAAACCAAAAGCAAGCCGCGATAAGTCTTCTGAAATCTTCTTGCTCGGCAAAATCATGAAGAATCCGGGCTGAATTCAGGGTGATCCTCAAATAAGTTGAAGATAAGTCAAAGATTAGCCTTGATTTTCAGTGGCTTAGCCACACATCGATTCTAGCAAGTGCCGTTTATTGCGAGTAGAATCCATTTATCGAAGCCAGCAGAGAGGGGACACCTCGTGTGTCCAAGGAGTTCTAGTGAATAACATGTTTTCCAAGTTCGCCATATGGGGTGTCGTCGTTCTCGTGCTTTTCATGCTCTTCAAGGAGTTTGACGGGCGTGGATTGTCTGGCAGCGATGTCAAAGCGGTGACCTACTCCGAATTCCTCGACAAGGTGCATTCCAAGCAGTTGAGCGATGTCACCATCGAAGGAACGACGCTGGCGCTGGCCACGACGACCGATGGCAAAAAGCTCAAGGTCAACCTGACGCCGCTCGATCATGGCTTGATTCGCGACCTCGTCGACAGTGGCATCAAGTTCGACAACAAGGCGCCCGAAGAACGCGGCTTCCTCGCCGACATTTTCATTTCCTGGTTCCCGATGCTGCTGTTGATCGGCGTCTGGATCTTCTTCATGCGCCAGATGCAGGGCGGGGCCCGTGGCGCCATGGGCTTCGGCAAGTCCAAGGCCAAGATGCTGACCGAGAACAAGAACCGGGTCACCTTCGATGACGTCGCCGGCGTCGACGAGGCC
>FSYV01000199.1_pt1 | contig 20476 bp, 16 predicted proteins | sample 1638641 | NCBI WGS metagenome assembly FSYV01 (sample SAMEA3914813, study PRJEB12502) | metagenome | biome: forest; material: soil | place: Canada | collected 2011-07-07 | depth 0.3 m
GAACAGCAGCGCCTGCACCATGCCTACCTGTTTACCGGCACGCGCGGCGTCGGCAAGACCACGCTCTCGCGCATCCTGGCAAAATCGTTCAATTGCGTGACCGGCATTACCGCGCATCCATGCGGCGTGTGCGACGCCTGCACGGCCATCGATGCCGGGCGTTTTGTCGATTACATCGAGATGGATGCGGCGTCCAATCGCGGCGTCGACGAGATGGCGCAGCTGCTGGAACAGGCGGTGTATGCGCCGTCGAATGCGCGCTTCAAGGTCTACATGATCGACGAAGTCCACATGCTGACCAACCACGCCTTCAACGCGATGCTGAAGACGCTGGAAGAGCCGCCCGAGCATATCAAGTTCATCCTGGCCACGACCGACCCGCAAAAGATTCCCGTGACGGTGCTGTCGCGCTGCCTGCAATTCAACCTCAAGCAGATGCCGCCCGGCCACATCGTCAGCCATCTCGACAATATCCTGGGCCAGGAAGGCATCGCTTTCGAGAACCCGGCCCTGCGCCTGCTGGCGGCGGGCGCACACGGTTCGATGCGCGACGCGCTGTCGCTGACCGACCAGGCGATCGCCTATGCTGCAGGCACGGTCACGCTGGACGCGGTGCAGAGCATGCTCGGCGCGCTCGATCAGTCTTACCTGATACGCATCCTCGATGCATTGGCCAACAAGGATGGCGCCGACATGCTGACGGTGGCCGACGACATGGCCGCGCGCAGCTTGTCGTATAACGCTGCGCTGCAGGATCTGGGTGGCTTGCTGCACCGCGTGGCACTCGCGCAAACCGTGCCCGATGCGCTGGCCGAAGACTTGCCCGAGCGTGGCGAGATCGTGCGCCTGGCGGGACTATTCGATGCCGAGGAAATCCAGCTGTTTTACCAGATCGCCGTGCATGGCCGCAATGAACTGGGCCTCGCGCCCGACGAATATGCCGGCTTCACCATGACGCTGTTGCGCATGCTGGCGTTCCGCCCCGGCATGGGTGCGGCGGAAGCTGCGCCGCCGGGTGCCGCACCGATTTCAGCACGACCGGGAGCGGCAGCGACACGACCGTCGCCATCACCGGCATCAGCGTCAGCATCACAGCAAGCCGCTGCTTCTGCAGCGCCTGCGGCACGCCTGAGCGCCGCGCCGCAGGTTGCGGTATCGAGCGCGCCCGCTGCGCCTGCCGCACGTCCTGTCTCCGCCATGAGTCCGGCGCGCCTGGCGCTGGAAGTGGCGCGCAACGGCATGAAGGCGGCGATGAATGGCGGCGCCAGAGCGACTAATGCTGCCGCGGCTGCACCTGTCAGCCCTGCCGCTGCGGAAGCCATGCCGATGGCTGCACCTGCGCCTGCATCAATTGCCGCAGCACCAGCGGTCAAACCTGTCGTATCCGTACCCAAGCCTGAATCGCCGACGCCGGCTGCAAGCGGTCGCAACGACGCGCCGCCGGCCGATGCCCCGCCGCCGTGGATGGAAGACGAATCCTCCTCCGAACCACCGCCATACGATTTTCCCGATGGCGCCGAAGCGCGTGGCGGTGCGGGCAATACCAATATCAACGCCAACGCCAACGTCGCGTCCAGGCCTGCCGCTGTCACAGCACCGCCGGCGCGCCCAATCGCGCCAACAACGCCGTTCAAGGCCGAACCGGTGCCGCTGCTGAATTGGGACGGCGACTGGCCGACCCTGGCAGCGAGCCTGCCGGTGCGTGGCGTGGCACAGCAACTGGCCTTGCAAAGCGAACTGGTCCGTTGCGATGTCAGCCAGGGCAACCCGGTGTTCAACCTGCTGGTGGCGGTGGAAACGCTGCTGTCGGCCGGCGGCAGTGTCGAAAAGCTCACCGCCGCGTTGACTGAGCGCTTTGGCCGCGACGTGCGCATCGAAGCCACAATTGGCGCCGTGGAGCACACAGCCAACGCCGCCTCGATTGCCGACAAAGAAGCGCGCCAGAAACGCACCGAGGAATTGCTGCAAAACGACCCGTTCGTGCAAAAGCTGATGCGCGAATTCGGCGCCAGCATCATGCCGGGGTCGATCCGGCCGGCGTGAAACCTCGCTGCGCAAGATCCGTTACCCTCGGCTTATGGCCCATACATAATCAACCCAACAGGAGTGCACCATGATGAAAAACCAATTGGCCGGCTTGATGAAGCAGGCGCAAGCCATGCAAGACAACATGAAGAAGATGCAAGACCAGTTGGCCGGTATCGAAGTCGAAGGCCAGTCCGGCGCGGGCCTGGTCAAGGTCGTGATGACCTGCAAGAACGACGTCAAGCGCGTCTCGATCGACCCGTCGCTGCTTGGTGATGACAAGGACATGCTGGAAGACCTGGTGGCCGCTGCATTCAACGATGCGGTGCGCAAGGCCGAGGCCACGACGCAAGAAAAGATGGCTGGTGTGACCGCCGGCATGCCGATGCCACCCGGCTTCAAGCTGCCGTTCTAATTACCGCGCGACCACACCCACTGCATGAAAACGCCATCGAGCCTTGATTTCCTGACCGAAGCCTTGCGCCGCCTGCCCGGCGTCGGCCCGAAGTCGGCCCAGCGCATGGCGTTTCACCTGCTGCAGCACGACCGCGAAGGCGCCGCCATGATCGGACGCGCCGTGTCGCAGGCGGTCGAGCGGATTCATCATTGCGCCAAGTGCAATACCTTCACCGAGAACGAGGTGTGCGAAACCTGCCTCGATGGCGAGCGTGACCTGGGCTTGCTGTGTGTGGTGGAAACGCCGGGCGACCAGTTGATGATCGAACAGACGCTGACCTACAAGGGCTTGTATTTCGTCTTGATGGGACGCCTCTCGCCGCTTGACGGTATCGGCCCGAAAGACATTCACCTGGAAAAACTGATTGCGCGCGCCACCGATGGCGTCGTGAGCGAAGTCGTGCTGGCGACCAATTTCACCAACGAAGGCGAAGCGACCGCGCATTACATCAGCGAGACGTTGAAGGCGCGCGGCTTGAAAGTGAGCCGCCTCGCGCGCGGCGTGCCGGTGGGCGGCGAACTGGAATATGTGGACGCCGGGACGATTGCGCGGGCGATGCTGGATCGGCGTTCGGCTTAGAAAGGAACCCCTCGCCCGCAGGCGGGAGAGGGGCTGGGGGTGAGGGCGTTTGTCAAGACATCTTGACTTGGCATACCCCCTCATCCCCGACCCTTCTCCCGCCTGCGGGAGAAGGGAGTACCTCTCACTCGGAGATTGCATTAAGCATGGAGCAAACCGCTTCCTCTAAATCCCCCGGCCCCCTGGCCGGCATCAAAGTCCTCGAACTCGGCACACTGATCGCCGGTCCCTTTTGTTCGCGCATGCTGGCCGAATTCGGCGCCGACGTGATCAAGATCGAAGCGCCTGACGGCGGCGATCCGCTGCGCCAGTGGCGCGTGTTGAAAGACGGCACGTCGCTCTGGTGGTCGGTGCAGGCGCGCAACAAGAAGAGTGTGACGCTCAACATGAAGGATGCGCGCGCGCAGGAGATTGCGCGCCGCCTGGCGCTGGAAGCCGACATCATCATCGAAAACTACCGCCCCGGCGTGTTGGAGAAATGGTCGCTCGGCTACGAGCAACTGAAGGCGCACAATCCCGCCGTCATCATGGTGCGCCTGTCGGGCTACGGCCAGACCGGGCCGATGAAAGACTTGCCCGGCTTCGGCGCGATCGGCGAATCGATGGGCGGCCTGCGTTACGTGTCGGGCCATGCCGATCGGCCGCCGGTGCGGGTCGGCATATCGATTGGCGATTCGGTTGCGGCCTTGCACGGCGTGATCGGCGCAATGATGGCGCTGCGCCATCGCGATGCCACCGGCGGGCGCTGGAACGGCAGGAGCGGCACCGAATGCGTGGCAGGGCAGGGCCAGATGGTCGACGTGGCCTTGTACGAATCGGTATTCAACCTGATGGAGTCGCTGGTGCCGGAATACGACCATGCCGGCGTGGTGCGCGAACGCACCGGTGGTGCGCTGCCCGGCATCGTGCCATCGAATACCTACACGACGAAAGAGGGCGACAATATCGTCATCGCCGGCAATGGCGACGCGATCTTCAAGCGCCTGATGATTGCCATTGGCCGGCAAGACATGGCCGACGATGCGCAACTGGCGCGCAACGATGGCCGCGTGCCGCGCACGGCGGAAATCGACAATGCGATCCAGGCCTGGTGTTCGACGCAAGACATCGAGCAGGCGCTGGCCGTGTTGAAGGCGGCCGACGTGCCGGTCGGGAAAATTTATTCGATCCGCGATATGATGAGCGATCCGCAATTCATCGCGCGCAACATGTTCGAGCAGCATGCCTTCAAGGATGGCACGCCGATCAAGCTGCCGGCGATCTCGCCGAAACTGTCGGCCACACCCGGCGCGACGAAATGGCTGGGGCCGGCGCTGGGCGAGCACAACGATGCGGTGCTGCATGAGCTTGGCTATTCCACCGAAGATATCGCCAGGCTGCGTGTCGAACGCGTGATTTAAGACAGTCGTATTGATGCAGTCGTATTGAGGAGCAAGCATGTACATCCCCTCGCACTTTGAGGAAAAACGCCCCGAGGTCATGCACGACCTGATCCGCAGCCACGGCTTCGGTGCGCTGGTCACGCTAGGCAGCGACGGCTTGAATGCCAATCACATTCCTTTCGAGATCGACCCGACGCCCAGCGACGCCGCGCCGTTCGGCACGCTGCGTGCCCACGTGGCGCGCAACAACCCGGCGTGGCGCGATTTTTCCCGGGATGTCGAGGCGATGGTGTTGTTCCAGGGTGCGCAAGCCTACATTACGCCATCGTGGTACGAAACCAAGAAAACCGACGGCAAGGTCGTGCCGACCTATAACTACATGGTGGTGCATGCCTACGGCAAGCTGCAGGCGATCGAGGATGCCGCCTGGCTGCGCGGGCTGGTCGGACGCCTGACGGATCGCTACGAAGCATCACGCGCCGCGCCTTGGAAGGTCGACGATGCGCCGGCCGACTATATCGAGAAAATGCTGTCGGCGATCGTCGGCATCGAGATCCCCGTCACGAGGATGCTCGGCAAGTGGAAGGTCAGCCAGAATCGCCCGGCGGTTGATCGTGTGGGTGTCATTGCGGGATTGCAGGAACTTGACAGCGATGACGCAAGGTCGATGGCGCCTGCGGTCGGGCGCTGACTTCCCGACTCGACTTGCAACTGCTTGGTGGCGCACGACAAGCTGAAGCGCCGCCGGGTATGCCGAAGGCAGTAGGGTGGGTTAGCGCAGCGTAACCCACCACAATACGTCAGGCATCATTCTTTCAGCACTTGGTGGGTTACGCTGCGCTAACCCACCGTACGTTCCTGACGATGCCAGGGCCATGGCGGCGGCAGTGAAGCAGGCATAGATCTTTTCGATTGCATGAAAGGAGTCGAACATGAAAAACTTTCGCATTGCCCTGGCGGCACTGGTGGCCAGCTTCTTGGTCGCAACCGGCGCCTGTGCGCAAGCCGTCGATCAATCGACCGAACGTGCCACGCCGGACAACGCCGTCTTGCTGACAATTTTCCTCAAGCACGATCAGTCGCGCCCGCTCGGCGAACTCAACGCGCAATTGACCAAGCAGGGTTTTTACAAGGCGTTTCCGCCCGAGGGCACGGAAGTGGTGAGCTGGTATGTGGCGATGGGCATCGGCCAGGTGATCACCTTGCGCTTTCCGGCATCGCGCTTGCGCGAAGTCAATCGTGTGCTGGAAGACACGGCGTGGGGCAGTTATACCACCGAGTTTTATCCGACCTATGATTACAAGGCGGCCGGCCTGGCCGCGCATGAAAAAGCGAAGTGAATCGCGCCGGGTGAGCTGGATGTAGGGTGGGAAAGCCGTAGGCGCATCCCGCCAAATGCGTCGAATGACTTCCTTTAAGCTTGTAGGTTGCGCTGGCAAGCCCAACGTCGTTAGACCTCCGGTTTCACAATTGCGCAGATCGCGGGTCTGCTTGTTGGGCATCTCAGCCCAACCTACCTCATTGCGTCCGCAACGCCTCAACCATCTTCTCCAGCTTGACCGAATCGACGCAAAACAGCCGTATCCCTTCGGCCAGCTTTTCCGTCCCCATCGCGTCATCATTGAGCATGCCGCGAAAGGTTTTTTCATCGAGGTTCAGCTTGGCGATGTCGGCCAGTTTCGCCGATTCCGGATCAAGCTTGCGTGTAAGCGGTTCGTCGGACTGGGCGAGCTTTTGCAGCAGATCCGGGCTGATGGTCAGCAAGTCGCAGCCGGCCAGTTCGGTGATTTGCCCGGTGTTGCGAAAACTCGCGCCCATCACTTCGGTGGCATAGCCGAACTTGCGGTAGTAGTCGTAGATGCGCTTGACCGATTGCACGCCGGGGTCATCGGCGCCGGTGTATTCGAGGCCGGTCGATTTCTTGTACCAGTCGTAGATGCGGCCGACGAATGGCGAGATCAATTGCGCTCCGGCTTCGGCGCAAGCCACCGCTTGCGGCAGCGAGAACAGCAGGGTCATGTTGCAATGGATGCCTTCGCGCTCCAGCACTTCGGCGGCGCGTATGCCTTCCCACGTGGAGGCGATCTTGATCAGGATGCGTTCGCGCGAGATGCCGGCGGCTTCGTACAGGGCGATCAGCGCGCGGCCTTTTTCGATGGTACCTGCGGTATCGAACGAGAGCCGCGCGTCGGTTTCGGTCGAGACGCGGCCCGGAATGATCTTGAGGATTTCCAGGCCGAAGGCAATCAGCAGGCGGTCGATGATCTCGCCCGTGCTTTTGCCGGCATGGTCGGCCACGGCCTTGTGCAGCAGGGGTTGGTATTCTTCCTTTTGCACCGCCTTGAGGATCAGCGAAGGGTTGGTCGTGGCGTCGCGCGGCGCGTAGGTCGTGATCGATTGAAAATCACCGGTGTCGGCGACGATGGTGGTGTATTGCTTCAGTTGATCGAGTTGGCTCATGGCATTTTCAGACGAGAGTATTGGGGACGATGGCAACGCAGACTTCCGCAGGTGATGGCGTATTTTACCCCTTCGGCCACAGTATCATTTGCGTGCAGCGGAAGCTGGCAATCAATTTATTCTTGCCTTCGCCGCGATGAAATACCGACGCATCCCACACCTGCGTGGTGCGGCCAGTGTGAATTGCCCGCGCTTCACACGCAATGACCCCTTCTCTTGCGGTACCGAAAAAGTTGCTCTTCAATTCTATCGTGGTGAAATTGGTCGCACCTTCCGGCAGGTTGGCGATGCAACCATATCCGCAGGCGGTATCTGCCAGCGTCACCACGGTGCCGGCATGCAGGTAGCCATTGGGCGCGAGCAGCACCTTGCGCACATCCAGCTCGGCCTCCAGCAGCATGTCCCCGACTCGCGTGACTTTGATGCCCAGGTACCCCGGCAGGAATTCGGTGCCCAGGTTTTTGAAATGGTCGAGATCTTTGGCTGCTTGCATGTTGGCTCCTGAAAATGGGGTGTGTTGCTGCGTTGCTACCGCGCGGTTTTTTGCAATGCGTCTACTCCCGGTTTTTTCGATGTAAACCAAGACGTTTACATGGCACCTATATAACGAAATTCCGCGATTTCCCTCAACAAATGACAATTTGACCTCAGTAATTGTGATGCCTGTTAGAACTAACAGGATGTAATTTTCAGCGAAAGCGCCTAGATTGTTGCCATGGGGCATCAAACTGATTTCCATCCACGGGACATGATATGGCAAATAAATTCTCGCTGACGGTTTCCAAGAAGCTTTGGTTGCTGGTTTCAAGCGCGGTCGTCGGGATCGCCATCCTGACTACGATATTTCTGCTGTCCGAGCGGACGCTGATCATGGAAGAGCGCAAGAATGCCATCCGCGAGGAAGTCGAGACAGCCAGTTCAGTGATTTTGCATTATCAGGAACTGGCCGCCAAGGGTGGTTTGCCGGAAGACGAAGCCAAGGCCAAGGCGCTGGAGGCGGTCAAGGCGATGCGCTTTGGCGACGGCAACTACTACTTCATATTCAATACGCAGCTGCGCATGGTGATGCAGCCGATCAAGCCGGAACTCGAAGGCAAGGACCTGACCGAAAACAAGGACCCGGCGGGCAAGCACCTGTTTGTGGAAATGGCCGATGCCGTGAAGGCCAATGGCGTCGGTTTCGTGCCCTATATGTGGCCCAAGCCGGGGCAACAGGAAGCCGTACCGAAGATTTCTTATGCGAAGGGGATACCGGCCTGGGGCTGGATCATCGGCTCCGGCGTTTATGTCGACACGGTCGAAGCGGTGTTCTGGCAACGTCTCGCGATTTTTTCCGCAGGCGCTGCTGCGCTGGTGGTCATGCTGGGTGCGATCAGCCTTTTCATTGCCCGCAGCATCACCCGGCCCCTGACCCAGGCCGTGAAGGTAGCGAAGACGGTCGCCGCCGGCGACTTGACCAGCCGCATCGATGCCGTGCAATCGAATGACGAAACCGGCGAACTGCTGCATGCCTTGCGCGAAATGAATGAAAGCCTGGTGCGCATCGTCGGCGAAGTGCGCCATGGCGCCGAGACCATCACTGCCGCCAGCAGCGAGATCGCCCACGGCAATATGGATCTCTCGTCGCGCACCGAATCGCAGGCCGGCGCGCTGGAAGAAACCGCCTCGTCGATGGAGCAATTGACCAGCACGGTGAAGCAGAATGCCGACAACGCGTACCAGGCCAACGGCCTGGCGCAGGCCGCGTCGGACGTGGCGATCAAGGGCGGCGACGTGGTGCTGCAAGTGGTCGAAACCATGGGCTCGATCAATACCTCGTCGCGCAAGATCGTCGACATCATCGGCGTCATCGACAGCATCTCGTTCCAGACCAATATCCTGGCCCTGAATGCGGCCGTGGAAGCAGCGCGTGCAGGCGAGCAGGGACGCGGATTCGCCGTCGTCGCCGCCGAAGTGCGTACGCTGGCGCAACGTTCGGCTTCCGCGGCGAAGGAGATCAAGACGCTGATCGATAATTCGGTGCACCAGGTCGACGTCGGCAGCAAGCTCGTCAACCTGGCCGGCGACACGATGACGGAAGTCGTGACCAGCATCCGGCGCGTCACCGACATCATGGCCGAAATTACCGCCGCCAGCCGGGAACAATCGCAGGGCATCGAACAAGTCAATCGCGCGGTAATGGAAATGGACGACGTCACGCAACAAAATGCCGCCCTGGTCGAAGAAGCTGCAGCGGCTGCCAGCTCGTTGCAGGACCAGGCAGTCAACCTGTCGCAGGTCGTCAGTGTGTTCAAGTTGAACGATGCCGATTTCCATGCTGCGCAGGTGCTGCCGGCAGTGCCGGTTCAGACGTCCGCGCAGGGGCGGATGTCGGCAAAGCAGTCCGATGCCGCAAACATCCGGCGCCTGTCGGCATCGGCGCCTGTCACCCCATTGACGCTGGCGTCGGGACGACAGACCGGAACATCGGCGCGCAAGGCGAGCGTCGTGAAATTGACGCATGCGCGCGCGGTAAAGTTGCGACCGTAACGTAGGCGGCGGCCGTCCGCATATTTTCCGTTTTACCTTAGCTCCTCCCGGTACTGCTACACCGGCTGCCCCCGGCGTGCGCGGCGCAATCGTGAGGCTTGTTGACATTACCTGGCGAGAACGAAATGAACCTGAAAAATTATGTAATCAGCGAAAACAAATCCGTCGTGCGCGATGACCCTGTGGTTCTCGCGTTGTTGCGCAAGGAACTCAACAAGGCTCAATACAAGTTGTATGCGGCGCAGCGCGCCTATGTGGCAAGCAATTTCCTGCGCCTGGTGGACAAGGCGGCACACCTGGCGCGCGCCTTGGGTGACGAAGAACTTGCAGCAGCGCTGCAAGCGAATGCCAATGACGAGATCGGCATGGGTGCGGACGGGAAGATCCATTACGAATTGAACCACCGGCAATGGAAGACTACCTACCTGCGCGCCATCGACATCGATGCCGATATCGATGGCTTTCCACTCCTGCCGGGGACCCGGGCCCACGTCGATGCCTTCCTGGAAATCGAGGCCGGCGGTACGGTGTTCAGCATGGCCGGCGCGGTGCTGTCGCTGGAGAATATCATCCCGCTCGAATATCGCGCGGCCGTCAGTTCGCGCGATCATTTGTTCCCGGAGATTTTCTGTGTCGACGCCGGCGACTCTCCTGCCGCGCGCGCCAACAAGCAGTCGGCCCGGCGCTATCTCGATGATCACATCGTGCACGATGCGAATTCGCATTTCCCCATGCTGCTCCATGCGCTGGTCAAGTATGAAGATGATCCAGCGGCAGTGGCCGAGATACGGCAGGGCATCGACCTGGTGAATTCCTACCGCAAGCGGTTCTATCAAGGGCTGGCAGTGGCGCTGCGGTTTGATGAGGCGGAGATGGATTATTTCACTTATGGCGAGTGCTGCGAGGTTGAGGGTGCGCTTTGATTGTTGCTCACAGTGCCGGCTTGGAACCCCTCGCCCGCAGGCGGGAGAGGGGCAGGGGTGAGGGTGTTCGCTAAGACAGTCAGAACCTCGAGTTGCTTGCTTTTTCTCTTCATGCTTAGTCGTAGCAAATATATGTACGTCGGATTGCCAAGCTTGATGCCTTGGCGGGCGCCCTCACCCCGGCCCTCTCCCGCCTGCGGGAGAGGGAGAAAACACGAAGCGCGATGACTGGCAGGTATTGATCAGGTCTACGCAGGAACCTTGAGCACTGCTACTCTCGACTAGCGGCGCGAACTTCGCCCATGCCACTGCCACTCGCCTTTCTATTTTTCAGCGGCCACCCCAGCGTCAATACCCTCCCAATAATCCATCGTCGCCGATTTGCGATATCCCTCGCCTGTCAGGCGCACACTGACGCGCCCTGAATCCGGGTAGACGATGACATCGTGCGGGTTGCGTTCGCCGATGATCAGGTAGCGGCAGGTTTCCGTACTCCGGTTGATCAGGCAATGGCCGGCCTGCTGCCCAGCCGGGAAGCACGCGTAATGTCCGGCCTTCATCTCGAACTCCCGCTCGCCCAGGCGCAGCGTGAGCGCGCCTTCGAGTATCAACAGGTGTTCCTCTTCCAGCATGTGGTAATGCGCCGGCGAGCCTTGCCTGCCCGGCGCAAGTTCCTCCATGCAAACGCCGACATGGGAACCGCCGCCATAGTTGCCGAGTTGCTGGTAGCGCATGCCGAAACGCTCGCCATGCTTGAAATCATCCCAAGGCACGTCGTTTATCTGGAATGGTTCATAAATACCATCGGCATTGCGCGAACTGGGTGGTACGCTCATTTGATGCTCCTTCGTATGGGTATGCAATTGAACTGGTATTGGCATTCTATCCCGTCGCCGAAATCTTAAGGAAATCGGCATGGAATTCCCTCACTTCTATGTGTACCATGGACAAAAATCCCGTGCGCATCTCTTGCCTGCGGGTGCTCGTCCAGAGAGGGAAGATGATGCGATCGACGTTTAAAAATGGAATGATGGTGTTGGCTAGTCTCGGCGCCTTGGGCGGATGCAGTGCAGGCACGGGCGGCGCAAACGCATCGCTTGAGGGCAAACATCTTGACCGTTCCGACAAGACGCAAGTGTCGAGCTACGAAACCGTCGTGCAGGAGCTGTATGTTTCCTATTTCGGCCGGCCGGCCGACCCTGCCGGCCTGGCGAATTTCGAGGCGGCCCTGCAGGCCGGCAATGCGTCTACCGACATTCAAGCACTGGTTCAGGCCTACGCCACCAATACCGCCGTCAAGGCGTTGATCGATAGCTTCGGCGCCAGCAAGGAATCGCAATTGCTCTATGCCAGTGCCAGCACTGACGCGTTCGTCACAGCAGTGTTCCAGCATGTGTTGAACCGCGCGCCGCTCGCACAAGGGCTTGCCTTCTGGAGCGGTGCCATCAGCAGCGGTTCATTGAGCCAGGGCGATGCGGCGCTGGCGATCATGGCCGCCGCATTGGTCAATCATACGCCGCAAGGTTTGCTCGACGCCCAGTTGATCCATAACCGCATCAACGTTGCCATGGACTTCACCGCCAGCGTATCGAGCGAGAACGCCACCAGTGCCTACAGCGGCGCACCGGCAGCCAATATTGCGCGCGGCATGCTGAGCGGCATCGTGGCAGGCAGCACAGGTAGCTACCAATCGACGATCGACGCGACCATCGCCGGTTTGCCGACGCCGCTATCGTTTTCTTTCAGCCCCTACAAAGAGGTTTCGACCGGCGGTGCAAACGGCACCCACGTCATGCAAACGTCGGTGTCGGGCTACGTCGTGCCCCAGGTGAATGCGATGCCGGGCAAGAATACGACGCTGACCTGGGCTTTTGCCTCCGGCGATTGCGGCTCGGAAAGCTGGGATGGCCTCGACGGCGCATCGTTTGCGGCGGCGAATGTGCCGGCGTTCGTCAATGCCGGCAAGTATTACATCGTCTCGAGCGGCGGCTGGGGGCAGCAATTCAAGTGCACCTCGGACGCCGGCTTCAGCCAATTCCTGCAACGCTATTACTCCAGCAGCATGCTGGGCGTCGATTTCGACATCGAGGGCGGCAGCCCGGTCGACTGGACCCAAGCCGATGTCGACAACCTGGTGCAGCGCGTGGTCACCGCGCAAAAGACTTACCCCAACCTGCGCTTCAGCTTCACCGTCGGCACCACCGGCGGTAGCGCGGTTGGTCTCAACAACTACGGACAGATGGTGTTGAATTCGATTGCCAGCTTCGGCATGAAAAACTACCTGATCAATCTAATGGTGATGGACTATGGGCCGAACGCCACATCGGACATTTGCGCGGTAGCCAACGGCATGTGCAATATGGGCGCGTCAGCCGTGCAGGCGGCACAGAGCTTGCACAGCGCCTATGGCATCCCCTACAACCAGATCGAGTTGACGCCGATGATAGGGCAGAACGATTCGGTGCCGGATATCTTCCAGCTGTCGGACATCGCCACGGTGTCCGCCTTCGTTAACGCCAACGGCCTGGCCGGCGTGCATTTCTGGTCGTTCGATCGCGACATGGACTGCCCCTATGATCCTACCGGGCCGTCGCCAACCTGCAATGGCGTCGGCAACGCAGGAATGCTCGGGTATACCAATGGATTCATCAATGCGCTCGGGTTGTGAGACCGGGTGACGCGCCCCGATTTTCTGCCTATGTGACGCCAGGCCCGACGGCATCGACAGACAAGTATCGGATGGCGCTACCGCCGGGCGCTTGCGCGGCTGCTTTCGCCATGGAGCAAGCCAAGGCGCAACGCTTCACATAATATGATTCCCGTACCGTTTGTAGTCTCGATAAACCGGAAAGGGAAAAAATGAACACAACGCACCACAAGCCGTCTGCCGCTTTCATCGGTATCTCATGGCTGGCCTTGCTGGCCGGCTCGGTCGCCTTCACGACGGGGCTCTGGAACGCGACCATGCAGCTCAATGAGAAGGGCTATTACTTCACGCTCCTGATGTTTGGCCTGTTCGCCGCGGTATCGCTGCAAAAGAGCGTGCGCGACAAGCTCGAAGGCATTCCGGTCACCGGCATTTATTTCGGCCTGTGCTGGCTATCGGTCATCGCGTGCCTATGCCTGCTGACGATCGGCTTGTGGAATGCCACGCTGGCGATGAGCGAAAAGGGATTTTACGGCATGAGTTTCGTGCTCAGCCTGTTTGCTGCCGTGGCGGTACAAAAGAATACGCGTGATTTGAATCTGGCGGAGTGATGTGTTGTAGCGGCAATGGGTATGCGGCACGCCAGGCAATATAACGAAGTGCGGCTACCTGAAAAACGAATCAAACTGCATGTCGTATTTCTGCAATGCCCTTTGCGCATTCTGCATCTTGTTGCGGAACTCCGGCCCGCGGCGCAGGGCCAGGCCGACGGCGAGGATGTCGATCACGACCAGGTGCGCGAGGCGTGCCGAGATCGGCGTGTAGGGGTCGGTGTTGAAGCTCAGGTCGATCGGCACCAGTACCGTGGCAAGATCGGCCAGCGGCGTGCCGCTTGGGGCGAGGGCGATCACGTCGGCTTCCATGTTGCGCGCCAGTTGCACGCTGCGCAGCAGGGCGGGGCTGTTGCCGCGTTGCGAGATGGCGACCACGGCGTCGCCTTTTTTCAGCAGCGAGGCGGCGATGCTGTGGATGTGCGGGTCACTGTAGGCAACAGTGGGCACGCCGGAGCGGAAGAACTTGTGCTGCGCGTCGGCGGCGACGATGCCCGAGGTGCCCTGGCCGTAAAATTCGATCTTGTTCGATTGCCCGAGGATTTCCAGCGCGCGCTGGATGGCGTCGGCGTCGAGGTTGTTGCGCAGGTCGAGCAGGGTATTGATCGAGCGGCTGCAGATCTTGTTGACCAGGTCGCTCGCCAGGTCGTCTTGCGATGGCAGTTCATCCATGCCTGGCATCGCCAGGGCCAGGCCTTGCGCCAGCTTGAGCTTGAATTCCTGCCAGCCGTCATAGCCGAGCGCGCGGCAAAAGCGCACCACGGTCGGCTCGGACACGTCGGCGCTCTTGGCCAACGCCGTGATGTTGCCCGAGACGGCGAGGTCCGGGTTGTTCAGCACGGCGTTGGCGACCTTTTTCTCGGACTTGGAAAGAATCGAGAATTGCGTGCGGATCGAATCCAGTAGCATTGGCGATTGGCCTTTTTACTCTGGCAACGCTTCTTCGCGCCACTGCAAACCGTCGCGGCCTATCAGTGCGCTGGCCGCAGCCGGCCCCCAGGTACCGGAGGTGTAGGGGATCGGTTCGATCTCTTCCTGTTCCCAGTAATTGAGGATCGGTTCGACCCATTCCCAGGCGGCTTCGAGTTCGTCGCTGCGCATGAACAGCGTCAGCTGGCCGCGCAGCACGTCGAGCAGCAGGCGCTCGTAGGCTTCCATGCGCGGGATCTTGAAGCTTTCGCGGAAATCGAGTTCGAGGTCGACCGGCTTCAGCTTCATGCCGTCGCCCGGCGTCTTGGCCATCAGGCTCAGCTGCAGGCCTTCGTCCGGTTGCAGGCGGATGATCAGGCAATTCGGCTGCGTGGTGCCGGCGGCCTGCGGGAAGATCGAGTGCGGCACGGGCTTGAAGCGCACCACGATTTCGGCCAGCTGGTCGGCCATGCGCTTGCCGGTGCGCAGGAAGAACGGCACGCCGGCCCAGCGCCAGGTATCGATCTCGGCCTTGACGGCGACGAAAGTCTCGGTGCGCGAATGCGGATCGGCATCGGGCTCATTGCGGTAGCTCGGCACCGGCAAGCCTTCGAGATGGCCGCCGCGATATTGGCCGCGTATGACGTTTTGCGCCAGCGTGGTGGTGGTGAAACGCTTGAGCGAACGCAGCACCTTGAGCTTTTCATCGCGCACGGCGTCGGGTGTGGCCGATGTCGGCGGTTCCATCGCCACGATGCACAGCAGTTGCAGCAAATGGTTTTGCAGCATGTCGCGCAGCGCGCCCGATGTCTCGTAATAGCCCATGCGGTTGCCCACGCCGAGTTCTTCGGCGATGGTGATCTGCACGTCGGAAATCCAGTCGCGGCGCCACAACGGCTCGAACAGCACGTTGCCGAAGCGCAGCGCCAGCAGGTTTTGCACGGCTTCCTTGCCGAGGTAGTGGTCGATACGGTAGATCTGCGATTCCTTGAAGAAGCGGCCCACCTCGGCATTGATCTGCTTGGCGCTGGCCAGGTCGCGGCCGAGCGGTTTTTCCAGCACCACGCGCGAGTTCGGCGTGGCCAGGCCGGCGTGCGCAAGGTTCTGGCATATGGTCGCGAACAAGCTCGGCGGCGTGGCAAGGTAATAGACGCGCGTGAGCGCCGGGTCGTCGCGCATGACCGCGACCAGCGCGCCATAAGTGTCGGCATCGCTGGCGTTGAGCGTGACGTAGGTAATGCGTGCGCAGAATTGCTGCCACAGGTTGGCATCGAACACTTGCTGCGCGATGTGCGGCCTGGCATTTTCATTGACGGCAGCGATGAACTCTTCCTGGCTCCAGGCATGGCGGCCGACGCAAATGATCTTGGCGCCGGGCGGCAAGTCCTTGGCGCGGTGGCGCGCATACATTGCGGGCAAGAGTTTGCGCATCGACAAGTCGCCGCTGCCGCCGAATAAGACCAGGTCGAAATCTGCTAGAGCCATGATGAGTGATATCCCGTGCGTAATTTAGTATGTTGCGTATCAGTTTGTTGCCAGCGCCTGCTTCGCCAGCGCGATCAGGCCGTTGGTGGAGCTGTCGTGTTTCTCTGGATCGGCGGCACCGGTCAGTTCGGCCTGGATGGTTTTGGCCAGCATCTTGCCGAGTTCGACACCCCATTGGTCGAAGCTGTTGAGGTCCCACACGATGCCCTGCACGAATACCTTGTGCTCGTAGAGCGCAATCAGGGCGCCGACTGCGGCAGGGGTCAGCTGGTCCATCAGGATGGTATTGCTCGGACGATTGCCGGGGAAAGTCTTGTGCGGCAACAGCGCGTCAATGTCTTGCTCCGCCAGGTTTTGCGCCTGCAGATCGTCGTGCACTTCCTGCGCATTCTTGCCGCGCATGAACGCTTCGGACTGGGCAAAGCAGTTGGCCAGCAGGGCGGCTTGGTGGTCCGGCAGCACGTGCCCGGCCCGGAGGGCAGCGATGAAGTCGACCGGGATCACGTCGCTGCCCTGGTGCAGCAATTGGAAATAGGCATGCTGGCCGTTGGTGCCGACGTTACCCCACACGGCCGGGCAGGTTTCATAGTCGACTGCAACGCCGTCGCGCGTGACGCGCTTGCCGTTGCTTTCCATTTCCAGTTGCTGCAGGTAGTCGGCGAACTGGCTCAGGTCCTGATGATACGGCGCGATCGAGATCGAGGCGTACTCGAAGAAATTGCGGTACCACACGCCGATCAGGCCGAGCAGGGCCGGCATGTTTTGTTCCAGCGGCGCGTTGCGGAAATGTTCGTCCATGGCATGCGCGCCGGCCAGGAATTCGCCGAATTGTGCGCCGCCCACGGCGAGTGCAACCGGCAGGCCGATGGCCGACCAGATCGAGTAGCGCCCGCCGACCCAGTCCCAGAACGGGAACATGTTGGCCGGATCGATGCCGAACGCGGTGACGGCCTTGGTATTGGTGGACACGGCGACGAAGTGCTTGGGCAAGTCGGCCTCGGCTGCGCCTTGCAGGAACCAGTTGCGCGCCGACCCGGCGTTAAGCATGGTTTCTGCCGTAGTGAACGTTTTGGAGGCGATGATGAACAGGGTCGTGTCGCGTTGGACCTTGGACAGCGCGGCATCCAGATCGTGGCCATCGACATTGGCGACGAAATGCATGTTCAGGCGCTCATGCGCAAAGCCGCGCAAGGCGCGTGTGACCATTTCGGGGCCGAGGTCGGAGCCACCGATGCCGATGTTGATGATGTCGGTGATCGGCTTGCCGCTGTAGCCCAGCCATGCGCCCGAGCGCACGCGTTCGGCAAAAGCGCCGACCTGGTCGAGCACGGCATGCACGTCGTGATTGATGTCTTGCCCGTCGACTTCAAGCTTGGCGCCGCGCGGTGCGCGTAGTGCGGTGTGCAGCACGGCACGGCGTTCGGTCAGGTTGATCTTGGCGCCGGCAAACATCGCGTCGCGCTGCGCTTCCACGCCGCGCTCGCGCGCCAGCGCGCACAGCAATTGCACAGTTTCCTGGTTCAGGCGGTTCTTCGAGTAGTCGAGCAGCAGGCCGGCCGCCTTCAGTGTAAATTGGGCGTGGCGGTTGGGATTTTCATCGAACAGGTCGCGCATTTGCCATTCGCGGACAGCCGCATGATGGTCGGCGAGGGCGCGATAGGCGGGTGTGGCGGTCAGGCTGGCTTGAGGCATGATGTGAATCGTGTCGTCAACAGGTGGTCGAACTGGTCGTAAAAGATGACGCAGTGTCATTTTCTTTCGAATTTTTCTTACTATACATCAAAATGTAGAAAATCCACTACAAATTTGTTCATTTTCTGTTCCTCATGCCGTTTTGGCTTTGGGAAATGTTACTTAGCCCGGAAAATGTCACATCGTTGACATGTTCAGCGTTGTGGTCAAGTTGGCAATTATCGGAAATAATGACAAAATCAGGGCCGAAAATTACAAAGATCGGCGTGATTTATCAATCATATTGTAGTAAAATTTCAGAATAGCCATCAGTAAGGAATCAAACATGTCCGTTCATTCCGTCCTTTCCAGCGTGACCGCGCGCATCGTCGAGCGCAGCCGCCCTTATCGCGCCGCCTATCTGGAGCGCCTGGAAGCAGCCCGGCGCCAGGGCGTGCATCGCGGCACGTTGTCCTGTACCAACCTGGCACACGGCTTCGCCGCCTTTCCGGCCAACGACAAGCTGTTGCTGAAAGAGCAGAAGAAGCCGTCGGTTGCCATCATTTCCGCTTATAACGACATGTTGTCGGCGCATCAGCCGTTCGAGCGGTTTCCGCCCATCATCCGTGAAGCCGTGCGCGCGGCCGGCGGCGTGGCGCAATTTGCCGGCGGCGTGCCGGCCATGTGCGATGGCATTACGCAAGGGCAGGCCGGCATGGAGTTGTCGCTGTTTTCGCGCGACGCGATCGCCATGGGCACGGCCATTGCGCTGTCGCACAACATGTTCGATTCCGCCGTTTATCTCGGCGTGTGCGACAAGATCGTGCCGGGCCTGCTGATCGGTGCGCTGCAATTCGGCCACCTGCCGGCGGTGTTCATCCCGGCAGGGCCGATGACATCGGGCATGTCGAATCCGGAAAAAGCGAAAGTCCGACAGCTCTACGCGCAAGGCAAGATCGGGCGCGAGGCGCTGCTCGAAGCCGAGTCGGCGTCTTACCATGATGCCGGCACCTGTACCTTCTACGGCACGGCCAACAGCAACCAGATGCTGATGGAAGTGATGGGCCTGCACCTGCCCGGCGCGGCATTCATTACGCCCAACACGCCACTGCGCGATGCGTTGACGGCGGCAGCGGCGAAGCGCGCGGTGGAAATCAGCCAGCATGGCGATTCGTTCATACCGGTCGGCCATGTGGTCGATGAAAAGAGCATCGTCAATGCCGTGATCTCGTTGCTGGCGACGGGCGGCTCGACCAATCACACCTTGCACCTGGTTGCGATCGCCAAGGCGGCCGGCATCGTGATCGACTGGACCGACTTTGACGAATTGTCGGCCGTGATTCCGCTCCTGACGCGCATTTACCCGAATGGCGAAGCGGACGTCAACCATTTCCACGCCGCCGGCGGCACGCCGTTCGTGATACGCGAATTGCTCGACGCCGGCTTGCTGCACGACGATGTCATGACCGTGCTCGGCAAGGGCCTGCGCGCGCACTGCAGCGAGCCGCAACTGCGCGGCGAGGCCGTGGTCTGGCAAGACGCGCCGAAGGAAAGCGGCGACGAAACCGTGTTGCGCAAGGCAACTGCACCGTTCTCTGCCGATGGCGGCCTGCGCCTGCTGACGGGCAACCTCGGCCGCTCGGTGATCAAGGTGTCGGCGGTCAAGCCTGAGCATCGCATCGTGCATGCGCCGGCCATCATATTCAATTCGCAGGACCAATTCCTGCGCGCCTACAAGGCCGGCGAACTCGACCGCGATTTCGTGGCCGTGCTGCGCTACCAGGGCCCGCGCGCCAACGGCATGCCGGAGCTGCATTCGCTGACGCCGGCGCTGGCGAACCTGCAGGATGCCGGGCGCCGCGTGGCGCTGGTTACCGACGGCCGCATGTCGGGTGCCTCGGGCAAGGTGCCGGCTGCGATCCACGTCTCGCCTGAAGTGTTGATCGGCGGCCCGCTCGGACGCGTGCGCAACGGCGACATGATCCGGCTGGACGCCGATGCCGGCTTGCTGCAGGCATTGGTGCCGGATGCCGAATGGGAAGCGCGCGGCACCGAAGTGGTCGACCTCGGTGCACATCAGGTCGGCATGGGACGCGAGCTATTTGCGATATTCCGCAACGGCGTGAGCGAAGCAGAACAAGGCGCGACCAGCTTCGGCCTGCCGCCCGCCATTAACATCCACGAGAAAGAAAAAGTATGAAATTGATGCCAGACATGCTGGAAGTGATGCGCACGTCGCCGGTGATACCGGTGATCGCAATCGATGAAATCGAACATGCCGTGCCGCTCGCGAGAGCCCTCGTGGCAGGCGGCATCCGCGTGCTCGAAGTGACGTTGCGCACGAAGCACGGCTTGCCGGCAATCCGCGCCATGGCCGAGCAGGTGCCGGGCGCCATCGTCGGCGTCGGCACGCTGACCCAGCCGGAAGAATTCGCCGCTGCGCGCGATGCGGGCGCGGTATTCGGCGTATCGCCGGGATTGACCCAGGCGCTGATCGAGGCCGCGATATCGAGCGGCTTGCCGCTCTTGCCGGGCGTGATGACGCCATCGGAAGTGATGCGCGCGCGCGAAGTCGGTTTCCGCCAATTGAAACTGTTCCCCGCAGTGCCCGCCGGTGGCATCGGCATGCTGAACGCCATCGCCGGGCCGTTGGCCGACGTGACCTTCTGCCCGACCGGCGGCATCAGCGAGGCAACCGCGCCGCAATTCCTGGCGTGCAAGAATGTCGCCTGCGTCGGCGGTTCGTGGTTGACGCCGAAGGATGCGATCGCAGCCGGCGATTGGGCCAGGATCACGGC
>FSYV01000390.1_pt1 | contig 20136 bp, 18 predicted proteins | sample 1638641 | NCBI WGS metagenome assembly FSYV01 (sample SAMEA3914813, study PRJEB12502) | metagenome | biome: forest; material: soil | place: Canada | collected 2011-07-07 | depth 0.3 m
CACTTGCAGATAACACAGTCAATAAAGTACTTTTCTAGAGGTTAGTCCATGGCAAAGCTGATTTTAAGTTTCGACGGCGCAATGCTCAAAACGGTTGATTTGAATAAAGAACGCGTCACGATAGGACGCAGGCCGGATAACGACATCCAGGTCGATAACCTTGCGGTATCGGGCCAACATGCGATCGTGACGACGGTCCTCAACGACTCGGTCATTGAAGACATGCAGTCAACCAACGGCACCATGGTCAACGGCAACCTGGTGCAAAAGCATTTGCTGCAGCATGGCGATACCATCGAGATCGGCAAGCATCTCATCAAATACGTCGTCGAAAACGCCGTTGCTGCGCCATACCAGGATTTTGCCAAGACCATGGTCATCCGCAAGCCGGACGCCGGCATGATGGCGGCAGCGGCCAACCCTGCACCGGCAGCGCCCGCGCCGACGCAAGCTGCACCGGCCGCCAGCGCGCCCGCGCCCAGGATGGCGCCGCCCGCCGCTGCGGCAGTTCCTGCGCGCGAAGCCGGCCTGCAAATACTTACCGGCGCCAATGCCGGCCGCGTGCTCGAATTGAACAAGAGCCTCACCACGCTGGGCAAGGCCGGCCATCAGGTCGCGGTGTTCACGCGCCGCCCGGTCGGCTTCTTCGTCACGCACGTGGAAGGCGATGTATTCCCATTGGTGAATGGCGCCGCCATCGGCACGCAGGCGCATCAATTGAACGACCAGGACACGATCGAAATCGCCGGCACCAAGATGAGTTTTTTCTACAAGACTTGAGCGACTTGCGCGCACCCGGTGCGTGCTCTTCGAAAGCAATGCGCATCGGATAGGGAAGCAGTCAATACCCGGCAAGGGGTTTCATCCGCAGGCTAAAAAAAGTACACAGGGGGCATGCCATGGCAGGATCAACCAAGAAGCGCGGGCCGATTTGGAAACAGGACTGGTTTGTTGCCTGTCTCGTGGTCGTGGCGCTGATTCTTGTCAATTTCTTCAGCGACTTCTTCGGCGCGCTCGATCGCCGCTATTACGATTTCGCCAGCACCAGCACGTCGCGCCAGCCTTCTGACCGAATTGCGGTGATCGCAATCGACGACCAGAGCATCGCCAACATCGGCCGCTGGCCATGGCCGCGCGACAGGCTGGCCAAGATGACCGACCTGTTGGCCGGCGCCAATGCCAAGGTGATCGGCAACACGGTGTTTCTCTTTGAACCGCAAACCGATCGTGGGCTGGACTATATCCGCAAAATGAAGGCGGTGCTCAATCCTGCGCCGGCCGATGCCGCTCCCGCTGCAGCGCCTGCCACCGACGCAGCGGCCACACCTGCGGCGCCCACGGCAGCGACCTCTCCAGCAACCACCCCTGCTCCCGCCCCCACGGGCGACGCGGTGCATGACCAACTTAACCAGATCATCAGCGACGCCGAGGCGGGCCTCGACACCGACGCCATTCTGGCTGCCAGTTTCAAGAAGGCCGGCAATGTTGTGATCCCGTCGTTTTACTCGTTGGGTGACCCAATCGGCAACCCCGACAGCCCGCTGCCCGGCTATGCGGCAAAATACGCGATCGACGATCCCTCGGGCTTTTCGCTCAGCTCGATCAAGCAGCAGCAACCTATCCCCGTCCTTGGTTCGGCGGTGGCCGGCATCGGCCACTTGAACCAGACCCCAGACCGTGACGGCGCAGTGCGGCAAGAGGCGTTGCTGGTGAACTACGCAGGCAAGGCCGTGCCATCGATGGCGCTGGTGCTGGCTGCGAAAAGCCTCAATATCAATCCCGCCGATATCAAGACCGATCCGGGCAAGGCCGTGCTGCTCGGCAAATTGCGCATCGGTACGGACGACGAGGCATTGATGCTGCCGCAATTTTACAAATCGGCCGATGGCAAGAGCGCCTTCCCGGTCGACTCGTTCTATGACGTCCTGACGGGCAAGATACCGCCATCGAAGTACAACGGCAAGATCGTCATCATCGGCGCCACTGCTGCCGGCGTGGGCACGCTGTTCCCGACGCCTGTCGGCTCGAACATTTCACCCGCGGAAGAATTGGCACACGTCACATCGAGTATTCTCAACGAGCATTTCATCGTCGAGCCGGGCTGGGGGCGTTTCGCTACCTTCTTTGCCATCCTGGTCGTTGCCGCCTATCTGATCGCCGGCCTGCCGCGGCTCTCTGCAGGCAGGGCCGCTGCCGCAACGGCGGTCCTGTTCCTGGTCTTGCTGATTGTCGAGTTTGGCCTGCTGTCGGCCTCGGCCATCTGGCTCAAGTTCACTTTCGCTGCCGTACTCCTGATCATCGGCCACCTGGCCCTGACCACCAAGCGCTTCTTGGTGACCGAGGCCGGCAAGATCAAGTCCGACGAAGAGTCGGCTGAAACCAATCGCATGATGGGTTTGGCGATGCAGGGTCAGGGCCAGCTCGATGCCGCGTTCGATCGTTTCCGCCGCGTGCCTTTCAATGATTCGCTGATGGATAACCTGAACAACCTTGCGCTCGATTTCGAGCGCAAGCGCCAGTTCAACAAGGCGCAAGCCGTGTACGAACACATGGCCACGTACAACAAGTCCTACAAGGATTTGCAGACCAAGCTCAACCGCGCAAAAAATCTGTCGGAAACCGTCATTCTCGGCGGCGGCGGCTCGCACGCCGGCGGGACGTTGCTGCTGGACGGCGGCGGTGTCGAGAAGCCGATGCTCGGTCGTTACCAGGTCGAGAAGGAGCTCGGCAAGGGTGCCATGGGTATCGTCTACCTCGGCAAAGACCCCAAGATCGGTCGCGTGGTGGCGATCAAGACCATGGCCTTGAGCCAGGAATTCGAGGGCGGCGAGCTTGACGATGCGCGTGCGCGCTTCTTCCGTGAAGCCGAAACCGCCGGACGCCTGCAGCACCAGAATATCGTGACCATCTTCGATGCCGGCGAAGAGCATGACCTGGCCTACATTGCCATGGAATTCATCAAGGGCAAGGACTTGGCGGAGCAAGCCAAGGACCAGACGATCCCGGTCGAGCGCGTCCTGTCCATCGTCGCGCGCGTAGCCGACGCACTGTCTTATGCGCATCGCCAGGGCGTAGTCCACCGCGACATCAAGCCGGCCAACATCATGTGCGATCTTGACGCAGATTCGGTCAAGGTGACCGACTTCGGCATTGCGCGCATCACCGATTCCAGCAAGACCAAGACCGGCGTCATACTCGGCACGCCAAGCTACATGTCGCCCGAACAGGTCGCCGGCGAAAAGATCGATGGGCGCTCCGACCTGTTCTCGCTCGGCGTCATGCTCTATCAAATGCTGACCGGGACCTTGCCGTTCCAGGCCGATTCGATCGCGCGCCTGATGTACAAGATCGCCAATGAACAGGCCCCCGACATCCGCACCATCCGTCCGGAGTTGCCGAAGAAACTGTCGACCATCGTCGCCTACGCGATGAACAAACAGGCCGAAGCACGCTACCAGGATGGCGAGAAATTCGCCGCCGATTTGCGCGCCGTGATCGCGGAAATGGCTCGCGTTCCGACCGTGCCGGCTGCGCCGCGTGCCAATGAAGCGGCAGCACCGGCTCCGCAGGCTGCCGCGCAACCGGCCGCGCCTGCGCCGGCAGCTTCCGATCCCTACGAAAAGACCACCAGGATCGATAGCCCGCCCGTCTTCGATAAAACCGTCGCCACCCGCGCGCCCGAACCCGGCAGCGCCGAGGATCCATCGAACGATGGTGGGCATGGCTTATAGATACTGACTCGATATGATCGTCCATCAATGATCGTCCATATTTGCTCCCAGACCGATCCGGGTCTGGCACGCGCACAAAACGAAGACTCGGTTGCCTTTGACGAGAGCATCGGTCTTTGCATTTTGGCGGACGGCATGGGCGGCCACAACGCCGGCGAAGTTGCCAGCGGCATGGCAGCCGCATTCATCAAATCCGACATGCGTGCGTCGCTCGGCGATACCGGCAAGGGTGCCAAGGCAGCCGAGGTGCAACAAGCCATTGCGCTATCGGTCGAGAAGGCCAACAGCGCCATCTTCAACATGTCGCGCACCAATCCGCACTATTCCGGCATGGGCACGACACTGGTGGTCGGGGTGTTTTGCGATGACTTGCTGGTGCTCGGCCATATCGGTGATTCGCGCTGTTACCGGGTGCGGGATGGTGCCATCATGCAGTTGACCAAGGATCATTCCGTGCTGCAGGAACAGGTCGATCACGGCTTGATCGACCCCGACGGCGTGATGCCGCGCCTGGCGCAAAACTTCGTCACGCGCGCGTTAGGCGTCAATGATGCGGTCGAGGCCGACTTCCAGCAACCGGCGCTGGCCGACAACGATATCTATCTGATGTGCTCGGACGGTCTGTCGGACATGGTCGATGACGCGGCAATTTGCGCGATCCTGTCCGGTCCAGGAGACCTCGACGACAAGGCCAGGGAATTGATTGCTGCAGCCAACGCCGGCGGCGGGCGCGATAATATCTCCGTGATTCTGGCTCAGGTCGCCGAGGAGCCGAAAGCCGGCTTGCTGAGTTCTGCGCGCAGGCTCCTGAGCGTTTGGCCAGGTTCAAAAGGGCGCTGATTGGCAGTCGACAGCATAGCCTACCTGAAGGGCATGGGCATCGGCGCCGGCTTGATCGTGGCCATCGGTGCGCAAAATGCCTTTGTCCTGCGCCAGGGATTGCTGCGGCGATTCGTCTTCACTTGTGCATTGATTTGCGCGGCCTGCGATGCGGTATTGATTGCGGCCGGCGTCGCCGGCATGGGCCAGTTGATCACCAGTCATCCCGCGCTGCTGGTTGTCGCCAAATGGGGCGGCGCATTGTTCCTGTTTGCCTATGGCGTGCGTTCGGCCTGGGCCGCCACTAAGCCGGGTGGGTTGGTGGCGGCGAACGTGGCGGCGCCGTCCTACGCGGCCGTCATCGCGTCCGCATTCGGCTTCAGCCTGTTGAATCCACACGTGTATCTCGACACCGTGATCCTGCTCGGGGCAGTGGGCGGACAGCAGGCGGGCAACGCGCGCGTGGCATTTGCGCTCGGCGCGATGAGCGCCTCGGCTGTGTGGTTTTTCGGTCTGGGTTACGGTGCGCGACTGCTGGCGCCGCTGTTTGCGCGCGCCATCGCGTGGCGCGTGCTCGACGGCTTGATTGCGGTCGTGATGTGGACGATCGCCTATACGCTGGTCAACTGAGCGCTAGTCAACCAAGCGTTGGTCAACCAAGCCGTGCCAAATGCCTTTGCACCGATAGCAAGGCGCCGATCAATCCGAGGCCCGCGCTCAAACCAAGCAGCACGGCACTGGTGACGACATTCATCGGCACCAGGCGAAATTCCGAGGCATAGAGCCGCGCAAAATCGGCAATCGCGTCGTTCAATGGCAGCAGGGCCAATGCCACCACGCCTAGCGCCACCGCACCGGCGCAAAGGCCGAGCAGCGCGCCACTGTAATAGAACGGGCGGCAGATAAAGGTGTTGGTGGCACCGACCAGGCGCGACACTTCGATCTCGTCACGCTGCGTCAACACTTGCAACCGTATGGTATTGAATACCACGGCCACCACCACGACGCCCAGTGTCAGCGCCAGGAACAGCAAGCCCAATTGCAGGATGTGCAGCAGCGCGGCCAGGCGCTTGACCCAGGTCGAGTCGACCTGCACGTTTTCCACGTCGGGCAGGGCTTTCAATTGCGCCGCGATGGCATCGATGCGACCGGCTTCCGCAGCGTTGCGAAAACCCGCGAGCTTCAATACATAGCTGTCGGGCAGGGGGTTGCTCCCCAGGGTTGCCAGCACGTCGGACAGGCCGCTCTTTTCATTGAGCGCGGCCAATGCCTTTTCACGCGGCACGAATTCCAGCTTGCTCAGCGCCTTGCTGTCGCCGACGACCTTGCGGATGCCATCGGCTGCGGCCAGTGCCTTGTCGCGCGACGCGTCCATCGCCATGAACACACTGATTTCCGGCTCGACCGCCATTTGCTCGGACATCGGACGCACGTTTTCCAGCAAGGTCAGGCCGGCAAACGGCAAGGCCAGCGCAATCGCCACCACGATGACGTTGAGCAGAAACCCGCTGCGCGGCTTGAAGATGTGGCGCAGCGAACGGCGCAGGGCGAAGCCATGTTGGCGCAGCCAGGTGATCATGCCGTCGCTCCCGCAACTCGCGTTTCACTCGCCTGTCCGACAACGCGTCCCTGGTCCAGATGGATCACCCGTGCCGCGCGGGTGAGCACCTCGTCATCATGGGTGGAAATCAAACAAGTTACGCCGACATCGTGGAAAGCTTTCAAGGCATCGAGCACCTTGTCGGCATTGCCGCGATCGAGGTTGGCGGTCGGTTCGTCGGCAAGGATGATTTGCGGGCGGTTGACGATGGCGCGGGCGATGGTCGCGCGTTGCTGCTCGCCGCCCGACAAACTGAGCGGTTCGGCATGGGCGTGCGCGAGCAGACCGACCTTTTCCAGTGCGGCGCGCGCGCGCTTCTCGGCGTCGGCACGGGTCGATCCGGCGACCAGCAGCGGAAGCATGACATTGGACAACACGTCGCGATCGAACAGCAGGCGGTTCTGCTGCATGATGAGACCCAGATTGCGCCGCAGATAAGGCAGGCCGGAGGAGGGCATGTTGCCGATGTCCTGGCCGTTCACCAGCACCGTGCCCGAGCTCGGGCGTTCGATGGCGGCGATCATTTTCAACAGCGTCGATTTGCCCGCGCCGGAGGGGCCGGCCAGAAAGATCAGCTCACCTTTGGCTATCGACAGGCTGACGTCCGACAATGCCGCGTGCTGCGAGGAATAGCGTTTGGTGAGGTGGCGGAATTCGATCATCTACGGGGGTCTAGGTGAGCAAGGCATCAACGAATTCGACAGCGTTAAACGGCTGCAAATCCTCGATCTGCTCGCCGACACCGATGAAATATACCGGTAGCGGGCGGGTTTTGGCAATCGCGGCGAGGATGCCGCCCTTGGCCGTGCCGTCGAGCTTGGTCACCACCAGTCCGGTTAGTCCCAGTGCATCGTCGAATGCCTTGACCTGGGTCAGTGCGTTCTGCCCGGTATTGCCGTCGATGATCAGCAGGATTTCGTGCGGCGCTCCGGCCATGCCCTTGGTCACGACGCGCTTGATCTTTTTCAGCTCTTCCATCAGGTGCAGCTGGGTCGGCAGACGCCCGGCCGTGTCGATCATCACCACGTCGATCTTCTTCGCGATGGCCGACTGGATGGCATCGAATGCGACCGCCGCCGGGTCGCCCGATTCCTGCGCGATCACCGTCACGTTGTTGCGCTCGCCCCAGATCGTCAATTGCTCGCGCGCGGCGGCGCGGAAGGTGTCGCCGGCGGCCAGCAAGACCGATTGCTGGTGCGCCTGCAAGTGCTTGGCCAATTTGCCGATGGTGGTGGTCTTGCCGGCGCCGTTGACGCCGGCAATCATCATCACCATCGGTTGGTGGCGGCCCAGTTCCAGCGGTTTTTGCAGCGGCGTCAGCAGGTCGATCAAGAGCGTGCGCAAGGCGGCCTTCACCTGCTCGGCCTCGGTCAGTTTTTCATCCTTGACCTTGCGCTTCAAGGCGTCGAGCAGATAGTGCGTGGCGTCGACCCCGGCATCGGAAACCAGCAGCGCAGATTCCAGTTCTTCGTACAGCTCGTCGCCGATCCTGGCGCCGATAAAGAGCGTGGTAAGGCTGGTCGAGGTCTTGGCCAAACCGTTTTTCAGACGTGTCAGCCACGAGCCGCGCTGTTCCGCTGCCGGTGGCGGCACCGCTTGCTCCGGCGCTGCATCGGCCGACTCGACCAAGTCGGCAGTCGGGGCGGCGCTAGTGGCGTCCTTGGGTTTTTTCTTGAAGAAGCTAAACATCGGGAATATGAAGTCGGGATGCCTTGACGGCACACGCGCACGATTAAGAAAGCAGTGGAAAAGACAAAGGAACAGGCACATGCCGCATGCGCGAAGCCGCCCATGTGGCGCGAACCGAAAGCATCATTTTATCAGAGCGTGGGCACAGCTTCGATTCGCTATACTGCGGGGCTGGGATAAAAGAACCGACCAAGAACCAACGCGTAACGAACAAACAGGGAACAAACAGGCATGGTCATGCATAAAAAGTCTGGCAAGGAGTCGAACAAGACTTCGGCCAAAGCGCCAGCGAAGGCACCGAGGCTGGCCCCGCGCCAGGTGCGCATCATCGGCGGGGAATGGAAGCGCACCGCCCTGCCGGTGTTGGAGTCCGAGGGCTTGCGGCCGACACCGGACCGGGTGCGTGAAACCGTGTTCAACTGGCTCAATCATCTTTTGCACGGCAATTGGCAAGGCGCGTCATGTCTGGACCTGTTTGCCGGCACCGGCGCGCTCGGTTTCGAGGCGGCCAGCCGCGGCGCGCGGCGCGTAGTGATGGTCGAATCGCATACCCCGGCTGTGCGCCAGTTGCAGATGATTGCAGAGAAGTTGCATGCTGAACAAGTGGAAATCGTGCGTGGCGATGCCAATGCCGTTGCCAATGTGCTCCAGGCCAAGGGATTTGAGCGCTTTGACGTGATCTTTCTCGACCCACCTTACCATCAGGATTGGCTAGGCAAAATGTTGCCAGTCTGTGCACAGCTACTGACCGAGAACGGATTGATCTATGCCGAAGCTGAATTTTCCCTGGAGCAAGAGTCGTCGCCTGACTGGCTTGCTGGCTGGGAAATCGCGCGCGCCGATCGCGCCGGCATGGTGTATTTTCATTTGTTGCAACGCAAAAGGGGTGCCTGATTTTCAGGCATAATGCAGCATTCATCGTGGTGCAGAATGCGTCATCATTGGGGCAGGCATGCACCAACATGACTTGTTGCCGCTGCATGACGATTGAATTGGCACAGACGATGCCATCTGATGTCGCGGATGCAGTGCAAGAGTTGTTGTAAATAAGCCTCAGCAGCCCCTAATGTGGAGTCGTAATGGTAACAGCGATCTATCCCGGTACTTTTGATCCCCTTACGCGAGGCCATGAAGATTTGGTGCGTCGTGCCTCGGGCTTGTTCGACAAGCTGGTGGTCGGCGTCGCCGACAGTAAAAACAAGCGCCCTTTCTTTTCGCTCGACGAGCGGCTGACGATCGCCAATGAGGTGCTCGGGCATTACCCCAACGTTGAAGTCGAGAGTTTTTCCGGCTTGCTGAAAGACTTTGTGCGCCGGCATGATGCGCGTGTCATCGTGCGCGGCTTGCGCGCGGTTTCCGACTTCGAATATGAATTCCAGATGGCCGGCATGAACCGCTATCTCTTGCCTGACGTCGAAACGCTGTTCCTCACGCCTTCGGACCAATACCAGTTCATCTCCGGCACCATCGTGCGCGAGATTGCGGTGCTAGGCGGCGACGTATCGAAATTCGTCTTTCCATCCGTCGAGCGCTGGCTCAAGCAAAAAATCGCTGCGGGTCAGGAATAACGGGTCAGGAATTACAGGAAAAGCGCATCCCATGGCTTTAATCATCACCGACGACTGCATCAACTGCGATGTCTGCGAGCCCGAGTGCCCCAATGGCGCGATTTACATGGGCCCGGAAATCTACGAGATCGATCCGCATAAATGCACCGAATGCGTCGGCCATTTCGATGCACCGCAATGCCAGCAAGTGTGCCCGGTCGCCTGCATTCCGTTTGATCCCGCCTGGCGCGAGTCGAAGGAGCAGTTGCAGGCAAAATACGAACGGCTACAGGCCGAGCTGAAGTAAGCCGATTAGGCGAACTGAATCTCGACGCGATTGCGCCCGTTCGCCTTGGCGCGATACAAGGCCTTATCCGCATCGGCCACCATGCGCTGTCCGGCCGCTGCAACCTGCAGGTCGACCGAGCCGGCGTCGAGGCTGGCCACGCCCAGCGACACGCTCACCTGCCGCTCCGCGCCGGCATAGACGAAGGGCCGCTCCGCCACACTGCTGCGTATGCGTTCGGCCACCTGCGCCGCGAATGGCGTCAGCGTGTCGGGCAGCAGCACGATGAATTCTTCTCCGCCGAAACGCGCCAGGGTGTCGCTCAGACGCAGCTCGGCCTTGATGCGCGTCGCCACTTCGCGCAACACGTCGTCACCGCAATGGTGCCCATGCTTGTCGTTGACTTGCTTGAAGTGGTCGATGTCGATGTACAGGCAACTCAAGCCCGCGCCGTGGCGCCGGCAGCGTCCGACTTCCTCGATCAGGCGCATATCGGCATAGCGCCGGTTGTTGACCCCGGTTAGCGGATCCATCAAGCCGAGATGCTTGAGACGTTCGATGTTGATCACGTTTTCCAGGCACACCGACACGATGGCGCCCATGTGCTCTAGAAAGTCGGTCGCCATGCCGGGCATGAAGCGGGACGGATCGCAACTGCCCAAACCCAGCATGCCGATCATCGCCTTGTTGCGTCTGAGCGGCACCAGCGCAGCGTTGGTCGGTGTCAGGACTTGCTGCGGGAATATGCAGCCCGTGCGCAACGCATCGAAAGGTCCAAGTTCGGCCGCCTGCAATTTTTTGATCGGCCCCAGTTCATCTGCGTCGTCGAAAAACAGCAGATTGGGAAAGTCGTCCAGAGCAATGTTCAACTCCTGCAATATGCGACGGATTTCGTAGCCATTGTCGATCAGGGCCAGCGTCACCACATCGAGCCGGGACGGGGCCGACAAGGCTTCGAAAATGTTATCGATCAGTTCGACAAAGCCTGAAGCGCCGATGAAGGTCAGGTCGAATTCCTGATGACGGCGCATGATATCTTCATTGCGGCGCGCAGCTTCAATCAGCGTCGCCAGTTGGCGGCGAAGTTGCACGAGTTCGGACTGTTGCGGATTGTGCATGGGTTCCAACTACAGCAAGGAAGGTTGCCCGATTATAGCTGAGGGCGATAGGCTGCCCGGTATCCAGCCTAGAAAGCGATGTCGATTTCCGCTTGCTGGCCGATTTGCAGCACGGTATTTTCTCCATCCTGAAGGATGGCATTCATGCCGAACGTGATGCCGCCGTCGACCAGAGGATTGGCGCGGTAGCCTTGCAGGATGTCGAGTGGGTCGGGGCCGAACATGCCGGTCGATTGATCAACCGAAGGCATCGGGCAGCGTGCGCATGGCTTGACCGGCTTCAGGCAGGCCGCGCCGATTGTTATCGTGGCGGCATAGTCTTCCTCGAAGGCTTCGATGCCGTCGATCACGAGATTGGGGCGAAAGCGATTCATCGGCAGCGTGGCTCGGCCTTGCGCGGCCAGCCTTTGATTGAGATCTGCCAGCGACGCTTCGGAAACGATCAGCATCGGGAAGCCGTCGGAAAACAGCGTCGGCACGTCGCGCCCGGCGGTCCACCTGGTGCTCGCCAGCCGCCGCGCCTGCGGGTGAAAACGAACCAGCCGGCAAGACACGCCGAGGAAGCGCGCAAACCACGCCGCCGCTGCGCTGCCGCAATCGTAGGCCGGCATGACATCGTCCCAAACCCTGACGTCGAGCGTTTGCGCGTGCGCCAAGGCGCCCAACGGAATCGGAATAGACAGCGAAGTCGAATCCGGTGCATCGACAAGCAGCGCGTCGCCTGCAATGCGCGGCACGATCAGCGCCATGGCCGGCATTTCCCGCTGCGTCAGCAGATTGCCTTCCGCATCGACGACCATCCACTCGCGATCGCGCACACCGTCGCAGGCAAGGCCGAACGATGTCACCTCGGCCTGTGCCAGCGCAATCCCGGCACAAGATTTGATCGGATAGATCGTGAGCGAAGTCAGCGTCGGCATCGGTGCGATGGGTCGGACAAACGGCGCTAGACGTTGAACAGGAAATTCAACACGTCGCCGTCCTTGACGACGTATTCCTTGCCTTCGGCGCGCATCTTGCCGGCTTCCTTGGCGCCATGTTCGCCCTTGTAGGCAATGAAGTCGTCAAAGGAAATGGTTTGGGCGCGGATGAAGCCGCGTTCGAAGTCGGTATGAATCACGCCAGCCGCCTGCGGTGCCGTGTCACCCTTGTGGATGGTCCAGGCGCGCACTTCCTTGACGCCGGCGGTGAAGTAGGTTTGCAGGCCGAGCAAGTCGTAGCCGGCGCGGATCAGGCGATTCAAGCCCGGTTCTTCCATCCCCATGTCGGTCAGGAAGTCGGTCTTGTCGGCGTCGTCGAGGTCGGCAATTTCCGATTCGATCGCGGCGCAGATCGCCACCACCGGTGCATTTTGCGATTTTGCAAAAGCGGTCAACTGGTCGAGCAAGGGGTTGTCCTTGAAGCCGTGGTCGGAAACGTTGGCCACATACATCGCAGGCTTCGCAGTGATCAGACACAGCGGCTTGATCAGGGCCATTTCTTCGGCGTCGAGGCCCAGCGCGCGCACCGGCTCGGCTTTGTCGAGATGCGGCATGATGCGTTCCAGCAGCGCAACCAGCTTGGCCGCGTCCTTGTCGCCCGAGCGCGCCTTCTTGTTTTCGCGATGTATGGCCTTTTCCACGGCCGACATGTCGGCCAATGCGAGTTCGGTCTGGATCACTGCGATGTCGTCCAACGGATTGATGCGGCCGGCGACGTGGATCACATTCGGGTCCTCGAAGCAGCGCACCACGTTGACGATCGCGTCGGTTTCGCGGATGTGCGCCAGGAACTGGTTGCCCAGACCCTCACCCTTGGACGCGCCGGCAACCAGGCCGGCGATATCGACGAATTCAACCACTGTCGGCACGATCTTTTGTGGATTGACGATTGCAGACAGGGCCGCCAGGCGCGAATCCGGCACTTCCACCATGCCGACATTGGGCTCGATGGTGCAAAAGGGATAATTTTCGGCTGGGATGCCGGCCTTGGTCAGGGCATTGAACAGGGTGGATTTACCGACGTTGGGCAGACCGACGATGCCGCATTGGAGACTCATGGAAATACTTTCTGGTTCAGTTGGTTAGCAGTGCTACGCAAGTCCGGGCCGCGCACCGGACGCAGACAACATGGAACGCGACTGGGTGCCGGCAAACCTGGCAAAGCGAAAATGATAAATCGGCAACGAAAGGCGGCAATGCAGCGCACCACATGGCGCGACCCAAAACTGCAGCCGATGCCTTGTACGGGCCGATGTTGCCTGACGACGCTTGATGCCACCTGTTGTCCGCATTCCGGAATACCGTAATTGTAACCCCGCTGCAAGCCATTTTCTGCAGCTTGGACTACGCTACCGACAATGTCTCAGTCGAATCGGCAAATTGAGGTAGGATTTGCCTGTAGGAATGCGTACCCTGATGCAGGACGTTTCAATTTGCCTTCGCGCCCGCCCTTTCCTTGCTCGGGCCGTTTCGAATGGCGAGAAAGCGGAGCTTCTCAATGGAAATATTCGCGCTCGATGGCGTCGTTGTGCGCCTGGAGGCGGAACTGGCCTCTGCGCAAGGCGCAGATCGTGTGGCGTTGCTGCTTCCGCTTGCGTGGCATTTGCGCCAGCGCGACACGCGTCGCGCCCTGGCCTTGGTGGCCGAGCTCGAGAGCACGCCGGTGTCGAAAGAACTGCCCGCCGTCGAAAGGTCGGCCGCCGAGGGCCGCATTACCTTGATACGCGCCGAAGCTGAATGGCTGTTTGCCCGCCTGGCCGAAGCTGAACTGCTGGCGCGTCGCGCGCTGGAAATTTTTTCCTGGCTCAATGACATGGTCGGTTGCGCCGATGCGCACTGGCTGTTGGCCTGGATTGCCGTCGATAGCGGCAAACTTGATGTCAGTGACAGCGAGTTTGAGGCGGCAAACCATGCCGCCGTCGCGGCCGGCGACGTAACCCGCGCCGGTGTTGCGCAAGCAGCGATGGCGCGCTGGGCGGTGCTGCACAACCTTCGGCTGGCCGACGAACGTTGGGGGGCAATCTACGGGAGCGAGGCGGAAGGGCTGCATCCCGCGCATGCCATGTGGTGTAACGAAGTGCGCGGCATGTTTGCCCACTATTCGAGCGATTTCGGCAGCGCCGCGACCTATCTGATGAAGGTGTTCGACAGCGCGCTGGTGACGGGACAGATTCGCACGGCCATTATTGCCGCGACCAACGTTGCGGAGGGCTTTGACCGCTTGAACGACCATGCGACCGCGCTCGTGTGGACGCAGAAGGGACTTGACCTGGCGCGACCGACCGGATGGCCGCGCAGTATCGGCGCCTGCCTGATGCACATGGCCGAAACCCTGCGCTATGCCGGGCGTTTCGATGCGGCCCGTGAAATGCTGTCCGAAGCGCTCGCCACGCTGTCGCCGCTGGCCGGATCACGCACCTACGCGATCGCCTTGCAATACATGGGCGACTTGCAACTCGATCGTGAGGATTTCGCTGCAGCGCTGGAAACCTTTCGCCATTTGGAGCGACGCGCGGCGGCGCTCAGTCAAACCGACTTCCAGATCGATTCGCAGCGCGGGCAGGCGCATGCCCTGTCCTACATGAACGAAGCGGAAGGCGCGTTGCGTGCCGCCCACACTGCCTTGCGGCTGGCGGAAGAACAAGGCGACGCATCGCGCCAGATCGAGGCGTTGAAGGTACTTGCCAGCATACGCGCGCGCTATGCGGAATCGGCCGGCGACGAGAACACCTCTTTGCACTATTTGCAGCAGGCATTGCTGGTGGCGCAGACGATCGCGGGCTATACAATCCCCGGCAAGCTGTACGATGCCCTGAGCCGTGAATACGCCAGCCTTGGCGATTACGAGCAAGCCTATGCCATGGCACTGCAGGCGATTGCTTCGCGCGAAAAGACCCACGGCGAGGAAGCCACCAACCGCGCGGTCGCCATGCAGATCATGCACCAGACTGCGCGCGCCAAGGCGGAAGGGGAATACCATCGCGAACTTGCCGCTGCTGAAGCGCAACGCGCGGAATTGTTGCACCAGACCGGCGTTACGCTGGAGCGCCTGTCCGTCATTGGGCAGGAAATCACTGCCCACCTCGATGCACAGGCGGTGTTCGAAGTCTTGAACCAGCACGTGCACGGCTTGCTTGAAGTAAACGATTTCGCCGTTTACCTGTGCACATCGGATGGCCTCGCACTGGACCTGGCATTTGGCATAGAAGATGGCCGCCCATTGTCCCCGCACTGTGTCGACATCAACGACCCGGACGCGGCCTCGGCGAAGTGCGTGCGGGAAGGTTGCGAGCTTCTGGTTGATTGGCCGGAGCTTGAGCGCTCGCCCAACTACATGCCCGATACGCTCGTGACCTTGAGCGCACTGTTTGCACCTTTGGCCGTCGGCGAGCGCGTGTTCGGCGTGATGACGGTGCAGTCGGTGCGACGTTTCGCCTATGCCGAGCGGGATCGCCTGATTTTCCGCACCCTGTGCGCTTACGGCGCGATTGCGCTCGACAATGCCGACGCCTATCGCCGCCTGCAGGACACGCAGCAGCAACTGGTTTCGCGCGAGAAACTGGCGGCGCTGGGATCACTGGTTGCGGGTGTGGCGCACGAGTTGAATACGCCGATCGGCAACAGCCTGATGATGGCCAGCACGATGCTGACCAAGACGGAAGAGTTGATCAAGAATCTGCAACAACGCGCGATACGCCGTACCGAACTCGATACCTATCTGGCGCAGGCGCACGAAGCAGCGACCTTGATCATGCGCGGGTTGAACAATGCCGCCGACCTGGTGCAGAGCTTCAAGCAGGTTGCAGTCGATCAAACCACCGCGCAGCGGCGGCGCTTCGACCTGCAACAGGTGTGCCATGAAATCGTCGCCACCGTGAAGAACCAGGTGAAGCGCTCCGGCCACGTCGTCGAGTTTGACGTGCCGCAGGGCATCACCATGAACAGCTACCCGGGTCCGCTGGGACAGGTCATCAGCAATTTCATCAACAACGCACTATTGCATGCGTTTGAAGATCGCCGCGGCGGGCAAATCGTGCTGGCGGCGCGCGAGATTTCCGGCGGGCGCGTACAAATTCAATTCAAGGACAATGGGATCGGCATCAAGGAAGAAAACCTGAAGCGGATTTTCGATCCGTTTTTCACCACCAAGATGGGGCAGGGCGGCAGCGGCCTGGGCTTGAGCATCAGCTATAACATCGTAACCTCGATCCTGAACGGACAAATCCTGGTGCAGAGCATGCTTGGCTCCGGATCCACCTTTATCCTTGAACTGCCTTTGGTCGCGCCGCTCAAGCAGCATGACGGCGATGCCAATTAAGGCAACGCATACGGCGCCTTCGCACTCTCAAGTTGAATGTCAACAGGCCCTAGCCCCACCCCGTCATAGAGCCAGCACTTTGCCCAAGTCCGGTTGCGCAACAAATGCAATGAATTCATCCCTCAACAGTTGCGCTTGCCCGATTGCCTGTTGCCAGGCGCAAATGCGTGCGTCGTGGTCGAGACCGTAGTAATGGAAATCCTGGCGGTCCGGCAATTTGCGCCGCGGCAGCGTCGCGAGGAACGCGCGCGAGGGCGAGAGCAGCAACACGTTGTCATACCAGTTGTTGCGTTGGGCCGAAGAGGCGTGGCGCCACGGCATGCTCTTGTCGAGCCAACCAGGCACGATCTTCGGGCCGAAATGCGGATACAGCACGATGTTCGCTGCGCCGCCAGTCGGCAGTTGCGCGTAGGGGAACGACAGATGATAGTCGATCAGTCCGCCGTCCCAGTAGGTGCCTTTCGGTGCGCCCGCGATGGCGGGGATCGCTTGCATCACCATCGGCAAGGTGCCCGAAGCCAGCAGGGCGGTGGCGAGGTTTTGCGCGTTCAGCGCTGCGTGGTGATTGGTGAATTCGTCGAACGGGGTCCTAAACCACGCGAGATGGTCGCGCGCATCGCCGACCACGACGCGTTCGAGGTGGCCGGCCAGGCGTTTGCGCGACAGCAGGTTGGACAGGCTGGCGCCGGCAAATCCCATTCCGACCTTTTGCCGGCTCTTCGGCTGCGCCAGCATGCCCTTGCCGCGCACCGCCAGGATGTGCAGCCGGTGATGGGGATGGCCTATGATTTCTTCCTCATGCCCGCCCATGAAGTCAGCCAGCAGTTGACGGCACATGTCGCTGACCAGTTCGGGCGACGGGTTTTTGGGATAGCGTTGCCCGCAATAGAAATCACCCAGGCGCTGGAATGCGGCGACCGGGTCTGCGTGGCAGGCGGCCGCCATGCGCCATGCGCCGATCGATGCGCCGATCAGGCTGCGCGTGCGCGGCGCGCTCGGCAGCCAGGTGCCAAACAGCCATTGATCGAGCGCCTGCAGTATCAAGCCCTTGGGGCCACCCGCAGCAGCGGGGATGGCCGCAATGTCTTGTGCGCGCAAGCCGTGCTCGCGCAGATGGGCCAGCGCGGCCGGGCCGGCGCGGAACTCAAGCGCAGCAGATGACTCGGGTCTGCTCATTTTGTCGTATGCAGGCGCATGATGGCGGCATCGAATTTTCCCTCGCACAGCAGGGGAATGACATCCAGGGTTTTCTCCAAGGCCTCTTCGATCAGCACCTGTTCATCTTTGCGCGGACGATGCAGGACGAAATCGGCCACCGGTTGTTGCAGGTTCAGTGTGCGCGGGTGGCCGATGCCGATGCGCGCGCGCCAATACTCTTGCGTGCCAAGGGCGGCGGTGATGTCCTTCAGGCCATTGTGCCCGCCCGACGAGCCGCCTTTCTTGATGCGTGCCACGCCGGGAGCGAGGTCGAGTTCATCGTGCACGACCAGGATCTCTTCAGGGGCGATCTTGTAGAAACGCGCCAGCGCGCCGACCGATTGCCCGGAGCGGTTCATGTAGGTTTGCGGCTCGAGCAGCCAGACGTCGTTTCCGGCTATCGTGGTTTTGCCGAGCAGTGCATTGAGGCGCGTTTCGCGCGCGAGCTTGCAGCGACCGATGCCGTTGGCGAGGTTATCGACCAGCCAGAATCCGGCATTGTGGCGCGTAAGCTCGTATTCGGGGCCAGGATTGCCTAGCCCGACGATAAGGCGTATGGACATGAATTTGGGTAATGAAAGAATGCTGGAGCAATTATGACGTAAATTCGTCTGCCGGCGACCGCACAATAAAAAACCCGCCACAAGGGCGGGTTTTCCCTGTCGGCCTGATGGCCGCAGCAGGATTACTTCTTCGGTGCAGGTGCGGCGGGTGCTGCGGCAGCAGAGGCGGCGGCAGCTGCTGCTGCGTCGGCTTCGGCTTCGACCTTGCCGGCAGGGATCGACGCGGTTGCGACGGTCGGGTTGTCGCCGTGTGCAACAGCGGACACGCCTGCCGGCAGCTTCAGATCCGAGACGTGGATCGAGTGGCCGACGTCGAGGGCCGACAGATCGACTTCAACGAATTCCGGCAGATCCTTAGGCAGGCAGCTGATGTCGAGATCCGACAACACGTGGCTGATGATGGCGGCGTGCAGCTTGACGGCAGGGGCGATGTCGGCGTTGACGAAGTGCAGCGGCACCTTGACGTGGATCTTTTGCGAGGCATCGACGCGCTGGAAGTCAACGTGCAGCACGAGTTGCTTGTAAGCGTGCATCTGGAAATCACGCAGCAGGACTTGCTCGACCTTGCCGTCGAGTTCCAGGTCGAGAATCGACGAATGGAATGTTTCCTTCTTCAGTGCGTGATACAGGGCGTTGTGATCGAGCGCGACGTTGACGGGGGCACTGGTGCCGCCGTAGATGATGCCAGGTGTCTGGCCAGCATTGCGCAGGCGGCGGCTCGCTCCGGACCCCTGCTCTTTGCGTGCAAATGCGACTACTTTCATGTTGTTGCTCCATAAGGTGCAAGCCATTTTGGCTTGCGATGAGAACCCCCCGCGACCAGGGGATTCGATAAAAGGCGCGGCAACGCCGCGCCTCGCTTCCAGGCCAGGCAGAAATTCTGCACGGACTGATTGTTCTATGTGGGAACCCCTAAAAATCTACTGCGCCACTCGCCAGATTTTTAGCTGTGCCCTTTACTTCTTAGTCGGCGAACAGCGACATCACCGAGTCGCCCTTGCTGATGCGCTTGAAGGTCTCGGCCAGTAATTCTGCGCAAGACAGTTGGCGGATCTTCGGGCAAGCCTTGGCGGCCGGCGACAACGGAATGGTGTTCGTCACGACCAGTTCATCGAGCGGCGAGTTCGCAATGCGATCGATCGCCGGGCCCGACAATACCGGGTGCGTGCAATACGCGACGACCTTCTTCGCGCCGCGTTCCTTCAATACTTCGGCTGCCTTGGTCAAGGTGCCGGCGGTGTCGACCATGTCATCCATGATCACGCAATTTCGGCCTTCGACTTCGCCAATGATGTTCATCACTTCCGATACATTGGCTTTCGGACGGCGTTTGTCGATGATGGCCAGGTCGCAGTTGAGTCGCTTGGCCAGCGCACGGGCACGCACCACGCCGCCGACATCCGGCGAGACGACCAGCAAGTCGTCGTAATTCTTGCTCACCAGATCGCTCAGCAGGATCGGCGAGGCGTAGATATTGTCGACCGGGATATCGAAGAAACCCTGGATCTGGTCGGCATGCAAATCCATGATCAAGACACGTTCGACGCCGGCTTCCTGCAGCATGTTGGCAACGACCTTGGCCGAGATCGCGACGCGCGCGGAACGTGGGCGGCGGTCCTGGCGCGCATAACCGTAATACGGGATGGCGGCAGTGATGCGGCCAGCCGATGCGCGCTTCAGGGCATCGACGATCAGCATCAGCTCCATCAGGTTGTCGTTGGTCGGTGCGCAAGTCGATTGCAGGACAAAAACGTCCTTGCCGCGCACATTCTCATTGATTTCAACGGCCACTTCGCCGTCGGAGAATTTCGTGACGTTGGCTTTGCCCAGTGCCAGGCCCAGGTGCTTGACAACGCCGGCAGCCAGTTCGGGATTCGCATTCCCGGTGAAAACCATCATGTTGTCGAGTGCCATGGACGCCCCTGGGTGCAGTCGTTATAAAAGAACAACAAGAACAACAAGAACAATAACAATTCAATAAAGTTTCAAGCACGAGAGTGCATGCGCCATAAGCTTTAAAAGCCGCCAATACGAGGCTATGTTAACGTAGTCTCTTATTGGCGGCTTTAATTGTTAGCCTGATGTTGGCTTATTGCTACGCTGGTCGTTGTTGTAGCGACTCTGCTGCCACGACATGCCGTATTGCTACCGTTGTATTGCTACCGAATTTAATGGCAGGGGAACAAGGATTCGAACCTTGGAATGCTGGAATCAAAATCCAGTGCCTTAACCAGCTTGGCGATTCCCCTACACAACCGGGCGTTTGCCGCCGCATTATCGCTAAGTCC
>FSYV01000675.1_pt1 | contig 20121 bp, 11 predicted proteins | sample 1638641 | NCBI WGS metagenome assembly FSYV01 (sample SAMEA3914813, study PRJEB12502) | metagenome | biome: forest; material: soil | place: Canada | collected 2011-07-07 | depth 0.3 m
CTGGCCCAATCGGGGTCGACGGAAGATAGCGCAAGCGGAATCGCGAACAATTTACGTCCGTCTGAACCGCGCGCGCTTTTCAGCGATTCGACGTATAGAAAGAAGCGTTTTTGCTGTGTCGCATCGTCCGGGGATATTTGCGTGTTCGGCACGAGGCCCTCTTGCCATGTGCCGCCGATCAACAGCCGTTCGTCGGGGGCGTGCAGCAAGACCCTTTCATCGAAGGTCGGCCTCTCTGCCATGGGGTTGGCTTCGATGACGCCGAAATCGTGCAGCATTTCGCGCACGTGGGTTGATTCCATGGACGGCAGGGGCAGGTAATGCGCGCCGCGCGGGAAATGCAGGTCGCCGAATTGTCCGCCGCTCGCATTGCCGCCGAATTCCGGGCCGCTGACGACGACAAAGTTTTTGAAACCCGACTTCGACAGACGCCAGGCCGCACTCAGCCCCGCAATCCCGCTACCGAGTATGACGACGTCCGTTTCGATTTCTGCCGAAGGCGCGGGTAGCGCGTTCTTGTCGCGCAATGAATGACCCTCGCGCATGCCGGGGTAGGTAATCTGCGGCGTCACTTCCAGTAACGGGAATTGTGAACGTCGATACGCCAGTCCGGCCCCAACAGCGAGTGCCGCCACGCCGGCCTTGAACAGGAAGCTGCGCCGGCTTACTCCATGATTCATTCGATGTTTCATCGGATGACGTTCTGCCAGTCTTCCTCGAAATAATGCACCAGCGACTGGTTGTTCAACCGGTTCGGCTCGACCGCCAGCGGTTGCATGTCGGCCGGGAACTTGAACATCAGGCGCGTCGATTCGGCGTCGATGAAACGCATCGGCTCGGCATATTTCTCCGGCGGCGTGTAATCCTTGCGCTTGGCCGCGATCACGAAGCCCCATTCGCCGAACGACGGCACGTAGGCGTGGTAGGGCCAGGTATTGAATCCGGCTTCCTTGAGCGTCGCATTGATGCACCAGTAGGATTTCGGCGCGAAGTAGGGCGAAGTCGACTGGATCACGGCATAGCCGTGTTCCGACAAATGCTTCGACACGAGGCGGTACATCGGCACGGAAAACAGTTTGCCGAGACCGAAGTTGGAAGGGTCGGGGAAGTCTACGATGATGGCGTCGAAGACTTGCTGGTTGTCTTCCAGCCAGCGGCCGGCATCCTGGTTGATCACCTGGACCAGGGGATTCTTCAGCGATCCCTGGTTCAGGGCGACCAGCGGGTCGGAGCTGGTGAACAATGCAGTCATGGCCGGATCGAGGTCGACCAGGGTGATGTGTTCGACGTTCTTGTGCTTGAGAATTTCGCGCACCGCCAGGCCGTCACCACCGCCCAGCACCAAGACATTTTTTGCCCATGGCAGGGCTTCCATGATGGGGTGCACCAGCGCTTCGTGGTAGCGATGTTCGTCGCGCGACGAGAATTGCAGGTTGCCGTTGATGTAGAGCCGCATGTCGTCCTTCCAGCGTGTGACGATGAGGCGCTGGTACGGCGTGGTGGTGGCATAGATGATTTCGTCGCCGAAAATGCCGTGTTCGGCCCACATGGTCAGGCGATCCGACACGACGAAGCCGCCGGCCAGCAAGCCCATGACGATGCCGGCCTTGATCATGCGCGACGTCGGCCGTTGCACCTCGTGGCGGAACACCATGGTGGTCCACAGTGCCACCGCGGCATTGAATATGCCGAACAGGAAACCGGTACGCGACAGCCCGAGCTTGGGCGCCAGCACCAGTGGAAACAGCAGCGACACGGCCAGTGCCCCGAGGTAGTCGAAAGTCAGGACGCGGCTTACCATCTCGCGAAATTCCGCCCGGCGCTCATTGAGCGCGCGCATGACGAGCGGAATTTCCATGCCGACCAGCGCGCCGAGCACGAATACCAGCGCATACAGGGCAGCGCGGAATGGTGTCGAGAGCCAGGCAAATATCAGGAACAGGAAGGCGGCGGAAACACCGCCCAATAGCCCGACCAGCAGCTCGATGTCGATGAAGCGCGTCAAGATGTCTTCATCCTTGACGTATTTGGAAAAATGCGAACCGACGCCCATGGCGAACAGGTAGCAGCCGATGATCGACGAGAACTGCAGGACCGAGTCGCCGAGCAGGTAGCTGGTGAGCGCGCCGGCGATCAATTCATACGCCAGGCCGCATGAGGCGACGATGAATACGGACAGGACAAGGATGCGATCAGGCATAGATTTCGGTAATCCGGGCTGTATTTCAACAGTTGTGGTGCGGGCATTTGCTTGTTACGATGGCGTCACTGAAACTAATGACGTCGAACCCGCCAGAAGGTACCATATTCTTGTTGCTGCGTCGGCACCGGCGAACGCGCCGTTGGAAATCAATCGGCGCGCCGCGCTGTAACGAGTCTGTCGAAGAGCTTATCGTATTGGAGAGTCTTGCATGGTAGCTGCCTACGCTTATTTGCTCCACCTCGTGTCGGGTTGCGTCCTGATGGGGATCTTTTTTGCGATTTATACGTGGATCACGCCGTTCGATGAAATCGCCCTGATCCGCGAAGGCAATATGGCAGCGGCCTTGTCGTTGGCTGGCGCAGTTGTAGGATTTTGTCTCACATTGGCATCCAGCGTGATGCATAGCGACAGCTACGAAATGTTCCTTGCCTGGTGCGTCGGGGCGATGGTCGTGCAAAGCGCAGGCTACGCAGTCATCACACGAATGTTGCCGCAAATGAATAGTGCGATTGAGCACAATAACACCGCCATGGGCGCCCTGATGGGGACGGCCTCACTGGCGCTCGGCATCATCAATGCCGCATGTTTGTCTTGACACCATTGCATTTTGAAATAGGCGCTTGCTAGCGAATCAGGGGAATTCATCATGAGCTTCGGATCATTCATCAAGAAACAGTTTATTGATATCCTGCAGTGGAACGAGGATTCGGACCAGGTGCTGGCCTACCGCTATCCCATGCAGGATTTCGAGATTCAATATGGCGGCAGCCTGACGGTGCGCGAGTCGCAGGCGGCGGTGTTCGTCAATGAAGGCAAGATCGCTGACGTGTTCGGCCCCGGCATGTACAAATTGACGACCAATACGTTGCCGGTTTTGACCTATCTCAAGAATTGGGACAAGCTGTTCGAGTCGCCGTTCAAATCGGACGTCAATTTCTTCAGCACGCGGCTGCAACTGGGGCGCAAATGGGGCACGCCGCAGCCGATCACGATCCGCGACAAGGATTTTGGCATGGTGCGCGTGCGCGCCTTCGGCATGTATTCCTACAAAATCAGCGATCCGCGCAAGTTCTATACCGAAATCAGCGGCACGCGCGACGTGTACACACGAGATGAACTGGAACTGCAATTGCGCAACATCGTCATCTCGACCATGACCAATACCCTGGGCGGTTCGTCGATTCCGTTTCTCGACATGGCCGGCAACCAGGGCCTGATGGCGCAGAAAATCCGCGAAGAACTGGCGCCGGCATTCGATCGCTACGGCATCGCGCTGGATAATTTCGTGGTGGAGAACGTCTCCTTGCCGGAAGAATTGCAAAAGGCCATCGATACGCGCATTTCCATGGGCATGATGGGCGACATGGCCAAGTACACGCAATTTCAGGCGGCAAATGCGATCCCCCTGGCGGCGCAAAACGAGGGCGGTGGGATGGCTTCGCTCGGCGCCAACATGGCCGCTGGCGTCGCGATCGGTTCGGCCATGGCGCAGGGTTTGAATCCGGCTTCTGCGGCCGGCGTTCCTGCCGCCGCTGCACCCGCCACGGCTGCCGATCCGGTTGCACGACTGGCGCAATTGAAGGCCATGCTGGATCAGGGCTTGATCGCGCAGGCCGACTTCGATGCGGCGAAGGCCGATATTCTCAAGAAGCTGGTGGGCTGACTTTGGCGATTCGATATCGGTTTAGATCGCCTACATGCAAAAAATAAACTGTCCCAGTTGTGGCGGCGAAGTGGTTTTTCGTTCCGCGGCATCAGTCATGGCGGTCTGCGAATATTGCCAGAGCACGCTGCTCAAGGATGCCGATTCGGTCAAGAACATCGGCAAGATGTCCGATTTGCTGGAAGACTACTCGCCGCTGCAGATCACCTCGACCGGCCTGTTTCAGGGACGCAATTTCTCGCTCGTCGGGCGCATCCAGCTGCGCTACGACGCGGGTATCTGGAACGAATGGTATGCCTTGTTTGACGACGGCGGCGCGGGTTGGCTGTCAGATGCATCCGGCCAATATGTCTTCACCATAGTCGATGCCGGGCAAACTGAATCTTTGCCTGCGTTCGACAATCTGCGCCCCGGCCTGCCGCTGCGCTATCGCGGCGCGACCTTTTATGCCTCTGACGTACGCACTGCGCGCTGCGTTGCCGGGGAGGGCGAATTACCATTCAAGGTCGGCAACGGCTGGGAAATGCGCGCCGCTGATTTCCGTGTCGGGCATCGTTTCCTGACGCTCGATTATTCGGATGGTCCTGCGCCGCAACTATACCTCGGGCAATCGGTGACGCTGGAACAGATGCGCTGCCAGTTGCTGCGCGCAGAAGACGGCGTGGCAGATTCGGCGGCCAAGTTTCGTGGCAAGACCGTGCCCTTCGATTGCCCGAATTGCGGTTCGCCGTTCAAATACATGGCCGGCATGGCCTATCACATTGTCTGCCCAAGCTGCCATGCCGAAGTCGATTGCTCGACCGACAAGGCGCTGGTGCTGCAAAAGGCCGGTGAATTGGCGCGCGTCACGACCAGTATCGACCTGGGCGACGTCGCCACCATCAACGGCGCCAAATATGAAGCAATCGGCCTGATGCAATGCCAGACTTCCCATGGCGACGAATCCTGGACCTGGCTCGAATACCTGCTCTTCAACCCGGCAAAGGGCTTCCATTGGCTGGTCGAGAGCAGCGAGGGTTGGGACAGCATCACGGTGCTCAATGAATGGCCCGATATGGGCGGCGGCAACATTGTCTTGAGCGGCGACAGCTACGTGCAGGCCGAGCAATACGATGCCGTGGTGTTGTACGCGGCGGGTGCCTTCAATTGGCGTATCTCGATCGGCGATCGCACCCGGGTGACGGAATACAAGAAAGGCAATCGCACGGTAACCGCGGAATCCAACGCCAACGAAGTTGTTTGGTCGGCAGGACGCAAGGTGCCGGCGTCCCAGATCGGGCAATGGTTCGGCAAGAATTTCGGCGGCGCAGAATCGCAGGAAGAACCCGGCGCGCAGTCGAAGGCATTGTTCAAGATGGCGCGCATTTTCAGCATCGTCATTGCGGTGGTGAATGTGCCGATGGCGTTCATCGGCGGGATGAGCAGCCTGCGGATCATCGTGGCGGCTTTGATACTGCTATGGCTGCCGGCAATCATCGTGCGGTTTTTCGGCAAGGATAAAAATGTCTAAATTTCTTTACCTGCTCTACGGTGGCGTGCTGCTCGTCGGCAGTACCGTCGTCAACGTCAATTATGCCAATCTCAACAGCACCACCGGCAGCGGCTGGAACAGCCACGGCGGCGGCACCTATTGGGGCGGCAGTGGTGGCTCGACCGGGGGTTTTTCCTCCGGTGGCAGCCATAAATAGCCTGGCATGTTGATGGAATCTGGCCCTGGGACCGCATTGGGGCGGCACGTGCTCGCCGACTTCTACGGCATTGCGGCCGGCTTGTTGCACGACGCCGAACTGATCGAGTCGGTCCTGACGCGTGCAGCGTTGGCCGCCGGGGCGACACCGATCTTTGCCAAATTTCATCACTTCGGTGCCGAACAGGGCGTCACCGGCGTTTTGTTGTTGCGCGAGTCACACATCAGTATTCACAGCTGGCCCGAGCACGGCTATGCCGCGCTCGACGCGTTCATGTGCGGTACCGCGCGCCCGGAATTGGCAATTGAAATCGTGCGACAGGCGCTTGCGCCGCAACGCTGCGAGATCCGTACTGTTGAACGAGGCGGGCTGCCCGATGCCACGCCTATCGGCATGGTAAAAACCGCATAGGGCGAGCTTCGGTCGCCTTTGCGAGTAGACTGGCACCACAGGGGCCGCGCGGCCCGGTAAAATGTCGAAAGGTTCGATTCAAAACCTTGAATCGGAACATCGATGGCCTCGCCTATCAATCTACTGCACTGCACAAAATGACGCTTCCCAAACTCAAATCGGTACAATGCCTGTCGCCGGCAGGTTTGCATAATCTCGCCTACAAGGAGTGGGGTAATCCCGACAATCGCAAGGTGTTGATCTGCGTACATGGACTGACGCGCGTGTCTGGCGATTTTGATGCATTGGCACGCAATTTGTGCGATACCTACCGGGTGGTTTGCCCCGATATCGTCGGTCGCGGCCGTTCCGACTGGCTGCGCGATCCGCGCTACTACATCGTGCCGCAATATATCAACGACATGGTGACGCTGCTGGCGCGCCTGGAGGCTGATACCGTCGATTGGTTCGGTACGTCGATGGGCGGCTTGATCGGCATGGGTCTGGCATCCTTGCCCGGCAATCCGGTACGGAAATTGCTATTGAATGACGTAGGGCCGGTTCTGAATCCGACGGCGTTGGCGCGCATCGGCGACTATCTCGGACGTCCGGTGCGTTTCGCGACATTTGATGAGGCCGCGCAATATGTGATGGCCATATCGATCACATTCGGGCCGCATACTGATGACGAATGGCGCAAACTGGCAACTGACGTATTGCGCCAGGACAAGGACGGGCAGTGGATATTGCATTACGATGCCGGCATGGCGGCGCCATTCAAGGCAGTGACACCGGAAACGGCGGAGCGCGACGCCGCGATCTTGGCCGCAACCTACGATGCGATCACGTGCGAGACCCTGGTGGTGCGCGGCGCCGAATCGGACCTGCTGACGCGCGAGGTGGCGCAATCGATGACCGAGCGCGGCCCGAAGGCCAAACTGATCGAGTTGCCAGGTGTGGGGCATGCGCCGACCTTCGTGCACGACGACCAGATTGCTGTCGCGCGCCGGTTTTTTGTCGGCTAGCGGCCGACCGGACAGTTGGCGCTTGACATGCGTTGCTTCGCACGCATGTGGGAAATGACGGAGACAAAATCATGACGGACATCACACGTTTTCACGTAGGCAAGACGCTGTCTGAAACGGCGATCCACCGAGGTACGATTTACCTGGCCGGCCAGATCGCGGAAGACACGACCCATAACATCGATGGCCAGACGCGCGAAGTGCTGGGTCATATCGACCGTCTGCTGGCGGAAGCCGGCAGCGACAAGACGCACATCCTGACGTGCCAGATTTTCCTGGCCGATATCAAGGACTTCGCCGGCATGAATGCGGTATGGAATGAATGGGTGCCGGAAGGGCATGCGCCACCGCGTGCCACGGTGCAGGCAAAGCTTGCCAAGGCGGAATGGCTGGTCGAGATGGTGGTCACTGCGGCGCAAAAATGACAATGAACGAGTTTCACTAATGGTATCTCTTGCTGCCACGCAAAGCGACGCACCGCTACAACCGACCGCCGGCTTGAGCGCGGAAGATAGCGAGCGGGTGCTGGCCGCGCTGGAATTCGTCAGACCCTTTTACGCCGGCAAGCCCATCGTGACCGGGCAGGATGGCTATGAGTTCTCGCTCGGCGTGGCCATGACGCTGGCATCGCTCAATACCGATGCCGACAGCCGCATTGCCGGCATTTTGTTCGAGCTGACCGTGCTCGATTCCAAGACGGCGGAAACGATCGAGGCGCGCTACGGCAAGGATATTGCCGACCTCGTCAACGGCATACGCCAATTGATGCGCCTGCATGAGACCACCTTCAGCCAGCAGGAAGTCGCGCGCGGCAAGAATGCCGCGCAACTGGCGTCGGCACAGCTCGAAACGCTGCGCAAGATGTTGTTGGCCATGGCCACCGACATGCGCGTGGTGCTGGTGCGCCTCGCCTCGCGCCTGACTACGCTGCGTTATTTCGCCGACCGGAAACTGGAAACCGAGATCACGCGCCAATATGCGCGCGAGACTTTCGACCTGTACGCGCCGCTGGCCAACCGGCTGGGCATCTGGCAGCTCAAGTGGGAACTGGAAGACCTGTCGTTCCGTTTCATCGAACCGCAAGCCTACAAACGCATCGCCAAGCAGCTTGAAGAGAAGCGCATGGAGCGCGAAGGTTTCGTCGAGACGGCCATTGGCCGTCTCAGAGGCGAGCTGGCGGCGGCGGGCATCGATGCGGAAGTGTTCGGCCGGCCCAAGCATATATACAGCATCTGGAACAAGCTGCGCGGCAAGGACCTCGATTTTTCCGAGCTCTACGATGTACGCGCGTTCCGCGTGATCGTGGCCGATATCAAGACCTGCTACACGGTGCTTGGCATCGTGCACAATATCTGGGTGCCGATTCCGAAGGAGTTTGACGACTACATATCGCGGCCGAAGCCGAATGGTTATCAATCGCTGCACACGGTCGTGGTGGCGGAAGACGGTCGCGCACTTGAAGTGCAGATTCGCACCAGTGAAATGCACCACTTCGCCGAGTACGGCGTTGCCGCGCACTGGCGCTACAAGGAAAGTGGCGGCTCGAATTTCTCGGCGCAAAAATACGACGAAAAGATTGCCTGGCTGCGCCAGTTGCTGGCATGGAAAAGCGAAGTTGTCGATACCGTGGTCGGCCAGGACGAGGTGCAGCGCGAATGGGTGGAGAAGATCAAATCGGCCACGCTGGACGACCGTATCTACGTCCTGACACCGCAGGCGCGCATCATCGAACTGCCGAGCGGCGCGACGCCGATCGATTTTGCCTACCATTTGCATAGCGACCTGGGGCATAGTTGCCGTGGCGCGCGGTTGGATGGCGCCATGGTGCCGCTCAACACGGTGCTGAAAAATGGCCAGACGGTCGACATCATCACGGCGCGCGGCAGCGCCAGTGTCGGCCCCTCGCGCGATTGGTTGAGCCCTGGTTATGCGGCAAGCCCACGTACCCGTTCCAAGGTGCGCGCCTGGTTCAATGCCATCGATCAGCAAGAGACCCTGAACAGCGGCCGGGCCCTGGTAGAAAAGAGCTTGCAGCGCGAGGGCAAGACGGCAGTCAACCTCGAAGAGCTGGCGCACAAGCTCGGCTTTCCCAAGCCGGACGACCTGTTCCTGGCGGTGGGCAAAGATGAATTCAGCTTGCGCCATGTCGAACAGGCGCTGCATGTGGAAGAGGCGCCGAAACACAGCCACAAGCACAGCAACGCCCCCGACGTTGTCGTGCCGCGCAAGAGCCGTGCATCGAGCGTGGTGCAGGGTGCCAAATCGGGTGTGCTGGTAGTTGGCACCGATGGCTTGATGACGCAGCTCGCCAAATGCTGCAAGCCGGCTCCGCCGGACCCGATCGTCGGTTTTGTCACGCGCGGCAAGGGTGTGTCGATCCATCGCGCCACGTGCAAGAATTTCGCGGAAATGGAAGCGCAGGCGCCCGAGCGCGTAATTCATACGGAATGGGGGCAGTCCAATTCCCAGACTGTCTACCCGGTCGATATCTTCGTTCTGGCTAACGATCGTCAGGGACTGCTGCGCGATATATCAGAAATTTTCCTGCGGGAAAAAATCAACGTCATCGGCGTCAGCACGCAAAGCACCAAAGGACAGGCACGCATGGCGTTCACGGCGGAAATCGGTTCCACCGCACAATTGCAGCGCGCGTTGACCGTGATCCGCGAAGTCGAAGGCGTGGTAGAGGCGCGGCGCCAGTAAGGTCGCCGACGGCAGCCCGATTGTAAAATTCCTTGTGGTTTCTTTGTGAATTTTTCACTGTCGACTGTCTCTGCAGGCTCGATTCGTGTAGTATTTCGACAATATAAAAATAACCAAAAATCGATGTGTTGCCGTATGGAAATTGTCTCAAGTGCCTGCAAGCACGTGATTGTCCAGCGATGTCTATTGTGGAGTGGGGGAGATTCAATGCATAGACAATATCCTTGATTGTTGCCGGCGGCTCTTTCGGCGCCAGCCGATTGGGCAAGTCCAATCGCGCATCGGCCGATTGCGCGACAACTATCATTGTGATGGACGTCTGGCGCATGTGACAATTCCCCTGTTCCGCCGATATCTCCGTTCAACGTCGTGGCTTGGCATGTAGTTGCCGTGGCGGCGGAGAATTCTGTTTCAACTCCAAAAAAATGACCTCGATTCTTCGCTGCGTTTGCGATGAGCGATGATCTGATGTAGCGAACCGCCTCCGCGCGGCACAATGCGGCGATATGCGTGCGGCAGGAATCAAAGTGTGACTCGGAGCAAGCGTGCTGTCGAGATCAGGAATCGGTAATAAGCAAAATAAGGATAGTCCCGATGAAACGCCATGGATCGATGAATCATATTTTTCGCCTAGTCTGGAGCCACGCCACCAACGGTTGGGTGGCGGTCGCGGAAACAACGCGCGGACGCGGCAAATCTTCCAGCCGCAAACTCGTGGCTGCCGCCTTGTCGCTCACGGCAATTGCCGCGCAAGCTGGACCTAGCGGCGGCCAGGTCACGGCGGGAACGGGCCAAATCACCCAATCCGGCGCAACGACAACGATCAACCAAGCCAGTCAAAACCTTTCGCTGAATTGGGCGACATTCAATATCGGCTCGCAAGAGACCGTTAATTTCGTCCAGCCTTCGTCGAGTGCGATTGCAGTCAACCGCATCCTCGACCCCAATGGATCGCAGATTTTCGGCCATCTCAACGCCAACGGGCAGGTGTACCTGATCAACCCGAACGGCATCCTGTTTGGCGCGGGGGCGCAAGTCAATGTCGGTGGCTTGGTGGCATCGACCCTCGACACGAGCGACACGGTTGGTGGCGGTGCAAGCCGCAGCTTCAGCGGCAGCGGCAGCGGCAGTGTGATCAATCAAGGCACGATCACGGCGAATGGCAGTGGCAACGGCGGCGGCTACGTTGCGTTGCTCGGCAACCATGTTGCCAATCAGGGCACGATCAGCGCGCAGTTGGGCAGCGTGGTGCTTGCAGGCGGCAATGCCGTCACGTTGTCATTCAATGGCGACAGCCTGGTGCAAGTCCAGGTCGACCAAAGCGTGCTGAACAGCCTGGCCGAAAACGGCGGCTTGATACGCGCCGATGGCGGCCGCGTGGTGATGACCGCCGGCGCCAAGGATACCTTGCTGGCCAGCGTGGTCAACAACACGGGCGTGATCGAAGCGCGCACAGTGGATAATCAGGGCGGCACAATCACCTTGCTTGGCGGTATGGCGGGCGGCACAGTCAACGTCGACGGAACGCTGGACGCGAGGGCGCCAAACGGCGGGGATGGCGGTTTCATCGAAACCAGCGCCGCCCATGTCAAAGTGGCGAACAGCGCGAGCGTCAGCACGGCGGCGGCACAAGGGAAAGCCGGCACCTGGCTGATCGACCCGACCGATTTTCTGGTCGCGCCGATCGATGGCGACATGACCGGCACCGCATTGACCTCTGCGCTGGCGGGCGGCCCCGTGATCATTGCCTCCGCCAGCGGTGCGGGCGGGACGCAGGGTAACGTCAATATCGACGACGCCGTGAGCTGGAGTGCCAACAAGCTCACGCTCAATGCGAGCAACAACGTCAACATCAACGCCGTCATGACCGCATCCGGGTCGGCCAGCCTCGACATGGAGCCGGGCAGTGGCAATGTGAACGTGGCGCTGGGCGCCAGCGGCTTCAATGGCCGCGTTGATTTCAGCGGCAGCGGCACGCTGACGATGAATAACCACGTCTATACGGTGATTAACAGCCTCGGTACCCAAACGAGCAGTGGCGACGGCACGCTGCAAGGCACCGTCGGCGACCTCGGCGGCTACTACGCGCTTGGCAGCAATACCAATGCGGCGGGCACTTCGAGTTGGAATGGTGGGGCCGGCTTTACCTCGATCGGCGGTGGCGGCACGACCACGTTAACCCTACCGCAGGAATTTTCAGGTGTGTTCGATGGCTTGGGCCATACCGTCAATAACTTGACTATCAACGTCGGCAATGCTGTTGGCGTCGGCCTGATAGGTGCGGTCGCGTCGGGCGGAGTAGTGCGCAATATTGGATTGTCCGGTGGGAGCGTGACCGTTACAGGTTCCTATGACGTCGGTCCTCTGGTCGGGCAAAATTTCGGAACAATCACCAATAGCTACTCAAGTGCGACTGCTACGGCTACCGCCAGCGCTAATTCGGTCGGTGGCTTGGTCGGGCAAAACTATGGCAGCATTACGGGTAGCCACGCAACCGGGACCGTCGATGGCGGTGCTGCATCAATCAGTGTCGGTGGCCTGGTTGGCAGCATGCAAGGCGGAACCGTCAGCTATAGCTATGCCACCGGGAATGTGACTGGATCGAGCAATTCTGTCGGCGGCCTGGTCGGGTACATGTATGGCGGAAACGGCTTCACTGCTATGGTGACGAATTCCTACGCTACCGGCTCGGTTAGCGGTGCTTCGGACGTGGGAGGATTGGTTGGCTCAAACTACGGATATGGTAAGCCGAGCACCATCAGCAAGAGCTTTGCCACCGGCAACGTTTCCGGTACCAGCGCGGTCGGTGGTCTGGTCGGCCACAACTACGGCGCAACGGCGTCTGTCGACAACAGCTACGCGACCGGCAGCGTTACCGGTTCGGCCAGCTCGACCTATGTGGGCGGTTTGATCGGTGACAACACCGGGACTACTGCCGACGGCACCGTCACCAACAGTTTTTCGACCGGTGCCGTGAGCGCCGGCGCGGGCTCGACGTTTGTCGGCGGGCTGATCGGCAACAATAATACCGGGGCAGTGACAGGAAGTTTTTGGGATACAAACACCTCTGGGCAAGCAACTTCTGCCGCCGGTACCGGCATGACGACCGGCCAAATGCAAACGCAGGCCAATTTCACCTCCAGCACGCCGGCCAACGGCAGTGTCAACCCGGCGTGGGATTTTACTTCCACCTGGGTGATGTTCGGCGGTTACCCGATCCTGCTTGCCGACATGACGCCGCTGACGATCAAGGCAAATAATGCGATCGTTACGTACAACGGCGCCGCGTATGGCAGCAATAACGGCGTCACCTATACCGACACGCGCAACGGCTACGAGTATCCCGGCACGCCGGCTGGCGTGAGCGGCAGCTTGAGCTATGCCGGCACGTCGCAAGCGGCAATCGACGTCGGCACTTATACGATCACTACATCCGGCCAGTCTTCATCGGTCCAGCAAGGTTTCGTCATTTCGTATTCCAATGGCAGCCTGACGATCAATCCGCTGGCGCTCAATGCAATCGTGTCCACAGGCAGTTCGGTCTATGGCGCTGCGCTGGTTCCTGGCACGGTGACGTTCACCAACGCCGTTGGCGGCGACGATGTGACGCCGGCAGCGGTCACTGTCAATACCACCGGATTGACCAGCACCAGCGGGCATTTGACCGCCGGCACGCACGTCGGCATCGAATCGGTAGGCAGCGCGCTAGGCGGTACCAAGGCGGGAGACTACACGTTTGCCGGAGCGAGCGGGGATTACACTGTGACGCCCCTGGCGCTCACCGGTTCAATCACGATCGGGACGACGACTTATGGCGCGGCGCTGATTCCCGGCACGGCAAGTTTCACGAATGCGTTGACCAACGACGTGCTAGGCACTGCGACCGTCGCAGTCAACACGGCCGGACTGACCAGCACCAGCGGCCATTTGATTGCCGGAACGCATAGCGGCGTCGAATCCGTCATCTCGCTGAGTGGGACAGATGGCAGCAATTACAGCTTCGCCGGCGTGGTGGGCGACTACACCGTCAATCAACTGGCGTTGAATGCCACGATTGCGGCGGGTAGTTCAACCTACGGCGCGGCGCTGGCGCCGGGCGCCGTGAGCTTCACCAATCTGGTCGGCACCGATGGCGTCAGCGCCGGCGCCGTGAGCGTCAACACCAGCGGGCTCACCAGCACCAGCGGTAATCTGACCGCCGGCACGCATAGCGGCATCGAATCGGTCGGCACCGCATTGAGCGGCACCGATGCGGCAAACTATACCTTTGCGGGTGCGACAGGTAACTACACTGTGGCGCCGTTGGCCTTGACCGGATCGATTGCCACCGGCAGCTCGACCTACGGTTCGCCGCTTGTGCCCGGTGCGGCCAGCCTTTCCGGCGCGATCACCAATGACGTGCTCGGCACGGCCACGGTCGCAGTCAACACCATCGGCCTGACCAGCACCAGCGGCCACTTGACAGCGGGAACGCATAGCGGCGTCGAATCCGTCACGGCGTTGAGCGGGGTAGACGGCGGCAACTATACTTTCGCCGGCATCACCGGCGATTACACGGTCAATACCCTGGCATTGGTCGGTTCGATTTCTACCGGCACGTCAACCTATGGTGCCGCACTGGTTCCGGGGACCGCCAATTTCACCAATGCCGTATCAGGTGACCTGCTGACGCCGGCGATCACGATCAATACGTCGGGGTTGACCAGCACCAGCGGCAACCTGATCGCCGGCACGCACACCGGCATTCAATCGGTCACGGGTCTGAGCGGGGCTGATGCTGTCAACTATACGTTTGCAGGCGTTGTGGGCGACTATACGGTCAATCAGTTGGCGTTGAACGCCACGATCGGCACCGGGACCTCGGTCTACGGCTCGCCGCTTGTAGCCGGAACACTCACTTTTACGAATCTTGTCGGCACTGATGTCGTAACGTCGACAGCTGGCGTGAGCATTGCGACGAGCGGTTTGACCAGCACCAGCGGCAACCTGACCGCCGGCACGCACACCGGCATCGAGTCGGCTGCCGGCGCGTTGAGCGGCAATGATGCCGGCAACTATACCTTTGCCGGTGCGACGGGGGACTACACCGTGACGAAACTGGCCCTGACCGGTTCGATTGCGGCCGGAAGTTCGACCTACGGTGCGCCACTCGTGCCGGGTGCCGCCAGCCTGTCCGGAGCCATCACCAGCGATGTATTGGGTACTGCGACGGTCACGGTCAATACTTCCGGCCTGACCAGTACAAGCGGTCACTTGACCGCAGGGACGCACACTGGGGTCGAAACCGTCACGACATTGAGTGGCGTCGATGGCGGCAATTATAGTTTCGTTGGCATCACGGGCGACTACACGGTCAACACCCTGGCGCTGATCGGCTCTCTCGCGACAGGAAGCTCGACCTATGGCGCCGCGTTGGCCCCCGGCGCGGTGAACTTCACCAATCTGGTGTCGGGCGACCTTGTGAATGCGGGCACCGTGACGGTTAATACGACCGCACTGACCAGCACCAGCGGCAACCTCGTCGCCGGCAGTCACGTTGGCATCGAGTCTGTCGGCACCATCTTGAGCGGTGCCGACGCAATAAACTATACCTTTGCCGGTGCGACCGGTAACTACACGGTTGCACCGCTGGCCTTGACTGGATCGATTTCGGCAGGGAGTTCAACATATGGCTCGGCACTTATCCCCGGTTCGGCAAGTTTCACCAACGTTGTGGGCACCGATGTGGTGTCGGCATCAAGCGTCACGGTCAATACTGCAGGCCATACCAGCACCAGCGGCAACCTGACTGCCGGAACCCACACCGGCATCGAGACAGTCGCAGGACTTGCCGGGGCCGACGCAGGCAACTACACGTTTGCCGCAATCACCGGCGATTACACGGTCAGCCAACTGACCCTGACCGGTTCGATTGCAGCGGGCAGTTCGACCTACGGTGCCGCCCTCGTGCCGGGCGCGGCCACCCTGTCCGGAGCCATCACCAATGATGTGTTGGGCACAGCAACTGTTTCGGTCAACACGAGCGGCCTGACCAGTACCAGCGGTCACCTGATCGCGGGCACGCATACCGGCATCGAAACCGTCACCGCGTTGAGCGGTACCGACGGCGGCAATTACAACTTTGGCGGCGTCACGGGGGACTACACCGTGAATCAGCTGGCGCTCAATGCGACGGTTGCCACAGGCAGTTCCACATACGGCGCGTCGCTAGCCCCCGGTGCCGCGGCGTTCACCAATGTCGTGTCAGGCGACGCCGTGACGCCCGGGGTGGTCACGGTCAACACCACGGGACTGACCAGCACCAGCGGCAACCTGGCTGCCGGCACGCACACTGGCATCGAATCGGTTGGTACGGCACTTGGCGGCGCGGACGCCGGCAACTACACGTTCAGTGGCGCAACTGGCGACTACACGGTGGCGAAGCTGGCCCTGTCCGGTTCGGTGGCGGCCGGCAGTTCGACCTACGGCGCGGCGTTGGCTCCTGGTGCGGCGAGCTTCTCCGGTGCGATCACGGGCGACGTGCTGGGTACGGCTACTGTCACGGTTAACACAACCGGCTTGACCAGCACTAGCGGCCACCTGATTGCCGGAACGCATACCGGCATTGAGGGCGTGTCCGCGTTGAGCGGCGTTGATGGCGGCAATTACAGCTTTACTGGTATCACCGGCGACTACACGGTGAGCAAGTTGGCACTGACCGGAACGGTGGCAACAGGCACGTCGGTTTACGGCTCGGCGCTTGCACCTGGAGTGGCAAATTTCACTAACCTGGTGGCCGGCGATCTGGTCACGACGCCGGTTGCGGCCGTCAATACAACAGGTCAGACCAGCACCAGTGGCAATCTCACGGCCGGCACGCATACCGGCATCGAGTCGATCGGCACCACGTTGTCCGGAAACGATGCAGGTAATTACACATTTGCCGGCGCAACCGGCAATTACACCGTTACACCGCTGGCTCTGAGCGGATCGATATCGGCAGGCAGCTCGACATACGGGTCGCCGCTGGTGCCGGGTTCGGTCAGTCTCGGCAACGTAGTTGCCGGCGACCTTGTCACTGCACCAGGTGCCACGGTCAACACGGCCGGGCTGACCAGCAGCAGCGGCAACCTGATCGCCGGCACCCATCTCGGTATTGAGACCGTGACCGGTTCGATCGGCGGCGCAGACGCAGCCAATTACACGTTCGGCGCAATCACGGGCGACTATACAGTCAACAAGCTGGCTGTCACCCTGACCGCCACCGGCACCAACAAGGTCTATGATGCGACCGTGGCTGACGCCGTGACAGTGACAGCCAATGGCGTGATTGCCGGGGATGCCGTCGCATTTGGTACCGCCACCGGTACTTTCGCCGACAAGAATGTGGGTACTGGCAAGACTGTTACCGTGTCGGGTGTCAACGTCAGCGGCGCCGATGCCGGTAACTACGATGTGTCGATAGCTTCCCTGGCGACGACGGCAAACATCACGCCGCTTGCCATCACGGTGACGGCAGTCGGGGCCAACAAGACTTACGACGGCACGACAACTGCCGGCGTTACCCTGTCAGGTGCCTTGCCAGGCGACAGCGTCAGCTTCAGCGACACGGCGGCAAACTTTACCGACAAAAACGTCGGCAACGGAAAAACCATCAATGTGACTGGCATCAGCGCGAGTGGGGCCGATGCCGGTGACTATACGGTGAGCGGCACGGCGACGGCGACGGCCAATATCACACCGGCGACCTTGACTTACGTCGCCACGCCAGCCAGTATTGTCGCTGGCCAATCGTTGTCCGCCTTGACCGGCACCGTCAACGGGTTTGTCAGTGGCGATTCCATGGTAAATTCCACGACCGGCAACCTCGCCTGGGTCACGACGGCAGGCGCGACCAGCTTGCCTGGATTGTACGAAATCGATGGTGCTGGCCTTGCGGCAACGAATTATGTCTTCGTTCAGGCGCCTGGGAATATTGCGGCACTGACGCTCAGGCCGGGTTCGGCACCGGTTTCAGTGAGCAGCGTGATCGCCGCGCTCGATATGGTGTTTGCGCCATCGCGCCAGGGTGTCGATTTGGCATTTCTGGATCTGGCTCCGTTTAACGGACATGGGGATCGAGGCGATGCCCGGGCGATCGGTGATGGAGCGAGAGGTTTGGCGCTGCAAGTGGTCAATGGCGGCGTCAAACTGCCGGACAATATTGTGAACGTGAATGAATAGGCAGGAATCAGTGAATATAAAAGAAAACAACACAAGCAAATCCATGGCTGCGGTGAAACCGATCGTCGCCGTGGCTTTGCTCTGCTGTCAGTCGCTGGCTGCCCTGGCTGTCGATCAGGCGACGCCGCCTGGTGCCGGCTCGATATTGCAGCAAATTCAACCCATCAAGCCGGCCGCGCCTTCGTCGGCCGGGACCGGGCTGACCATCGAACGCGATGGCGGTGCGCAATCGCCGCCCAGTGCGCCGTTTCGCGTCAACCGCATCGAGATATCAGGCAACACCACCTACGACGCGGCAACCCTGCATGCGCTGGTGGCCGATGTCGAAGGCAAGGATATCGGGTTGTCGCAGTTGGGTGAAGTGGTGGCACGGATCACCGACTATTACCGCGACCATGGCTACCCTCTGGCACGTGCAGTGATCCCGGCCCAATCGATCCGTGATGGGGTGGTGCGCGTCATGGTGATCGAGGCTCGCTTCGGCAAAGTCGCGGTCGAGAACCATAGCCGGGCCAGCGATGCATTGCTGCAGCAAACCCTGGCGTCCTTGCAGGCTGGCCAATCGGTCAGCCAGGCGCAGCTCGATCATGCATTGCTGCTGGTGTCCGATATACCCGGTGTCAACGCAACTTCCGTTTTGAAACCGGGCGACACGACCGGCACGTCGGACTTGCTGGTTCAAGCCAATGCGACTGCGCCGTTTGCAGGCGGTGTGACGGTCGACAACACCGGTAATCGTTACACCGGACGAACCCGTCTGGGCGCCAACCTGAGCGTCATCGATCCCTTGCAGCATGGCGACATGCTCACCTTGTCGGCATTGACCAGCGGCAGCGACATGGATTTTGGCAGCCTGTCGTACGAAACTTTGTTGAACGGGCTGGGCACGCGCATTGGCGCTTCCTACTCCGCATTGCATTACAAGCTCGGCGACACCTTGACGGCGCTGGATGGCCATGGCACGGCACAGGTGGCCAGCGCGTGGATCAAGCACCCGTTCATTCGCACGCGCGAAGCGAACCTGTATGCGCAGCTGCAATTCGACGACAAGCAACTCGATGACCAGATCGGCGCCAGCAATATCGACACCAAACGACACCTGGACAACTGGACAGCGAGCGTGAACGGTGACTGGCGTACAAGCTGTCTGTCGGGTGGCGTGGGAACCTGGAGCCTGAGCGTGCTGGAAGGGAAGGTCGCTTTCGATAACGCGCTGGCTCAGGCGGCCGATTCGGCCACTGCGAAGACCCAGGGTAACTTCAGCAAGTGGAATGCGAATGTTGCCTACCTGCAGAATCTATCGCAAAGCAATGCACTATATGTGACGCTGGCCGGCCAGTCGTCAAACGGCAATCTGGACGCTTCGGAGAAGATGACTGCCGGTGGTCCATATACGGTGCGCGCCTATGACGTCGGCGTGTTGTCCGGCGACGCGGGCGTATTCGGCTCCGTCGAGTTGCGTCATGACCTGGGCCAGTTTTGGGCCGGCGACTGGCAGGCGCTGGCGTTCCTCGATGGCGAGCGCATCACCGTCAACAAGACACCCTGGCTGCCTGGCGACAACAATGCAACCATGAACGGTGCCGGTCTTGGTCTCAACTGGTTCGGCGTCGAACAGTGGCATGCGAAACTGTACGTCGCCACGCCGATCGGGGCGACGCCGGAACTTGTCGGCAAGGACAAGTCGACACGGGCGTGGGCCGAAATCGGCAAGAACTTCTGATCGGCCTGATCCGTCCGGCGCGCTCGTTCGGCGAGAGGCTGGCAGTCACGGCTGCCCGGTCATATCGGGTAGCTCCGCTTGCAACGTCACATGGTCGATGCCGTGGCGTGCCAGCAGCATTGACTTGATCGCACGCAGGACCGTCGGCCACTCCTGCAAGTCGCGCACTTCCACATGGCCAATCAGGGCCGGCTGGCCCGGCGTCATTTCCCAGACATGCAAATCATGCACCGACAACACGCCGGTGATTTGCTCGAATTCTTCGCCGACTTGCAGGTAATCGATGTCGTGCGGCACACCCTCCATCAGGAAATGGTAAGACTCGCGCAACACGCCGCCAGTCGACTTCAACAACATCAGCGACACCAGGATCGACAGTATCGGGTCGGCACGCAACCAGCCGGTGTAGTAGATGATCGCCCCGGCCAGCAGCGCCGCGACCGAGCCCAGCAAATCGCCCATCACGTGCACCATGGCCGCCTTGGTGTTGACGCTTTTCCGGTCGTGCGACAACACCCATGCGA
>FSYV01000401.1_pt1 | contig 19753 bp, 12 predicted proteins | sample 1638641 | NCBI WGS metagenome assembly FSYV01 (sample SAMEA3914813, study PRJEB12502) | metagenome | biome: forest; material: soil | place: Canada | collected 2011-07-07 | depth 0.3 m
CCCGCAAGCGAATCCTGAGTCGTATTGCCGTTGCTGGAATTAATGTACAGGGTGCCGCTGACGGTGTAAGAGCCGCCGCCAGCCGTGGTCGTGCCGTCGTATTGTTTGTTGATCGTGCCGGTGCTCGTTATCGTGAGCGGCGCCGGGTTGATGGTCAAGCTGCCGTTGGCGTAGGTGATGAGGTAGCCCTGCTGGCTGTAGGAAGTCAGCCCGCCCGGCGTAATCGCGTAACTGCCGGCGTTGATGGCGCCTTGCGAGGCGCCGCCATATGCCAGCGTGCCTTGCAGGTTGGCACTATCGGGCGCGACGGAATACGACACGCCGCTGTTGCCGGAATAGGCGGCGCCGTTATAGGTCGTGGCCGCATTGTTCGCCGTCACCGTCAACGGCGTCAGAAACGCCTGCAACAGCGGGTTGGTGTAGCCGTTGTACATGATCCAGGTGATGCCGGGGCCGTTGCCGGCGCCGGGGAAATCCCAGGCGGGGTTGACGCTGCCGTTGCCACTATGGTCGGTCGCTGCGGCGGTGCCAGTGGCGCTGGTGAAATTGCCTGAATTCTGCATGGTCGCGGTGTTCATGCCCCATACGATGCCCGGGACGTCGGCCGTGCCGCCTATGCCGGTGAGCGTGCCGTTGGCGTCGCTATTGTAGAAACTGTTGCTGGCGCTGCTGCTGCCACTGCCGCCGATGGCCCCGATCAGGCCACCGAGGTTGCCGCTGCCACTTACGCTGCCGGAAGCGTAGCTGTTGCTCAGTGCGGCGTAGCCTTTGCCGCTGGGGGTGCCGTATTCGCCGCTACGACCACCGGCGCCATTGCCGCCAATCTGCCCCACCAAACCGCCGACGTTACCGGCGCCCGTCACGGTGCCGATCGCGTAGCTGTTGTTGATTGCACTGAAGCCGTTGCCGCCGTTGCCGGCCGCCAGATTGAAACCGCCAGCGCCGCCGCTGCCGCTATTTTGCCCCGCCAGGCCGCCGACGTTGTTGGTGCCGCTCACTGCGCCGGTGGCGTAGCTGTTGCTGATTGTGCCGGTGCCAATACCGCCATTGCCGCCTTGGCTGCCAGAACCGCCCATGACGCCGTAGTTGCCGTTGCCGTAGCTGCCGCCGTTGCCGCTGTTTTGCCCTACCAATCCGCCGACGTTGTTGGCGCCCGCCACGCTGCCGGTGGCAAAGCTGTTGCTGATTGCGCTGGTGCCGTTACGGCCGGTGGCACCGTTTGCGCCATTGGGGAGTCCCTGGCCACCGGCTGCCCCTGCGCCGTCGTTTTGCCCCACCAGCCCGCCGACGTTGTCGCCGATCGCGTTGACGTCGCCTGAAGCATGGCTATTGCTGATCGTGGAGTTGATGCTCTTCCCCACCAGCCCGCCGACGTAGCTGCCGCCACCGACACTGCCGGTGGCATGGCTGCTGTCGATCGCAGCATTGTTGGTCACCCCGGCCAGCCCGCCGACGCTATTGCCGCTGCCACTGACATTGCCGCTGGCATAGCTGTTGCCGATCGAGCCGTTGTTTCCTCCTGCCAGCCCGCCGACATAGTTTGCGCCGCCGACGTTGCCGGTGGCGTAGCTGCCGCTGATCGAACCGTTGCCGTTTCCCATCAGCCCGCCGACATAGTTGCTGCCGCCGACGCTGCCGCTGGCATAGCTGTTGCTGATCGTGCCGCCGTTGCTGCCGGCCAGTCCGCCGATGTTGTTGGTGCCGTTGACACTACCGGTTGCATAGCTGTTGCTGATGGTGCCATTGCTCGCCCCCGCCAACCCGCCGACGTTGTTGCCGCCGCCGATGCTGCCGGTGGTATGGCTGTCGGTTATCGTGCCCAGGTTGTTGAATCCTACCAGCCCGCCGACGTCGTTGCCGGCGCTGTTGACATTGGTGTTGGCATAACTGTTGCCGTTGATCGTGCCGTCATTGGCACCCACCAGCCCGCCGATGTTGCCGCCGCCGCTCACGCTGCCGCTGGCGTAGCTGCCGCTAATCACGCCGCCGCTCTTGTTGTATCCCACCAGCCCGCCGAGGCTTAAGTTGGCGCCGGATACACTACCTGTGGCATGGCTGTCGCTGATCGTGCCACCATTGCCGCCGACGAGTCCGCCGGCATTGTTGCCGGTCAGGTTCACGCCGCCGGAGGCATTGCTATTGACGATCGTTCCCATGTTGTTATACCCGACCAGCCCGCCGACATAATTGCTGCCGTTGACGCTGACGCTGGCAGAACTGTTGCTGATCGCGCCGCGATTCGTTCCCACCAGCCCGCCGACGTTGTTGCCGGTGCCGCTCGCGCTACCGGTGGCATAGCTGTTGACGATCGTGCCGTAGTTCATTCCCGCCAAGCCGCCGACGGAAGTCTGGCCGCTCACACTGACATTGGTCACGCCAAGGTTGGCAACCGAGGCGCTCCCGGTCAGGATGCCGAACATGCCGAGCGGTCTCGTCGAACTCGACGACAGGGAGAGATTGGCGATGCTATGACCCGCACCGTCGAGTGTGCCGGCGAAATACAGCACGTAGAATCCCGGCACCGATGCCAGGTCAATGTCGGCAGACAATCTGAAACTGATGCCGGCGCCGGTTTCGGAAAAGCCCAACATGTCTTTCAGGCCCTGTACGCCGCCGACGTTGTAATACCCTCCTGAGCCTGTCGGGAGTGTCGCCGCATAATTCGCGATATTCAGGGTTTCGCCGTGCGTGGACCAATCCGTGTACTGCGCGCCGTAGAGGCCGCCCTCGGTCATGGGCGCGCCGCCATCGATGGTTTGGCCGTTGATGCTCACCGCTTCGGCATTATAAAAACTATTGATGAGCGTGCCGCTGAATTGGCCCGCCAGCCCGCCGACGTAGCTGCTGCCGCCGACGCTGCCGCTGGCATAGCTGTTGCTGATCGTGAAGCCGTTACTAACCCCGACCAGCCCGCCGACGAAGTTGCCGCCGCCGCTGACGTTGCCGGTGGCATAGCTGGTACTGATTGCGGCGTTGTTGCTGCCCACCAGTCCCCCGACATCGCTGCCGGTGCCGTTCACGCTGCCGGTGGCGTAGCTGTTGCCGATCGGACCGCCGCTGTTGTTCCCCACCAGCCCACCGACGTTGCTGGCGCCGCTCACGCCTCCGGTGGCATAGCTGTTGCTGATCGTCGCGCCATAGCTCCCCTGCGCGAAATTGAGCCCCACCAGCCCGCCGGCACTTGAGCGCCCGCTGACGCTACCGGTGGCATGGCTGTCGCTGATATTGCCGCCATTGTTGCTGCCTACCAGCCCACCGGCAGGGGTGGCGGTGCTGGTGTTGGATACGTTGCCGGTGGCATAACTATTGCTGATCGAGCCTGTGTTGTTGTATCCCACCAATCCGCCGTCTATCCCGGCTGCAGCGGACACGTTGCCGGTGGCGTAGCTGTTGTTGATCGGCCCCCTGTTGTTGTATCCCACCAGCCCGCCTGCATTGGAAAACGCCGTGACGGCGCCGGTGGCATAGCTATTGTCGATCTGGTCAAAGAAGTCATCCTTGCCCACCAGTCCGCCGACGAACTTGCTGCCCCTGACGCTGCTGGTGGCATAGCTGTTGTCGATCACGCCGCGGTTGTATCCCGCAAGCGCACCGACGTATTGGCCGCCGCTGACACTCCCGCCAGCCATCCCGACATTGCGGATCGTGCCGTAGTTCATGCCAAACAATCCCACTTCATTGTGCGGCGCAAGGATCGTGACGCCGCTGATGACATGCCCCAGGCCATCGAACACGCCGGAGAAATTATTGATCGGACCAAATCCCGCGCCGGCATTCCAACTACTGGTGGCGCTGGCATCGACGCTGCTGCCCAGCGCATAATAGCCGCCCGGATTGTTTTGCATGCCTTGCAGGGTCGTGTTCGTGGCGTCCCCGGCCACACCCACACCGGAACCGGGCGTGACGTCGGCAATGACGGTGTAGGCATTGCCGTTGATGCTGAGCAGGCCGGTGCCGGCGGCGGGCGTGACGCCACCATCGGAATAGAAGTTCACCGACCCGGCAAAGCCGCCCGCATTGGGATTGAGCACGACGTTGACCGTGCCGCCGGCCACGCTGGCGCCGGTGGTCATGGCCAGCGTGGCGTTGTAGTTGGCGTTCATCTGCGCCGCGATGTTGATGCTGTTGCCGGCATTCATGGCCAGCGTGCCGTTGCTGCCCGGCGCGCTGCGGGCGCCCCAGGTGACGTTGTTGTTGACGTTGATGCTGCCGGCCGCGTTCAAGGTCAGCGTGCTGGCGCTGCTCCAGCTGACACTGTCATTGATGGTGATGTTGCCCAGGCCGCTGCCTGCCGTGCCGCCGACCAGCGTGCCTGCCGATGCGCCGGCGCCGGTGGTGTCGATGGTCATGTTGCTGCCGGCGAGATCGGCCGAGAGCGCTGCGCCGGTGATGTCGCCGCCGCTCGGTGCAATGGTGAAGTCGTTCGGGTCGAGCAGCCAGGAGCCGATCTTGCCCTGCGGCGCTTTGGTCGTGACGATGGCATTGCCGGCGACCTTGACGGTGGCGGCCGACGTTTCGATCGCGCCGCCGTTGCCGCCGTTGGGCGCGGAGGCGTCGAGCCTGCCGCCGACGTTCACTGTTCCCGCCGTCATGCCGCCCAGCAGGGTAATGCTGCCATCTCGGCTGTCGACGGTGCGTGCTTCGATGATGCCGGTGTTGTTGACCACGGAGGCCAGCAGCGTATCGGCTGCGCCGGCGCTCATGACCACCGTGCCGCCATCGGCGCGAATCAGGCCGCCGTTTTCGGCCAGGCTGTTCAGCAGGCTCTGCTCGACCTGCATGTGCACCAGGCTGTTGCCGTTGAAGGTGAGCGTGACGGCGTTGCCCGCGCCGAGTGCGACGGTGCCGAGTTGCGCAATGATCGCACCTTGGTTGCTGACGTGGTTGCCGATGAGCGCCACATAGCCGCCCGTGGCGGCGTTGATGGTGCCCTGGTTGACCACGCTGCCAGTGCCGTTGCCGCCAAATCCGCTTGCGGCGCCGGGCGAAGTTTGTGCGTCCAGGGTAGAGGCGACCAGCCCGCCGACGTTGACTTGCGCGCCTTGCCCAAACACGATGCCGTTCGGGTTGATGAGCCAGACCTGCCCGTTGGCGTTCAAATGGCCGAGGATCTGGCTGCCGTTGGTGTCGAAGATGCGATTGACGGCAATCGCACTGGCCGACGGCTGCACGAAGTTGACTGTCTCTTGCGGTGCGATGTTGAAGGTGGCCCAGTCGAGGGACAGGTACTGGCTGCCTTGCTTGATGGTGGTGATCGAACCCGACTGAGTCACCGTGCCGACGCCGGAGATGACTTGCCCGCCGCTCGGGCCGGCCTGGGCGAAGCGGGAGCCGACTGCCACAGCCGTCAAGGCCAATGCGGCGGCTACCAGCCTGCGCCGCGCGGTCCTGCCGCCACCCTTGCCGCGTCCGCGCGCCGTTTCCGCCACGGCTACCCAACCGTTCGTGACATGGCTCCAAACGAGGCGGAAGATGTGGTTCATAGAGCCGTGGCGTTTCATTGGGGAATTCTCCGTTACAAAGCAGCAGCAAAAACTGCGATGCCTTGCGCGATTGTACGGAGGGTTTTTCAGGCAACCATTCACTGCGTCTCAGTATTGCGCCCTTCGTGCGTATAATCGGGTACCGAACGTAATTGTCGGGCCTTGGGATCATCGCCAGCCAGTTTTCGAATACTGGTCGTCGCAGCACTAAATTGAATGGCATTCTGGCATGATCGACCAATCCGCTTACCCATTGCCCGCTCCGCCAACACTCGTCCATAGCCACTTCAGCACGGCGGCGGAATTGCGCGAGAATCAAGCGCTCTCATGGCGCGACCAGCTCACCGTCTCCGACCTGAATCTCTCGGCGGCGCAGGTGGCCAACGGATTCAACGGCGTAATCGACGTCTACCGGGTCGGCGATATGGTGTTTCTTGACAGCCGAACCGATTCGCAGGTACAGCAGCGTACGCTTGCGCGCATCTCCACCGATAACCTGCGCAGTTATGTCTTCCACATCCACCTGGAAGGGAATGTGGATACCATGACCGGCGGTCGCTCACGTCAGGCCACCGTGCAATCCGGACCGGGCATACTTGCGCTGGACTTGAACCAGCCGATGCGCATGGAACGCTTTGCCGCTTGTCGCGCCATTGCGTTGTTTGTGCCCCGTTCATTGCTGGAATCCGTGCTGCCGGACGCGGAATGGATACACGGCCGCGTCGTCGGTTATTCTTCACCTTTGACGCATTTGATCCGTGAACACGTGCTTGCGCTCACACTGAATCTTCCGAAAATGAGTGGGGCCGAAGCCGAACGTGCCTTGCTGGCTTGCGCCCACCTGCTGGCCACCGCTTTCGGCAAACAGGCGCGCCTGATCGGCACCGCGCATGCGGCCATACGCGCGGCGACTTTGGCCATGATCAAACGCTATATTCGGGCCAACTTGCATAACACTGCGCTTTCGCCCGATTTCCTGGCTTACGCACTGAAAGTGCCGCGCGCCACCCTGTATCGCATGTTCGAACTGGAAGGCGGCGTTGCCGCTTATATTTATCATCGGCGATTGCGCGAAGCCGCCAACGAGCTTGCAAGATTTCCCAAATTGGCGGTGAAGGATATCGCTTACGGATTGGGTTTCGACAACGCATCGAACTTCACCCGCGCGTTTCGCCATGCGTTTGACATGACGCCGCAGGATTTGCGATCACACATCAAGATGCGCGGTGTATGTCATTTGGGTGGCGCCTGAAATTTCGCGCCTGGTGCCGTATTCATGTTTCGAGGCATTGAATCCTTTGCGTCCTCGCGATGGATTAATCGCGGCAGCCGGCTCGCCGAAACAACGGCGATGAGTTGGAGCCCGATCATCACCGCAAAGGCGAACAGGAACGAACGGGGGCCGGAGGAAGGGAAGAGGGGCGCGGCAGCCGCCATGGCCAGTGCCATCGCCGTCGTCGCCAGCGGCCCGCCCAGTCGCTGGACGATATTGATCGCCGTGTTCGCGACGGCGAACCTCTCCTTGGGAACCGAGGCATAAGCGGCCGCCATGGACGGTATGTTGATCATGCCTTGGCCGGCGCCGGACAAGAACAGGGTGACGATAGTCAATGGCGTAGAAAAATGGCCAAAAATCATCCAGACGAAGGGCAGCAAGCCCACAAGGGAAAGCAACGCGCCGCCGGCCGAAACTGCGCGGCAGCCGAACTGTTCCGTGAGCGTGCCTATCATGGGGAACGAGCACATCATCCCGATCCCCATCGCCGCGATCATTCGGCCCGCCTGGTCGGCGGACAGCGCGCAGCCGGTGATCAAGTACAGTGGCACGAGGAACTGCCTCGCGTAGAACACGCCGTTGGCGCAAAATTGGGTGAGCGCCGCTGTCTTGAAGATGCGGATCTTGAACAGCCGCAAATCGATCAGCGCTGCGTTGCCCTTTCGCTTCGCGTACCACACGAAGCCAGCCGATAGCGCTACGCCCGCCAGCGAGGCCGCCACGCCATCCCAGCCTTCAATGCGCGGCAGCCCATAGAGCAAGGCCACCAAGCCGGGCGAAATCAGCAGGAATCCCAGATGGTCGAACGGGCGCCTTTGCGTCGACGCTTCGTCGCGCGGCAGCAACAGGGCCGCCAATGCGAGCCCGAGGATCCCGATCGGCAAGTTGAGATAGAACAGCCACGGCCAGGCGGCGCGTTGCAGAATTTCGCCGGCCAGCACGGGCCCCAGGATCGGCGCGATCAACACGGGCATCGCGGTGTAGCCCATCACGCGCGCCATGTGCCTCCCCGCGACGCGGGCGATCATCATCTGCGCCATCGGCGCCATGAGGCCGCCGGCCATTCCTTGAATGAGACGCGCGCAGATCAGGAGCCCCATCGTGTGCGCGGCGCCGCACAGCAGCGAGGCCAGCGTGAACGCGAAAAAGCAGCCGAGATACAGCCTCTTGGCGCCGATGCGGTCCACCAGCCAGCCGTTGAGCGGCAGCATCAGGGCCAGCGCGAGCAGGTAGCCGCTGACGATCCACTGCGAGGTCGCGATGGATGCATGCAGATCCTGGCGGATTGCCGTCAGGGAGACGTTCACGACTGTCGAATCCATTTGTGTCATGAACGGGCCGACAATCGCGACGGTCGCGACTTTCCATACCCCGGAATCGATGCCGTCCGCCCGTGCCGCAATGTTGTCGGCAGCGGTCATTTTTCCGCCAGGCGCCGGACGATTTCTCCAGCCTTGAACAGGGCGTCCCGTTCCGGTTCGTCGAGTTGCGCAATGGCCTGCGTCAGCCAACTCCGTTTCGCAGCGTAGGTGGCATTGCGCAGGGCAAGCCCAACGGGGGTCAGCTCAATGTTCATCTGGCGACCGTCCGTGGGGTGCGGCTTGCGCTCAACCATCCCCATCTCTTCGAGAGACGATATGGTCGTACCCATGGACTGTGGCTTCATGCCTTCAGAGCGCGCCAGGTCCGCGATCGTCGCCGGTCCATTCTTGTCCAGGCGCGCCAGGACGGTGGATTCAGTCATGGAGAGCTCCTGCGATGCGGCGGCGGACCGGACGCGGCGCACGAGTAGCCCGACGGCCTGGATGAAATCGGATGTTGCGGTTTCTAGATCCTCGGGCGACATGGCTGGGATATCTTTCTCAATTGCGATAATTCGAAATATACACAATAGAAGGTAAACTTGCAAATATAACTTGCAAGTTTATCTGCCGAATGCAAGAATATGTGAATTGGCGCCGGATTTACCTTCAACGAGCGGGCGTCGCGCCAGCGCCTGCTGACTCCCTTTGCGGGGTGATGCAGGCATGGCACGCATGGGCGGCGACCAATGCCGGCTCGATTATTTAAGAATGGGGATCCAATATGTCGTGGCTACATTACATGTCTTACTTTTTTGGCGGGGCGTTCATCGCCAACGCCATTCCGCATTTCGTGAGCGGGACAATGGGGCGGCCCTTCCAGAGCCCATTCGCGACGCCTTCCGGCGAAGGGCTATCCTCATCGGTGGTCAACGTGCTATGGGGCGCCTTCAACTTTGCAATGGGCTATCTGCTCGTCTGTCAGGTCGGCAATTTCGACCTGCGCGATCCGCTCGAGGTGGCGCTTGCAGGGATGGGCGCGCTGCTCATGGCCGTGATCAGTGCGCGCATGTTCGGGCGATTCCATGGCGGGAATTCTCCGACAAAATAGCAGCGGCCACTGGAGGCGCACCGCCGGGCGATCGACTTGAGCCAGGCCCGGGCGCGCAGATTCGGATTATTCGATTTCCCCATGCTTCGGAACTTGGTATGCCGTAAACATACTGCCAATGCGGCATTGCCCGATACGACTTCGTCAAGCGCTTCGCTAGGCCAACCGTAGCGGATACAGGTATACTGCGGACAACAAGATTGTGTTCCGGCACTGTAGCGGGAGGGAGAATAAAATGAAGGGCCAGCAGATGCAATTGAACAATACCGAGCAGAACGACGACCTGTCGATGTGGGTCGTCTACGAAGACACCCCTGAATTTCCGAATCAGTATGTAGCCAGGTGCTACCGGCTCGACGTTGAAACCGGCGACTATGTCGTCGGTGACACGTTGAACGACGTTCGCGCCAAATTGCCGCCCGGCTTGATGCGCCTGGAACGTAGTGTTCACGATCACCCCCAGATCCGCGAATCGTGGATTTGATGGTAATAAAAGTAACCCCTCCATTCATACCTGAAAATGAAATTGAATTTACCGCAATTCGCGCTCAGGGCGCTGGCGGCCAAAACGTCAATAAGGTTTCCAGTGCAATTCACTTGCGCTTCGATATTGCCGCTTCGTCGCTACCCCTTGCCCTGAAAGAGCGATTGCTCAAGCTACGTGATCAGCGCGTTACAAAAGATGGCATGGTAATCATCAAGGCGCAGGCGCACCGTAGTCAGGAAAGGAACAAGGAGGACGCTTGGCGTCGCCTGCTGGACATGGTGGCAAGCATCGCCGTGTTGCCGCGCGCACGCCGGCCTACAAAACCAACGCTTGGCGCGCAAAGAAAGCGGCTTGAAAAGAAAAGCTATCGTAGCCAGATCAAATCGACGCGGTCCAAGATGTCAGATTGACACGGAAGGCGCAACAGAGGCCGGCAGACGAAAAATACGCCGAAGTTGTGCGAGCGATCCCGTTGCGATCTCATGGCTCGGTCAGCATGCGCGCATGCTCGGCTTTCTTCATCTCGGCGTATTGATCCCAACGCAATTCATGCAACTGCCGGGCATAGTGCTCAGAGGCGGAATACCATGAATGCAGGCGATTGTCGAATTGCGCGCCCTTGGATTCGACGACGGAACCCATGTAGCTGTCAATCGCAAGGAAATAGCGCATCGTGTTGCGCTCAATGACGCCTCGTACGCCGCCGATGTATGTGATTTCTCCGTCGCTTCCCTTGCCTACAACCGTAAAGCCGACTTTGCCTCGTCCCAGCGTGGCGAGGTAGCCCTGCATGGCGACGCGACCCATGAAGCCGGTGGCATAAGAATAGCCCAGACGAATGAATGTCTTGCCTCCCGGTAGCGGCACGCCTCGCAGTGTGATGCGGTAGTTGCTGGTGCCGAGCGGTCCATGTTGCGCGGCGAGTGCAGTTTCAAAGTAATCCTGTGTCGCGGCAACTACGGAAAATTTGAATACGATTCGTTCGGAATCCGCCAGGGCTTGCGGTGTTTTGGCACCAATATTGACTTGCAGAACCGGCTCATGTTGTTCTGTGCCGGCGCGACAATACTTCGTGTTGAGGTGCAAGATCATCACTTCGCACCATTGCGCCGGGTCGCTCAGCGCGGTCTCCATGTCAGCGTAGGGAAAATCCATGACAGCGTAGATATCACCCTTCAATTCATCCTGGCCCTCAATCGAATCGAGAACCAGCGGCCTGTTGAATTGATTCTGCTGGAGCCTTTGCGCAAGCGAAGCATATGCGGCATGCAGGGCCCTTGCCTCGTCGGGCGAGGCGCCCGCCGCGTTTGCCGTGATGACAAGCCAGAGCAATAACGAACCTATCGCCCGCAACATCAGGGTGTTCCAGATGGCAATGTACACAATTTACCCTATCCCAAAATATTGGATGCCAGGCAAGACACGATTGGAATTTCAAGCTGCTGCAAGAAGATATCGTGCGTAAATTAGAACTGATTCTATCGACGCGCCCCTGATGCATTAAGCGGGGCTGCCCAGGGCTGGCTCGCAGCTTCGCGACCAGACGCGTCTTCCGCCTTGTCGGCGCCCTTGATTGTCACGCCGCATACAACGATCTGGTCAGATCGGCGGCCGATATTTCCTTGCAGCCCGTGACATTTTGCCCGCACCATAGCGATGTAAAGCTGCCGTCCCCCGCGGCTTCGGCCTTGGCGCGCAATGGCGCGATTGCTGACGATGCCATCGGAAAGGCGGGTGCGACGTTGTTGATCGGGCCAAGTTCCCGCATGATCCGATTCATTATTCCTCGGGCGGGTCTGCCGGTAAAAAGATTGGTCAGCGCCGTGTGGTGCGCCGTGTCGCCTTGCAACGCCGCGCGATGCACCTTGCTGGTGGTCGATTCGTGGCAAAGCAGATAGGACGTGCCGATTTGCACTGCCGATGCGCCAAGCGCCAAAGCCGCACGAACCCCCGTGGCATCGGCAATGCCGCCCGCCGCGATGACGGGTACCTTCACCTGTGCGACAACCTGCGGCAATAATGCAAAGGTGCCTATCTGGGTCGTCAGGTCCTGCGTCAGGAAGTTGCCTCTATGTCCGCCGGCCTCATTACCTTGCGCAATGATGACGTCTGCTCCATTCGATTCGAGCCATAGCGCCTCTGCAACCGTCGTCGCCGACGAGATGACCGTGGCGCCCCAGCTTTTTACCCGATCGAGCAATGCGGCTGATGGTAGTCCGAAGTGGAAACTGACCACTGGTGGCTTGAACTCAGCCAGCAAATCGGCGGCTTCGGCACTGAATGGCCTGCGCACCGCGCCATTTGGCATATTTGCCGCATCGATCTGCCATTCCTGATAATAGCCGGCCAGCGCTTTGCGCCAGGCCGCTTCGCGCTCCTCATCGGGTGTTGGCATCGTGTGGCAAAAGAAATTCACGTTGTAAGGTTTGTCGGTATTTGCGCGTATTGCCGACAGTTCGTTGCGCATGGTCTCGATGCTCAGCAATGCGCACGGAAGCGATCCCAATCCGCCGGCGTTGGACACGGCAATCGCCAGGGCGCTGCCTTGCACGCCGGCCATCGGTGCTTGAATGATCGGTAGCTCGATGCCGAACAGGCGCTGGGTAGTCATGTGTTTCCTTCCGCTGATTCTTTTTTGCTGCCATCGCCGCAGTCATGGGACTGCGCCAATTTCATGGCTCGATTTTAGCGTGAATAGTTCGCTCCCGCTTCGCCTTGAGCGAATGAGCAGCGATCACACATTGCCCGACTGAAACTGCGGCAGAAACCTTTCATCAGAACGGCGATGCGCCGATGCGTTGCATGACGCGGACAGGTGAGCCGGGTAAAGAAGGTTCTCCGCCCCGCACCACGATTTTTTGGGGGCATGTCTTGTACCCGGTGACACGGGAAAACCCTGAAAGAACCCTTTCACGCATCACTTTGATTGGTCCTGCACCCCGCCATGTGGCAGCGCGCCACCAAAGGCGCTGTCGTACCCTCGGGGCACGTTTCGGAATTTGACGTCGCTATCATGAAAAATTGCAAAAAGACAATTAATATTCTTGCGCCAAATCACTTTGCGCTTGCCGATTTCGCTACTCGCGTCACGAACTTGTCATGAAAACAATTCCGCTACACAGGATGTCCATACAGTGTTAAAGTCTCGGAGGAATTGGATATTGGTCATACACGCGTCAGCTTCTTTGGTTAATGCACAGAGATTTTTCTCTTGAGCTTGAATTCGAACTGAAATGAGCGCACACATACTCGTTCTCGATATTGCGGGCAACCCGTTCGACTGGATTGCACCGCAGGATGCGATTCACTACTATGCCATCGGCAAGGTGGCATGGGAGCTGGGTGAGCGCGACTTCGTATTTCGCGGTGGCTATGGCAAGACCGGCATCCAATCGCGCATCATCGTCAAGCCCATCATCGCCATCGCCGGCAGCGAGATCATGGCGCGCAAGCTACGCGCCGTGCTGCCGCTCGGCGACAACAACGATTTGCTGTTCAAACGTGATCGCCATATCTGCGCCTATTGCGGCAAGAAATTCGCGCGCCATCATTTATCGCGCGATCACATCCTGCCGCGCACACGCGGCGGCAAGGATACCTGGATGAACTGCGTCACGGCGTGCAAACAGTGCAATCAGGCCAAGGGCGCGACGCTGGTCCACGAATTCCGCCCGTTGATTTATGCCCCTTACGCGCCGTGCCGCTATGAACATTTCATCCTCAGTGGGCGCAACGTGCTGGCCGACCAGCACGATTACCTCGCGGCAAAACTGCCTAGGCACAGCCGCTTGTCATAGTGCTCCGGCGCTGCGCGCCACGGGCGAGCGTGTTACGCTAACGCCATGGGACATCTTTATCTGGTAAGACACGGGCAAGCCTCGTTCGGATCGGCCAACTACGATCAATTGTCAACCCTCGGTGTGGAACAGGGCCGTCTCCTCGGCGCGTGGTTTGGCGAGTGCAAGCAAAGTTTCGACCACGTCGTCACGGGCGACCTGCAGCGCCACCGGCAAACCGCCGATTCCTGCCTGAAGGCATTGGGAGGCACGCCGTCACGCGCGATTGATCCCGGTTTCAATGAATATGATCATGAAGAAATCCTGATCCGGCATCGGCCTGATTTTGCCGATCCGGAAGCGGTCAAGCGCTTCCTCGTCGAGCAGGAAAACGGCAAGAAGGCATTCCAGAAAATCTTCGAGGATGCCATGGTGCGCTGGATGAGCGGTGCGCACGACGCCGACTACGGCGAAAGCTGGTCGGGGTTTCGTGCCCGCTGCATCGCCACGTTGCGCCGCCTGGTCGACGGTGCCGGCGCGTCGCAGCGCATTGTGGTGTTCACGTCGGGTGGGACCATTTCCACGCTGTGCCAGCACGTGCTCGGGATATCGGACCGGCAGACCTTCCAGCTCAACTGGTCGCTGGTCAACAGTGCCGTGACCAAGCTCCTGTTCCAGTCCGGTGCGGAAAACGGCGACGGCAGCCGCATCAGCCTGAGCTATCTCAACAACTATGCGCACCTGGAAAGGCACGGCGACGCGTCAGTCGTCACCTATCGTTGAGATTCAAACTGCCTGGTAACCACGCGAGGCGCAAAGACGAAAAAAAAGCCCGCTGATTGAGCGGGCTTGAATCCATGCCAAAGGAGGAGAGACATGGAGGAGACAAACGAGAGTATAGGGATTTGTCGGCAGGCAATCCAATTTTGATTTCGCATATCAGATATATGGTTTATGAATATCATGTCTTGCACCATATAATATTACAGACAGGTGACAGGAATGATGGCGATTTGGCCTTTTTTTGCGAGGCCCACATTGTTTTTCTTCAAGTTTCGCGACGACATGCCGTGATTTTCCGATGAAGCGCCGATTTCAGATGGATGCTTGATGGTACCGATTTCCGTTGACGCTCGTCATCGATACGTCGAAAGTAGGAAGTCTCACCAATTCGCACACCATCATTGCAGAGTGCATGCAGGCAACCTAAGATGCATTGTTACTGCAATGCGGCGAGAGCCGTTTCCTCGATTATCCATCGCTCGAAGAGGTACTGTCATGCCAGCTTCTGTCTTTGTCGGCGTCAGCGTGGATGGCTTCATGGCGCGATCGAATCACGATCTTGATTGGCTCCCGGAGGGCGGTGGCGAGCCGCACGGTTACGATGAATTCATGGCAAGCGTCGACGCGCTCGTGATCGGGCGCAATACTTTCGAGAAAATATTGACATTCGACGCTTGGCCCTACGGGCAAAAGCGCGTCGTCGTCCTGAGCAGCAAACCTGTCGACTTGTCGTCAGTCGCCGACGGCGTGGTTGAACACATGTCTGGAGCGCCAGCTGAAATCGTGAAAAATCTCGCTGCAACGGGCGCCAATCACCTCTATATCGATGGCGGCGTCACGATCCAGCGATTTCTTCGTGCCGGGCTCATTCAAAGACTCGTCATTACCCGAGTGCCCGTGTTGATTGGCGACGGTATTCCCCTGTTTGGAAGTCTGCCGTCAGATGTCCGGCTTCGCCACGTTGCCACCAGGGATTTTCCGAGCGGATTGGTGCAGAGCGAATATCAGGTTATCACGGCGAATTAGGGCTACGCTCGCTGATCAAGTCGTCCTCTTCGCCCGCAAGCTCGCGTGGCTAGGCGACGCTTGTTGAAAATCCGATTCTTGTTCAGCATGGCTTCGGGTGGCGTTCGACACATTCAATTGTTCAACGAATGTATAGCGTGGGGCGTCAGGCAAAAAGTCATTTTTCTTCACACCTCGCGCGGATACCCCGTGATTTTCTGGATCTCGCGATACAGCGGCTGCAGGCGCGGATACATTTTCCGGTACACCTTGCGATACAGCTCGTCATAGACCTTTTGATGCAATGGCTTCGGTTCGAAGGTGCGCCCGATGCGCGTCATGCCAGCCACCGCGCTGGGGAAATCGGGGTAGAAGCCCAGACCCACGGCGGCGTCGATGGCCGCACCGAGGCCGGAAGTTTCGTAGAGGTGTGGGCGCGCAGTGGGCAGGCCGAAGATATCGGCGGTCAACTGCATGGCAGCATCGCTTTGCGAGCCGCCGCCCGAGACGCGCAAGGCCGTGATGGCCGTGCCGCTGCGCTTTTCGATGCGTTCCTTGCCTTCGCGCAGGGCATAGGCCAGGCCTTCGAGGATGGCGCGATAAAAATGCGCGCGCGTGTGCACGTCGCCGAAACCGATGATCGCGCCCTTGGCTTCCGGCCCCGGTATCTTGATGCCCGGCGTCCAGTAAGGCTGCAGCATCAAGCCCATGGAGCCGGGCGGCACGGCATTGACCAGGTCGTCGAACAGGCTTTCCACCGGCACGCCGCTGCTGGCCGCGAGCGTTTTTTCGTGGTGGCCGAATTGTTCCTTGAACCAGTTGACCATCCAGTAGCCGCGAAAGATCTGCACTTCGGTGCTGTAGGCACCCGGCACGGCAGAAGGATAGGGCGGAATGAAAGGCGTCACCTCCAGATAGCGGCTGCGCGTCGTGTTGATCGTGGCAGTGGTGCCATAGCTGAGGCAGCCGATGTGCGGCTCCAGGCAGCCGGCGCCGATCACTTCGCAAGCCTTGTCGGCGGCGGCGGCCACCAGCGGCGTGCCGGCGGGGATGCCGGTGTCGGCTGCCGCTGCTGCGCTGATGTGCGAAAACACCGTGGCCGGCGGCACCAGTTGCGGCAGCATGGCGCGCGTAATCGGCATGGCCTGCCATTTCCAGTCGTGCTTGCCGGCCCAGGCCAGGCGTTTGTAGTCGAACGGGATATAGCCGACCTGCGACCCGGATGAATCGACATATTGGCCGCACAGGCGATAATTCAGGTAGCCCGATAGCATCAGGTACTTGTCGGTCCTGGCCCAGATGTCGGGCTGGTTGGCCTTGATCCAGTTGGCTTCGGCTTCGCCACGAAAGAAGTTGATCGTCGGTTCGACGCGTGCCAGCTTGAAGGCGGTTTGCCACAGCGGGCCGATGGGCGGAATCTGGTCGGTGCGGCGCTGGTCGAGCCAGACGATGGCCGGGCGCAATGGTTTGCCTTCGCGATCGAGATTGATCATGGTGGCGCGCTGCGTCGTCACCGTCACCCCCTTGATTGCGTCGCGCGGAATATCGGTTTCCTGCCACAGGCGCCGGCAAGCTGTGCACAAGGCTTGCCAATATTCTTCTACATCGTGTTCGGCCCAGCCCGGCTGCTCCGAGTAGTAGGCATCGAGCATGACTTGCGCCTTCGCGACGATGTTGCCGTCCAGGTCGAACAGCAAGGCGCGCAGGCTTTGCGTGCCGTTGTCGATGGCAAGAATATAGTTTTTCGACATGAAGTGTCTCCAGCCTTTTTATTTTGCGTTTTGTTGTCCCGGCGGCGCGAAGTGCTTTTGCCACAAATCGAAATATGCCACCTGTTCCAAATCCCAGCGCGCGTCGTCCCACTGCAATTCGGCCTGGCATATTGCGCGGATGCGCGGCAGCGCGTCAAGTGCGCCGCCACGCAGCAGCAGCCCCACGCGCGTGCGGCGCAGCAGCAAGTCTTCCAGGTGCAGCACCGCCTCGCACCGCGCTGCCCAGCGCAGTTCGACCCACAGCGTTTCCGTGCCGTCCATCGTTTCCAGCTCGTGCTCTTGCGCTGACGAGACCACGGCTTGCGCCAACGTGCCGTAGCGGCCTTGCAGGCGCGCACGCTGCAGGGCATTCAGCCGCCGGTCCAGCGGCAGATCGACGCCGGCCGTGAAGATGGCGCTCGGTTGCCACGAGCGCGCCGGACCCGGCAGATACGGCGCAGCCTGCTCCAAGGCGTCGAGCGCGATCAGGCGGAAAGTCGTCAACTTGCCGCCGGTGACGGTCAGCAAGCCGTGCTCCATCCACACTGCATGATCGCGTCCTTCCTTGGACGGATCGCTCTTGCCGCTATCGATGACCGGTCGCACGCCGGCGTAACTGGAGATGATATCGTCGTACGTCAGCCCCGCTTGCGGGAACTGATAAGCCAGCGCCGCCATCAGGTATTCGACTTCTTCCGCGTCGATCACGGCTTCCTGCTGCAAATCGGCGCGGTGATCGACGTCGGTGGTGCCGACCAGCGTGACGCCTTCCCATGGATAGGCAAATACCGGACGCCCGTCCCCGGGATGCATGAAGCTGACGGCCTGGGCCAGCGGCAGGCGCCATGCCGGCAGGATCAGGTGACTGCCGCGCAAGGGACGCAATTTTCGTCCCGGCACGGCGTTGGCGCGCAGGCGGTCGGCCCAGGCGCCGGTGGCGTTGATGACGACTTTGGCTTTCACTGCATGCCTTGTCTGATCGATCGCATCGATCAGCAGCACGCCCTCGACCTGTCCCCCGACCTGACTCTCGCCTTGACCCTCGCCTTGACCTTCTCTGCGCAGCAGTGAACTTGCCGCCATGTAGTTGACGGCGCTGCCGCCCGCCGCAATGGCTTCCTGCAGCACGCGCATGACCAGGCGCGCGTCGTCGGTCTTGGCGTCCTGATAGCACATGCCGCCTTCCAGCGCATCGCGCGCCACGTTCGGCGCCAGCATCAGGAATTCGTCGCGCATGTGGTGATGACGTACATGGTGGTGGCTCTCTCTTTGTCTCGCCATGCGGTCGTAGATGGCAAGGCCTAGCGCGAACATCCAGCGCCCGGGTTTCTTGCCGCGATAATTGGCAAAGGCGAATGATTGCGGTTCGACCAGGCCCGGCGCCTGTTGCAACAGGTGTTGCCGCTCGCGCACCGAGTCGCGCGTCAATCCGAGCTTGCCTTCCTTGATATAACGCAGGCCGCCGTGCACGAGCTTGGAAGAGCGGCTCGACGTGCCCCAGGCAAAATCGCGCTGTTCCACCAGCAGGACGCGCCAGCCGCGTCGCGCCGCTTCAAGCAGTATTCCCGCGCCGGTGATACCGCCGCCGATGATGACGATGTCCCATTCCTGATCGAGCAGGTCGGGCAGTTGCGCGCGCCAATTGGCTGGCCACATCTCAGGACTCCGGCGGCGTAGGAGAGGGCAACAGCTTGCCCGGATTCATCAGCCCCTGCGGATCGAAATGATGGAACAATGCCCGCATGGCCGCGATGCCGGCGTTGCCTTTTTCGGCCGCCAGATAGGGTGCATGATCGCTGCCCACGCCGTGCTGGTGGCTGATTGTGCCGCCGTTGGCGACGATGGCCGAACAGGCGGCGTGCTTGAGCCGCGCCCAACGCTGCAGATCGCGCTCGTAGTCGCCCGCCAGGCGATAGACGAAGGTGGTGTAGACGCTCGCACCTTCGGCATAGATGTGCGACAGATGCGTATAGGTGTGCAGCCGTTCGCCTTCGTCGGCCAGCGCCGCCGTCGCATCGGCTTCAATGGCGCGCATCATGCCGGCCACGCGCGGCCAGTCGACTGCGGTTTCGACCGTGTCGATGGCATAACCATGCTGCCATGCAGTGTTGCGCAGGTAGACATTGCGAAAACGGTTTTGCTTCCATTTCTCACCGAAGCTGCGGCCGATATGGACGCCGCCATGCGGGCGGGCGATGTGCAACGCTTCGGCGACGGCATGCGCGACCGTGCTGCCGTTGCCACTCGCGCCGACCAGCAACAGGCACTTTTCGTCGCCGCAATGGCGCCAGTCCAGGTAGGTTTGCAGCAGGCCGATCAATTTCTTGTGGCCGGCCAGCGTCAGCGTGGTCAGGGTCTCGGTGGCGTTGGACAAGCGCAGCATGGAAAGCGGCAACTTGGCTTGCGCGATATGCCGTACGGCTGCTTCGGCGACGCGCCAGTTCGGGAAGAACACGGCGTGGAAGTCTTCGCGCTGCGGCAGCGGCGAGATGCGCACGCTCGCTTCCGTCAGGATGCCGAGCCGGCCTTCCGAGCCGAGCACCATCTCGCGCAGGTCGAGGCCGGCGGCGGAAGCCGGGAAGGTCGGTATGGCTAGCGTGGCCTGCGGCGCTTCGAGCTTGCCGCCGGCGAACAATTGCTCGATCCGGCCGTAGCGCAGGCTTTGCTGGCCCGATGAGCGCGTGACTACCCATCCGCCCAGCGTCGAATATTCGAACGATTGCGGGAAGTGACCGAGCGTATAGCCGCGCGCGCGCAGTTGCGCTTCGAGATCCGGTCCG
>FSYV01000375.1_pt1 | contig 19435 bp, 19 predicted proteins | sample 1638641 | NCBI WGS metagenome assembly FSYV01 (sample SAMEA3914813, study PRJEB12502) | metagenome | biome: forest; material: soil | place: Canada | collected 2011-07-07 | depth 0.3 m
TTAAGCATAATCTCTCCAATCGAGTCTGGAACCACATCAGTGAAATCCGGCGCTTCATCCTGAAAAGAAGTCACCTTGATGGCGCTGGGGGAGTCATCGGTTGCGTAGTAGGTAATGACCATCGTTGCGATGGTTTTCTTCTCGCAGCTAAACAGATCAAGCTCTTTTGTCGAGCGATAATGCTTGCCATCAACAACATCAGCGGCAGCGAATGACATTTTGAGCCATGCTTTAACATACTTGCCTGACTTGACAACGCTGGTGGTGTCCAAGAAAACTTCGGCGCTACTGGTGCTGGAGATATTTACCCAATTTGACGCGAGCGCAAGTAGCGGAAGCGACGCCAAGAGTCCCACAATCATTTTTTTCATTTCTTCTCCGTTTGAGTTCAACTACCAGCCGTTTAGGTACCTTGCTCTTGTTGCAATGATTTTTGAGGGAGCTGGAATTTATGTTTTGTCGTGCCGTCAAGGAAGCGTTCAATCGTGTCCCCTGCGTTGCTAATGTTGCGCTTCCCGACAACGTAGAAATGGCAACCCGGGGATCATAGCCGGGACCGCCCACTCGGTCTACCCGATGACAGGGGGCAAGCGGGGCGCAACAACGGCTGTGCACCCTTTTTGCTTCCCTCTTTGCAGGATTTGTCTTACCGCTCCGCCACCGCATCCATCACACACAGCGCCGTCATGTTAACGATACGCCGCACCGTCGCCGATGGCGTGAGGATGTGCACCGGCTTCGCACAACCCAGAAGGATAGGCCCCACCGCAATGCCGTTGCCGGCTGCGGTCTTGAGCAGGTTGTAGGAGATATTGGCTGCCTCGATATTGGGCATCACCAGCAGGTTGGCCGCCATCGACAACTTACTATTGGGCATCATCGTCTTCAGCAAGGCGCTGTCGAGCGCGGTGTCGCCATGCATTTCACCTTCCACTTCCATGTCGGGCGCGATGTCCTTCAGGATCTCCAGCGTGGCGCGCATCTTCTTGGCCGACTCGCTGTTGGAGGAGCCGAAATTCGAATGCGACAGCAGGGCCACATGCGGCTCCAGGCCGAAGCGTTTCATTTCCTCCGCCGCCAGGACGGTGATTTCGGCCAATTGCGCGGCGCTCGGATTCTCGTTGACATGGGTGTCGACCATCACCAGTTGGCGATCCTGCAGGATCAAGCCATTCATCGCGGCGTAGACGTTGACGCCATCGCGCCGTCCCAGCACCTGGTCGATGTAATGCAGGTGCAGGGCGGTGGTGCCGAAGGTGCCGCAAATCATACCGTCGGCGTCGCCCTTGTGGATCATCATCGAACCGATCAGGGTATGGCGGCGGCGCATTTCCAGCTTGGCGTATTGTTCAGTCACGCCTTTCCTGATGGTCATTTGCAGGTAGGTTTGCCAGTAATCGCGATAGCGTTCGTCGTATTCCGGGTTGATCACCAGGAAATCGACGTCCGGCTGCAAACGCAGGCCGAATTGGGCAATGCGCTGCAGCAGCACGGCGGGACGGCCGACCAGGATAGGCTTGGCCAGTTTTTCGTCGACCACGACCTGCACCGCGCGCAGCACGCGTTCTTCTTCGCCCTCGGCAAACACGATGCGCTTCTTGGCTGCAGGCGCCGCCTTGGCGACCTGGAAGATCGGCTTCATGAAGGTGCCGCTGTGATAGACGAATTGCTGCAGGCGGTCGCAATACGCCGCCATGTCCTTGATCGGACGCGCCGCCACGCCCGATTGCTCGGCGGCCTTGGCCACGGCCGGCGCGATCTTGATCATCAGGCGCGGGTCGAACGGTTTCGGGATGATGTATTCGGAGCCGAAACACAGGTTGGTGATGCCGTAGGTGGTGGCGACGATGTCGGACTGCTCGGCCTGGGCCAGGTCGGCGATCGCGTGCACGGTGGCGATTTCCATCTCGCGCGTGATCGTGGTGGCGCCGCAATCGAGCGCGCCACGGAAGATATAGGGGAAGCACAGGACGTTGTTGACCTGGTTCGGATAATCGGAACGGCCGGTGGCAATCACGGCGTCGCTGCGCACTGCCTGCACTTCTTCGGGCAGGATTTCCGGCGTCGGGTTGGCCAGCGCCAGCACCAATGGGCGCGGCGCCATGGCCTTGACCATCTCGGGCTTCAACACGCCGCCGGCTGACAGGCCGAGAAAAATGTCGGCGTCGGGGATCACTTGTGCCAGGGTGCGGGCTTCCGTGTCGCGCGCGAAGCGTTCCTTGTCCGGGTCCATCAATTCCTTGCGGCCCTTGTAGACCACGCCGGCCAGGTCAGTGACGAAGATGTTTTCGATCGGAAAACCGAGGTCGACGATCAGGTCGAGGCAGGCCAGTGCGGCGGCACCGGCGCCGGAGACCACCAGCTTGCACTTCTTGATGTCTTTTTCAACGACCTTCAAGCCGTTGAGGATGGCCGCGCCGACGATGATGGCGGTGCCGTGCTGGTCATCGTGGAATACCGGAATCTTCATCCGGTCGCGCAGCTTGCGCTCGATGTAGAAGCATTCAGGCGCCTTGATGTCTTCCAGGTTGATGCCGCCGAAAGTGGGTTCGAGCGCAGCGATCACGTCGCACAGTTTATCTGGATCAAGTTCGTTGACTTCGATGTCGAACACATCGATGCCGGCAAATTTCTTGAACAATACGCCCTTGCCCTCCATCACCGGCTTGGCTGCCAGCGGGCCGATATTGCCGAGGCCGAGCACGGCCGTGCCGTTGGTGATGACGGCCACCAGGTTGCCGCGCGCCGTATAGCGGAAGGCATTGGCCGGGTCGGCCACGATTTCTTCGCAAGCCGAGGCAACGCCGGGGGAATAGGCCAGCGCCAGGTCGCGCTGATTGGTCAGTTGCTTGGTGGGCGTGACGCTGATCTTGCCCGGCGTCGGAAACTCATGATATTCAAGCGCGGCCTGCCTGAGCTGTTGCCGCATCTCTTCTTTTCGCTCTGACGAGGAATCCATACGCTTGTACCTTTGTTGTCGGAAAGCCTTTTATTCTAGCAGACGGGCCACAGGGCATTTATGCGTATTTGTCCCGACTGGGATGCATTTTCTGCATAACCATAGGAATTCCAGTCTAAAAACATAAAAACTATCGAAATAATAAAAACAATTGTCTTTAACTATTTATAGTGCTTAGCTATCATCACTTCATCGGCAATACATTGAATTAATCGGTTCACCCACTACCAGGAGCGCATGATGAGCACACACAACACCAAGTCGGTCACCATCGAGAACCTCGAATCGGCCTTTGCCGGCGAATCGATGGCCCATATCAAGTATCGCTATTTTGCCAAACTGGCACGCGAAGCCGGCGCCGATGACGTGGCCGCCATTTTTGAAGAGACCGCCAACCAGGAAGTCATGCACGCGTTCGGCCATCTCGACCTGCTCTATCCGAAGGCGCAGATGACGCCGGCCAAGGCCTTGCAACTGGCGATCGAAGGCGAAACTTACGAATATACGGAAATGTATCCGAAATTCCGCCATCTTGCGGTGCAGGAAGGCAACGAAGCAGCGGTCGCCGAATTCGATGAGCAAATCGCCGAATCGAAGGAACACGCCGCCAATTTCAAGCGCACCCTCGAAATCGCCGCCAAACGCTTTGCCGCGTTGGCCAAGGTGGAAGAGCGCCACGCCAACCACTATCGCGCCGCACTCGACAAGTTCGCAGCGGCGCAATGATCGAAGCGCTGCACACCCCCTACCAACACAATATCAAGGAAACTTCATGAAAACTTATCAGTGCATCGTATGCGGATTCATCTATGACGAAGCGGCAGGCTTGCCGGAAGACGGCATAGCGCCGGGCACAAAGTGGGATGCGATTCCCGCCGACTGGGAATGCCCGGACTGCGGCGTGGCCAAGGCCGACTTCGACATGGTTGAAATCTGACAGGAATGCCATGAAACCCATCCTGATCGTCGGCGCCGGCCTGGCCGGCTACACCGTGGCACGCGAACTGCGCAAGCTCAACAAGGCTGTTCCGATCATGATCGTGACCGCTGACAACGGCGGCTTCTATTCCAAGCCGATGCTGTCGAACGCTTTCGCGCAAGGGAAGACCGCCGCACAACTGGCCAGCCACGACGTTGAGAAAATGGCGCAGCAATTGAATGCGGTAATCCTGGTCAACACCCACGTGCTGGCCATCGACAGCGGCAACAAGACGATCAAGACCGACACCGGCCTTGTGCAATACGACAAACTCGTGCTCGCCGTCGGCGCGGCGCCGATACGCCTGAAACTGGCCGGCGACGCGACCGACAGTGTGATGTCGGTCAATCACCTGGAGCACTACCGAACGTTCCGCGACAAGCTCGATGCCAAGCGCGGTCCAAGCCGGATCGCCATACTCGGCGCCGGATTGATCGGCTGCGAATTCGCCGACGACCTGGCCGGTGCCGGGCACGACGTCACCCTGATCGATCCGCAGGCGCTGCCGCTGGCGGCCATCGCGCCGCGAGATGTCGGGAACGCGCTGGCCGAGGCGCTGGTACAACGCGGCGTAAGCCTGCGCCTCGGCGCCAGCGCGGTCGAAATCAATCATGTCCGCGGCGAATTCGACCTGTGCCTGGGCAATGGCGACATCATCGCAGCAGACCTGGTGCTGTCGGCGGTCGGGTTGCGCCCCGACCTCCAGTTGGCCAGGCAGGCAGGATTGGCGACCGATCGCGGCATCGTGGTCGATACGTTCGGTCAGACCAGTGCGCCCGATATCTACGCCCTGGGCGACTGCGCCCAGTATTGCGACGACAACGGCTTGAGTACGACGCTGCCATATATTGCGCCATTGATGAGCGCCGCTCGCGCCATCGCCCAAACGCTGGCCGGCACGCCGACCGCGATCGACCTGAAAGCGGCACCGGTGATCGTCAAGACGCCGAGCTGCCCGATCGCCCTGGTGCCCGCGCCGATGTATGCGCGCGATGCAGGCTCGTGGCATGGCACGAAACAGGGAAACCAGATACTGAACCGATTTTATGATCAGGACGGGGTCATGCTGGGTTTTGCGGTTACGCAGCAGGATGCCAAGCTGCGCCAGCAACTCCTGGCCGAGTTGGGAACCAGCGGCGGAAACCGCTTGCATGTCGCGTGAGAACCCGGCCCGGTTTGCCCGTCGCGACGGGCTTTTCCCGGCCTAGGCTTGCTTTTGCTTGTAAGGCGGTGCGTTAACGGGTATTTTCTTGTTCGTACTGCGGCGCGCCATGCTTGCGCGAACGGCCTGCATGGTCTGCCTTGGGTCGTGCAGTCTTGAAGAACGAGAAAATGAACAGTCTGTTGAAGAAAATAATGCGGTTCGCCAAAAGAGCGACGCTCGGCAACATCGAAATCCTGTCCAAGAGCAGGGATTATCGCGGCGACAGCAATTTCAAACCGGAGACGCTGGAACAGTGCTTTGAAAACCGCTACGAGGCCGCAAGCGACGACCGTGCGTTGCTGGAACGGATAGCTGACGCCTACAACAGGGCCAGCAAGGACCAATATGCGCATCCGGAACTGTTCAGGCCGAGCAACGAGTGGTTGCCGATCTACCGGAGATTTCTGGGAAGCGTCATCGAATACCTGGAAAAATGCGATATCGAGAACCTGGGCAAGACCTACCGGAATTATTTCCGCGAAGATTGCAGCGCGGGGCTGGTCGGTCTGCATGGCGAGATGAAGAGCGCATTTTTCGGCAAGAACATTTCTTATCTGAGTCGCGTGCATTACCTGAACGATTCGATACACCGATTCAATCTGTGGAGGAAACTGACCGGCGGCCGGTTCCCCGTCAGCGCGCTCGACGCTCCCATCATCGGCAATCCCTACGGCTATTTCATCGACGGCGAGTTCGTCAAGAGCGGTTCCGACTATCAGCATTACTACGCAGCGAAAATCATCGAGACCATCGGCGACAAGCCGGATGCCGTGGTCGCGGAAATCGGCGCCGGCTATGGCGGCATGGCCTATTATCTGATGCGGGACGCCAGGAACGTCACCTACGTCGATTTTGACCTGCCGGAAAACCTGGCGCTGACCAGCTACTATCTGTTGAAGGCATTCCCAGACAAGAAGGTCTTGCTGTATGGCGAAGACGAATTGGATTCCCGCTCGCTCGCGCAATACGACATCATCCTGATGCCGTCGTTTGCATTGGATGCGTTGCCACCCGAGTCGTGCGATCTGATCTTCAATTCCTACAGTCTCGCCGAAATGTCAAAGGAAACCATCGCTCACTATGTCCGCAGGTCGGGCGAGCTGTTGAAACAGGGCGGTCATTTCCTGCACGTCAACCATACCCGGGCGAGCCAGGTCTCGGCGCGGGATTTTCCGATCCCCGCAGATTTCGCGCTGCTGAGCGAAGAAATCGCGGCGTGGAATTTCGGCAGGAATTCCCAAATGGATGAATATGAATTTCTATATCGAAAGAATGCCGCCGCGTGACCATGCGGCGTTGAGATATGTGGCGTTGAGATATGTGGCGTTGAAAATATGCTGTCCGAATTCGAACTGATTGCCGATTACTTTACCCGGCCCGTGCGCAATACCGCCCGGATCGCGCTCGGCGTGGGCGACGATTGCGCTCTGCTGACGCCGGCACCTGGCATGCAGCTAGCCGTTTCGACCGACATGCTGGTCGAAGGGCGGCATTTTTTTGCCGGCGCCGACCCGTGCCTGCTTGGTCACAAATGCCTGGCGGTGAATCTGTCCGATCTGGCCGCGATGGGAGCCAAACCACTCGCCTTCACGCTCGCTCTGGCCTTGCCGGAAGCAAATCCGGCCTGGCTGGCAGAATTCTCGCGCGGTATGCTCGAACTGGCAGACCTGCACCAGTGCGAATTGATCGGCGGCGACACCACCAAGGGGCCGCTGACGATTTCGATCACCATATTCGGCGAAGTGCCCGTGGCACAAGCCTTGCGGCGCGCCAGTGCACAGGTTGGCGACGACATCTGGGTTTCCGGCACTGTCGGCGATGCGCGCCTCGCGCTGGCCGGCTACCGCCAGGAAATTGAACTGGGGCAGGACGAGCAGACGCAAGCCGCCACGCGCATGCATGCGCCGACGCCGCGCATTGCGCTGGGCCTGCAGTTACGCGGCGTTGCCCATGCTGCCATCGACATTTCCGACGGCCTGCGCGGCGACTTGCAACACGTTCTCGATGCATCGCATGTCGGCGCGACGCTGCAGGTGGATGCATTGCCGGTCGGCCCCACGCTGGCGCGTCAGCCACAGGTGCTGCAGCGTCGATTCGCGCTGGCCGGCGGCGACGATTACGAGTTGTGCTTTACCGCGCCTGGGCAACAACGCACCGCCGTCATCGCCGCCGCACAACAGGCCGGCGTGGCCGTGACCCGGATCGGCAGCATTGAAGCACAATCCGGCTTGCGCCTGCGCGATGGCCACGACCGGGAAATCGTGATCGACGCCCCTTCTTTCGACCATTTCAATTCACCATGACAACTCTGGAATCCGGCCAAACCGCCGCCGTACACAAACCGACTGCGCGCTTCATGCTGTCGCACCCGACGCATATTCTCGCGCAAGGCTTCGGCAGCGGCCTGTCGCCCATCATGCCGGGCACCGCCGGCACATTGTTCGCTTGGGTCAGCTACGTACTGTTGACGGCGCGCTGGCCTGCCTTGTTCACGCCGTTGACCTGGCTAGCGATCATCGTCGGCGGCTTCTTCATCGGCATCCCCGCCTGCGGCAAAACCGGACGCGATCTTGGCGTGGCCGACCATGGCAGCATGGTGTGGGATGAAATCATCGCGTTCTGGCTGGTTTTGCTGTTTCTCATGCCGACCGATTTCCGCACCCAATGCTGGGCGTTCTTGTGGTTCCGCTTCTTCGACATGGTCAAGCCGCCGCCGATCGCCTATTTCGACCGCCATTTCAAGGGCGGCTTCGGCGTGATGTGGGACGATATCGTGGCGGCGTTTTACGCCTTGCTGGTTTTTGCGTTGTGGCGCGCATGGTAGTTTCTTGTACCAAACCCGTGCAAGCTGCCCCGGATTCTTTATACTCATACTGAACGCTTGCCAAACCCGCGATCGACTCATTGAACAAGGAGACAACCATGGATGACATTCTTGCATTGGCGACACAAGTCGGTCAGGCCCTTAAACAACGCGGCTTGCTGTTGACCACGGCAGAATCCTGTACCGGCGGCGGCGTCGCGCAAGCCGTCACTGAAATCGCCGGTTCTTCCGAGTGGTTCGACTGCGGTTTCATCACCTATTCCAACGCCTCCAAGACCGAGATGCTGGACGTGCCGGCGGCACTGTTCGCGCAGCATGGCACGGTGAGCGAAGAAATTGCCGAAGCGATGTGCATCGGTGCGCTGGCCAACAGCAACGCGCACGTCAGCCTGTCCACCACCGGCATCGCCGGGCCGGGCGGCGCGGTGCCGGGCAAACCGGTCGGCACGGTCTGTTTCGGCTGGTCAAACGGCGATTACTCGCATACCGAGCGGCTGGTATTTGCCGGAGACCGCCATGCGATAAGAGAACAGACTGTGGCGCACTCGCTCAAGGGCGTGTTGCGCTTGCTTGAACATCCGGTCAAATAAGTCGAGCACCAGGGATCAGTCCAGCTTTGACAGCGCCTTGCCGGTTGCGTCGAATACGTGACTATGCTTTGCCGGCAGCGCGATGAACACGCTGTCGCCGGCTTTGTGGCTGGCGGCGCCTTGCGCCTGCTTGACTGCCAGCATCTCCGCCACGCCATCCAGTTGCAGGTATGCGATGCTGACGTCGCCGAGATGTTCGACGTGGCCGATCCGCGCCGGTACGGCGTTCGGCGTCGCAGCGTCGGCAATGGTGGCATGTTCGGCGCGGACGCCCACGGTGACAGCAGCGCCGGGTTGCGCTCCACTGCCGTCCACCAGGGCACGCACGCTGCCTCCTGGCGCCATGCATACTTCGACAAACCCGCTGTCACAAGCCACGACCTCGCCGGGAACGAAATTCATTTTCGGCGAACCGAGAAAGCCCGCGACGAACAGGTTGCCGGGCTTGTTGTACAAATCCAGCGGTGTGCCCACTTGCTCGATATGCCCGCCATTGAATACCACGATGCGGTCACCCAAGGTCATCGCCTCGACCTGATCGTGCGTCACATAGATCATGGTGGTGCGCAACTCTTGATGCAACCGGCTCAGTTCAACGCGCATTTGCACGCGCAGGCTGGCGTCGAGATTCGATAGCGGCTCGTCGAACAAAAACACCTTGGGCTTGCGCACGATGGCGCGGCCGATCGCCACGCGCTGGCGCTGCCCGCCCGACAAGTCCTTCGGCTTGCGTGCGAGCAAATGCTCGATCTGCAGGATCTGCGCCGCCCTTTGCACCGCTGCATCGACTTCAGCGCGCTTCTTGCCGGCCAGCTTCAGGGCGAATGCCATGTTTTCGTAGACCGACATGTGCGGATACAGCGCGTACGACTGGAACACCATGGCCAGCCCGCGCTCGGACGGCGCAACGTTGTTGGCCAGCTTGCCGTCAATCAGCAATTCACCGCTGCTGATTTGTTCCAGCCCGGCGATCATGCGCAGCAGCGTGGATTTGCCGCATCCGGACGGACCGACGAACACGACAAATTCACCATCGGCGATATCGAGATCGATACCGCGTATGACAGGCTGGCCGGCATCATATTGTTTGACGATATTGCTGAGCTTTAACTGCGCCATGTCAGATTTCCGCGAATAAAAAGGTATGAGCGAATGCTGCTTTCTTAACTGAACTCATTTCACGGCACCGTCCATGCCGCGCATGAAGAAGCGCTGCGTCGAGAGGAACACCGCGAGCATCGGCAGAATGGTCAGCACCGTGCCTGCCGCAATCACACGCGTGCTGCTGCCGTACGTGCCGGACAGGTAAAGCACGCCGACCGACAAGGGAAATTCCTCCGGTTTGCTCATGACGATGAACGGCCAGATATAGTCGTTCCACGCTTCCACGGTCGAGAGGATGCCTACCGTCGCCAGCCAGGGACGAATCAGCGGCAGCACGATCTTCCAGAAGATGGTCCATTCCTTCGCGCCGTCGACGCGCGCCGCATCGATCAGGTCTTGCGGTACTTCCTCGAATGCCTGCTTGAGCAAGAGGATCGAGACGGCGGTGATGACGTTGGGCAGGATCACGCCGGTGTAGCTATCGACCAGGCTCAGCTTGGTGATGGTGATGAAGTTGACCAGGAAGTTGACTTCCGACGGCATGACCATGGTCGCCAGGATCAGACCGAACACCAGCCTGCGGCCATGGAAATGCATGCGCGCCAGCGGGTAGGCGGCGAGCGAACACAGGATCAGCTTCCAGAACACGGTCCAGAACGTGATCAGGATCGAGTTCTTGAAAAACGACCAGATGGGGATGACGCGAAACGCTTCGATGAAATTGGCGAACGATGGCGCTTTGGGCCAGAACGTCGGTGGGAAGGCGAAGATATTGCCTTCGGTCGAGATCGCCGTCACCAGCGTCCACCAGAACGGGAACACGCAAACGAGCGCGATGACGATGAGGGTCATGTATTGCGCGAAGACGGGAAGCGCACGGCGGCTCAAGGCGATTTTCATGGTTCGTTACCTGTGCTTGGGCTTGATATAACGCAGGCACAACAGCATGATGCCGATGCAGCAGATCGACACGACAAAACTGGCCGCCAGGCCGCGCGGCAGTTTCAGATGCTTGAGGCCCTGGTCGTAGGCATAGTACAGCGCGGTGAAGGTCGAGTTCAGCGGCCCGCCCTGGGTCAGCACCAGCACTTCCTGATAGGCCTTCAAGGCGGCGAGCACCGACATGATCGAGCACACCATGATGGTCGGGCGCAACATCGGCACGGTGATTTTCCAGAAGCGTTGCCAACGGTTCGCGCCATCGAGGATCGCCGCTTCCTGCATCTCGGCCGGGATGCCTTGCAGGCCCGCCAGATACATCACCATGTACCAGCCGAGTCCGCGCCACACCGTGACGAACATGACCGAGAACAAGGCGATCGAGTCGTCCGACAGCCACCCAACCGGTTGGTTGACGATGCGCAATTGGGTCAGCACGTAATTGAGCGTACCCTGTTCGTGGAACATGAAGCCCCACATGATGCCGACCACCGAAATGGTCGTGATGACGGGAATGTAAAATGCCGTACGGAACAGGCGGATGCCGGGCAGGTTGTTGTTGACCAGCACCGCCAGCGTGATGGCGCCGATCTGGATCACCGGCACGATCAGCAGGAACAGCAGCGAATTCTTCAAGCCGGTGACGAACATCTCGTTGCCGAAGATGTAGCGGAAATTGTCGAGTCCCACCCAGTGCGACGGCTTGATCAGGCTATAGTCGGTGAAGGCGAGATAGGAGCCGTAGCCGACCGGCCAGAACGAAAACACGGCAAACAGCACCAGCGCCGGCGCAAGGAACAAATACGCCGACAGCGATTGTTTGAATGAGATTTTCAATGCGGTCTTCATTGTCGCGGACGTTGAGAAGCGAGCTTCTTGTTCCAGATCGCGACCGCCGTATCGAGCGCCGCCTTGACATCCTGCTTGCCGGTTACGCCGGCTTCAATCGCGTTGACCAGGCTGCGGCGCAATTCATCGTAGTCTTCGATGCCGGCAACGTACAGCGTGCGTGAACGCTTCATCGACTGCGCGCCGATGGCAACCGCCTTGGCCGAAGCACCGGCGTTGGGCGCCAGCTTCTGGAAATACGGATCATTTGCGGCATCGTTGGTAGTCGGGAATACATTGGCCAGCTTGGCGAAGGCCAACTGGTTGGCATCGTTGGTCAGGAATTGCGCGAATTTGGCAATCGCCGGCAGGCGCTTCGGATCGATCCCGGTTGGCACGGCAAAATGAATCAGCCAGCCGCCGGCCACCATGCCGGTCGGCCCGAGCGGCGCCGGCGCCACGCCGGTGACGGCGTAGATGTCCCTGGCGTCGGCCTCGATGCGCTTCAATGCCGTCGGCGGCGCCGACAGCATGGCAAGGCGCCCGCCGTTATAGGCGGCGATGGCGGCAGGGAAGTTGTCTTCCGAAAACAGGCTGTCCTTGAGGATGCCGCCGGCCAGGTAGGCCGACTTGAGTTTTTCCACCAGGGCCACGTGTTGCGGCGAATTGAATGCGGCCTTCCCGTCTACCAGGATCGGCAACCCCTGCTCCAGCAGAAAGCCATCGGCCTTGGCCAGGCTCGGCGAGAAACCGGGCTTGCCGGTTTTGGCATAGATACGCTTGGCGAATTCGAGCTGCTCATCGAGGCTTTGCGGCGGGCGCGTCAAGCCGCTTTGCTTGAACAGTTCAGTGTTATAGGCGATGACGGTGACGTTGCTGTAGAGCGGAAAACCGTAGGTCTTGCCGGCAAAGGTCAGGTCGTCGATGGCGGCCTTGACGTAACGCGACTTGGCCGCGCCCATCATGCCGTCGACCGGAACGATCAGGCCGTCGCGCGCATATTCGTCGGCCCAGGGCACGTTCAGATTGACCAAAGCCGGCGGCGTGCCGGCCACGATGCGCGTGACCAGCTTGGTCTGGATCAAATCACCGGGGAAATCGACCCATTCGATCGTGACCCCGGGATTTTGCGCCTCGTAGGTTTTGACCAGATCCTCGAAATAAGGCACAAATTTCGGTTTCAGGCTCATGGTCCAGAACTCGATGTTTTCCGTCGCTGCCGCCGATTGCGCAAGCAATCCGGCGGCGACGAGGCAAGTTGCCAGCAGGCGCATGGACCACATAGTCATTCTTCCTGCTGGTTCGAGTTAGCGTAATGGTGCGGGACCGTTCAACTGGTCTTTGTCACCTTGCTCAAGTGACGCGGCTTGTCGGGATCGAGTCCGCGCGCCACGGCCAGGTTGGCCGCCATCACGTAGAACGCCTGGATCGCCACGATGGGGTCGAGATCGGGCGTCGCCGCAACCGGCAAAGTCAGGTCGCGCGAGGCCACATCCTGCGGCGCTGCCAGCAACACTTTGGCGCCGCGACCGCGCATTTCCTCGGCGAGCTTGATCAAGCCGGCTTGCGTCGGGCCGCGCGTGGCGAAGATCAGCAATGGATAGCCTTCGTCGATCAGCGCCATCGGGCCGTGCTTGATTTCGGCGCCGCTGAATGCCTCGGCCTGGATGGCCGAAGTTTCCTTGAATTTCAGCGCAGCTTCGAGCGCCACGGGGAAACTCACGCCGCGTCCGACCACCATGATGTTCGATGCCGGTGCCAGCGCATCGATGGCCTTCGACCAATCGCAGCGGGTGGCGGCTTGCAGCGATTCCGGCAAGGCTTCGATGCCGGCCAGCAGTTCACTGTCGTTCTGCCATTGCGCGGTCAGGCGTGCGCCGGCCGTCAGGCTGGTGATGAAGCTCTTGGTGGCGGCCACGGAGAGTTCGGGGCCGGCGTGCAGCGGCATGGTCCATTCGGCGCTTTCGCCGAGTGGGGACTCCGGGTCGTTGACCAGCGCGACTGTGGTTGCGCCGCCATCGCGGAAATAACGGATCGGTTCCACCACGTCGGGACTCTGGCCCGATTGCGAGATGGCGATAGCCAGCGCGTCGCGCGTGGCCAATGGCGACTTGTACAGGGTAACCAGCGACATCGGCAGCGAGGCGACGATACGGCCCAGGCGTGCCATGATCAGGTAAGCGCAGTAACTGGCGGCATGGTCGGAACTGCCGCGTGCAACGGTCAATACGGTGGAATGCTGTGTGGAACGCAATTTACGGCCGAGGTCGGCGTAGCGTTCGCGATCGCGCCCAAGTTGAAGCGAAACGAATTCAGCTGCGGAACACGCTTCCTTAAGCATCAGTGAGGTCAATCTGTTCTCCTTCTACATAAACGGCTTTTAAGTTGAGTTCGCGGTCCAGGACCACGATGTCGGCGACACCACCTGTCACCAGGCGTCCTCGTTCGGGAATGCCGAGAAAATCGGCGGCATAGGTCGAGACGCGACGCGACGCATCGGCCAGGTCGAGTCCCAACGCGACCAGATTGCGCAGCGCCTGGTCCATGGTCAGTGTGCTGCCCGCCAGCGTGCCGTCGGCCAGACGCACGCCGCCCAGGCACTTGTGCACGGTCTGGCGCCCCAGCATGTATTCGCCATCGGGCATGCCCGAGGCAGCGGTCGAATCGGTCACGCAATACAGGCGCGGAATCGCGCGCATGGCCGCCTTGATGGCGCCGGGGTGGACGTGCAGCAGGTCCGGTATCAGCTCCGAATATTCGGCATGCGCCAGCGCCGCGCCCGCCATGCCGGGCGCGCGATGATGAAACGCGCTCATCGCATTGAACAGGTGGGTGAAGCCCGCCGCGCCGTGCTGCAGCGCCGCCAGCCCGTCTTCATAGGTGCCGAGCGTATGGCCGATCTGCACGCGGATGCCGGCATTGGACAACACCTGCACGAATTCCAGGTGGCCCGGAATTTCCGGCGCCACGGTGATCAGCTTGAGCGGCGCGAAAGCGCTCAGGCGCTCCACTTCAGCCAGGTTGGCAGCCTGCGCATAATCGGGCTGGGCGCCAAGCTTGCCGGGATTGATATAGGGGCCTTCAAGATGCGCCCCCAGTACCCGCGCCGTGCCGTCGCGTCGCGCCCAGCAGGCGTGGCCGATCGATTCCAGCGCGTGCTCGAGGTCGGAGATCGGCGAAGTCATGGTGGTTGCGAGCATGCTGGTCGTGCCATGGCGCGCGTGCATGCGTGCAATGACATGCACGGCGTCGCCCGCATCCATGATGTCGCGTCCGCCGCCGCCGTGCACGTGCAGATCGATGAAGCCAGGCAGGATGTAGTCGTCTGCATTGTCCGCCGGGTCGGCCTCGATACCCTTGATATCGATCACGCGCCCTTCGAAATGCAGCTCCCCCTTGACCCAGCCTTCCTCGGTCAGTACGTTGCCGCTCAGTTGCTTGCTCACACTCATCGGCGCAACTCCGCGACGAAGTCATAGTAGTCGCTGCGGCAAAAGGAGTGCGTCAATTCGATCGCCGCTCCACTGTCGAGATAACCGACGCGCGTAATGTAAAGCATGGCCGCCCCTTGCTTGATATTGGCCAGCCGGGCCTGTTCGGCGGTGGCATTGACCGCGCGGATGTGCTGCAATGCGCGCGATGGCAACAGGCCGTGGGCGTCGAGATAGCCATACAAGGTGTCGCTGATGGCTTTCGGATCGGGCAGGTACTGCGCTGGAATGGTGCTGCTTTCGATGGCCATGACAACGTTGTCAGCGGTGCGCAGACGCTTCAGGCGCGACACGACCGTGTTCGGCGACAGGCCAAGCGCAAGGATTTCTTCGGCTGAGGCGATGCCGGTCTCGCGCGAGAGCCATTGCGAACCCGGTGTAAAGCCTCGCTGTCGCAATTCCTCGGAAAAGTTGGTCAGGCGCGACAGTGGCTGCTCCAGCTTCGGCGTGATGTAAGTGCCGGAGCCGCGCTTGCGGGTCAGCATGCCGCGTTCGCACAGGATGTCGATCGCCTTGCGTGCCGTGACGCGCGAAATGTCGAGCGTGTCCGACAGCATGCGCTCGGAAGGTAGGGCCTCGTCGGGTTGCCAGAGTCCGCTGTGAATCCCCTCGGACAACTTGTTCGCCAATTGCAGATACAGCGGCGTGACGCTTTGCGCGTCAGGCTTGAACTCGCTAAGCTGAATGAGCATGATTATTTTCCTTTTAGTCGCTGACGTATCAATTGGAGCGCGCCTGCAGCCGCATCGGATTGCGGTTCGAGGGCGCGAGCGCGTAGGTTTTCCGGCAAAAAGTCGCGCATCGGGGCGGCCAAGCCGCCGCACAATGCAATCGGGAGTTGCGCCGACGGATCGAGTGCCATGGCGACTTCGGCGATATCCTTGCCCGCCTGCAGCATGAAGCTGCGTGCCCACTGATCTTGCGTTGCGAATTTGATCACCACCGGCGCCAATTGCGCGTAAGTGGTCTGGCTGGCCGCAGCCAGCCATCTGAACATGCCGTCACGATCGCCGCCACTGGCCGCCACCACCGCATGCGAGAAATCGCTGACCGGGCGGCGTCCATCGAATGTGCGCTGCACATGATTGGCCGCCTGCAGCCCGAGCCAGGCGCCGCTCGCCTCGTCGCCGCACGGGAAGCCCCAGCCGCCGACTTCGATGCGCCTGCCGTCGGCCAGCAACGCCTCGCCCACACTGCCGGTTCCGATCGCCACGATGGCACCCGGTTGTCCCTGATGCGCGCCCAGGAGCGTGCAGAAAGCATCGGTTTCCACTTCAACCGCAGCGAAGCCCGGGTTGTGCGCGGCGAAATCGGCCGCCCACGCTTTATTGTGCACGCCGGCCAAACCCAGCCCGATGGCGAAGTGATGCAATTCCGGCCGCTTCAACCCTGCCTCGGCAAAGGCGCCATCAACCGCCTGGAGCACTGCGCTCCAGGCGTTGGCAGAACCATGCAGGAGGCCCGAAGGTCCGGCGCTACCGCGCCCAAGTTTCGTGCCGTCAGGGCGCTCGACGCGCACTCTCGTGCCGGTTCCCCCGCCGTCGACCCCGATCAAATATTCATGCATATCTTCAAACCGTATTTTAATTGTCTATCCCCGCCCGCCGAGTCTTCCGGAGCCTGCGCGGCGCAAGTGGTTCGATCGGTATGGGGGCAATCCGCCTGCTTCGCGTCCGCCTTTCCTCCTGTAACCGAGGTTACAGTTGTGGAATGCGGAGCCGATTCGGCGTCCTGTTGTCCCCACTTCACTTCGACTCGCTTGTGCCGCCCTGACGCCCTGCTCGCTTATTCGGGAACCGAGAGACTTTCTCCCACCGCAAACCTGATGATCGTGCGCCGGCCTGGGACATTGCCCAAGGCCGTTCGCATTTCCACCATATCGAGAATTTCGTTGCGCATACCAGCACTTTAGGGATGCTTAAAGTGGATGTCAATCGGTATTTAAGTGGTATTATCAAAAAAAACGTCAGGGCCGGGGAAATTTGGCCCTGGGAAAGAAAAATGCGGCCAAATCAATGCATTGGATTCGTCAATTGCAGCGCCCAGTAACGGGCCAGGTCAGCGGTACCATCACTGCCTTGCACGGTCTTGAACTCTTTGATGGCATTTTCGTTGCGTCCCGCGAGAGCATAGGCCGTTGCAAGGTGCAATTTGGCCTCCTCCATGCGCTTCACGCCGCCGACCGCGATGCCCTGTTCCATCAAGCCCAAGCCCTTGTCAAACTGATCGTTGGTCACATAGGAGAACCCGAGATTGATCAATCCCAGCCCATCCTTGCTCTTCTTGACTTCGGATTCGGTTTGCGCACTGGTCCTCAAGTCGTCCGCCGCAGATTTGGTGGCTTGGGCCAGCAATTGCTTTTGCTGAGCGAATTCAGGACCGTCGCGCAAGACGCCGGCCTTGTATCCTGCTTCAAGCACTTTCTTGGCTTCGGCTGAAAATCCGGCGCGCTGAGCCAGGTCGGCCATCTCGGCGTATTGCCCAGCCGACTCGACCAGGCCGATGGCGAATTTGAGACGATACTCATCGAGCAGCAAACGCTCGGGGAAATTCGGCCGGGTTTGCAAGCGGTTGAGCAGGTCGGTCCAGACATCCTTCTTGGGATAATACGTGACCAGCTTTTCCAGCGTGGCGACCTGAGCTTGTTTGTCGTTTTGCTTTACTGCAACGCTGTACAAAATGCGCAATTGCTGGTCACTGGGCGCCGTGCCAGCCTTTTCAGCGGCGGCCACATCAAGCCTCAGTTCTTCTCCCGCGTGTACGTAGTCCCCCGCAATGTAGTAAGTGCGAACCAGGAGATCGTGCACTTTCGGGTCTTTGCCGCCTTCCTTGAAGTAGCGCTGCAGCCAGATGATTGCCTGCGGATAATCCTGCTTGCGCAAATACACGTTGGCCAGCGCCTCGATGAATGGCAATTGCTCTGCCGCCGCCAACTGCCCGGAGTCGATTACGCGGGGGAACACCTCTGCTGCCAGTTTGTCGTCGTTGGTCAAAGCCGCAATTGCCAGGCGCGCGCGGTCGATGATGAAAGTTTCGTAGGGCGTTTTCTTTTCCACGGTAATGCTGTCAAGCTTGGCCAAGGCTTCCTGATATTTTTTATCCTTGATCAACGCCTGCGCTTCCTGGTACGGCTTGCCGACTTCGGCACTGACGGCTTTTTCCTTGCTGGCTTCCTGCGGTGCTTGCTCGCCTTCGGCATATGCCGCTTGCATTGCGCCGGGAACGATACTCCCGCCGACAATGGAAAGGATCAGGGCAAAAGCGGTATTCCTGGTACGGCTCATCATGACGTCTTCCAAAAATTGAGTCGGCAAGCCGCTACCAAAGTGGTATTGACCTGCCGGAGAGATTGCAAGGGTCTGTCATTCAATTTGGGAGCTGAGTCCAAACCAAGAAGCGCGCGTCTGAATTGCGCAAGGGAGCGCCTGGGGCGCCGCCGATCGCCGGCGTCGCTACATGCCAGCACACACTTTGGTTTGAACCCGGAAGGAACGATACACAGGCATCGCGTCGCTGCGCGTTGCCATCGTAGCAACGCTACGATGGCTTATCGCGACCAGGCTTGCAATGCTATGGACCGTTTGCACTCCAAATTGAATGTCAACAGCCCCTCGGGGATTGAGATTATGACTGGTTTGGAGGCGTTTTGGTTCGACTAGCTAGTGTAGTGCGTCAAATATCTTGGTACATAAAAATACGTCTTTTCCGCCGACACTGCGTCAAAAATCCTCGCAATACCTTGGTATTGCTGCGGTTTTTTCCTTGTTTCGACGAAAAATCCCGCATTTTTATAAGTACCAATCTATTTGCCGCATTACACTAGTTCTGCAAGAACTGTTCGTTACCAATCATGCCGATCTTGGAGACGCCATCGCGTTGCGCGGCGGCCATGACGGCGGCGACGTACTTGTATTCAGCGAGCTTGTTGGGTTTGACATGCACTTCCGGCTGCTTGTCCTTGGCCATGTTGCCCACTTCCTGCAGCCTGGTTTCGAGCTCGTTGCCGCCGATCTGTGCCGCATCCCAATAAATGGTGCCGTCAAAGTCGATGTCGATCTCATGCACCACCGGTGGTACGTCCGGCGGCGGCGGATTGCCGACCGGCAAGTTCAGGTTCACCGAGTGATTCTGGATCGGGATCGTGATGATCAGCATGATGATCAGCACCAGCATCACGTCGATTAGCGGCGTCATGTTGACTTCGATCATCACTTCCGGATCACCCGTGCCGCCTGAGGGCATGTTCATGCTCATGATGTTTCCTTTGTCCTGGAGGAGAAGGACGGCAGCCGGTTGTGGCCGATTGCTGCTGCCGTCTTCTTCATCCGATTTCTCTTAGCGGTACTCTTTTAATTCGCTGCCTGCGGGGTCGTGATAAAGCTGACCTTGGCGATGCCGGCGCGCTGCGCCGTCATGATGACCTTGCCGATGTACTCGTAGTGCGCCGCCTGGTCGCCCCGGATATGCACTTCCGGCTGCGGGTTCTTCTGCGACACTTCCTTGAGCTTTTCCAGCAA
>FSYV01000657.1_pt1 | contig 18915 bp, 15 predicted proteins | sample 1638641 | NCBI WGS metagenome assembly FSYV01 (sample SAMEA3914813, study PRJEB12502) | metagenome | biome: forest; material: soil | place: Canada | collected 2011-07-07 | depth 0.3 m
AAAGGTGACGGGGATCAGCAGCGGCTGCACCTGCATGGCGTCGGCATCGAGCGCATTTTTCAGTTGCTCGTAGAGAATGCGTTCGTGCGCAGCGTGCATGTCGACCAGCACCAGGCCCCTGCTGTTTTGCGCCAGCACATAGATGCCGTGCAACTGGGCCAGCGCGAAGCCGAGCGGGAAGTCGTCGGCCGGCAATTCGTTGGCGGCGGCGCGTTCCAATCCCCGGAGCGCGGGTGCAATACTGCCTTCGGCCGATTGCGCGGCCGTTGCAAACAGCGCGCCATAATCGGCCATGTCTTGCCGCACCCCCACCCCGGCAAATTGCGCGGCGAACGACGCCTGCTGCTGATCGCGTATCCAGTTCGCAGCAGCCGGGCCGGTCGCCGTCGGGCGCGCCATCGCATAGGGATTGGAGTTAGCCGGCCAGGCTGGCTCGTTGGCGGAGGTGTCATGTGACGGCGCGGTCTGCGCCAGGGCGCGACTGACGGCGTGGAACACGAACTGGTGCACCGAGCGGCTGTCGCGAAAGCGCACTTCGATCTTCGATGGATGCACGTTGACGTCGACCAGCGCAGGGTCGAGATCGAGCGCCAGCACATAGGATGGGTAACGGTCGCCGTGCAACACGTCCTGGTAAGCGGCGCGCACCGCGTGGGTCAATAACTTGTCGCGCACGTAGCGGCCATTGACGTAGAAGTATTGCGCGTCGGCGCGCGCCTTGGAGGCTGTGGGCAAGCCGGCAAAACCGTGCAGGCGCAATGGTCCGGCGCCTTCGTCGAGCGCAAGCCGTGCATTGGCAAATTCATCGCCCAGGATGCCGGCGCTGCGCCTGGCGAATTCGCTGACCATCCAGTGGTCGACCGTCTTGCCGTTATGCGTAAGTGAAAACGAGACATCCGGGCGCGACAGGGCGATGCGCCGCACCACTTCCGCGCAATGGCCGAATTCGGTTTGCTCGGTCTTGAGAAATTTGCGCCGCGCCGGCGTGTTGTAATAAAGGTCTTGCACGTCCACCGTGGTGCCGATCGGGCCGGCGGAGGGCATGGCGCGTTGCTCGCTGCCTTGGGGTAAGCTGCCGGCTATCTCCCAGGCGTGCGCAGCATCGGCTGTGCGCGAAGTTAGCGTCATGACCGAGACCGAAGCGATGGAGGCCAAAGCCTCGCCGCGAAAGCCGAGCGTGGCAACGTTTTCCAGGTCGGTCAGCGAGGCGATCTTGGAAGTGGCATGGCGCGCCAGGGCCAGCGGCAATTGCTCGGCCGCAATGCCGCGCCCGTTGTCAGTAATGGAGATGCGCTTGACGCCGCCCTGCTCCAGGCGCACGGTGATTTGCGAGGCGCCCGCGTCGAGCGCGTTTTCCAGCAATTCCTTGACCACGGCGGAAGGGCGCTCGACCACCTCGCCGGCGGCGATTTGCGAGATCAAATGGTCGGGCAGCGCCCGTATGGGCTGGCTGGGGCGTGCGGGGGATGCGGTTTGGTTCATCTCCGCCATTATAGCGCCTGGACTCGTGTATTATCTTTTGCCATTGAGCCTGGCCAAGCCCTCTTGCCAATATCTTGGCTTCCGGAACACAGGTGTCAGCAACACCGCGCAATTGCGCATGCCATTAGGAAAGTAATGAATTTATCGCCACTCCTCGATTGGGTATTGCACGTCGACAAACAACATCTCGAAGACCTGATCCGCAACTACGGATCGCTCGTGTACTTTCTGCTCGCAGCCATTGTTTTCAGCGAAACCGGCCTGGTGGTCACATTCTTTTTGCCCGGCGACACGTTGCTGTTCATCGGCGGCGCCATTTGCGCCGGCGGCGGCATGAATATCTGGTTCCTGATGGCGCTGCTGATTGTTGCGGCAGTAAGCGGCAGCACGCTCAATTACTGGATAGGCAGTTATATCGGGCACAAGGTGTTTACCCACAACTATCGTTGGATCGATCAGGATGCGCTGAAAAAGACCCACGCGTTCTACGAGCGGTTCGGCGGCGTCACGATGGTGCTGTCGCGCTTTGTGCCGGTCGTGCGCACGTTCGCCCCGTTCGTGGCGGGGGGGTCTGGAATGACGTTTTTCAAGTTTCAGGCGGTCAACGTCAGCGGTGCCGTGCTTTGGGTCTTGCTGATCGTCTCGTGCGGATATTTCTTCGGCAATATCCCGATTTTCCGCGACCATCTGGACAAGATCATCTTGCTCGGCATCGGCGTGGCCGTGGTGCCGGTAGCATTGCTGGGCTTGTGGCGCTTTGCGGCAAAGATGGCGCGCAAATGACATCGGCCGCTCAAAGCCGCAGCTGGATTCCCAGGTAAGTAATCAGCGTATTTTTCTCGCCGAACGTATTGCGCACATCACGCCCGGCCGACAGCAGCAGGGTCGTTTGTTCCGACATGTCCCAGCGCGCGCCGAAGTTGACGATCTGCTCCTCGGCGGAATGATGGACGGCGCTCTCGTCATGCACCTCGGCGATCAATTCGAGACCCTTACGCACTTCATGGGTGACCACAAATCCCGCGATCCAGCTATCGTCCCCGCCACCTGGACGAAACCAGCGTCCCGCCTCAAAATTAATGTCGAACCCGTCGTATCCATGGACGAATTCCAGCGGCAGCAAAGTGCTTGTGCCGTTGTCGGCCAGGCCGTCGTGGGTCGAACTCGCGTGCGGCAGGCCGAACTCCCACTGCGGATAGGTCGATATTTGCCAGCCGTCTTCGCCGGCATCGTAAAAACGCCATTTCACACCCAGCAAGCCGTTGCCTGATCCGCTGCGCGAAGCGCCGTTCTGTTCGTCCTGCACCAGCCACGGCATTTCGAACTTCAATTGCAGGCGATCGCCCACGCCATAGTTCGCGTCGATCAACGGCAACTGGTACGTTGCGCCGTCCGATGTGTGGTTGGACAGCGCGGCGATGTTGATTTCCCAATGGCCGTCGCCGGGCGTGCCGGGATCGTCAGTAATCATCGGCGGCCCACCGCTGGCCCAGGCTGTGGAGATGGGAAACAGGCCGGCGATCAAGAGGCGACGCGCCAGGCGCGGGAAATTCAGTGAATTCGGCATGCAGAAGGCTTCAACGACAGAGTTATTTGAATAGAATGGCCGCGGATTTGATTCGGATACCCGATTCCGACGCGATACGGGAATCATGCCGCCTTCCTGCGGTATGTCAGCAGGAAGGCGGCAAATACACAGAGCGAGCGATTACTGTTTTTCGACAACCAATATCCGGAATGTTCCCGGCACGCCCTGGCGTCGTCCGCCATCCGTTGCAGGTTTGAAGTCCGATGTCGGCAGATACAGCTTGTGTGTCGCCGCATCGGCAGCGATCGTGCGCGCGCCGGAAGCCGTCGCGACGGTGGCGACAGGTTCGAACTTCCCGCTCGCCGTTTCGACCACGCTCATTGTACCGTCTTCGCCGTTTGCGCTGAACGCATAGCCATCCATCCACGCGACGCCGTCCGGGCCGCTGCCGATTGCCGCCTGGGCGATCTTCTTGCCGTCGGTGCCGCTGACGATCATCATCTTGTTCTCGCAGACGGAATACAGGCGCTGCTGATCATCGATCGCCAGTCCAGTCGGGCTGTCGCACGGCTTGAGCGACACGCGCTGCGTCAATTTCATGGTCTTGGGATCGAGTGAGGCCAATTCGGCGGTGTCTTCGATGTTGAAATGGATGTTGCCGGCCTTGTCAACCTGGGTGAATTCCGTTTCCCCGCCGATGGCGACGGTGCCGAGCACTTCGCCTTTCTTCGCGTCGACGATAGTGGCGTCCTTGGAGCGACCGTTGAACGTCACAACGCGCCCGCTTTGTGCGACATACACGATCGCGTCGGGGTTGGCACCGACCTTGATCGTTTTCACCGTCTTGAAAGTCGCCAGGTCAAACACCGTGATCGAGTCGGTCTTGCCATTGCTGGTGTAGCCGAGTCCAAGATCGGCCGCCAGGGCAACGCCGTGCACGCCGGCCGTGTCCGGGATGGTGGCAAGCAGTTTCTCGCTTTGCGTGTCGATGATTTCCGTTTGCGTGCCGTGGGAAAGATAGAGCCGATGCTGTGCGCTATCCGTATAGAGGTAATCCCAACGCGCTTCGCCATTGATCGCGATGGCATGCGTGACCTTGTAGCTGGTGGCGCCAAATGCCGGTGCTGCGCAGGCGCATAATGTCAGCAGGGATATTGCAACTCGTTTCATTTTTGTCCTTTTCATTTTCGTCATTTTCATGCGGGATAGGTGATGGGAATGGTGACGCGAACCAGGGTGCCGCCAGATGGCACACCGCTGATGCTGGCTTCGCCGGCCAGCTTGTTGATGATATTTCTGACGATCGACAGCCCCAGCCCCGAGCCGCTTTCGCTATTGCCGCCCAGGCGATAAAATGGTTCGAAGACCTTGATGCGCTCGGATTCCGGGATGCCCGGCCCGTTGTCCTGCACTTCAATAAACGCGCGTTCCTCACGTGCCGAAATCTTGACGTCGACCCGGCTGCCACGGCCCGAGTAGCGAATCGCATTGTCGATCAGATTGCGCACGACCGTATTCAAATCGACCCGGCTGGCTTTGACATGCATCGCACACGATTGCGTTACGCCCAGATCGACACCCTGGGCTTCGGCGAACGGCAGGATCTCTTCAAACACTTCACGAATCACGCCATGCAATTCGACATCGGCCGCCTCACCCGGTTTTTCATTGACGCTGCCGAGCTGCGCGCGCGCCAAGGTCAAAAGCTGGCTGACCAGGGTGCGAGCACGCAGCAGCCCGGCTTGCATGGCTTCGACCTGCGGCCGCGTCTCTTTGGGCAAATCGTGCGCGGCCAGATTTTCCGTCTGCAGCGACAATGCCGTCAATGGCGAACGCAGTTCGTGCGCCGCATCGGCCACGAAGCGGCGCTGTTGCTCCATGCCCAATTCGAGGCGCTGCAACATCTGATTGATCGACGCGACAAAGGGTTTGATTTCGCTCGGTAACCCGTGCCCCGAGAGTGCCGTCGTATCCGTCTGCGTGCGCTGATCGATTTCGCGCGCCAGGCGATTGACCGGCGCGAGCAGGAAACGCAATACGACGATCGAGAGAACGATCAGGAAAGGGATCAGCAATACGATCGGCATCACGGTACGGATTGCCGCGTGCCGCGCGATTTCGTTGCGCAAGGCGGTACGCTGGGCGACGGCGAGGCGCTGTCCGGATTTCAAGGTCGTGACGAAGACGCGCCATTTCTTGCCCGATTTGACCGTCTGCATGCCGTCGGGCAGATCTTGCGGAAACGCGACGCCTGGCTCGGTGCTGATTTTGCTAAAGCTGCCGGAGCCGCTGAGCACTTGCAAGGCAACATGCGATTCCTGGTCGATCACGCCGACTCGCACGATCGGATCGACCTGGCCAAGATCGAGCCGTTTGGCATCGACCATCGCCGCGACTTCGCGCAATTGATCATCCTGCAATTCATTGGCGTCGCGGAAGGCCGATTGGTAGCCAACCGTGCCGCCGATCGCCGCCACAATGGCAATCACGATGGACAGCGCAAGCGAAAGGCGGAATTGCAGCGAGTTGGTCAACTTGCCTTTGTTACCATCCATCCCAATCCCCTTACATTCTTGATGGCATCGGCGCCCAATTTCTTGCGCAAGCCATGAATGAGAAATTCGATGGCGTTGCTCTCGACTTCATGTTGCCAGCCATAGATACGATCTTCCAGTTCCTGGCGCGACAGGATCGCGCCAGGCCGTATCAACAACGCTTCAATCAGGGAAAACTCGCGGCCCGACAGACGCAGCGTCTTGTCGTTGGTCGTGATTTCGCGCGTTGCCAGATCGAGCGACAGGATGCCATTGCCCAGCGTGGAGTCCGCGTGGCCGTTCTTGCGCCGCACCACCGCGCGCATGCGTGCCAGCAGTTCGGCCATGTCGAAGGGCTTGAGCACGTAGTCGTCCGCGCCCAGGTCGAGGCCAGCGATACGCGTCGCCACGGCATCGCGCGCCGACACGATCAAAACCGGCGTCGCATTGCGCGCGCTGCGCATGCTGCGCAGCACGTCGAGCCCGTCGCGGCCCGGCAGGCCGAGATCGAGCAGGACTGCATCGTAGCGCTGGCCTTGCACGGTCGCCAGCGCCGTTGCGCCATCCTTGACCCAGTCCACCGCATAGCTCGCGGCATGCAAGGCATATTCCATGGCATTGCCGATCATGTGGTCATCTTCAACCAGCAAGACTCTCATCGTTGTATCCAATCGTAGTGCGTTCGTTTTTCATGGATCATGAGCAGCAATTCCATCGGGTTGAAATTCTTGTCGACATGTTGTCGCAATGGGTGGCAAATAAGTACCCGGGGGCGGAGAATTTTAAGCGGAGATTCTTAGTCAATACTTAGCGAGGAAAGGTTTTTTTGGAAAAAGAAAATTGTGTTGTTATCGTACAAAAATATTTATCTTTTTGCTGGTCGCACCACCTGTCAAGAATATCAGGATTTGTCATAGGTAAAGGCGTGTTGCAGCGCACATGCCAGTCAATTTTGTCATCTTCCTGAAATATTTTTGTAATGGAGCTGAAATAAATCACCTCTAGGATACGCGTTTTTCTCATGCGGAGCCAAGGATGAAATCGTTTAACCTCAAGCCACTTACTTTACATGTTTTCCAAGCGTTGTCGATCATGTGCATGGCAGCGCCCCTGTTCGCGCAGGCACAACAAGCAACCGATCTGGGAACAGTCAGTGCAGGTGGCAGCGGCGCTGCGCAAAGCACCACCGTGCCGGCGGCAGCGAAGGTTGCGGTTTCGCAGGGTTCGCTCGATGCGCGTTCGGCGCAATCCATTGTCAGCGACGATTATGTGCGCAATTTCACCTCGGCTGTGGCCGATTTCAGTCAAGTGTTCCTGATTACGCCCGGCGCTTTCAGCTTCAGCCCGAACGGCGTCGGCTTGGGCAATGCCGCAACGACCGTGCGCGGCTTGACCGACAGTCAATACCTGGTCACGTTTGACGGCATTCCGTTCAACGATACCAACGGCGTCAGCCATCACTCTTACGTGTTCTTTCCTAACATGGCAGTCGGCGGCGCCGTGGTTGATCGCAGCCCGGGTTCCGCTGCCACAATCGGCCAGGCAACGTTCGGCGGCTCGTTGAACCTGCTGTCGCGCAATCTTGAGCCGAACCAACGCACCAGCATCACGGGCTCTTATGGTTCGTGGGACACCACGCTGGGCATCGCCGAATACGAAAGCGGTCAGTTCGGTCCCGACGGCCGCTCCAACGTGCTGGTCAACGTCCAGCAGATGAATTCCAACGGCTACCAGACCCTCAACGCGCAGGACCGCCAGGCGCTGTCGGCCAAGTACCAGTACATCTTGTCGCCCTCCACCGTCGTGACCCTGTTCGAGTCTTACATGGAAGTGCGCAACAGCCAGCTCGACGCCGGTGCGCCGACTCGCGCCCAGATCGCCCAATTCGGCGACAACTATTTGAATAGCAACGATCCGACGCAATCGAATTACTGGGGCTACAACAAGTACAACGTCATGACCAACTTCCAATATATCGGCGTCCAGTCCGACCTTGGAAACGGATGGAAACTCGACGACAAGCTCTACAACTACGGCTATCACAACCACGAGAGCATCGGCGGCGCTCCGGTGATTGCCACCGCTACGACAACCGTCAAGGCGACCGATACTGCCATCGACAAGCTCAACGAATATCACACCACCGGCAACCTGTTGCGCGTGACGGACGATACGTCCATGGGCACCTTCCGCACCGGCCTCTGGACCGAATACGCCAACAGCAACCGCCATCAGATCCCATCGGACGAACTCACCGGCTGGACCGATGCCCCTGCTTCGAACTTCAGCGAGACGTACGGTACGACCACGGTCCAGCCCTACGCCGAGTTCGAATACAAGGTCAACGACGATTTCAAGATCACGCCAGGCCTGAAGTATGCCTACTATCACCAGGCCTACAACCACTTGCAGTCGTTGAAGAAGACCGGCCCACTGGGCGGCACGATCAACAAGAACGGGGACTCGATCACGGGTGGCCTGCCCAGCGTCGACCAATCGGTGAGCTACACCGACTGGCTGCCTTCGATCGATGCGCACTACATGATCCGGAAGAATTGGGCCGCTTACGCGCAATATGCCGAGGGTGACCTGATTCCGCCGACGTCCGTGTTCGATGCGCCATTTACCGTCACAAACGGTGTCGCGACGTCCAACGTGGCGCAAGAACCCAAGGCACAGAAATCGCACACGTTCCAGTTCGGCACCGACTACAAGTCCGACAGCTTCACGATGGACGCGAACGTGTACCACACCAAGCTCGAAAACAGCTATTCCTGCAACACCGATCCGACCGATATCACGACGCAAATCTGTATCGCCAGCGGCGACGAGGTCACACAGGGTGTTGAAGTCGAAGGCACCTACCTGGTCGGCGGCGGTTTCTCGATCTACGCCAACGGCACGCTCGGTACGACCAAGTACCAGGGTGGCGCGCTTGACGGCAAGTGGGTCGCCGGCGCGCCGGGCAATACCGAAACGTTGGGGTTGATCTACAAGGATGGCCCCTGGAATTCGGCGGCCTATGTCAAGCGTATCGGCAAGGTTTACAACGACGGCTTGAACCCCGGCGACGGCGCTTACGTGATCGATCCGGTCGTGCTGACCAACCTGTTCGTCAACTACACCTTCAAGACGCCGGGCAATTTTGCCAAGCAGACCAAGGTGCAATTGGCAGTCAACAATCTGTTCGGCCAGAACAGCATCACGGGCATTTCCGGCAACAAGTCGAGCAATCCAGCCCTGAATATCGGCGCGAATGCCTATAACCCGGCCGCTGATCTCATTACCGAACTGCCTGGCCGTAGTGCGAGTTTGACTGTGACGGTCGATTTCTAAACCTCGATATTTCTTAAAGCCAGGGGAGAGCGCCGCTCTCCCCATTAACATTTAAAGATCATGGATATTTCACACTTAATCGAACTGGCCAACGACTCGGGCGGCACGCTGTACCTGATGCTCCTCTTGTTGCTCGTCGCATTGACCGTCATCATCGAACGCACTCGCTACCTGTCCAATATGGAAAAGGGCGGCAGCAAGCTGATCGCAATGCTGAAACGAGAAGACAAGCAAGTCGATTCCGTCGCCCTGAGCGGCAAGCTGGCGCAATTGCCGCACGCGCGCCTGTTCGAGGTGCTGCAAAACGAGCCTGCCAACGTCAATCGCGAGTCATTCGGCGGCCATCTGGAAGAGGCGATCATGCACGAAGTGCCGGTGCTCGACCGCTCGCTCTGGATACTCGACACCGTCATCACCCTGGCACCGCTGCTGGGCCTGTTCGGCACCATCATCGGCATGTTCAACGCATTCCACGTGCTGGGCGACGCGCAAAACGGCGCCGCGCAAGTCACCGGCGGTATTGCCGAGGCGCTCATTGCCACGGCTTCCGGCCTGTTGATTGCGATCGTCGGCCTGGTGTTTTTCAATGCGCTGCATACCCGTGTGCGCGTGGTGTTGCATCAGTTGGAAACCATCAAGATCATGCTGGTCAATCGCCGCGACCGCCAAGCCGCCACCTCGGGCGCAACGTCGACTTCCAGCTCGACCATAAATCCGACCTCGGCATCGACTGCCAATCCGGCCTCGGCCTCAAGCTCGGCTCAGACCGAAAATCGCGGTTCGGTTGGATTGATCCGCACGCCGGCGAGGGCTTGACATGCGGTATCTGGAAACCAAGAAGGCACGCATCGAGATCATCCCGATGATCGACATCATGCTGTTTCTGCTGGTGTTCTTCGCCATGCTGACCTTGCGCATGATTCCGACGTCGGGCCATGTCACCAAGCTGCCGACCAGTTCGACGGCAGCGACGATTCCGCCGCCGAAAATGCTGGTCGAGATCAGCCAGGATGGTTCGTTGCTGGTGGAAAACCAGGTGTTGACGACGGCACAGTTGACCGACTTGCTGCGCCAGCGCGGCAGCGCGAAGACGGCGGTGACGATAGCCGGCAATGACACCGCGTCGTTGCAACAGGTGATGAGCGTGATCGACGCCATCAAGGCCGGCGGGGCGACCGAAATCGCGCTTGCCACACGCAATCACGCGAAATGAGCGTGCAAAATGAGCATGCCTAGCAAGTTGTCCGAGGATTTTGATGTCTGATTCAACCCATCGTCATTCGCTGCAAGCCTTCGGCATGGCGATCGTCATCGAAGCCGCCATCGTGATCGTGGCCAGCGCCATCATCATCGGCAATGCCGTGATGAAGCCATCCGTGTCCGAGCCGGTGCCGATCACGCTCGCCGAAGAGCCGGCGCCGGAAAAGCCGGCCGAACCAAAGCCGCTGCCGCCGCCGCCCATACCGCAACCGAAGCAGAAGATGGTCGCCAAGCTGGAAGCGGCGAAACCCCAGACGCCGCCGCAACCGGTCGCGCCACCGGTAGCTGAGGCGCCATCACCGATTGCCGCAACGCCCAATGCATTCAGCGAGCCGGCACCCGTGCCAACTCCGCCGCCACCACCGCCGACGCCGGGCAGGCCCGACATCAAGGCAACGTTCGATGCCAAGGTGCGGGCCGCCGTTTACCAGTGGCACGTGAGCAATTACCCGTCGGTTGCGCTCACCATGCATTTTGGCGGCAAGGCGATGGTCGAGTTCCATTTGCGCGATGGCGTCGTCAGTGGAGCGCGTATACTGAATTCCTGCGGCGTCGGCATGTTCGACCAGGCGGCTTTGCGCGCAGTGCAAAATGCCGGTTATCCGGAAACGCCTGCAGAATTGCGCGGGCATGATAATCTTTATCAGGTCGGCGTCGAATTCGTGAAGTAATTCTGAAGTCAGCCTAACACCCAGTTCAGCCCGGAGTCACTGAAAATGTTTAGATTGTTCAAGGCGCAAAATGCGTCCCGCCTGGCGCGTGCATGGCCCAGCGTCACTGCGACTGCAAGCTTTTGCCTGTTGGCCGCATGTGCTTCCACCGGCAAGGCGCCGGATGACAGGCCGGGCCATGACAGCATGTTTGTCGTCCTCGGCGAAGGCGGCGCTCCGGTCGCGCGCGTTCTCACGTCGGCAGCGGCCTGCCCGAGCATACGCATCGACGGCACGGATTTCCTGATGACGCTGCGCGCGCGCTCGGAAACACTGCCGTTGCGTGCGACGCGTTCGGCGGCGGAAGACAGCAAACCTTCCGCTTTTCCGCTGCTGACCTGCGAAAAATTCATCCCGCCCAAGAGCGCCAAGGTGTCGGTTGATGGACACGACTTGCCGCTTCCGCCGACGACCATCAATCGCATCGTCGTCATCGGCGATACGGGTTGCCGCATCAAGAAGAGCGATCATGCGGCCCAGCCGTGCAACGACGCGAAGCAATATCCGTTTGCCGCGGTAGCCGCGGCAGCGGCGAAATGGCAGCCCGACCTGGTCGTGCATGTCGGCGATTATTTGTATCGTGAAAACGCCTGTCCCGATGGCAACGCCGGCTGCGCCGGCAGCCCATGGGGTTATGGCTGGGATGCCTGGAACGCCGATTTTTTCAAACCCGCCGAACCGCTGCTGCGGGCCGCGCCCTGGGTGATGGTGCGCGGCAATCACGAGTCCTGTACGCGTGCCGGGCAAGGATGGTGGCGCCTGATCGATCCGCGTCCGTTGTTGCCGGGGCGCGACTGCGTGCTTGCTGCGAATGACGAGAACGGCGATTACAGCGATCCATACGCGATCCCTCTGGGAAATAGCGGGCAGATCATCGTGCTCGACAGTTCAAATACGCCCAACGGCATCATCAAGCAGGGCGATATCCGCAGCATCAAGTATGCCGACATGTACCGCAAGATGGATGCGCTGTCGCAGCAGGCCAATTACAACATCGGCGTGAACCACCATCCGATACTCGGCTTCGCCGCCAAGCAGGAAGAGTCGGGCAAGGTGACGTTATGGCCGGGCAATGCCGGATTGCAGTCGGTATTTGGCGCGATCAATCCGCTGTACCTGCCGCCGCGTGTCAACGCGATGCTTTCCGGTCACGTGCACGTTTGGGAAGAAATCAGTTTTTCCAGCCCGCACCCGACCCAGTTCATCGCCGGCTTCTCCGGTACGGCCGAAGATATCGTACCCTTGCCGGCCACCCTGCCGGCTGACCAGACGCCGGCGCCGGGCGCCGTCGTCGATCACTTCAGTTCCTGGGTCAACGGTTTCGGTTACATGACCATGGAGCGTCGCGGCGCCGACCAGTGGGACGTCAAGGTTTGGGACACGGCGGGCAAGCAAGTCAATGCCTGCCGCATCGTGGGTAAGAACTCGGTTTGTGATGTACCGCAGGTGACTGCCAAGTAAGCCGGGCTAGAACTCTTCCCAGTCGCTCGATACTTCGGCTTGCTTGATTGCCGGTCGCGGCTGGGATGCCGCAATCTTCTTCTGCGGCGATGGGGTTGAAGGCAGAGACTGGGGCTTGGCACGGGCGACGGCGGGTGATTGCCGTACAGCCGGGCGTAGCGCAGGCTTCGCTTTTGCCACCCCTTCGGTCAACGTGAATATGCTGACCGCGTCGGAAAGCGAAGCCGCCTGATCCTGCATGCTTTGCGCGGCGGCGGCCGCCTGTTCGACCAGGGCGGCATTCTGCTGCGTCATTTCATCCATCTGGCCGATCGCCTTGTTGACTTGTTCGATGCCGCTGCTTTGCTCCTGGCTGGCGGTGGTAATCTCGCTCATGATGTCGGCCACCTGTCGTACCGATTCAACGATGTCACGCATCGTTTCGCCGGCGTTGTCGACCAGCTTGCTGCCGGCATCGACTTTTTCCACTGAATCGCCGATCAAGGTCTTGATTTCCTTGGCCGCCGCTGCAGAGCGTTGCGCGAGATTGCGCACTTCGGTTGCCACTACGGCAAATCCGCGTCCCTGCTCGCCGGCGCGCGCCGCTTCCACGGCCGCGTTCAAGGCCAGGATATTGGTTTGAAAGGCGATGCTGTCGATCACGCCAATGATGTCGACTATCTTGCGCGAGCTCTCCTTGATCGATCCCATGGTGTCGACCACCTGCCCGACCACGGTGCCGCCCTTGGTTGCGACGTCCGACGCCGACATGACCAGTTGATTGGCCTGGCGCGCATTGTCGGCATTCTGCTTGACGGTCTGGGTCAATTCTTCCATGGAACTGGCTGTTTCCTCGAGCGAACTTGCCTGCGATTCGGTGCGTCCCGAGAGATCCATGTTGCCCGATGCGATCTCGGCCGACGCAGTCGAAATCGATTCCGTCGCTGTACGCACTTCACCAACGGTGCGCGCCAGGCTGGCGTTCATGTCGCGCAGGGCTTCGAGCAGATGTCCGGTTTCATCCTTGGTCGTTGCGATGATATTGGCGGTCAGGTCACCGTGCGCAACGCGGCCGGCGATCGTCACCGCTTCGTTCAGCGGCCTGGTGATCGAACGGGTAATGGCGACGGCAAGCCAGATGCCGGCCAGCATGCCGATGATCCCAAGCGCAATCATGAGGTTGCGCGACGTGCCGATATTGCTCGCAGCTTCGGCACCGCTGGCATCGACCTGCTGTTTCTGCAGGTCGACCAGGGACTTGATGTCACCCAGCAAGGCATCGAGCGCGGGGAAGGTTTCGCTGTTCATCAGCGCGGCGGCGTCGTCCTTCTGGCCTCCCTCGACCATATCGGCCACCTTGATGAACGACGCGGCGTAGGCTGTGCGTGCTGTTTGTATCTTTGCCAGATCGGCCTTGCCTTCTTGCGATGTCACCAACTGGTCGAGGCTGGCGAGCGCCGCATCGATCAATTTCTTGTCGCTGTCGATGCGTTCATAGCTCTTGGCGCGCGCAGCCTGATCGGGCAGGATGAACAGCGCGAGGGTCCGGCGCGCATCTTCGCGCGCGGCGCCGTCTATCGACGTTGCCGCTGCGGCCCCCACCCAATCCTGCTTGATCACCTTGTTATTGATCGCGCCCACCGTCGTGAAGCGCGCGATGCTGACCACGATCATGGCCAGCATCAGCGCCATGAGTACCGCGAAGGCAATGCCAAGACGCACGCTGATGCGAAGATTCCCCAAACCCATGATTTGCTTCCTTTGGCGCGATCATGCGCGATAAGTAGGTGCTTGCCGATAGCCCCGAAGGACAGTTGAACGAACAGGCGGCTATGCGGCGGCAGCCTCGATCAAACCCATTTCCGCGCTCGACATCAGTTTGTCGATATCGATCAGGATCAGCATCCGGTTTTCCAGTGTGCCAAGGCCGATCAGGTAATTCGAATTGAATGCAGCACCCATGTCCGGTGCCGGCTTGACTTGATCGGCCGTCAGCGTAATGACGTCCGACACGCTGTCGACGACCATGCCGACCACCCGCCCCGCGATATTGAGTATGATCACGACCGTGAACTGGTCGTAGGTCGGCTCGCCGAGATTGAACTTGATGCGCATGTCGACGATGGGGACGATGATCCCGCGCAAATTCACCACGCCTTTGACGAACTCCGGTGCGTTGGCGATACGCGTGACCGTTTCATAGCCGCGCAATTCCTGGACCTTGAGGATCTGGATTCCATATTCCTCCTGGCCTAGCGTGAAGGCGAGAAATTCGTTGCCGGTATTGTCGGCGATGTTGGCGGTCTGTCCTGGCGCTGTTGCTTGCGTCATGGCAAATATCCTTTACGAAAATATCGATGCCGCTGCACGGTCAGTTATTGGATAGGCAAGACACATGCTGGTGCGGCGCGGTTAGGTCGAAACAAGCGCCACCCGAAAGCGGGTCGCGCGTCCGGTGTAGTCCCGTCGACGCGGTCACTTTGTTCTTTGCAGGTCAGAAAACGGCTTTCTGGACTACAACAAAAGATTAGCAGAGTCTTGCACTTAATGCGACGCGAAATCTCGCGTCGGCTGGTCAAGCCGGAAGCATCGCCACGGAATTTTGCAGGAATTGCCAGGATGAGGATCGCCCGGGCGATCTTTCGATGATGCACTGCACCAGATGCAACACTCAAGTCAGGCGATTTTTCGCCAATGGCGGATTTTTGGCGAAGTATTTCTTGATACCCTTCAACACTGCATCGGCCATTTGATCCTGGTAATCGTCGTCGGTCAGTTTGGCTTCTTCTTCAGGATTCGAAATGAAAGCGGTTTCAATCAGGATGCTCGGAATATCGGGCGCCTTCAAGACGGCGAATCCGGCTTGCTCGACGGCGCCCTTGTGCAGTCGGTTGATGCCGCCGATTTCACCGAGCACGGCCTTGGCCAGCTTCATGCTGTCGTTGATTTGCGCAGTGGTTGAGAGATCGAGCAAGACGCCGGCCAACTGCGCATCGTGTGATTTGATGTTGACGCCGCCGATCAGGTCGGCGGAATTTTCCTTGTTGGCCAGCCAGCGCGCCGTGGTGGATGAGGCGCCTTTTTCCGACAAGGCGAAAACCGACGAACCGCGCGCTGTTGGTTCGATGAAGCCGTCGGCATGGATGGAGACGAACAGGTCGGCCTGCACCTTGCGCGCCTTTTGCACGCGCATCGGCAGCGGCACGAAAAAATCGGCGTCGCGCGTCAGCATCACGCGCATGTTCGGTTGCGCCTCGATCTTGCTCTTGATGCGCTTGGCAATTTCCAGCACCACGTCTTTTTCGCGATTGCCGCCGCGGCCGATGGCGCCAGGGTCTTCGCCGCCGTGGCCTGGATCGAGCGCAATGGTGATCATGCGCGTGATCCGTTGCGGCCGGTCCGCATCCGCGTCGGCGGTCGCCTGCGCCGCGCCGTGCCTGGCGCCGGGCGGATTGTTTGCCGCGCCGTTCGCTGCATTGTCGGCAACCGGCGCAGGCGCCTTGCTGCCACCCTTGTTGTCCTGCATCCATTCGCCGCGCGCGATCAGGGCGGCAATCGGGTCCGGTGCATTGACCGGGTACAGGTCGAAAATCAGCCTGTGTTGATAACCGGCCACAGGTTCCAACGTGAATACTTGCGGATTGACCTCCTCTTTGAGGTCGAATACCAGGCGCACCACGTTCGGCCGATTCTGGCCGACCCGAACCTGTTTGATATAGGGATCGTCGCCCTGGATCTTGGCGACCAGGTCTTTCAACGTGGAATTCAATTCCAGGCCATCGATATCGACCACCAGGCGGTCCGGGTTCTTCACCAGGAAATGCGTTGCTTTCAGCTCGCTGTCGTTCTCCAGCGTGACACGGGTATAGTCCTCCGACGGCCAGACGCGCACAGCGAGAATCTGCGCGGCACGGGCCGGCAAGGTGGCAAATACCGACAGGAACAGTGTGGCACCCGCCCTGAGCACGGTGCGACGCTTGCCGGAACGCGGTGCGGTTGTCGTTGCGGCAACGGGCGTTTCGACAGGTATCATAGATTCGGCGCGAACTTCAGTCGATCCAGGCATTGACGACCCTTGTCGGACAATGCCTGCAATTTTACATCACGTCCTTCTCGTCCATCGCGAGCAAGGTCCAAATAAACAGCGATGTCGGGGGCCGGCAACACCGATTCTGCTTTTTCCGGCCATTCCACGATGCAAATATTATTGTCGTTGAACTCTTCGCGAAATCCGGCTTCAAGAAACTCTTCCGCGCTGCCCATGCGATACAGATCAAAATGGATCAGTTGCAACTGGCGCCCGGCGATGGTCAACTGGTACGGCTCGGCCAAGGTGTAGGTCGGGCTTTTGACATGTCCGACATAGCCTGCCGCATGCAGCAGCGCACGCGTCAGCGTGGTCTTGCCGGCGCCGAGGTCGCCATGTAAATGGATGGTAAGGCCGGGCGCCAACGTTTTTGCCAGCGCCGCGCCAAGCGCGATCGTGCCGGCTTCGTCGTGCAATTGATTTTGCATGTGTTGCATCGAATAGAATGCTCGATTCCTGTATTGTTTGGCATTATGCAAGAAAATCTCCCTATCGACCTCAACAACTTGGCCCGCACCATCAAAGCCTGGGGCCGCGAACTCGGTTTTGCCGACGTGGCGGTGACCGATGTCGACCTCGAAGCGGCAGAACAGGGCTTGCAGAACTGGCTGGCTCAGGGATTCCACGGCGAGATGGACTACATGGCCGCACACGGCTTGAAGCGCGCGCGTCCGGCAGAACTGGTGCCGGGTACGGTGCGCGTCATCAGCGCGCGCATGAATTACTTGCCGGTCAATAGCCCGGACGACTGGCGCGAGCGGGAAGAGCGGCGCCTGGCCGACAGTACCGCCGCCACAATTTCGGTTTATGCGCGCGGCCGCGATTACCACAAGATATTGCGCGCGCGCCTGCAACAGTTGGCCGATCGTATCAAGGGCGAAGTCGGGGAGTTCGGCTATCGCGTGTTCACCGATTCGGCGCCGGTCATGGAAGTGGCGCTGGGTGCGCGCGCGGGCCTGGGCTGGCGCGGCAAACACACCCTGCTGCTCAATCGCGACGCCGGCTCGATGTTCTTTCTTGGGGAAATGTATACCGACCTGCCGTTGCCCATCGATGCCGCAACCAGCGCACATTGCGGGCAATGCCGCGCCTGCATCGACGTTTGCCCGACGCAGGCTATCGTTGCACCCTACCAGCTCGATGCGCGCCGCTGCATTTCGTACTTGACGATTGAATTGAAGGGCAGCATCCCGGTCGAGCTGCGCCCGCTGATCGGCAACCGCGTGCTCGGTTGCGATGATTGCCAACTCGTATGCCCGTGGAACAAATTTGCCCAGCGCGCAGTGTTGCCCGATTTCGACGTGCGCAACGGACTCGATCGCGCCACGCTGGTGGAATTGTTTTCCTGGAGCGAGGAACAGTTCCTGCACAATTTTGAAGGCAGCGCAATCCGCCGCATCGGGCACGAGCGCTGGTTACGCAACATTGCAGTGGGCCTTGGTAATGCCACTTCGATACCAATTGTATTGGCGGCATTGCGGGAGCGCCGCGACGACCCGTCCGCGCTGGTGCGCGAACATGTCGCATGGGCACTGGCGCGGCACGCTGCGAATGGTGCCGCCACAACGTCATGAAGGCAGTCCTGTGTGGCAGCAAAAATGGGACCACCATCATTGCATTTTGCCGCACTGGTATCAGGTTGTTCAGTTCAAATTGTTGTCTGTAAATCTATTTGCGGCTGAATGATTTCGATGTCAAATACCGCAAGTTTTTATTGCTCGCGAGCATAGTGTTGTACTTTGGTCGCACCACAACCATGCACCGAAAAATTACTAGCGTATTACACGCGCCTGCTGGTAAAGTTCTGACTTACTTGAATTTGCCCAATCTTTGAGCACGCGATGCATCTCGGTTGCACTTCAATGATGCAAGCTTTGAGCGGGTCGGGCGATCCAAGACAAGCAAGAATATGCCGGCGGGAAGTTCAGGATTTGAAGGCGGCGGGGATATAAGAACGGTATTGATACCGAGGATGTACGAGGAGACATGCATTTCAATTAAAGCTGATGTGGCCCGTAGGCTATAAGCAGCATGAAATGTAAAGCCGTATTTTAAGGCGCATCGCGAGATGCGCCTTTTTTGTTTTATAGTACGGCTATGGAAAAAAAGGCATCCCGTAACGATATGTTTTCGGCCATCGTCGAAGCGCCTTTTGGCGCGATCGGCATTCGCACCGAACCCGGCGTGGTGCGCGAACTGGTCTACCTGCCGGCAAGCTTCGACGAGAAGGCGCCGACCGACGCGCTGGCTGACAAAGCCGCGCAGCAAGTTGCGCGCTATTTGAGCGAACCCGATTACCGCTTCGATCTGCCGCTGGCTGAAGTCGGCACCGCCTTTCAGCACAAGGTATGGAAAGTCATCGCCGACATACCGCGCGGCGATGTGTTGACTTATGGCGAAGTCGCCAAGCTGATCCGTTCGGCGCCGCGCGCCGTTGGCCAGGCCTGCGGCGCCAACTGGTTTCCGCTCGTCATCCCCTGCCATCGCGTCACTGCTGCCGGCGGGCTCGGCGGGTTTTCGCACCACGATGATGAAACC
>FSYV01000113.1_pt1 | contig 18792 bp, 14 predicted proteins | sample 1638641 | NCBI WGS metagenome assembly FSYV01 (sample SAMEA3914813, study PRJEB12502) | metagenome | biome: forest; material: soil | place: Canada | collected 2011-07-07 | depth 0.3 m
CCGTTTTCGCCATCCGGGTCGCCGAGACGGTCTTCCCGTGCCAGGCGGCGCACGTACCACACTGTGTAGCCATTGGTCTCTTCGCAGCAATAGACTTCGGCGAAATGATGCGGCCCCAGCGGGCGCACGTCGGTGTCGGTGTGCCAGACGATCTTGCGCCAGACGTGGTTTTTCTTGTGTTCGGAAATTGCATCCATGATTGCTCCAAGGCCAAACGGGGCCGGGTTATCGATATTTGCCATTCTACTTGTTATGGGGAAATATGCGTGGTGGCATGAGGCGTGCCATTTACCCAACACTACGGTTGCATGGTTTTTTCTGCTGCTATGATGTCGCTACCTTACCGGGAGGCATCGCCATGATTACAAAAAAAATGGTCGTTTTGTCCGTCGTAGCATCACTGGTCTTTGTTTCCGATGCGGCTGAGCAGCAACCGAGCAAGCCGCCGATTGCGCAAGCCTGGATCGACTTGTCCACCGTATCGAGCAACATGCCGAACATGGGCGCGATGGGTGCCAGGGGTGGCAGACCCGGTGCGATGATGGGCAACATGTTTGGCGGCGGCAAGGATGCCAACGGCGGCAACAGCTTCGGCAATACGCGCGCGATGGCGGCCGCTGGGCGCTGGATGGATGTCACGCTGATGACGCATAACAATCCATCGCTGCAAACTGGCACGCAGGCCGTGCCGGAAGGCAGCAAACTGGCGCCTACCATTGCTCTTGTCAGCCCGGAAGGAACGCCCCCACCGGCGCCGGTCGTGGGCAAGCAGCAAGCGCGCGACGAAGAAGAACCGGCGCCGGAATTCAAACAGCCCAAGGGCAAGATTTCCCTCTATTGGGGTTGCAGCAGCACGGTGCGCCCGGGCCAGCCGCGCGTGCTCGACATGGCGACCGCCCAGCCGCAGGATTTCGCCGGATTCTTCCAAAGCCGCCACGCGACCACCAAAGGCACGCATTCGACACCGGGCCAGCCGATCTGGCCCAACAAGACCGATAGCCGCATGATCGCAGCTGACGCGTCGCTGGTTGGCGAACATGTCTTCACCGGCGACGGCGTGCCCGACGGCTTCAGGGTCAACATCGACCCCGGCCACGACCTGATGCCGGCCATCGATTTGAGCACCCACGACGATGACACGTCCACCATCCTCGATTGGCAAGCGATCGGCAGCGCGCGCGCCTACTTCCTTGCCAGCATGGGTTCGCGCGGCGAGGGCGACATGGTGGTCTGGACTTCCAGCGAGTTGCCCGATTTCGGCATGGGCTTGATCGACTATCAACCCAACGGATCGATCGATGGCTGGCTCAAGGAAAAGGTCTTGCTCGCGCCTACCGTCACCGAATGCGCGATACCCAAGGAAGTGCTGGGCAAGCACGGCATGGTGCGCATGATTGCCTATGGCAATGAGATGGATGTGGCGTATCCTGCACGGCCGAAGAATCCGAAGCAGACCTGGGAGCCGCAATGGGCTGCCAAGGTCAGGCTGAAATCGGTGAGCATGACTATCCTCGGCATGCAAAATCAGGGGCGGGACGGCAACACGAATAATCCCAACCCGGACAAGCCACAGCCGTCGACGCCTTCGCCTTTGAATGTGATCAAGGGGATTTTCGGGCATTGATGGGGAAGGTAGGGGCACTCGTACCTATGCCGGCCGCTAACTCCCCTCGCCCGCAGGCGGGAGAGGGGTGAGGGGGAGGGAGTTCGCCAAGACGGTCAGGAGGCAAAGTTACTTGTGCTCCTGCGTCATTTGCGTTTTGTCTTAGCAAAGGCAATAACGTCAAATTTCAAAGTCTTTGGTCTTGACGAGCCCCCTCACCCCAACCCTCTCCCGCCTGCGGGAGAGGGGGAAAACACGAGCCGCATCGAATTGCGGCAAATGATCAAACGTTAGTTTAGGTGCACTCATTAGAGGCACTCTTTAAGCAATACTCCGCATTTCAATCGCCAACCCGCTCAACACCGAATTGCCCGACAGCGGATCGCGCAAATCTTCATCAAGCAAGGCATTCAAATTCGCCCCCGGCCGCTCGGCTGCGACGGCCATCCGCGTATCGGGCATGGCATGACCCCAGCCGTGCGGCACACTGACCACGCCCGGCATCATCTCGTCGCTGATTTCCACCTGCACGTCGATCGAACGCGGGCCATTGGCGATGCGCGCCATCGCGCCGTCGCTGAGACCCAGCCGCTGGGCGTCCTGCGCATGAACCAGCGCCGTGCAGCGATAGGGGCCCTTGGCCAGGATGGGCAGGTTGTGCATCCAGCTGTTGCCCGAGCGCACCTGGCGTCGGCCGATCACGACCAGATCCGGTATCGCTCGTTGCAGGTCTGCCGCCGGACGCGCCAGATCCGCGATCAGCATGGACGGTGCGAGTTCGATCTTGCCGGACGCCGTGCGTAACACTTCGGGGATGCGTGGTTGCATGGCGCCGAGGTCAATGCCGCCCGGCGCCGCCTTGATCTTTGCCAGGTTGATGCCGTCCGGTTTTTGCCCAAACATGTCACCGTAGGGGCCGGTGCGCAAAGCGTAATCGATCTGCCGTTCCGGGCCGGATAATCCGGCCAGCGCGGCCAGGATCGCTTCGGCGTGCGGCCCGGCGCTGCGCTTGACGTCTTCGGCAAACAACGCGTCGTCGAGCTGCTTCACGTCGACCTGCGCGCCCTTGCCCTGAACTATCGCCGCGATGCGCGAGATGATTTCCCATTCCGGCGGATGCGCCGCCGCGCGCGCGAAAACCGGGGCGGAAAAGCGCGCGTGGTTGCGATGCGAAAACTGCTGGAACACCAGATCGAAATGCAGGTCCTCCAGCGGCGACGAGCCCGGCAATATCACGTCGGCGTGGCGCGTGGTTTCGTTTTGATAGATATCGATGCTGACCATGAAATCGAGCTGGTCCAACGCCGCCGAAAGGCGTGCGCCGTTCGGTGCCGACAGCGCCGGGTTGGACGCAATCGAGATCAACGCTTTCACTTGGCCTGCGCCGGCGGTCTCGATTTCTTCGGCCAGGCAGCCGATCGGCAATTCGCCCATCACTTCCGGCGCGCCCGCCACGCGGCTCTTGCGCCGCCCCGTGACAACGCCGCGCCCGCTGCCCGGTTTGCCCATGGTGTTGACGGCAAAAGCGGCGGCCTTGGGAAACATCGCGCCGCCTTCGCAGTCGAGGTGGCCGGTCAATACATTGAGCACGTCGATCAGCCAGCTGCACAGCGTGCCGTATTCCTGGGTGCAGGTGCCGATGCGCCCGTACAATGCCGCGCGCTCGGTTTGCGCCAGCTCGCGTGCCAGCGCGCGGATGGCCGGCGCGGCAATGCCGCAGCGTTCGGCCATGCGTTCGGCGCTGAAGTCGCGCACGGCCGCTTCGAGTTCGTCGAGACCGTTGGTGTGCTCGGCCAGGCGGCCCAGGCGCACCAGCTTTTCGTCGAACAGCGCATGCACCATGCCGAGCAGCAGGAACACGTCGGCGCCGGGGCGGATGAACAGATGTTCATCGGCGACGGCGGCAGTTTCGCTGCGGCGCGGGTCGATCGCCACGATGCGCCCGCCGCGCGCGCGCAGCGCCTTGGCCTTGCCGCGAAAATCGGGCACGGTCCACAGGCTGCCGTTCGACACCATCGGGTTGGCGCCGATGATGATCAGGAAATCGCTGCGCTCGATATCGGGTACCGGCACCGACAGCCAGTTGCCGAACATCAGGCCGACCGACAACTGCTTGGGCATCTGGTCGAGCGTCGATGCGGAAAACAGGTTGCGCGTGCCGAGCGCCTTTGCCAGGCGCGGAAAATACATCATCAAGCCGAACTTGTGCGAGGTCGGATTGCCGACCACGCTGGCGACCGAATCGGGGCCGTGTTCCTTGAGGATGGGCGGCAGGCGCCGCTCGATTTCGGCAAACGCTTCGTCCCAGGTCGCTTCGACGAATTGGCCGTCACGTTTGATCAGCGGCGTGCGCAGGCGGTCCGGGTCTTCGTGCAAGTCCTTGAGCGATGCGCCCTTGGGACAGATATAGCCATGGCTGAACACGTCTTCCTTGTGTCCGCGTATGCCGACCACGTGTTGGCCGTTGACTTTCAACTCCAGGCCGCAGCAAGCTTCACATAGCGGGCAGATGCGATGAACGGTGGTTTCTTCGGCTGTGTTGGCTGGTACGGTCATCGGCGCTGTCTCCAAAATTACGTTGTATTGCTAGGCGGGTCGCTCGGATGGCAACTTTTTCGCACGGTCGTGCGGCAATTCCTGACGCTATGATATGCCGATTTCGCGCCTAGTAGCGCAAGTTGATTTTTGGCAAGTTTCTCGCTCGGTTACACTTGGATTTGGGGGAAAGGACGCGAGCGTCGTAGCGTCGGCTCCGAAAATCAAATCGGGCTGCGGTCGATGCGCTTGGTCAGGATGATCGAGGTGGCGGTCTGGCGCACGCCATCGGCCGCGCCGATCTGGTCGAGCAGGCGGTCCAGCTCGGCGGTCGACTGGCAGCGCAGTGTCAGCATGTAGTCCACCGTGCCGCTGACGGCGCACAGGGTTTCCACTTCCGGCATTTTCTGCAGCATGTTCACCAGGCTGGCGGCGCTGCGCGGCTCGATCGTGATGCCGACGTAGGCGCGCACGGCGGGCTGGTAAGCGGCCTGGTTGAGCTTTACGCCATAGCCGGCGATCACACCGTGTTTTTCCATGGCGCCGATGCGCGCGATGGCCGTGGTGCGGGCAATCCCGACGCGCTTGGCAATGGTTGAAATCGCCGTCCTGGCGTCATCCATCAGCAGGGCCAGAATCTTGTTGTCTACGTCATCGAGGGTAGGTTTCATACTTTTTGCGCTAAATTGTAGTCAATTTGTATTGTGTTGATACATTGTGACGTCATTTTACTCTCTATTATCTGACAAGCATAGGTCTTACACTGCTCGCACACGCAGGGCAAGGGGCGCAACCCGACCCGGCCCAACACGAATTCAGCGACTGGCCGCAGCCGGTTGTGCAACAGCTATCCAACCTTAGAGAGATGACCATGAAAAAGACCAAACTGATCCTGTTGGGCGCCGGCAAAATCGGCGACGCCATCCTGAACCTGCTGTCGCACACCGGCGACTACGAATTGACCGTCGCCGACCGCGACCCGAAGCGCATGGAATACGTGACCCAGGCCAACTTCCCCAATGTCAAGGTGGTCCAGGCCGACCTGTCCGACGCCAGCGTCGTGACTGACCTGATCACCGGCCATGACGTGACCTTGTCCGCCTGCCCGTATTTCCTGACGCCGGTCATCGCTGCCGCCGCCAAGAAGGCCAAGTCGCACTACTTCGACCTGACTGAAGACGTGGAAAGCACCCGTATCGTCAAGCAATTGGCTGAAGGCGCGGACACCGCTTTCGTGCCGCAATGCGGCCTGGCGCCGGGCTTCATTTCCATCGTCGCCAACGACGTGGCGAGCCGCTTTGAAACGCTGCGCGACGTCAACATGCGCGTCGGCGCCTTGCCGACCTACCCAAGCAATGCGCTCAAGTACAACCTGACCTGGAGCACCGACGGCCTGATCAACGAATACTGCAATCCTTGCGAAGCCATCGTTGACGGCTCGCTGCGCGAAACCTCGCCGCTCGAAGAAATGGAACATTTTTCGCTCGACGGCGTCGACTATGAAGCCTTCAACACGTCGGGCGGCCTCGGCACCCTGTGCGAGAGCCTGCAAGGCAAGGTGCAGAACCTGAACTACAAGACCGTGCGCTATCCCGGCCATCGCGATATCATCAAGATGCTGGTGCGCGACCTGCAATTGGGCCAACTCGACCGCCGCCACATCCTCAAGGAAGTGATGGAAGCCTCGATCCCCATCACCAAGCAAGACGTGGTGCTGGTGTTCGTCAGCGTAGTCGGCAACCGTGAAGGCCGTCTTGAGCAGGAAACCTATGCCAAGAAGATCTACAGCCAGGAAGTCAACGGCCAGTTGCTCTCGGCCATCCAGTTGACGACTGCGTCGGGCATTTGCGCGATGGTTGACCTGGTTGTGCAAGGCAAGTTGCCCAATCGCGGCCTGGTGCGCCAGGAGCAAACCAAGCTGGCGGATTTCCTGGGTAATCGCTTTGGGCAATATTACGCTGCTTGATTGTAGAGTTTATTGAATGCTGCGCAGGCATGCGCTCCCTCCCTATAGGGGCGCCCGGCGAGGGACACAGGGGAGAGGGCGGCCCGCGTAAGGGGTAGGGGAGATGGCGACAGCGAGCGAGCTGCGTCTATAAAATTCTCTGGGCATTGGGATTCAATTTGTCAATGCACCAAGTCTGCCAGTATTGCTAATTAGGGAGGGATGCGCGCTTGCGACGCCCCTCATCCCCAACCCTTCTCCCGCCTGCGGGAGAAGGGGGAGTACAGTCGGCAATGGCGTGTGTCCATTTCCGAAAAAATTCAGGAGAACATCAATGCAATCAATCACGAACGTGCTCCAGGAACTGGGCGTCGATCTGGCTCCCTACCACGGCGGCGACATCCACAGCCGCTCGCCAATCAATGGCGCCGTGCTCGCCAGCCTGCGTGCCGACACGCCGGAACAAGTCACGGCCAAGATCGGCCGTGCCCACGCCGCCTATCTGCAATGGCGTAACATCCCCGCGCCGCGTCGCGGCGAATTGATCCGCCTGTTCGGCGAAGAGTTGCGCGCCCACAAGCAAGCGCTCGGCATGCTGGTCACAATGGAAGCCGGCAAGATTTTGCAAGAAGGCTTGGGCGAAGTGCAGGAAATGATCGACATCTGCGATTTCGCGGTCGGCCTGTCGCGCCAACTGTACGGCTTGACCATCGCTTCCGAACGCCCCGGCCATCGCATGATGGAAGCGTGGCATCCGGTCGGCGTAGTCGGCGTGATTTCGGCATTCAATTTCCCGGTCGCGGTGTGGTCGTGGAACGCCGCACTGGCCTTTGTCTGCGGCGATGCCGTGGTGTGGAAGCCGTCGGAAAAAACCCCGTTGACGGCGATTGCCGTGCATGCCTTGTTTGCCAAAGCACTCAAGCGCTTCGGTAGCGATGCACCGGAAGGCTTGTCCGAACTGGTGATCGGCGAGCGCGCCTGCGGCCAGGCATTGGTCGACGACAAGCGCGTCCCCGTGGTCAGCGCCACCGGCAGCACGCAAATGGGCCGGTCTGTTGCCGAACGTTGCGCGCAACGCCTGGCACGCACGATACTCGAACTCGGCGGCAACAACGCCATGATCGTGGCGCCATCGGCCGACCTGGAAATGGCCGTGCGCGGCATCGTGTTCTCGGCAGTCGGCACCGCCGGCCAACGCTGCACCACTTTGCGCCGCCTGTTCGTGCACGACAGCGTGTATGACACCCTGGTGCCGCGCCTGAAGAAGATCTACGCGTCGCTGCCGATCGGCAATCCGGGCGACAAGGCCACGCTGATCGGCCCGCTGATCGACGCCAATGCCTACAAAGCCATGCAGCAATCGCTGGAATTGGCCAAGGCCGAGCAAGGCAAGGTATTCGGCGGCGAACGCGCGACGGTAGCAGGCTGTGAAGACGGTTACTACGTGCACCCGGCGCTGGTCGAAATGCCGGCGCAGACCAAGATCATGCATCACGAAACCTTCGCGCCTATCTTGTACGTCGTGCGTTACACCGATCTGCAGCAGGCGATTGCGGCTAACAATGAGGTGCCGCAAGGTTTGTCGTCGTCGATCTTCACGACAGACCTGCGTGAAGCCGAAAGCTTCATCGCCGCTTCCGGCAGCGATTGCGGTATCGCCAACGTTAACATCGGCCCGTCCGGTGCGGAAATCGGCGGCGCGTTCGGCGGCGAGAAGGAAACCGGCGGCGGGCGTGAATCGGGTTCCGATTCGTGGAAGGCTTACATGCGCCGTGCTACCAACACGATCAACTACAGTCATTCTCTGCCGCTAGCCCAGGGAATAAGTTTCGACATCTAGCATTCGGCTGAACGCGGGCGCAGCGGTGTCGCCGCTGCGCGCTTGCAGACAGTCTCATTTTTATGAGATGACCAGCAGGGCAATCAACTTGCCCTGATTGGCATCTCGTTGCCTGAATACTGGAAAAATTCGCAAAAGGAAGCAACACAGTGGGTCCACAAAACAGTAACCTGACCAACCTGGTCGAAAAAGTCATCGGCGCCGAAGCTTGCGCCTGGGTGTTGCAGTTGATGACGGTTCCCGCCGCTTTTTCAGTGTGGGAAGAACAATGGGTGTCGCGCAAGGAAATGGCGCAGGCGCTCAACATGGTGTTGTTTTACGACTTGCTGTTGCGCGTGCCGACCGGGCGCCAATATACCGAAGACGTCGCGGCGCGCGGCGAGAAGGTGTTTCACGATCACGGCGCGTTGCGCACCGTGCGCTGGCTGGAAAACGGCGCCTTGCCGCCCGGCGAAGCGGCGTTCACCCGCATCCTGGCGCCGCTCGGCTACCGGCTCAACGGCGTGTTTCCCCTTGACCGAATCGGCATGACCGGACGCTCGTATGCACATCAGGATTGCCCGGACGACATTGCCCAGTTTTTCGTCAGCGAATTGCATCCGGACCGTTTTTCACCGTCATTCCAGGCGGCGGTGACGCGCGTTCTGTCGAGTTCGCAAGACCCGCTCTCGCCCCAGGCGCATTTCCTGTTGCACGAACTGGCACGCGATGGCCGTCTTGGCCTTGATGACGCGGCGACCCTGTTGCCGGAACTGAAAGCCTGCTTCGGCCGCCAGCACGCGGTGCCGCACCTGGCCGACTATGAATTGCTGCTGGCCGAATCGGCGGAAATGGCGTGGATCGCGACCGAAGGCAACATGTTCAATCACGTCACCGACCGGGTCGACGACCTGCTGCGCGTGACGCAGGAACAGAATGCCCTGCAGCGCCCGATGAAGCAGAGCATTGAAGTCTCGAAGAGCGGGCGCATCAGGCAAACCGCATTCAAGGCCGACATGGTGCTGCGCCAATTCGTCGGCAGCGAGGGTGAATTGGTCGAGCGCACTGTGCCCGGCAGCTTCTATGAATTCATCACGCGCGAACACTATCTGGATTCCGTGGCCGAGGCGCAGAAGCTCGATCTGGGCTTCGATGCAGCCAATGCGCAGGGCATATTCAAGATGACGGCGGCGGGTTGAGATAAAATAGCGGCAATACCTGTTGCAGGCACTGCATGCGCAGTGCCTTTTTTATATTCCTTCCCAATTGAGAACCCCTCGCCCGCAGGCGGGAGAGGGGCAGGGGTGAGGGGGCTCGCCAAGACCTTTGGTTTTGCAACCGCCCTCACCCCCGCCCCTCTCCCGCCCACGGGCGAGGGGAGAAAATCATCATGCCCCAACACCTGCGCGGCGTCTTCGCCCTTTTGATCGTCACCCTCGTGTGGGGAACCACCTTCCCCGCCATGAAGGACCTGTCGGCCCATTTTTCTGCGGTGTGGATCGTGGCGATCCGTTTCAGCGTCGCAGGCTTGCTGTTGTCGCCGTTTCTGCTGCGCGCCAGGAAGTTCGATTTCGCCGCTGGCGCGCTGCTGGGCGCCTTGCTGTTTGCCTGCTACATGCTGCAACTGAGCGGGCTGATGCTGACCAGTTCCAACCGCAATGCCTTCATCACCGGGCTCAACGTGCTGGTGGTACCCTTGCTCGGCCTGGCCATGGGCCGGATACCGGAACGCAAGATCGTGGTGGCGATCGCGCTGGCGATAGCCGGGCTGTTCGCCTTGTGCTGGGATGGCGCATCGTGGGGTACCGGCGACAACCTGGCGCTGATCGGCGCATTCTGTTTTGGCGCCTATATCAAGCTGCTCGAAGTGATGGCAAAGAAGGCCGGTAACCTGATGGCCTTGACCACCGCACAAATTGTTACCGTGGCCCTGTGCGCCATCGTCTGGCTGGTCGTCCGCGAATTGCCGGCGCATCCTTTCGATTGGCGCGAATTCACCGCTGCCGGGACTGGCAACTGGATCAATTTCATCTATCTTTCCGTCATTGCCACCGCTGCGATCATATCCTTGCAGACCTGGGGGCAACGCCACGCCAGCGCCAACGAAGCGGCGGTGATCTATGCGTTTGAGCCGGCTTGTGCAGCGATTGCGGCCTATTTCTGGCTGGGTGAAACCATGGCCTTGCGCGGCATGGCAGGTGCGTTACTATTGATCGCCGGAATGATCGTCAGCCAATGGACTTCCCGTAACGATAGACTGGCATTGTCCGCCGGCTGATGCCGTAAATAAATTTGAGCAGGAAGGCGTCATGCCTTTGTCCAGTTTGCAAGATCTGGCGTCCAAAGCGCCTGTGCGTGTATGCCTGATACACGGGGGAAGCCAGGCTGGGCTTTCCTTTGCCGGGTTACTGCAAGTGTTGCGTCTGGCTGTCGATTACCTCGGGCCGCAGCGCGTGCTGCTCGAAATCGTTGCTTGGGATGCGCCGACGCTGCCGGCAACTGCGGCAGATCTCGTCCTGCTGGTTGCCGACCAGCCGCTTTCCCCGTCCGACAAGAACGTGATCACAACGCTGATGGCATCGTGCCGCCATGTCGTGTGGGGCGCGGTGGGCACAGTGGTGGAATGGCTGGTCCGCAGCGGCGAGCTGAAGGGCCATCGCGCGGCGCTGCCGCCGTCGCTGGATGCCCATGCACCAGACCTGGCTGGCCTGACGATTGTGAGCCGGAGCTTGTACGAACTGGAGGGCGATCGCCTGACCTGCTGCGGCGGCGCAGCCAGCCTGGATTTCGCACTGGCCCTGGTGCAAGCGATTTTCGGCCATGGGTTGCAAAACGAGATCATGCATGCGCTGTGCATTTCGCACGTGCGCGAAGGCAGCGAGCAACGCGGCACGCTGGCTGAGCGCACTGCCGATTTGCCGCCCGCGCTGTCGGAAGCGCTGCAATTGATGGAAGCCAATATCGAAGAGCCGCTGACCACCGACGACATTGCCGGGCTGGTCGATATTTCACGCCGCCAGCTTGAGCGCCTGTTCAAGCAATATCTCGACAATATGCCGGCGCGCTATTACCTGGGCCTGCGCTTGCGCCGCGCGCGGCAATTGTTGCTGGAATCGCATCATTCCATCGTGCAAGTCGGCCTGATGTGCGGCTTTTCCTCCGGTGCGCACTTCGCCACAGCCTATGGCACGCTGTTTGGCCTGACGCCGCGTGAAGAAAGGCAGCGCAAATTGTCCCATCCGGCTTGAAAGTCGCCGATGCGCGATTTTGAAAGTTTACGTCGCACTTGAGAAAGTAACTTCCGCCGCTCGAACTTATAATGGCGCTATTCATTATCCGCTTTGGAGGCAGTCATGAACGTAATAGCGAGCGCAACCCGGAATGCAACGGCCGATGCAACAGATGCCGGCGCGGCGCGCCCGGTCACACGCAAGACCTTCGATGACGTGATCGTCCCGACCTACGCGCCAAGCGCGATGGTGCCGGTGCGCGCCTCCGGCCTCGACCTGTGGGACCAGGATGGCAAGCATTACCTCGACTTTACTGGAGGCATCGCCGTCACCGCACTCGGCCATGCCAACCCGGCCATTGTCGCTGCCCTGCAGCGCCAGGCGGAAAAGCTCTGGCACGTCGGCAACGGCTACACCAATGAGCCGGTGCTGCGCCTGGCCAGTGCGCTGACCGAGGCAACCTTCGCCGATCGCGCCTTCTTCTGCAACTCCGGCGCCGAAGCCAATGAAGCAGCATTCAAGCTTGCGCGCAAATATGCGCACGGCAAATTCGGTGCCGAGAAATCGCGCATCGTTTCCTGCTTCAATTCCTTCCATGGCCGCACCTTGTTTACGGTGTCGGTCGGCGGCCAGTCCAAGTACACCGAAGGCTTCGAGCCGTTGCCGCCGGCGATCGATCATATTGCGTTCAACGACATCGAAGCGGCGCGCGCCGCCATCGGGCCCGACGTGTGCGCGGTCGTGGTCGAGCCGGTGCAAGGCGAGGGCGGCGTGATGCCGGCCGATGCTGCCTACCTGAAGGCCTTGCGCGAACTGTGCGATGCCAACAACGCGCTGCTGATATTCGACGAAGTGCAATGCGGCATGGGCCGTACCGGCGATTTGTTCGCCTACATGGGCTACGGCGTGACGCCCGACATCATGACGGTGGCCAAGGCGCTCGGCAATGGTTACCCGGTCGGCGCGATGTTGACCACCAACGAGATCGCCGAAGCGTTCTCGGTCGGCGCGCACGGCACGACCTACGGCGGCAATCCGCTGGCGAGCGCGGTCGCGCTGGAAGTGCTCTCCACCATCAACACGCCAACCTTCCTCGCGCGCGTCAAGCAAGTGTCGGCCACGTTGAAGCAGGCGTTGGACAAGATCCTGGCCGACTATCCGCAGGTGTTTGGCGAAGTGCGCGGCAAGGGCTTGATGATCGGCATGGTGCTTAAGGCCGGCTATGCCGGGCGTGCCAAGGAAATCGCCAAGGCGGCCGAAGTGCAAGGCCTGATGGTGTTGATCGCCGGCCCCGATGTCGTGCGCCTGCTGCCCGCGCTGGTTGTTTCGGATGCGCAGATCACCGAGTTTGACCGCCTGCTGCGCCTCGCGCTCGACCAATTCCTCGCCGCCTGAATCCGGTGAGCCGCCCCATGTTCGTCGTGCGTGCCGTGCAATTCGCCGATGTGGCGCCGCTCGCGGCGCTGGCAGCGGTGGCGACGCCGGGTGTCCACACGCTGCCGAAAACGCACGAGGCGATCCAGCGTGCGGTCGAGCATTCGATCGCGTCATTTGCGGCGCAGGTGGATTTGCCGAGCGAAGAGTCGTACATGTTCGTGCTCGAAGCTGGCGATGGCAGCCTGTGCGGCACCGCGTCGATTGCCGCAACTGCCGGTTCGCAAGGCACGTTTTTCGCGTTTCGCAATGACGTGATACAACAAGTCTCGCGTGACTTGAACATCAGTCACAGTGTGCACGCACTGACGCTGTGTTCGGACTTGACCGGGCACTCGCAATTGTCGAGCTTCTACGTACGCGATTGGGGTAGCGCAGGTGAGGAAACCGCCTTGTTGTCGCGCGCGCGCCTGCTGTTTGCCGCTGCGGCGCCGCGGCGTTTCAGCGACCGCTTCTTTGCCTCGCTGGCCGGCGTGACCGATACAGAAGTTGGCGGAGAAGCGCGTTCCCCGTTCTGGGAAGCGTTGGGGCGCAAATTCTTCCACATGGATTTCCTCGAAGTCGAGCGCCTGATCGAAGGCGCACGCAATCGCTCGCTGATCATCGAATTGATGCCGCACTATCCGGTCTACGTGCCGCTATTGCCCGGCGAAGCGCAGGCGGCCATGGGGCAGGTGCACAGCGAAGGCGAACTGCCGTTCCGCATCCTGTCGGACGAAGGTTTCGAGCCCGACGAATTCATCGACATTTTCGACGGCGGCCCGATCCTGCAGGCGCACAAGAACAGCCTGCGCGCGTTTTCTTCTTCCTTGCGCTTGCGCGCGGTGGAAGCGCCGAGCGCGGACAAGGATGGCGCCGGTGCGAACTACATGGTGTCGACTGCACGCGGCGAGAATTTCCGCGCCGTATTGTTGCATGCCCCGCTCCTGGAGCAGCGCGACGAGGTGGCGCTTTCCGCCGAGGCGATGCGCGCGCTCGACATCGTCTCCGGCGAGCCGGTCCTGTGTGTGAGATTGTGAGGCAGGCATGCTAGTGGTCCGCGCAATACAACCAAACGATCTCGACGGCTTGCTCGACCTGGCCGGCCGCGTCGGCGGCGGCATGACGACGCTGAAGGCCGATCGCGCCATGCTCGGCAAGCGCGTCGACGTCGCTTGCGCATCGTTTGCCGAAACCATTCCGCCCGAGCAGCGCGATTACCTGTTCGTGATGGAAGACGTGGCCAAGGGCGCCATGGTCGGCGTGTGCGCGATCAAGAGCGCCGTCGGCCTGGAAGAGCCGTTCTACAACTATCGCATCGGCACGCTCGTGCATTCGAGCAAGGAACTCAACGTGTTTTCGCGCATGGAGACCTTGTACCTGTCGAACGACCTGACCGGCTGCTCGGAGCTGTGTTCGCTGTTCCTTCATCCCGATTACCGCAGCGGCAACAACGGCAAGCTGCTGTCCAAGAGCCGCTTGCTGTTCATCGCACAGTTTCCCCATCTGTTCGGCGAAAAACTGATTGCCGAAATGCGCGGCTTCCTGCGCCCGGATGGCAGCTCGCCGTTCTGGGATAGCCTGGGCCAGCATTTTTTCCAGATGGAATTCGAGCGCGCCGACGATCTGACCAGCCTGGGCAAGAAATCCTTCATTGCCGAACTGATGCCGCGCCACCCGCTGTATATCGACTACCTGCCGCAGGAAGCGCAGGATGCGGTCGGCAAGGTGCACGTTGCAACGGCGCCGGCGCGCCGCCTGCTGGAACAGGAAGGCATGTACTACGAAGGTTACGTCGACATCTTCGATGCCGGCCCGGTATTGCAGGCGCGCGTGAGCGAATTGCGCGCCCTGCGCGATAGCACGCTGGCCCTGCTCGATGTGGTACCTCCAGTCCCTGCCGAAGCCGGCAAGCCGCTGCTGGTGGCGAACACGCAGCTTGGCGACTTCCGCGTGATGGCGTGCGACAGCCGGCCTGCGCAAGGCCGCATGGGCCTTGCCGCCGAACAGCTCGATTTGCTGCACGCGAAGGCCGGGGACGCAGTGCGCACCCTGTCGATGAACTCCAACCAATAGCCTGTCATCCTTATGCATAGCCACTATCTGAATGGTCAATGGGTCGTCGGTGACGGCCCGCAATTTCCCACTTACGACCCCGCGACCGGCATGGCTGCATCGCATTGCGCCGCCGCCACGGAAGCGGAAGTCGACCTGGCCTGCAAGGCGGCGCGCGCGGCCTTTCCGGTCTGGGCCATGCTGCCGCTGGAAGCACGCGCTTCCATCTGCGAGCGCTTTCGCGACCTGTTGAAAGCCAACAGCGAAGAACTGGCGCGCCTGATTTCGGCGGAAGTCGGCAAGCCGTGGTGGGAAGCGCGCACCGAAGTCACGTCGATGGCCAACAAGATCGATATCTCGCTGCAAGCCTATCGCGCGCGCACCGGATATGCGCAATCGACCATCGCCGATGGCGAAGCCGTGCTGCGCCATCGGCCGCATGGCGTGTTCGGCGTATTCGGCCCGTACAATTTTCCCGGCCATCTGCCGAATGGCCATATCGTGCCGGCGCTGATTGCCGGCAACACGCTCGTTTTCAAACCCAGCGAATATGCGCCGCGCACCGCGATCAAGACGGTCGCACTGTGGGCTGAAGCCGGCTTGCCGCATGGCGTGCTCAATCTCGTCAACGGCGGGCGCGACACCGGCGCGGCGCTGGCGCAGCATGCCATGCTCGACGGCATCCTGTTCACCGGCAGCTACCAGACCGGCGCGATTCTGCATCGCCAATTTGCCGGCCAGCCGGGCAAGATGCTGGCGCTGGAAATGGGCGGCAACAATGCGCTGGCCGTGTGGGATGTGGCCGACATCGATGCCGCCGTGCATCACACATTATTTTCGGCATTCGTCAGCGCCGGGCAGCGCTGCACCTGCGCGCGCCGCCTGATCGTGGCCGATACGCCGCAGGGGCAGGCATTCATCGCGCGCCTGGTTGAGGTGGCCGGCAAAATTCGCGTCGGCAAGCCGGGCGACGAACCGGTGCCGTTCATGGGGCCGGTGGTGTCGTCGGCGATTGCCGACAAGCTGTTGAAGGCGCAGGAGGATTTGCTCGCGCTGGGCGGCAAGGCGCTGCTGCGCATGCGCAAGATCGAAGAGGGCACCGGGCTGCTGTCTGCCGGCATCCTCGACATGACCGGCGCTGCCGGCGTGCCCGATGAGGAATGGTTCGGCCCGCTGTTGCAGGTGATCCGCGTGGCCGATTTCGACGCGGCGATCGCAGCGGTCAATGCGACCGAATACGGCCTCGCTGCCGGGCTGCTGTCCGATGACGAGTCGCTGTGGCAGAAGTTCCAGTTGCTGGTGCGTGCCGGCATCGTCAACTGGAACCGCCCGACCACCGGTGCCGCCAGCACGGCACCGTTTGGCGGCGTCGGCAAATCGGGCAACCATCGTCCGAGCGCCTACTATGCTGCCGATTATTGTGCTTACCCGGTCGCCTCTATTGAGAATGCCGTACTCGCAATGCCCAAGCAGCTTTCCCCCGGCCTGGAGTTTTGATGGGAACCTCTCAAAACCGCCAAAAGCACGCAATCTCGAACCTGCAGTGCTCAATGTACATTCGTACATCTCCGCTCCTCGGCTCGATCTTGAGCACTTTTGACAATTTTTAAAGGTCCCCATCATGAACGATACGCGCGAATACAACTTCGATGGCCTCGTCGGCCCGTCGCACAATTACGCCGGCTTATCGTTCGGCAACGTCGCGTCGTTCAATAATGTCAAGAGCATGTCGAACCCACGCCAGGCCGCTTTGCAGGGCCTGGCCAAGATGCGCGCACTGGCGCAGCGTGGTTTTGCCCAAGGCTTGCTGCCGCCGCAATGCCGGCCCAACTTTGCCCTGTTGCGCAGCGTCGGCTTTGGCGGCAGCGATGCCGACGTGATCGCCAGGGCTTTCCGCGATGCGCCAGCCATCCTGTCGTGCGCCTACTCGGCGTCGCCGATGTGGACGGCCAACGCCGCGACAGTCAGCCCATCGGCCGACACGCAGGACGGCAAGGTGCACCTGACCGTCGCCAACCTCAACAGCAAGCTGCATCGCTCCTACGAGCATACCCAGACCGAGCGCAGCCTGCGCGTAATCTTTCACGATCAGCGCCACTTTGCCGTGCATGCGGCGCTGCCCGGCACGCCGGCTTTCGGCGACGAGGGGGCGGCTAACCATGGCCGCCTGTGCAGCGACCATGGCGCGGCCGGCGTGGAAATGTTTGTCTATGGTCGCGTCGAATTCGATGCCGCCGCCCCGGCGCCGCGCAAGTTTCCCGCGCGCCAGACCCTGGAAGCGAGCCAGGCCGTGGCGCGCCTGCACGGCCTGCACGATGGATGCGCAGTGTTCGTGCAACAGAATCCCGATGTGATCGACCAGGGCGTGTTCCATAACGACGTGATCTCGGTGGCCAACGGCGACGTGCTGTTTTATCACGAGCAAGCCTTCCTCGACGAGCAAGGCGCGCTGGCCGCACTCGGCAGTGCCATGGCGACGCGCGGCGCGCAGTTGAATCCGGTGCGGGTTGCCAACGATCACGTCAGCGTGGCCGATGCCGTGTCGAGCTACCTGTTCAACAGCCAATTGCTATCCAAGCGGGACGGCAAGATGGCGCTGGTGGTGCCGCAGGAATGTCGGGAGAATGCAGCCGTGGCGCGTTACCTCGACCAGATGATCGCCTCGGGTGGTGCTATCGATGAACTCTTGAGTTTCGACCTGCGCCAAAGCATGCGCAACGGCGGCGGCCCGGCCTGCCTGCGCCTGCGCGTGGCCCTCACACCGGCCGAAGCCGCTGCAGTGCACCAGGGTGTGCTGATGAGCGATGCACAATACGAAAAACTGGTCGACTGGGTGGAACGGCATTATCGCGACCGCCTGGAACCGAAAGACCTGGCCGACCCGCAACTGGCAATCGAAATCAATACGGCACTGGACGATTTGTGCGGCATTTTGCATTTGCCCGGCTTGCACCAATAACCCAGGCACGTTGCCGGTACGTGCGAAAACCACAGAAAATAGAGCAAATGGCCAATATTTCCCAATAAAAAAACAAGAAATGCGTGGCACGATGCCTGTGCAGCGAATTTATCGCTAGTATGGACGGTTACAGGTGTAGCAAGGACGCAGCTTGGGCGCACTTCTTGCATGGCAATGGATTCCCGGATCTGAATATCGCAACGTAAAATAGCCGTTGATAACTATTATTGGAGGAAACATGAAGGGATTGAAATTCTTGTTGGCAAGCGTGGCGACTGTCAGCGCATTCCTGGCCGCAGCCGGCGCCGATGCGCGCACGATCGAGCAGATCAAGACTGATGGCAAGATCATCGTTGCCACCGAGGGTGCCTACGCACCGTTCAATTATTACAAGGGCGACAAGCTGTCCGGGTTCGAGGTTGACCTGGCCGAAGCCATCGCCAAGAAGATGGGCCTGAAGATCGAATGGAAGGCCATTCCGTTCGATTCGCTGCTGGTCGGACTGGGGCAAGACCGCTGGGATCTCGTGATGGCCTCGTTTGGCATCACCGAAGAACGCGCCAAGGCCGTCACCTTCACCGCGCCACAGTATTGCAGCGGTGGCGTGATCGTCGCCAAGGATCCCAACATCAAGAATGCCAAATCGTTGGCCGGCAAGGTGGTGGCAGTGCAGATCGGTACCACGTATTACAAGAACCTGCTGACCGTGCCGGGTATCAAGGAAGTCAAGACCTTCCCCGAGAATACCGATGCCTTGTCGGCCCTGATGGCCGGCCGCGTCGATGCCTGGGTGACAGACCGCTTCTCGGTCAAGCCTGCGCTGGACGCCAATCCGAAGGCCGGCATGCATCCAGGTGATTTCCTGTTCGTCGAAAAGATCGCCGGCGCAGTCAAGAAAAACAATACCGGATTGGTCGATGCGGTGAACAAGGCCACGGCGGCGCTGATGGCCGATGGCACCTATGCGGCATTGTCCAAGCAGTATTTCGGCGAAGACATCCGTTGCAATTGAACGCTTGAATAATCTTAGAGGGGCAGTCGATTGAAACAAGCGTTGTCATTGTTGCCGCGATCCTGGTCGCGTGAGAAGCGTAGTGCGGTGGCGATATCCGTTGCCATGGCTGCACTGATTCTTTTTCTCTGGTCTCTTGCGACTATATTGAGCTGGGCGCCTGATCCGATAGGTCCGGCGGCCCAACTCGAGCGCGAATTGGGTCTCGGCAGCCTCGAACG
>FSYV01000271.1_pt1 | contig 18516 bp, 19 predicted proteins | sample 1638641 | NCBI WGS metagenome assembly FSYV01 (sample SAMEA3914813, study PRJEB12502) | metagenome | biome: forest; material: soil | place: Canada | collected 2011-07-07 | depth 0.3 m
CCTAAAAAGGCAGCAGCCAAGAAGCCGGTAGCCAAGAAGGCAGCAGCCCCTAAAAAGGCAGCGGCCAAGAAGCCGGTAGCCAAGAAGGCAGCAGCCCCTAAAAAGGCAGCAGCCAAGAAGCCAGCCGCCAAGAAAGCTGCGGCAAAGCCTGCTGCGAAAGCAGCAGCGAAGCCAGCAGCCAAGAAGGCAGCACCTAAAAAGGCAGCAGCGCCGAAGAAGCCAGCAGCAGCCAAGCCAGCAGCAGCGGCAGCTGCACCGGCAGTGAAGACGGTATTGAATCCGGCCGCAGCTTGGCCTTTTCCTACCGGCACACGCCCTTAATCTCCAGGTTCGCTTGGAGGCCTGAGTAGCTTCAGGCACAATTCCCGTTGTGCGGCCTTGTGTTGCACAACGGGTTTTTCTTTTGGAGAATGGGTGTGCTATCCGAAATTATCTATAACCTGCTGCAATTCATTTTCGGCATCATCGGCGGCATGCTGTTGCTGCGCTTCTGGATGCAGGCAATTCGTGTCCGGCCGCCGAATAGTTTCGGCGGGTTTGTATTTGCCGTGACGGATTGGCTGGTCAAGCCATTGCGACGTGTCATTCCAGGCGTCGGCGGCTACGATTGGGCCAGCCTGCTGGGCGCCTTTCTGATCGGCATGCTGTTCGCAAGCGCGGTGGCTTTGCTGTTTGCCACGCTTACCATCAAGGCAGTATTGGTCGGTGCCTTGGCGGTCGTGGTGAACTGGACTTACTACGGCCTGGTTGTAATCGTGCTGCTTCAGGTGGCGATGAGCTGGATCAATCCCCATGCGCCGGCGGCACCCTTCATCAATGCCCTGACCGCGCCCTTGCTGCGCCCGATACGACGCATCGTCCCGCCGATCGGCAACGTCGACATCTCGCCGATGATCATGATGTTCATCATCTACGTGCTCTGGCGAGTCGTGATGCAACTGATCATGTATATCTAATGTTGCGAGCTGCGCCGTCCGAGCTGCATTGGGCGCAGCGTTCGGCGTCGGGCATGCGCCTGCGCGTGCAGGTGACGCCGAATGCAAAGAAATCTGAAATCGTCGGCGTCCAGGACGGCGCCCTGAAGATCAAGCTGCAGGCCCAGCCCATCGAAGGCAAGGCCAACGACGCCCTGGTGCGTTTTCTTGCCGAGCTGCTGGACGTGCCGCGTCGCACCGTCACATTGACACATGGCGCAACGAGCCGGCTGAAAGTGTTGGAAGTCGGCCTCGACTACGAGGCCGTGTTGCGGCTAATTGAGCCGCTCCTGTCTCAAGCCGGCAAATCGTAGCCGAACGCTGCCTTGAAGCGCTGCGCGATTTCCTGCCGCGTTGGCGCGTGGTTTTGCGCACCCTGGTGCGCGATCTTGATCGAGCCGAGCAGGCTGGCGAGGCGTCCGGTCGTGGCCCATTCGAAGCCCCGTTCGAGGCCGTACAAGATGCCGGCCCGGAACGCGTCGCCGCAGCCGGTCGGATCGATCACCTGCTCGGCCGGCACGCACGGAATGTCGATACGCTGTCCATTCACATGAATCTCCGAACCCTTCTCTCCGCGCGTCACGATCAATGCCGTCACGCGAGTCGCAATTTGTTCCAGGCTCAGCCCGGTGCGTTCGACCAATAGCTCGGCTTCGTAATCGTTCACGGCAACGTAGGTGGCCAAGTCGATGAAGTGTTCCAGTTCCTTGCCATTGAACATCGGCAAACCCTGGCCCGGATCGAAAATAAGGGGTATGCCCAGGGTGGCGCAATCTTGCGCATGCTGGAGCATGCCGTCGCGGCCATCGGGGGCGACGATGGCGAACCTGACCGCGCCGGCATCGGCCACCTTGATTTGATGGGAGAACGTCATGGCGCCCGGATGGAATGCCGTGATCTGGTTGCCGTCCGCATCGGTCGTAATAAAGGCCTGACCCGTGTAGGCATCGTCGATCTGGCGCACGCAGCGGCGTGAAATGCCGAGTCGGTCGAGACGTTCTATATAGGTAGCGGCATCCTGTCCGATGGTCGCCATGATCAATGGTTCGCCGCCGAGCAGCTTCAGGTTATAGGCGATATTGCCGGCGCACCCGCCGAATTCCCGCCGCATGGTCGGGACCAGGAAGGCCACGTTAATCTTGTGCAATTGATCCGCCAGCAAGGCCTCGGAAAATCGGCCTTGGAACGACATGATCGTGTCGTAGGCAATGGAACCGCATATCAGTGCTGTCATGGCATCATCCAAATAGGTAAAGATAGCGCTCCTGCGAGCGCGAGCGCGGGTGTGCCGCCTTATTGGTAGAACACGTCCACGTGGTAGTTGGCCGGCTTCGCATCGGTAAATTCGAAGTACACCTTGACCGGTTGCTCCGAGCTTGCGGGAAACCCCTTGCGCGCATCGATCGCAGCCGGCAGATACTCGTGCGGAGCAAATACCCGGCGCGCGAGCGGGAAGTTGTTTTCGTCGATCAGCGTCATTTCCAGTTGCGGCCAGCTTTGTACGGTGCTTGCGGAATTGCGCAATAGCAAGCTCAATTCCGATGTGTCCTTGCGTGTGGCAAGCGTCGCAATTTGATGGGATTCGATCGATATGTTGTCGATCTCGGCCGGCAACTCGACTGTGCAGCCCAGATAACCGCATGCACTTTGCAGCAGCGGCTTGGATTCCGGGATACGTGCAGCTATCTGGTCGCGCAGGATGTAGGTCGTCTGCAGGACCGCTGCCAGCAAGAACAGAAAAGACATCCCGCCCATTGCCAGGCGCATGCCGCGGCTACGGGACTGCTTCTTGCGTTCGCGCTTGACGAATTCGGGCTCATCCGGCTCAGGTTCCCGCTCCGGCTCGGCGGACGAATAGGCGGGCGCAAAGGCAGGAACAATCGCTTCTTCCGGCTGGTTCACCAGCGGGCTGCGCACATGCGGGCGGGTTTTCTTTTTGCTGCGCGGCGGCTTGCGTTCGAATTCCTCCATCACCTTGTCGAGAGGATCTGGCTGATCGTCCGCCTGCGCAGCCGCCTCCTCACCTTCCCCGGCATGGGCGGACAGGCTTCCATCGGGCTGTTCTTCGCTGAAATCGACCAGCGTCATGCGCTGCAGCGGATCCTGCGCCGCCACGGATTCCGGCGTTACCTCGGGTACCGGCGCCGCATGGATGGTCGCAGGCAGGGCAGGGCCGGGTGCCGGCAAAGGCGACTTGCGCGGCAGCTCGACGAACGCGACTTCAATCGGTTCATCCGGTTTGTTTTCGACGACCGTGTCGGCGATGAGATCGGGTTCAGGCGCGGTTTCGGGTGTCGCTTCAGCGTCCGCTTCGGGTTCCGGCTCGGGATAGGCAAAGTCGAGTGCGGAAGATGCCGTCGGCGCGGCGGCCGGTGCGTACGAAACATGGGATGCCATAGCGCTGTCCGTTGCAGCAGGGTGCGCCTCGGATTGCGGTGCCGGTTTGTCGTCGCGCGGGTCGGCCTGGACACTCTCCGATGCGTTCTTGGGTGGGCTGGGCGCATCCTTCAGCGCAGCAATACCGGCCTCGCCCGGCGTCGGCGTCTGGGTTGCAGCCAGCGACTCCCCGGGCAACAGGTGTTCGATGCCGTTGAAGATTTCCTTGCATGCGCCGCAGCGCACCAACCCCGCCCGCAGCTTCAATTGATCGTGCGCTACGCGGAACGTCGTACGACAATGCGGGCATTGGGTTGCTAAGGCCATGTATTGCGCTAGTGGTTAGGACTTTGTTCCGGAAAGGGCAACCCAGCCGTCGCGCTCCGCCCAGACAGACAGCTCGATGAAAGGGGCGTATGCAGCAGCGACTTCGTCGGCCTGGCGTTCCAGCACGCCGGACAACACCAGGCGCCCGCCTGAAGCGACTCGGCTTGCGAGCATCGACGCCATCAATTTCAAGGGGCCGGAAAGAATATTCGCCACCACGATATCGAATTGCGCGCCTTGCTGTTCGGCTTCGAACGTTTCGGGTAAATCATAGTCGATCTCGCATTGATTGCGAAGCGAGTTGTCGCGCGCCGAAGTAATGGCTTGTGGATCGATGTCCACGCCAAGCACCGGCGCCGCGCCCAGTTTTTTCGCCACCATCGCCAGGATGCCGGAGCCGCAGCCATAATCGAGCACGGAGAGGCCGCTCGGGGCATGCGCTTCCAGCCATTCCATGCAGAGGCGCGTGGTCGGGTGGCTGCCGGTGCCGAAGGCCAGGCCGGGATCGAGTTCGAGTATCAGAGCCTGCGGGTCCGGCGCTTCGTGCCAACTCGGCACGACCCAGATATTTTTGCCGATATGGATCGGTTCAAACTGCGATTGGGTCAGGCGCACCCAGTCCTGGTCAGCGACCGAGCGCAGCGTAAAGGTCGGCACTGGGGAAAGTCCAATCGATGCGGCAGCGGCGGCGACCAAGGCCGCATGATCGGCATCGATCTCGGTCAGGGCCACGACACGGCTGCGCTCCCACGCGGCCTCGCGCGGTTCCATGCCCGGCTCGCCGAACATGGGTTGCTCTGCTTCAGTTCCCAGATCGGCGTCTTCCACCGACACGGACAGCGCGCCCGCGTCGAGCAGGGCGTCCGAGAGTGCCTCGGCGTGGTCGCGCGCGACTTCGATGACGACTTCTACCCATGCCATGCGCGGTACCTAGCTTTTCTGGTCAATCAGGGTTTCTTTCGGCAGATCGGGCTTTTCGGCCAGCTTCTGTTCCAGATAGTGGATGTTGGTGCCGCCTTCGATGAAGCGAGCATCGACCATCAACTCGCGATGCAGCGGGATGTTGGTCAAAATGCCTTCCACCACCATTTCGGACAAGGCGATCTGCATGCGCCGAATCGCCTGCTCGCGGGTCGGCCCGTACGCGATGACCTTGCCGACCATCGAATCGTAATGCGGTGGCACATAATAGCCGGCGTAAGCATGTGAATCGACGCGGATCCCGGGGCCGCCCGGCGCGTGCCAGGAAATGATCTTGCCGGGCGAGGGCGTGAACTTGAACGGATCCTCGGCATTGATGCGGCATTCGATGGCATGGCCCTTGAGCTCGATGTCGCGCTGGCGGAAGCTCAGCTTTTCGCCGGCCGCGATGCGAATCTGCTCTTGCACGATGTCGACGCCGGTGATCATTTCGGTGACCGGATGTTCGACCTGTACGCGGGTATTCATTTCGATGAAATAGAATTCGCCATTTTCGTACAGGAATTCAAACGTCCCCGCGCCGCGATAACCCATCTTGCGGCAGGCTTCGGCGCAACGGTCGCCGATGCGCTCGATGATCTTGCGCGGAATGCCGGGCGCCGGCGCTTCCTCGATGACTTTCTGGTGGCGCCGTTGCATCGAGCAATCGCGTTCGCCGAGCCACACCGCGTTCTTGAAATCGTCGGAGAGAATCTGGATTTCCACGTGGCGCGGATTTTCCAGGTATTTCTCCATATACACTTCGGGATTGCCGAACGCGGCGCCAGCCTCAGCCTTGGTCATGGTGACGGCGTTCAATACCGCCGCTTCCGTGTGCACGACACGCATGCCGCGCCCGCCGCCGCCGCCTGCAGCCTTGATGATTACGGGATAGCCGATCTTGCGCGCAATGCGCACGATTTCCTTGGGATCATCAGGCAACGCGCCTTCCGAGCCCGGCACGCAAGGCACCCCGGCGCGGATCATGGCTTGCTTGGCCGACACCTTGTCGCCCATCAACCGTATCGTGTCCGAACGCGGGCCGATGAAAACAAAGCCCGATTGCTCGACGCGCTCGGCGAAGTCGGCGTTTTCCGAGAGGAAGCCGTAACCGGGATGAATCGCTTCAGCGTCGGTCACCTCGGCCGCGCTGATGATGGCGGGCATGTTGAGGTAGCTGAGCGAAGACGGCGCCGGCCCGATGCATACCGATTCGTCGGCCAGCTTCACGTATTTGGCTTCGCGATCGGCTTCGGAATGGACCACGACGGTCTTGATGCCCATTTCGCGGCACGCACGCTGAATGCGCAATGCAATTTCGCCGCGATTGGCAATGAGAATTTTTTCAAACATAGGATTAGCGCCTGACAGCGTTAGGGGCACATCTAAAATTTACCACACGGCTCAATCTCGAGCCTGCGATGCTCACCGTACCTTCGTACGGCTGCACTTCCCGGTCCGACCTTGAGCCGGGCCACGAGAGGCCGCTCGCTACGATTTTTAGAGGTACCTTCATGTTTAGGAACAAGCTGACGGTTCGCTACCGCGCCATCGCGGCTGGCGGCGAGCCGATATTGCTCACAGCATCTAGACTAGGCAATCACGAACAAAGGCTGGCCGAATTCGACCGGCTGGCCGTTTTCCACGAGGATTTGCTTGATCACGCCGCTGATGTCGGCGTCGATCTCGTTCAACAGTTTCATGGCTTCGATGATGCACAGCGTGTCGCCTTCCTTGACGCTGCTGCCGACCTCGACAAACGTTGGGGATCCTGGGGAGGAGGAGCGGTAAAAGGTGCCGACCATCGGCGACTTGACCACATGACCCTGTATTTCGGCGGCTTCGCTGGCAGCGACCGGCGCAGCGGCTGGTGCGGCCTGGTATTGCGGCGCATACTGCGGGGCGCCTTGCGGATGCATCATGACCATCTGACCTTGGGGCGCGGTGCCGGATTTCACGATCCTTACCTTGCTTTCCCCTTCGGTCACCTCAAGTTCAGCGATATCCGATTCAGCTACCAGGTCAATAAGCGTCTTTAATTTTCTTAGATCCATGTGAAGTCCCTTGGAATATATTTTTTAATGCGAGTGGAAATCCCGGCAATTATATGCCAATTGCCCGAAGATGATCGAGATTAAAGTCTTTTTAGGGAAAATTCGATGGCGGCCCGATAGCCTTCGCTACCCAGGCCGCAGATGATGCCAACGGCAATTTCCGACAAAAACGAGTGATGTCGAAACGCCTCGCGACGATGCACGTTGGAAATATGCACCTCGACAAACGGGATAGCCACGCCTGCCAGCGCATCGCGCAATGCAACACTGGTGTGCGTCAACCCTCCTGGATTGATCACGATCGCCTCCACGCCTTCCGGCCTGGCTGACTGGATGCGATCGATCAAGGCACCCTCATGGTTGCTCTGGAAGCACTGCAGCACGGCTCCGGCGGCCGTTGCCTGCGCCACTGCTGCTTGCTCAATGTCGGCCAATGTTTCCGATCCATACACGGCGGGCTCGCGCACGCCAAGCAGGTTCAGATTCGGTCCATTGATCAACAGTATATTTTTTGCCATGAAGACGCAGCTTGGATTCACCAGGATGCGCGCATTCTGCCGCTAAATGGCGCTGTTTGGCAAGTGGAAATGTTCGATCAAGTAATTGTAAATACGATAATCATGCTGCGATGTTGCCGTCTTTCGCGCATAAATACCGATTAAAGTGCAGCAACGTCTCGCTTTACCTGGTCGATTTTCAAGCTTCCGAGATAGGTCTTCTTCACTTGTCCGTCCGACCCGATCAACAGGCTGAACGGCAGGCCGCCAGCGGCATCGCCCATCTTGCGCAACAATTCGGAGCCGCCTGTACCGCCGACGTAGAGCGGATAGCTGATCTTGTATTTGGTCGAGAATTCCTGAATATTGGCCGCCGAATCGATGCCGATGCCGATGATCTGGAAGTTATTGATCTTGCCCTTGGATTGTAAAGTCGATAACTCTGGCATTTCCTGCACGCACGGGTGACACCATGTGGCCCAGAAATTGACCAGCAGGATCTTGCCCTTGTATTGGGCAAGCGGCTGGTCCTGATTCTTGGCATCCGGCAAGGACGTGGCAAAGAAATCGCGTGTGGTGGCGCTTTGCGGCGTCTCGGCATGCACGCGCGAATTGCCGAAATAAAGGCCGATCGCAGCAAATAGAATGGCAATAAAGCCGGTTGCAAGGTAATTGGATTTCATGGCGCCGTTGGCTGTTCAATCATACGGCGTATGGTATCAGCATTGGCGATGCGTCGCTCCGCTCCGGTTTTTTGCTGGATGCGCATATCGTCGTGCTCGTACAAAGCCAAATGGACGCCTTCTTTTTGCCACATGAAACTCACCACCTCGACCGTTTTGTTGCGGTCGGCGAAATGCGCCGATTCCGAAACCTCGAAATTGACATTCTTGTTCAACAGATAGATTTCCACGTCCTTGGCGCTATCGGCGAATAATTGCAGATGGATGTCGGAATGCTCGCCGGCCGTGCCGTTTAACACCGCGCCGGTCAGATGGGGCTTGAACTGGGCGAGATCTTCCATCAGGCGCAGCGCCAGGCGGCGCAGGTGCAGCAGACGCGCCGGCTGGGTATCGCCGAAAAACAGCTCGTTATAGATCCGGACTTCTTCCTCGATTTCGCTATTGTCGGGCAACAAGTCGCCCGGCACCTTGTTGTCGCCCAGGATTTGCTTGGCGGCCTTGCGTTTGGCGCTGCCGTAGTCGCTGCCGTCTTCGGCGATCATGCGCGCGGCTGCGGCAGCAATCTCGGCACGCAATCCGTCGCTATTGGAGGAAAAGGCTGGCATTTTGGTGAGAGGGCAGGTAATCGGCGCGTGGCAGTGCCGCTCAGGTAAAATCGCGGTATTGAATCAATCGAATTGTACAATGCATATTCACATACTGGGTATTTGCGGCACTTTCATGGGCGGCCTGGCAGTACTGGCCAAACAGGCCGGGCACGTGGTGACCGGTTGCGATGCCAACGTTTACCCGCCGATGAGCACGCAGCTTGAAGCGCAGGGCATCAAGTTGATCGAAGGCTTCGGCCCGGAGCAGGTCGACTTGAAGCCGGACTTGTTTGTGATCGGCAATGTCGTATCGCGCGGCAACCCGTTGATGGAAGAAATCCTCAACCGCAACCTGCCCTACACTTCCGGTCCGCAATGGATCGGCGAGCATATATTGCAAAGCAAGTGGGTGCTGGCGGTTGCCGGCACGCACGGCAAGACCACCACGTCGTCGATGCTGGCGTGGATCCTGGAAGATTGCGGCTACCATCCGGGTTTCCTGATCGGCGGCGTGCCGCTGAACTTTGGTATTTCGGCGCGCCTTTCTGGCTCCGGCGCGGATTCCGATTTCTTCGTCATCGAAGCGGACGAATACGATACTGCGTTTTTCGACAAGCGCAGCAAGTTCGTGCACTACCGCGCCAAGACGGCGGTGCTGAACAACCTGGAATACGACCACGCCGATATCTTCCCCGACCTGGCCGCCATCGAAACACAATTTCACCATCTGGTGCGCACCGTGCCCGGCATCGGGCGCGTCATCGTCAATAGCGATGAAGAATCGCTGCAACGGGTCATCGCGCGCGGCTGCTGGAGCGGTGTTGAACGCTTCGGCGCGGGTGCGGCCGACTGGACCATGCAAGTGCATGGCGACGGCGACTTCGACGTGCTGTTTAATGTCGGAACTAAGGCGGAAAACGTCGGCCGCGTGCAGTGGGATTTGAGCGGCGCGCATAACCGCATGAACGCGCTGGCCGCGATAGCGGCGGCGCGTCACGTCGGCGTGCCACCGGGCCACGCCATCGCCGCGTTGAACAAGTTCGTCAACGTGAAGCGCCGCATGGAAGTGCGCGGCACGGCCAAGGGCGTAACGGTCTATGACGACTTCGCGCACCATCCGACTGCAATTGCCACCACGGTGGCGGGATTGCGCAAGAAAGTCGGTGCGGCGCGCATCCTGGCCGTGCTGGAGCCGCGCTCCAATACGATGAAGCTGGGCACGATGAAAGATGCCTTGCCCGCCAGCCTTGCCGAAGCCGACCTGGTGTTTGGCTTCGGCGCCAAGGGCAGCGGCAAGGAAGCATTGGGCTGGGACCTTGGCGCCGCGCTGGCGCCGCTCGGCGCCAAGGCCGGCGCCTACGACGAGCTGGCGCAACTGGTGCAGGCGATCGTGGCTGCCGCGCAGCCGGGCGATCATGTGCTGGTGATGAGCAACGGCGGCTTTGGTGGCGTGCACGGCAAGATACTCGCGGCACTCGCATCGTGATTTTATATCTGCACGGTTTTCGCTCGTCGCCGCAATCGTTCAAGGCGCGCTTGCTGGAACAACGACTGGCTGCGCTTGGCTTGGCGCATCTTTACCGCTGTCCACAATTACCGGCCTCGCCGAAGGAAGCTGCCGCGCTCGCGCTCGATGTGGCGCAGGAAACGCTGGGCGGCAGAGGCCCCGGCGAATTGACGCTGGTCGGCTCTTCCCTCGGCGGCTACTACGCGAACTGGCTGGCCGAGCGAATCGGCTGCCGCGCGGTGCTGCTCAACCCGGCCGTGCAACCGCCGCGCGATCTGGAAAAATATGTCGGCGTGACCACCGCCTACCATTCCAACGAGGTGTTTGAATTCAAGCACGCCTATATAGCCGAGTTACGCTCACTTGCCGTCAGCCGCATCACCCGGCCCGAGCGTTATTTCCTGCTTGCAGCGACCGGCGATGAGGTGCTCGATTGGCGCGAGATGGCCGCGCACTATGCCGGCGCGCGCCAGCACGTGATTGAAGGCAGCGACCACGGCATCAGCGAATTTGCCGACTATGTGGATGATGTGCTGGATTTTTGCCGCGTCCCGTCAGCAGGAGCGGCGTGAGTCCAAGGAAGTGTGCCGTTGCGACATGGCGCTCCCACATCGGCTGCACCGTCGCGCCGCATGATTTGCGTCATTGGCTGACCGACAGGGTATCATTGACGGTCAAACTGGTGGCGCACAGCGCGAGCTTTCGCGTGCAGCGCCTGGCGCAGCAAACGGGGCTATGCCTGGCTGACGAACACGACGCAATCGGGCTGGCGAGGCGGACGTGCGTGCAGGAGCGTGATGTGTTGCTGGTCTGCGATGGCGTGCCGGTGGTGTTTGCCCATACCGTGGTGCCGCTGCAGGCCGATGCGAGCGATTGGCCGTTTTTCAGTTCGCTCGGCGAACGCTCGCTGGGCACCACGCTGTTCGGCGATCCGCTGGTGCGGCGCGGGCAATTGCAGTTCGGCCGCCTGCCTGGCAATCATCCGCTTGCATTGCGGGCATGCGGGGCGACAGGCATGGCGCCGTTGCAACGCCCGTTGTTGGCGCGTCGATGCCTGTTCCGGCGCCAGCATGGCGTGTTGTTGGTGACGGAAGTATTTTTGCCGGCGATAGCCGATTTGACCCTGAACCGGGCTAGCCTGAGCCTATGCCGTTTCGTCGGCGGGAAGCGGTTCAATGAGCAAGCGGGTGGTCGGCCCGGAATCGGCGCAAGCCGAGTATGAACAAGTGTAACGACGCATGACTGCGCGGGACGCGCAAAATCGAATCAATTAATATACAAGCAGACAAGCAAATCAATGAATTTATTTTTTGAAGAGTCCGGCGATTTCAAGGCCGGGGCGGTATTGTCGCAGCAAGGCGAGGCCTATCAGGTCGAGCTGCCGAGCGGCAAGCGCACCAAGGTCAAGGCCAAGGATGTGCTGGTGCAGTTCAATACGCCATCGCCGGCAGAGCTGCTGGCCGAGGCCGAGGCTGCCGCCGCCACGATCGAGCTGGACTTTCTCTGGGAAGTCGCAGGCGAGGACGAGTTCGGCTTCGCCGACCTCGGCGCCGAGTATTTCGGCCATGCGCCGAAGCCGGCCGAAGCCGCCGGCCTGCTGCTCAAGCTGCAGACCGCGCCCATGTATTTCTACAAGAAGGGCAAGGGCCGCTACAAGGCCGCGCCTGAAGCGTCGCTGAAGGCGGCGCTGGCCGGCTTGGAAAAGAAGCGCCTGCAGGGTGTGATCCAGGCCCAGTACGTCGAGGAATTGAAAGCCGGGCACTTGCCGGAGGCGATGAAGCCGCTGGCCCTGCAACTGCTGTTCAAGCCGGACAAGAACAGCATTGAATACAAGGCGCTCGACGCCGCTTGCACGGCCATGCAGATTGCGCCGCAAAACCTGTTGCTGCAAGTCGGCGCAATCGCCTCGCCGCATCAGTTGCATCTGTCGAAGTTCCTCTACGAATGCTTCCCCAAGGGGACGGCCTTCCCGCCGATCACGGTGCCGGTTGCGCCTGTACTGCCGGTGGCGGCCGTACAGGCGTTCTCGATCGACGACGTGACCACGACCGAAATCGACGATGCGTTTTCTGTTGAAAAGCTGGCTGACGGCATGGTGCGTGTGGGCATACACATCGCGGCGCCCGGTTTGGGCATCCAGCGTGGCGACGCCATCGACGCCATCGCCAAGCAGCGCATGTCGACCGTGTACATGCCCGGCGACAAGATCACCATGCTGCCCGATGCGCTGGTCGAATCGTTCACCCTGGCCGAAGGCAAGACTTGTCCGGCGGTGTCTCTCTATGCGACGCTCAACCCGGAAGATTGGTCGGTCGTGGCCACCGAAACCAAGGCCGAACTGGTGCCGATGGCGAACAACCTGCGCCATAACGACCTCGATGCGCTCGTCACGGAAGACAATCTGGCGGCCGGTCTCGGCGACTACCCGCGCAAGGACGAGATCGCGCTATTGTGGCAATGGGCGCTGGTACTGGAAAAAGGCCGCATGGCCAAGCGCGAGAGCTTTGGATTGCGTGCGGAGCAGACCAACCGCGTCGATTTCAATTTCTACGTCGAGGACGACGTCGTTTCCATCGTGCGGCGCAAGCGCGGCGCGCCGCTCGACAAGATCGTCGCCGAGTTGATGATCTTTGCCAACAGCACCTGGGGCAAGTTGATGCATGAGCACGGCGTGCCGGGCATCTATCGCGCGCAGGGCGGCGGCAGCGGCGGCTGGGCGGCCAAGATGCAGGTGCGCATGGTGACGCACGCCGCGCCGCACCAGGGGCTGGGTGTCGATCAATATGCCTGGAGCACGTCGCCGTTGCGGCGCTATACCGATCTGGTCAACCAGTGGCAAATTCTCTCGTGCATCGAGCATGGCGTGGCGGCTCCGCTGGCGGCGACGTTCAAGCCGCGCGACGCCGACTTGTTCGCCATCGTTTCCGGTTTTGATGCCGCCTATGCCGCCTACGCCGATTTCCAGAACAACATGGAGCGTTATTGGTGCCTGCGCTGGCTTGCGCAACATGAAGCGCGCCAGGTCGAAGCGGTCGTGCTCAAGGACGAGGTCTTGCGCCTGGTCGATATTCCGCTGATCGTGCGTTTGCCCGGCATGCAGCCGCTGGCACGCGGCACGCAGGTCAAGCTCGATGTGCTGCGCTGGAACGAGGTCGACTTGTCGGTCGAGGCGCGCCTGCTGGAAGTCTTGTCCGGGGCCGTCGTGCAGGACGCGGATCTTGAAGAGCCGCCTGAAGATGCGACCGACGAGACTGCCGATGGTGCAGCGGATGTTGCAACGGAAGGCGTCGCCGATGGCGAAATTGCGGCAGGCTCGGATGAGCCAGAATCGGCTTCGTTGCTTGCAGTGGAGGCAAGTGTCGACGCAAGTGCCGATCAGCCGGCAAGCGCGGTTTGAATTGTCGCATTGTCGCAATATGTCGAGCTATGAGAATTTAGTCGGCAAGGCATCGATTTTCAGTGGAAAATCTACGTCTTTGCCGTAGAATCGCACTGTCCCGACTTTTCTGCTTCCGGATCTTTTGAAGATATTTCAGTCAAATTCCGTTCTGCCCGCCGCGCTTTCAGTTTCCTTTGCGGTGCACGCGCTCCTGCTGGTCGGAGTCAGGATAGTCGACCCCGACGCTTTCCGCTCCAAGCCGATGGACCCCGGACTCGAAGTGATCCTTGTCAATGCCAAGCATGACCGCGCGCCGTTGAAGGCCGATGCGCTGGCGCAGGTCGATCTCGATGGCGGCGGCAATGCCGACGCCGGGCGTGCCAAATCGCCGCTGCCGGACATGCAAAAAAGCGAAGAGGGTGATGCCCTGAAAATAGCCAAGCGGCATATCGACGAGTTGGAAGCAGCCCAGAAACAGTTGTTCAGCCAGGCCAAGACCAAGACGCCGTTTGTCGTGAACCCCTCGGTCGACAAGGACAATCCGCAGCCGGTGCAACCGGACGGGACCGACAAGATCGACAGCAACCGGCAGATCAGTCGCCAGGCAGCCGAGATCGCCAAGGAAATCGAAGATTACAACAAGCGGCCGCGCAAGACCCAGTTGACGCCGTCGACCAAGCGCGACGGTTACGCCTTGTATTACACAGCGCTGCGCACGCGCATCGAGAAAATCGGTACCTTGAATTTCCCGCAAAAGGATGGGAAAAAGCTGTATGGCGAATTGCTCGTCTACATTCCCATTTTCCAGGACGGCACGTTGTATATGAAGGAAGGCGGGCCGCGCGTGGAACACAGTTCGGGCGACAAGGCACTCGACAAGGCGGCCCTGCGCATCGTGCGCCATGCCGCACCGTTCGGCGAATTTCCCAGGAACATGCGTTCGGCGGACAAGGACGACGTGTGGGAAGTCATCACGCGCTTCAAGTTCAGCCGCGAAGAGGGTCTGGAAACCGAGCTGCGCGGGGCAGGCAAGTGAGCGTCGCCCCCGATCGTTACGCGGTGGTCGGCAATCCGATTGCGCATAGCAAGTCACCGGCAATCCATGCCCATTTCGCGGCACAGACCGGGCAGCATCTGATCTATGAGCGGATACTGGCTCCCATAAACGGCTTTCCCGCGACCGCGCGCGATTTTTTTGCGGGCGGTGGAAAAGGGCTGAATGTAACCGTGCCATTCAAGTTGGAAGCCCATCCACTGGCCGATACCCTGACAGAACGTGCCCATGCTGCCGGCGCAGTCAACACGCTCAAATATGACAATGGCAGCATCCTGGGCGACAACACCGATGGCGCGGGGCTGGTGGCCGACATTGAACAGAACGCCGCGTTTTCGATGCTCGGCAAACGCGTGCTGCTGCTGGGTGCCGGTGGTGCGGCGCGCGGCGTGATTCTGCCACTGCTGCAGGCTGGTCGGGCGCAATTGACCATCGCCAATCGAACGGCGGACAAGGCACAAGCCCTGGCCGGGCAGTTCCGGGCAGCCGGCAACATCGTCGCCTGTGAATTTGCCGCACTGGACGGCCAATTCGATCTGGTGATCAATGCCACGTCCGCCAGCCTGGCCGAGCAGTTGCCGGCGATCCCAGCCGGTGTATTTGCGCCGGCAACCTTGGCGTATGACATGATGTATGCAGCCGACCCGACCATATTTCTGCGTTTTGCCGCAGCCCATGGCGCGGCGACGCGCGATGGATTGGGCATGCTGATCGAACAAGCCGCCGAAGCATTTCACGTGTGGCGCGGCGTCAGGCCATCCACCGCACCGCTGTTCGCCGAACTGCGCGGCGCTCGCTGATATGGTCCGATAACATGGCACAGTCCCTGGCAAGCACGTTGGCAAGCCGCGTCGCGACACGAATGAAGAAACCGTGGACCGTGCGCAGGGTGCTGCTGTGGGCAATATTGAGCGCGATCGGCCTGTTCCTGCTGTTGCAGTTGTATTTCTTTGTCCAGATCTGGTGGTGGGTCGACCACAATCCGACGTCGACCAGTTTCATGCGGCGCCAATTGGCCATACTGCAGGAAAAAAATCCAAACGCCACCCTCAAGCATACCTGGGTGCCCTACGACAAGATCTCGGTCAACTTGAAGCGCGCCATCATCGCTTCGGAGGATTCCAATTTCACCGAACATGAAGGGGTCGACTGGGAAGCCTTGCAAAAAGCCTACGAAAAGAACAATCGCAAAGGCAAGGTGGTGGCCGGCGGTTCGACCATTACCCAGCAACTGGCAAAAAACCTGTTTCTCTCCGGCGAACGCAGTTATTTGCGCAAGGGCCAGGAATTCATCATCACTTACATGCTGGAATTCTGGATGGAGAAGGACCGCATTTTCGAAATCTACCTGAATTCAGTCGAATGGGGAGTCGGCGTGTTTGGCGCGGAAGCGGCGTCGCAGCACTATTACGGCGTTCCCGCCTCGGCCTTGAATGCCGGGCAGGCGGCGCGCCTGGCTGTGATGCTGCCCGACCCGCGCCGTTACGACAAGATGCGCACATCGGCCTACCTGGAACGGCGCACCGCGCTGATACTGCATCGCATGGGTGCGGCTGACCTTCCGTAGGTCTTGGCCTACGAAGTGAACTCCAACTTTACCCTGATCGTTACGCGCAAGTCGACGCGCTACCACTAATTCCCCTCTCCCGCAGGCGGGAGAGGGGCAGGGGTGAGGGAGGCTGCGCTCTGGCTGCGCCAAACAAGGCTGACTCGCCCGCGAACTCCCTCACCCCCACCCCTCTCCGGCCCGCGGGCGAGGGGAGCTAGTAGCGCGTCGACTTGTGAGTATTGATCAGTACTTTACTAGAGAATACTTACTCACAAAGCCAATTTACTTCGCGGCCAGCGCCGACCTCGCCGCTGCTATCGTCTCGGCAATGATCGCATCGTCGTGCTGCGCCGACACAACCCCCGCCTCGAAGGCCGATGGGGCGAGGTAGACACCGCGCTCAAGCATGGCGTGGAAGAAGCTGTTGAAGGCCGCCTTGTCGCATTTCATCATCTCGGCAAAATTGGTCGGCACTTGCGCGGCAAAATAGATGCCGAACATGCCACCGACCGAATTGGCGCACAGCGCCACGCCGGCTTCCTTGCCGGCCGCAGTGAGGCCCGCCGCGAGCTTCTTGGTTTGCGCGTCCAGGTGTTCATAGAAGCCCGGCGCCTGGATCAATTTGAGCGTGGTCAACCCGGCTGCCACGGCCACCGGGTTGCCCGACAGGGTACCGGCCTGGTAGACCGAACCGATCGGCGCCATGTGGGCCATCAGGTCGGCGCGTCCGCCGAAGGCGGCAACCGGTAACCCGCCGCCGATCACCTTGCCCATCACCGTCAGATCGGGCTTGATGCCGTACAGCGCCTGCGCGCCGCCCAGCGCCACGCGGAAGCCGCACATCACTTCGTCGAATATCAGGATGGCGCCATACTGCGTGCAGACGCGGCGCATGGTTTGCAGGAACTCGGCGCTGGCCGGCAGCAGGTTCATGTTACCCGCCACCGGTTCCACGATGACGCAGGCGATGCTGTCGCCGCGGACCTTGAACACTTCTTCCAGTTGCTCGGGGTCGTTGTAGTCGAGCACCAGGGTATGCTTGGCGAAATCTTCCGGCACGCCGGCCGAGGTCGGGTTGCCGAAGGTGAGCAGGCCGCTGCCGGCCTTGACCAGCAAGGAATCGGCGTGGCCGTGATAGCAGCCTTCAAACTTGATGATGGTGTCGCGTTTGGTTGCGCCGCGCGCCAGGCGCAGCGCGCTCATGGCCGCTTCGGTGCCCGAAGAGACCAGGCGGACTTGCTCCACCGATGGCATCAGGCGGCAGATTTCCTCCGCCATCAGGATCTCGCCCTCGGTCGGCGCGCCGAAACTCAGTCCGCGTGTGGCCGCTTCCTGCACGGCCGCTATCACCTGCGGGTGGGCGTGCCCGACGATGGCCGGACCCCAGGAGCCGATATAGTCGATATAGCGCCGGTCGTCGGCATCCCAGAAATAGGGGCCTTGGGCGCGCGTGATGAAACGCGGCGTGCCACCGACGGATTTGAAGGCGCGCACCGGCGAATTGACGCCACCTGGGGTGGAGATCTGGGCGCGGGCAAACAGGGTGTCGTTTTTTGAAATGGATGTCATTGCGTGGAAATGTTCTTTGGGTAAGATTCAGCCGGAAGCGTGGTCGCGCTATGGCGTAGATTATTGCAAGGGCGTCGGTGGTTCGGACGAGTCTGCGTCGGAAGGTTCGGATGGTTCCGATGGTTCCGACTCGCGGGCCCAGAAATAGCGGTCGAGCACGAGCTTGCCCATGCCGAGGCGCTGCGCGTGGGCGATCGCGGCGATGGTGAATTCCTGGGCCTCGAGTACGGCTTCGGGCACGTCAAGTCCGTTGGCCAGCAACGCCGTGATGGTAGCCGACAGGGTTGCGCCTGCGCCTGCGAACGTGCCAGAGACGCGCTGCCAGTTGTCGTGGCGCACCACGCCCGATTCGTTGAACAGTGTATTGGCCACGTCGCCCACGTCGCACGGCGTGCCGGTCACGAACAGGTATTCGCAGCCCATCTCGATCACCTTGATGGCGTCGACGCTCAGCATGTCCTCGGTCGACTGTTCGCGCCAGGTTTCGGCAAATCGCCCCAGCTCGACGGCCGACACCACCAGGATGGTGGTTTGCGGGATCAATAGTTCGCGCATGGCGATCAGCAGGTCTTCGCTCTCCAGCCCCTGGTCCGGCATGGCCGAGATGAAGGGATCGAGGATCAGGGGAATGTCGGGATAATCGGACACGATCTCGGCAATCACCGAGACGGCCTCGATGCTGCCGACTGCGCCGACCTTGAAGGCCGCCACCGGCATGTCTTCGAGCAGGACGCGCGCCTGGTCGGCAACCCAGTCTGCGTCGACCACCTGGACGTCCTCGATGCGAGCCGTGTCCCCGATCAGGATGCTGGTAATGACGGAGAGACCATGGCAACCCATGGCGGCAAACGATGCCAAATCCGCCTGAATGCCGATTGCGCCGACCGGATCGGTGGCCCCAAAGGTTAAAATGAGCGGAGAAGTTTGGTTTTGCACGTTGGGTAGATTAAGATATCTGACTTTGCATTTTACTTGAAGGGCATTCCAACGTGAGCGCTAA
>FSYV01000648.1_pt1 | contig 18311 bp, 16 predicted proteins | sample 1638641 | NCBI WGS metagenome assembly FSYV01 (sample SAMEA3914813, study PRJEB12502) | metagenome | biome: forest; material: soil | place: Canada | collected 2011-07-07 | depth 0.3 m
GCCAGATGCAGGGCGGGGGCAAGGGCGGCGCGCTCAGCTTCGGCAAGAGCAAGGCCAAGATGCTCGACGAAACCAATAACGCCGTCACCTTTGCCGATGTGGCCGGTTGCGACGAAGCCAAGGAAGAAGTCAGCGAATTGGTCGACTTCCTGCGCGATCCGACCAAGTTCCAGAAGCTGGGCGGCCGTATTCCGCGCGGCGTGCTGATGGTCGGCCCGCCGGGTACCGGCAAGACGCTGTTGGCACGCGCCATTGCCGGCGAAGCCAAGGTGCCGTTCTTCACCATTTCCGGTTCCGATTTCGTTGAAATGTTTGTCGGCGTGGGCGCATCGCGCGTGCGTGACATGTTCGAAAACGCCAAGAAACATGCGCCGTGCATCGTCTTCATCGACGAAATCGACGCGGTCGGCCGTCATCGCGGTGCCGGTGTCGGCGGCGGTAACGACGAGCGCGAGCAAACCCTCAATCAATTGCTGGTGGAAATGGATGGCTTCGAGCCGAATTCCGGCGTGATCGTGGTCGCCGCAACCAACCGTGCCGACGTGCTCGACAAGGCCTTGATGCGTCCGGGCCGTTTCGACCGCCAGGTGTCGGTCGGCCTGCCCGATATTCGCGGCCGCGAGCAAATCTTGAACGTGCACATGCGCAAGGTGCCGATTTCGACCGACGTCGAAGCCAGCGTCATCGCGCGCGGCACACCGGGTTTCTCCGGCGCTGACCTGGCCAACCTCGTCAATGAGGCAGCCTTGTTCGCCGCACGCCGTAACAAGCGCACGGTCGAGATGCAAGACTTTGAAGATGCCAAAGACAAGATCTTCATGGGTCCGGAACGTAAATCCATGGTCATGCGCGAAGAAGAGCGCCGCAATACCGCGTACCATGAATCCGGCCATGCGGTGGTCGCCAAGCTCATGCCCAAGGCCGACCCGGTGCACAAGGTCACCATCATGCCGCGCGGCTGGGCGCTGGGCCTGACCTGGCAATTGCCTGAGCACGACAATATTTCCGGCTACAAGGACAAGATGCTGGAAGAGATTTCCATCCTGTTCGGCGGCCGTATCGCGGAAGAAATTTTCGTCGGCCAGATGTCGACCGGCGCTTCCAACGACTTTGCCCGCGCTACCAACATCGCACGTTCGATGGTGATGCGCTATGGCATGTCCGATGCCCTGGGTACCATGGTCTATGTCGAAACCGGGCAGGACAACGGGTTCCAGAAGCCGATCGCCGAAGCCACGCAGCAAAAGGCCGATGCTGAAATCCGCCGCATGCTCGACGAACAATATGCGCTGGCACGCAAGCTCCTGACCGAGAACCGCGACAAGGTCGAGGCCATGACCCAGGCCCTGCTCGAATGGGAAACCATCGACGCCGACCAGGTCAATGACATCATGGCCGGCAAGGAGCCGCGTCTGCCCAAGGATACGCGCCTGACGAAGAGGGTCTATCCGGGTAATCCGCCCAACGACATGAAGCCAGGCGCTCCTGCTACCGTTTAATGCAACGATGATGCGTTGAGTGATGAGGGTGAGGAGCAATCCTCGCCCTTTTTGTTTTTATCAAGATGAAAAAAATATTGCAATGCGGACGTTATCGCCTGCCGCTTGAGCGCGGGCGGCCCTTGGTGATGGGCATATTGAACGTCACCCCAGACTCTTTTTCCGACGGCGGGCGCTTCCAGGCGCTGGAGTTTGCCGTGTCACGGGCGGAACAAATGCTGGCCGATGGGGTCGATATTATCGACATCGGCGGCGAATCGAGCCGCCCGGGTGTGGCGCCGGTGCCGCTAGCCGAAGAGTTGCGCCGCGTGATGCCGGTATTGTATGCCTTGCGTGATTGCGGCAAGCCGCTGTCGATCGATACGTATAAACCTGAAGTGATGCGCGAGGCGATTGCAGCCGACGCCGACATGATCAACGACATCAACGCTTTTCGCGCTCCGGGTGCGGTGCAGGCAGTGGCGGAAGCCGATTGCGGCCTGTGCATCATGCACATGCAGGGCGAGCCGCAAAACATGCAAAGCAATCCACGGTACGAGGATGTGACTGTCGAGGTGGCTGCTTTCCTGCGCGAGCGCGCGGCGGTGCTGCTGGAGGCCGGTGTCGCACGGCAACGCCTTTGTATCGACCCCGGCTTCGGTTTCGGCAAGACTCTGGAGCATAATGTGACACTGCTGAAGAGCCTGGGCATGTTGCAGGACGATGTCGGCATGCCGATATTGGCCGGCATGTCGCGCAAGTCGATGATCGGCGGCTTGACCGGCAAGCCGGTGGAAGGGCGCTTGGCCGGCAGCCTGGCGGCGGCCTTGGCAGCGACCGCACAAGGTGCGCAAATTTTGCGCGTCCACGATGTTGCCGAGACGGTCGATGCCTTGGCGGTTTGGTGCGCAGCCATGCAAATAGAACAGAAAATCGAAAGTGAAACATGACACGTAAGTATTTCGGCACCGATGGCGTACGCGGGCGCGTGGGCGTGACCCCCATCACCCCTGATTTCGTGATGCGCCTCGGCTACGCGGCCGGTCGCGTGCTGGCCAAGGCCGGCGGCAGCAAGCCGGTGGTCTTGATCGGCAAGGACACACGCATATCCGGTTACATGCTCGAAGCCGCCCTGGAAGCGGGATTTTCCGCCGCCGGGGTCGACGTCATGCTGGCCGGGCCGATGCCGACCCCGGCGATTGCCTACCTGACGCGCGCATTGCGGCTGTCCGCCGGCGTGGTGATCTCGGCTTCGCATAATCCTTTTCAGGATAACGGCATCAAGTTCTTTTCCGATCGCGGCAGCAAATTGCCTGATTCGGTCGAATCCGAGATCGAGGCGCTGCTCGACGACCCCATCGTCTGCGTCGCGTCGGAGAAGCTCGGCAAGGCCAAGCGTCTCGACGATGCGCGCGGCCGCTACGTTGAATTTTGCAAGAGCACCTTTCCCAGTGAATTGGATTTGCGCGGATTGAAAATCGTGGTCGATTGCGCGCATGGCGCGGCCTACCACATCGCGCCAGATGTGTTCCACGAACTCGGTGCGGAAGTCGTTGCCATCGGCAATCAGCCCAACGGCCTGAACATCAACGACGGCTTTGGGGCTACCGCGCCGGATGCGCTGGCGACTGCCGTGCGGGCAAATCAGGCCGACCTCGGCATTGCGCTCGACGGCGATGCCGACCGCCTGCTGATGGTCGATGCCGCTGGCCGCATCTACAACGGCGACGAACTGCTCTACGTCATGGTGAAAGATCGCCTGTCGATTGGACCGGTCGCCGGTGCAGTCGGCACGCTGATGACCAACATGGCGCTGGAAGTCGCCTTCAAACGCATGGGCGTCGGCTTCGCGCGCGCCAAGGTGGGCGACCGCTACGTGCTCGAAGTGCTGCAGGAGCGCGGCTGGCAATTGGGCGGCGAAGGCTCGGGCCATCTGCTGTTCCTCGACAAGCACACCACCGGCGACGGCATCGTCTCGGCCCTTCAGGTGCTGTCGGCGCTCAAGCGTTGCGGCAAGACCTTGGCCGATTGCACGTCCGACATGCGGCTGTTCCCGCAGACGCTGGTCAACGTCAAAGTCGCCAAAGGCTATGATTGGCAAGCCAATGCCGGGCTGATGAAAGAGAAGGCTGCTGCCGAGTCCGAGCTCGGCGACGGCGGCCGCGTCCTGATACGCGCGTCCGGCACGGAGCCGCTGATACGCGTCATGGTCGAAGCGGAAAACGCCGAACTTGCCGACAAGATGGCACACCGGATTGCCGATACCTTGCGCGCATGAAGCCCGGATCGTTCATCCTGGTTGTGGAAGACGAACCCGGCATTGCCGAGCTGCTGCGCTACACGCTGATTGCGGAAGGCATGTCGGTTGAAATCGCCGACTCGTCCCAGGCGGCCCAGCGCATCGTCGCCCAGGCCATGCCGCGGTTGGTATTGCTCGACTGGATGTTGCCCGACCTGAGCGGCATCGACTTGCTCAACCGTTGGCGCGCCAACCCGTCCACGGCGACCTTGCCCGTCATCATGCTGACCGCCAAGGGTCTCGATGAAGACAAGGTCAAAGGCCTCAATGCAGGTGCCGATGATTATGTCACCAAGCCGTTTTCACCGCGCGAGCTGGTGGCGCGCATCAATGCCGTGCTGCGCCGTCATGTGCCGCAAGAAGAGGTTGCCACGCAGACCATCGGTGCCATCACCGTCGACGATGACCGCCATACCGTCTCGGTGCATGGCCAGCCGATCGAATTGGGACCGGCGGAATTCAAGCTGCTGCGCTTCCTCATCCAGTATCCGGAACGGGTCTTTTCCCGCGCGCAGTTGCTCGACAAGGTCTGGGGCAACAATGCGTTCTTCGAGGAACGGACGGTTGACGTGCATGTGATGCGTTTGCGCAAGTCGCTGGGCAATGCCGGCTCCTGCATCAAGACCGTGCGCAGCGTGGGTTACATGCTCAAGGCGGACCAGGGTGGCGCAATAGTTGACGCCACGGCCGGTGCCAGGTAGGCGTCCGGCATGGCTGGCAACCGGCCGAAACACGATGGATAGCCGGTTTTTGAAAAAATTTGAATAAACTTGCGTATTTCCCAATCGAATGATTTGACCACGCCTTCCTATTCGGCTATAATTTTCTTCTTCGGAGTGTGGCGCAGTCCGGTAGCGCACCTGGTTTGGGACCAGGGGGTCCAAGGTTCGAATCCTTGTACTCCGACCAGTTTGAAATGAAAAGCCCGCGAGTTATCTCGCGGGCTTTTTGTTATTGCGCGGTCAACATTGTGCGTGCTGCATATTGCGGCGCCGGCAATGTCGCCGAATAGTCGCCAACGATCGCCAACGATGCATCGACGTATCGCTTACGGCATCAAGGCCGACAATTCCTGCGAGCCTTTCAACAGCAGCGGCAAAAATTCCTGTTCCATCTGCGCGCGCGTCACTCGCGTTGCCTGCGCCCCGATATTCAAGGCTGCCACGACATTGCCCGAGGCACCGCGCACCGGTACCGCAATCGAGCGCAGACCGACTTCCAGTTCTTCCTCCAGCAAGGCATAACCGGCCAGCCGTACGCCGGCCAGCACTTCGCGCAAGCGCCGCTGCGACACGATAGTCTGCTCCGTGTAGGCGCGCAGCTCGGTCCGTTCAAAATAATCGTCCAGGTCGGCTTCCGGCAAGAATGCCAGGATTGCGCGCCCGAGCGATGTGCAATAGGCCGGCAAGCGGCTGCCGACATTGAGCGCGACCGACATGATGCGCGACGCCGACGAGCGCGCTACATACAACACTTGACCACTCTCCAGCACCGCCAGCGAACACGATTCATGCAGCGTGCGGCTGATGTGGTCGAGACAGGGTTGCGCGGACACGGCCAGCGGTGTCGATGACAGGTAGGAATAGCCAAGCGTCAAGACTTTCGGCTTGAGCGAATAATTGTTCGCGTCCGAACTGGCATAGCCGAGCTGCTTGAGCGTGTGCAGGCAACGCCGCACGGCAGCGCGCGGGATGCCTGTCTTGTGGCTGATCTGGGCGATCGTCAGCGTGCGGCGCTGGTCGCTGAAGGCGGTCAGGACGGCGAGTCCGCGCGCCAGCGATGTCATGAAACTCGGGTCACCAGTCAGCGCTTCGATCTCTTCTGCGATGGATGGGGCGTTTTTTTCACTGCTGCTGGCGGCTGCCGGTTTGTTGTTGTGCGGGTTCTTGGTGGTGTTGGGCATGGTGTCCGGTTAGCGAACGATAAATGGGGAAGGCGGCTTGACCTTCGAAATGGAAAGTGGCTACACTGCAAAAAGTGTTCTATTAACAGACATTAGTGCGTTTATCGCCCATTGTCAATTGGGCAGCTCGTAAATCTACTGCGCGACTCGATCTCGCGTCTGTGATGCTCGCCGTACGGTCGGATAGCTCGACGCTTGCAGGCGTCGATCGTTCCGCAGGCGCGAAGCATGCTTCGCGAATTCCCTGGTCCACCGGCTGCGCTTCTCGACGCGACCTCGAGCCGCTCGCTACGATTTCCGAGCCACCCAATCATTTCTTCGTAGTGACGTTGGTTTTTGATTAACCTGTGAGTGGATTGGAGTCAAAGGATGTGTATCGTTGCGCTTCTCGGCCAGACCTTGGCCCGCTCGCTACGCTTATGAAGCCCTCCAATAATTTCTTCGTGGTTACGTTTGTTTCTGATTAACCTAGGAGTGGGCTGGAGTCGAAGGTTGTTGTTCGGTGCGCTTCTCGACGCGACCTCGGGCCGCTCGCTACGATTTCCGAGCCACCCAATAATCCCTTCGTGATTGCTTTTCCCGCTCGCCTAGATTGCAAAGAACTCCTATGTTTTTTGTGTTAGAACTTTATGATTAACAAGATTTACGAATCGGCGGCAAGCGCGCTGGCTGATGTCCCTCAAGGCGCGACCATCATGATCGGCGGCTTCGGCAATGCCGGCATGCCTTCCATGCTGATCGATGCGTTGATCGAGCAGGGTGCGGGCGACTTGACGATTGTTTGCAATAACGCCGGTAGTGGCGATGGCGGGCTGGCGGCGCTGTTGAAGGCCGGGCGGGTGCGCAAGATCATTTGCTCGTTTCCGCGCCAGTCTGATTCCTACGTGTTCGACGCGCTGTATCGGGCGGGTAAAATCGAACTGGAATTGACGCCGCAGGGTAACCTGGCCGAGCGCATCCGTGCTGCCGGTGCGGGCATCGGCGGTTTTTTCACACCGACGGCATATGGCACGCAACTGGCCGAGGGCAAGGAGACGCGCTTGATTGAGGGACGACACTATGTGTTCGAGTCGCCGATCCATGCCGACTTTGCGCTGGTCAAGGCGGATCGCGGCGATCGCTGGGGCAACCTGGTCTATCGCAAGAGCGGGCGCAACTTCGGGCCGATCATGGCGACGGCGGCGGCATGCACGGTGGTTCAGGTGAACGAAGTGGTCGAATTGGGCGCACTCGATCCGGAAGCAATCGTCACGCCCGGCATCTATGTGCAGCGCGTGGTGCAGGAGCCGGCACAACAGGCACAGGAGGCAGCATGCAAAAGCTGAGCCGCGCCCAGATGGCGGCGCGCGTGGCGCAGGATATACCCGATGGTGCTTATGTCAATCTCGGCATCGGCTTGCCGACGCTGGTGGCCAATCATTTGCCGCCCGACCGTGAAATCATCCTGCACAGCGAAAACGGCATCCTCGCCATGGGACCGGCGCCGACAGAAGGGCAGGAGGACGACGACCTGATCAACGCCGGCAAACAACCGGTGACCTTGCTGACCGGCGGCGCATTCTTTCACCAAGCCGATTCCTTCGCCATGATGCGCGGCGGCCATCTGGACATTTGCGTGCTCGGCGCGTTCCAGGTCTCGGTGCGCGGCGACCTGGCCAACTGGCATACCGGTTTGCCCGACGCCATTCCCGCCGTTGGCGGCGCGATGGATCTGGCGGTCGGCGCGAAGCAGGTATTTGTCATGATGGAACATTTGACGCGCGATGGCGTCAGCAAGCTGGTGGCGCAATGCAGCTACCCGTTGACCGGCATTGCCTGCGTGAACCGTATCTATACAGACCTGGCCGTGCTCGACGTGACGCCGGAAGGGCTGCGCGTACGCGAGAATTGCAGTAATCTTGGATTTGAAGAATTGCAGGCATTGAGCGGCGTGCCGCTGTTGCCTTAAGAACCCTCGATCCTGGGCAGGAGTGCAACGTGCCGTTGCCGAGGTAAGAATCCCCTCTCCCGCCTGCGGGCGAGGGGAGAAAGCCAATAACTAGAGACAAATATGACTGAAGCCTACATCTGCGACGCCGTTCGCACACCCATCGGCCGATTCGGCGGCGCATTCAAGGAGTTGCGCACCGATGATCTCGGTGCCGAACCGCTGCGCGCGCTGATGGCGCGCCATCCGCAACTCGATTGGCAAGCCGTGCAGGAAGTGCTGTACGGTTGCGCCAACCAGGCCGGAGAAGACAATCGTAACGTCGCGCGCATGAGCGCGCTGCTGGCAGGATTGCCGAAGGAAATCGGCGCGGCAACCATCAACCGTTTGTGCGGTTCCGGCATGGATGCGGTCGGCACGGCGGCACGGGCCATCAAGGCTGGCGAGGCAGATTTTCTTATCGCCGGCGGTGTCGAATCGATGACGCGCGCGCCCTTCGTCATGGGCAAGGCCGAGAGTGCATTTTCACGCAACGCCACGCTGTACGACACCACGATAGGCTGGCGCTTTGTGAACCCGAAGATGGCTGCGCTGTATGGCGTCGACGCAATGCCCGAGACGGCGGAAAACGTCGCCGACGACTACCGCATCAGCCGCGCCGACCAGGATAAATTCGCCCTCGCGAGCCAGTTGAAGGCGGCAGCCGCGCAGCAAGCCGGCGTGTTCAACGATGAAATCGTCGCGGTGCAGATCGCGCAGAAAAAGGGCGACCCGATCGTTGTGGCGCACGACGAACAGCCGCGCAGCACCAGCCTCGACGCGCTGGCAAAACTCAAGGGTGTGGTGCGCGCCGACGGCAGCGTGACGGCCGGCAACGCCTCGAGCATCAACGACGGCGCCTGCGCCTTGCTGCTGGCCAGCGGCGCAGCAGCGGAACGCCACGGCCTGACGCGCAAGGCACGCATCGTCGGCATGGCGACTGCCGGTGTGGCGCCGCGCGTGATGGGGATCGGCCCTGTGCCGGCGACGCAGAAATTGTTGCAGCGCACCGGCATGAGCCTTGCGCAAATGGATGTGATCGAACTCAACGAGGCGTTTGCGGCGCAAGGTCTGGCCGTGCTGCGCGGGCTGGGCGTGGCGGACGACGATGCGCGCGTCAATCCCAACGGCGGTGCGATTGCGCTTGGCCATCCGCTCGGCATGAGCGGCGCGCGACTCGTCACCACGGCACTGTATCAGTTGCAACGCAGCGGCGGCCGTTTCGCGCTTTGCACGATGTGTATCGGCGTGGGGCAGGGCATTGCCGTTATCATCGAACGTGTTTGAGGCACTTGCAAAAACAGGTAGAGAATTAACCCGAATAAAAGCGGCCGCAACCGGAAAGTGTCGACATGACATCCAGCATCTTGCAACTTGCCCCCTACCGCCGCCCGCCGGCAGGCACGCAACCGGACTATTGGTGCGACACGTATATGTCGACGCACAAGCGTTCCCCGTCGCAACCGCTGATCCTCGTACCGCATACACTGTCCGAGCTGACCGGCCCGGTGTTCGGCCACCAGGACGTTGCGCCGACCGACAACGATTTGCTGCACCAGCATGCCGGCGATCCGCTCGGCGAACGTATCAACGTTTCGGGGCGTGTCATCGATGAAGACGGCAAGCCGGTGCCGCATACCCTGATCGAAGTGTGGCAAGCCAATGCGGCAGGGCGCTATTGCCATCATGTCGACAACCATGACGCGCCGCTCGATCCGAATTTCACCGGAGCCGGGCGCACGCTGACCGACGACCAGGGGCGCTATCATTTCACCACCATCAAGCCGGGTGCTTATCCGTGGCGCAATCATCACAATGCCTGGCGTCCGGCGCACATCCATTTTTCGCTGTTCGGCCCGGCCTTCGCCACCAGGCTGGTTACGCAGATGTATTTTCCCGGCGACCCCTTGCTCGACTTCGATCCCATCTACCAGTGCATTCCCGATGTCGCCGCGCGCAAGCTGCTGGTTTCGCATTTCGATTGGCCGACGACGCAGCCCGATCATGCGCTCGGCTTTCGCTTTGATATCGTATTGCGCGGGCGCTACGCCACGCCGATGGAGAAATGACCATGTTCATGACCGGTTCGCAAACTGTCGGCCCCTACCTGCATATCGGATTGGCTGCGCTGTACCGCGACAATCTGCTAACGGAGGAAAATGTTGAAAACAGCATCGTCATTTCCGGCCAGGTCATCGATGGCGATGGTGCGCCGGTGCCTGACGGCGTGGTGGAAATCTGGCAGGCCGATGGCCAGGGTATTTATCCTGATCCGCAAGACGAGCGTGCAGCGCTGGCCCAGGGCGGCTTTCGCGGCTTCGGCCGCGTGGCGACCGATGCGCAAGGGCGCTTTCGCTTTACTACCGTCAAGCCGGGGCGAGTGACGGGACCGGACGGCGCGTTGCAGGCAGCGCACATCATGGTGTCGATCTTCATGCGCGGCTCGATCAAGCGGCTGGCAACACGCATTTATTTCCCGGACGATGCCGCCCACGCCGACGACTCCATATTGCAGCTGGTGCCGCCTGAACGGCGTGCCACGCTGGTTGCACGCCATGCCGGCGACGCTGCGCGCCATTACCTGTGGGACGCGGTAATCCAGGCTGGGCCGCACGGGCGTGATGAAACCGTGTTCTTCGATGTCTGATGCGATGACCGATGGGATGATTGATGGCATGAGCAATCGCATGAGCAATGGCATGAGCAATGGCATGAATACGCACGAGCCTCAGCGTCTGCATGCCGGACTCGACTCGACAGCCGACATGGAGCGTATCTTTTCCGATCGGCAGTGCGTGCAATGCATGCTCGACGTGGAAGCCGCGCTCGCCGTGGCCGAGGCACGCCATGACGTGATCCCGCTGGCGGCAGTGGCCGCCATTACAGCATCATGCGATGCCAACGTGATCGACTTTGCCGCCTTGGCGCAACAGGCTGCGGCGGCAGGGAATCTCGCGATACCGCTGGTGCGGCAGCTGACCGCGCGGGTTGCGCTGAATGATGCCGATGCCGCCAAATACGTCCATTGGGGCGCGACCAGCCAGGACATCATCGATACCGGCATGGTGCTGCAATTGCGCGCCGCGCTTGAACACATCGATGCGCATCTGGCGCAATTGGGCGACGCCCTGGCGCAACTGGCCGAGCGGCACTGCAGCACGCCGCAGGTCGGCCGCACCTGGATGCAGCATGCCTTGCCGATCAGCTTCGGCTTGAAAGTTGCCGGCTGGCTCGATGCCGTGCATCGCCACAAGCTGCGCGTCGCGCGACTGAAGATCGACACTGCCGTGGTCCAATTCGGCGGCGCGGCCGGCACGCTGGCCAGCCTCGGAGAGCACGGCCTCAAGGTCGCGCAGACGCTGGCCGATGAATTGAAATTGACCCTGCCCGCGATGCCCTGGCATGGCGCGCGTGACCGTTTCGCCGAAGTGGCAACGACGCTCGGATTACTGACCGGCACACTGGGCAAGATGGCATTGGATACCGCACTGCTGGCACAAACCGAAATTGCCGAACTCGCCGAGCCAGGCGCATCGGGTGGGACGGCGCGCGGCGGTTCGTCAAGCATGCCGCACAAGCGCAACCCGGTCTCGTGCGCCGCAACCCTGGCCGCCGTGCGGCGCATGCCGGGCATGGTTGCAACCATGCTGTCGGCCATGGCGCAGGAAAATGAACGCGCGCTCGGCGGCTGGCAGGCCGAATGGGAATGTCTGCCGCAAATCGTGAAACTGAGTGCGTGCGCGCTGCAAAACATGCTTTACGTTTGCACGAATCTCCACGTCGATACCGACCGCATGCGCACCAACCTCGACCTGACGCAGGGGCAGATCATGGCCGAAGCGGTGACACTTGCGCTGGCCGCGAAAATCGGCCGGCAGGCGGCGCACGAGGTGGTTGAGCGTGCATGCGGTATTGCCAACGCCAATGCCAATGGGCGTCACTTGCGCGGCGTGCTGGAGCACGATGGCGTAATCGGCGCAAACTTGAGTACCGTGGAACTCGATCGGGCTTTCGATCCGAATCAATACAACGGGGTAACGATGCAATTTATCGAACGCGTGGTCAAGTCCTGGCGCGCGCTGTCCAACATGGAGTGGGGATGAGCCAGTATCTGGAGCGCGCCGCCGGGCGCCTGCACTACCGCATCGATGGCAACGAACAGGCACCGTGGCTGATGCTGTCGAACTCGCTCGGCGTCAATCTTGGCATGTGGGCGCCGCAGATGGATGCGCTGCTACGACATTTTCGCGTGCTGCGCTACGACACGCGAGGCCATGGCAATTCTGAACTGCCGGCGCCTGCCTGCAGCATCGACGATCTTGCGCAGGATGCGATCGAGCTGCTCGATCATCTCGGCATCGCACAAACACATTTTTGCGGCCTGTCCATGGGCGGCATGACCGGCATGGCGCTGGCCAGCCGCCACCCGGCACGTATCGGACAACTGGTCCTGTGCAACACCTCGCCCTACATGGGACCGCCATCGGACTGGGAAGCGCGCATTGCACTGGTGCGCGATGGCGGCATGGCGGCGATTGCAGATGCCGTCATCAGCCGCTGGTTCACCGGGCGGTTCCAGGCTGCGGCGCCGGACAAGATTTCCATCGTGCGGCAGATGCTGTTGCAAACGTCGCCGGCGGGGTACATTGCGTGTTGCACGGCGATCCGCGATATGGATCAGCGCGAGCGCGTCAAGACGATAGGCAATGCCACGCTGGTGATCGCCGGGGCTCATGATCCGGCGACGCCGCCGCAGGATGGTCGCGCAATTGCAGCGTGCATCGCCGGTGCGGAATACGTGGAACTGGATGCGGCGCATTTGTCGAATTGGGAGCAGGCGGATGTATTTACGCGGCATCTGGTTGAGTTTCTATTGACTTAGCTCCCCTCTCCCGCCCGCGGGAGAGGGGAGAAGAATGGAAAAAAATGGACGAAGAAAAACGTTTCGAGCAAGGCATGCGAGTGCGGCGCGCGGTATTGGGCGATGCCCACGTGCAGCGCGCGCAAGACAACCTGAACCCCTTCAACGGCGAATTCCAGGACCTGATCACGCGCTATGCGTGGGGCGAGATCTGGACCCGGCCCGGCCTGCCGCGCCATACGCGCAGCTTGCTGACCATCGTGATGCTGGTGGCGACCAATCGCGAAGAGGAATTGAAACTGCACTTGCGCGCGGCGGCCAACAACGGTGTGACGCGCGACGAAATCAAGGAAGCGCTGCTGCAGTCCGCCATCTATTGCGGCGTGCCGGCGGCGAATGCCGCGTTCAAGCTGGCGCAGGAAGTGTTCGACGCGGTGGATCGTGACGCGGCGCAGGGTTCGTCCCAACCTGCCGACCTGACATGAAAAGACGCGCGGCACGATGCTGAACCACATCCTCGGCGTTTTATTTGACGGCATCGCCTATGGCAGCCTGTTGTTCCTGATCAGCGTCGGCCTGTCGGTCACGATGGGATTGATGAACTTCATCAATCTGGCGCACGGCGCGTTTGCCATGTTCGGCGGCTACGTGGCGGTTTGGGCCATGAGCCGTCTGGGCCTGCCTTTTCTGGTTTCGTTACCAGTGGCTTTCGTCGCCAGCGCGGTTGCCGGCGTGGTGCTTGAGCAATTGCTGTACCGCCGGCTGTATCGCGCCAAGCATCTCGATCAAGTCCTGTTTTCCATCGGCCTGACCTTCATGGCTGTGGCCGCGGCAACCTATGTCTGGGGTTCGTCGCAGCAGCCGGTGCATTTGCCCGACTGGCTGCTGGGGCAGGTGACGCTGTTCGGCCTGCAGGTCGGCAGCTACCGCCTGTTCCTGATTGCCGTGGTGCTGGTCGTGACAGCGGCGCTGGCCTTGCTGTTCGAGCGCACACGCTTCGGCGCGCAGATTCGCGCGGCGGTCGACAACCGTGAGGTAGCGGCGGGACTGGGCATCAACGTCAACCTGCTGTTCACGCTGACGTTTGCGCTCGGCTCCGGCCTGGCGGGATTGGGCGGCGGCCTCGGCATTGACGTGCTGGGTCTCGACCCAACCTTTCCGGTCAAGTACATGGTCTATTTTCTGCTGGTGGTCGCTGTCGGCGGCGCCGGTTCGATGCGCGGTCCTTTGTATGCGTCGCTCCTGCTCGGCATTTTCGACGTGGCCGGCAAATACTACCTGCCCGAAACTGGCGCCTTCATCATCTACGGCTTGATGGTGCTGCTGCTCCTGCTGTTCCCCGCCGGCTTGCTCGGGAGGCGCGCATGAACCAAGCCCCGTTGCCGTCGCAATTGATCGCGTTGACCAAATCCCTGCCGCACGACCGCTGGTCGATTGCCGAGCGGCTGTTCTGGCTGGTGCCGGTGGCGGCATGCTTCCTCTTTCCCAACTACCTGATCCTGGGCAGCCAGATTCTCATCGTCGGGCTGTTCGCTGTGTCGCTCGACCTGATCCTCGGTTATGCCGGCATTCTCTCGCTCGGCCACGCGGCGTTCTTCGGCATCGGCGCTTATACCGCCGGGCTGCTTGCTGTGCACGGTTGGGGCGAACCCATCAGCGGCTTGCTGGTCGCAGCCATGGTGTCGGCGCTGTGCGGATTCTTCATCAGCTTTTTGGTCGTGCGCGGGCAAGATCTGACGCGTTTGATGGTGACGCTGGGCGTCGGCCTGATGCTGTTTGAAGTTGCCAACAAGGCCGCGTCCATCACCGGCGGCGTCGATGGATTGTCGGGCGTGACGATGGGGAAAATCTTCGGCGTGTTTGAGTTCGACCTGAACGGGCAAGTCGCGTATTGGTATTGCCTCGGTGTGCTGTTCGCGTTGTTTGTGGTGTTGCGCCGGGTCGTGCACTCGCCGTTCGGCTTGAGCCTGGCCGGCATCCGCGAACAGGCGCGCCGCATGCCATCGCTAGGCAGCAACGTGTCGCTGCGCCTGGTCGCCGTCTTCACGCTGGGCGCAGCCGTGGCAGGCGTTGCCGGCGCGCTGCTGGCGCAAACAACGCAATTCGTCGGCATGGACGCACTCGGATTTCCGCGTTCGGCTGAATTGCTGATCATGCTGGTCTTGGGCGGCACTGGGCGCTTGTATGGCGGCTTGATCGGCGCAGCGGTGTTCATGCTGATGCAGGATTATCTGTCTGGCTTGAATCCATTGTATTGGCAGTTCTGGATCGGCCTGCTGCTGGTCGTGGTCGTGCTGTTCGCGCGCGGCGGCATCCTGGGTGCGATCGATCGGTTGCGCGCCCTGGCCGCCAAGCGCGGCGCCGGAGCCGCGCCATGACGGCAGTCTTGCGCACCGAGGGCCTCGGCAAGCGCTGGGGCGCGTTCAATGCAAACAGCGACGTCACGCTGACGTTTGCGCCGGGCGCGCGCCATGCGCTGATCGGCCCGAACGGGGCCGGCAAGACTACGTTCATCAATATGCTGACCGGCGTGCTGGCACCGACCAGCGGCAAGGTATGGCTGGGCGAAAAAGACATCACGGCGCTCGCGCCGCACCAGCGCGTCCGGCGCGGCGTGTCGCGCACATTTCAGATCAACACCCTGTTTGCCGGCTTGACCGTGCTTGAGTCGGTCATGCTGGCATTGTTCGAGCACAGCGGGCGCGGCCGGGTCTGGTATCGAACGGTGGCGCGCGAAACGGACACGGCACAAGAAGCCATGGTGCTGCTGCGCAGCTTGAGGCTGGATGACGACGCAGGCATCCTGACGCGCAACCTGCCCTACGGCAAGCAGCGCCTGCTGGAAATCGCGCTGGCACTCGCCACGCGGCCAAAGATTTTATTGCTTGATGAGCCGGCCGCCGGCATTCCATCGGACCAGAGCGCCGAATTGTTCGAAGTCATCGCGGCCTTGCCGCGCGACGTCACCATCGTGTTCATCGAGCACGACATGAACCTGGTGTTCCGCTTCGCCGAACGCATCACCGTGCTGGTGGGCGGCAAGGTGCTGGTGGAAGGCACGCCGGGTGAAATTGCTGCCGACCAGCGCGTCAAGGAAGTCTATCTCGGCGAGGCGCAGCATGGGTAATTCCGTAACCGAGCTGTTGTCCCTGCAGCAGGTAAGCGCCGGCTACGGCGAATCGACCGTGCTGGAAGACATCAACCTGACCATGCAACAAGGCGAGAGTATGGCCCTGCTCGGCCGCAACGGCGTGGGCAAGACCACCTTGCTGTTGACCCTGATGGGCCTGACGCAACTGCACGGCGGCGCAATTCGCTTTGCCGGCAAGAGCATGGCAGGCGTGCCGAGTTTTCGTCGCGCGCAGGCCGGGCTGGGTTGGGTGCCGCAGGAGCGCGGCATGTTTCCGTCACTGACAGTCGAGGAGCATCTGACTGCCGTCGCCCGACCTGGGCCGTGGGATCTGCAGCGCGTCTATCGCATCTTCCCGCGCCTGCACGAGCGCCGCGCCAACCTCGGCAATCTGCTGTCCGGCGGCGAGCAGCAAATGGTCGCCATCGGCCGTGCGCTGATGACCAATCCGCGCCTATTGCTGCTTGACGAACCCACCGAAGGATTGGCGCCCATCATCGTCCAGGAATTGATGCGCATATTGCAGGCGCTGATACGTGACGAAGGCATGAGCGTGATCGTGGTCGAGCAGCATGCGCGGCTGGCCCTGTCGCTGGCGCAGCGTGCCGTGGTGCTTGACCGGGGGCGCATTGTGCATGATGGCGCGAGCGCTGAACTGATCGACGATCCGGAAACCCTTAATCGCTTGCTAGCTGTTGCTTGAAGTAGCCGCATAGGTCGCTAGTGTGTCGCGCACGCGGCTCATCACGGCATCCCAATCGCCCGGTTGCGGTTGACGGAAAATGCGCATCGATGGATACCACGGGCTGTCGTCGCGTTCGATTAGCCAGCGCCAGCAGGTGTTGTAGCGATTGAGCATCCATACCGGCTTGCCCAATGCGCCGGCGAGGTGGGCAACGGCGGTGTCGACGCTGATGACCAGATCGAGTTCGCCGATCAGGGCGGCCGTGTCGCTGAAGTCGCGCAGGTCGGCAGTGAGATCGATGATGGCGGGGGGCGCCTTTGCTTGCAACGCTGCTTCCGCGCCGATTTGCAGGCTGAAAAATGTGATGCCGGCAATCGCCAGCAGGGGCGCGTAGCGATCGACATGCAGACTGCGCTGGCGGTCAACGGCATGGACCGACGGATTGTGTCGGCGCGCATTGCCGGCCCAGACCAGGCCGACACGCAAGCCGGCAGCATGCGCGATACGATTGCGCCACCCTGTCGCCTTGTCCGGGCTGCTCGCCAGGTATGGCACTGCGGCGGGGATGCTCGACAGTTCCGTATCAAAAGCCAGAGGCAGGCTCATCAGCGGGCAATGGTAATCGAACGACGGCATCGGGTCGCCCGAGTCGAACACGCGCGCAACTCCCGGGCAAGTAGCGATCAAGGTTTTGAGTTCGGACGGCACGCCGGCATACACGGTCGCGCCGCGCGCGGCGAGGAGTTGGGCGTAGCGGATGAATTGCAGGGTGTCGCCGAAACCTTGCTCGCTGTGCAGGAAAATGGTCTTGCCTGACGGGTCGATTCCGCCTTGCCAGAGTGGCTGCGCATAAGGCGGGAGCTTCGCGCCGGAGATTTTCCAGCGGCTTTCATATTCCTGCCAGCCACGCCGTAGCGCACCGCACAACAGCAGGAACATCGCATGGTTCAGCCGCGCATCGGCATTGTCCGGTGCAATGTCGAGCGCGCGCCGGTAACTTGATCGTGCCGCGTCGAACTGTCCGGTTTCCTTCAATGCCGTGCCGAGGTTGTTATGCGCATCGGCATAGAGCGGCTGCAGTTCGACCGCCCGGCGATAGGCGAGGATTGCTTCATTGAGACGATCGTTTTCCTTGAGCACATTGCCGAGGTTGTTATGGGCCTGGGCGAACGCTGGTGCCAATGCCAGTGCCTGGCGCAGCGCGGTTTCCGCCTCTGCTGCGCGCCCGGTGCGCTGCATCAGGATTCCCAGGTTGTTGTATGCATCCGGCGAGTGCGGGTTGAGCGCTAGCGCCCGTCGATAGCCTGCTTCCGCTTCGCCCGGCCTGCCGCTGTCGGCGCATAGAGCGGCAAGATTGATGTGCGCGTCGGCGTAGTTCGGCAACAAGTCGATGGCACGCTTCAATGCCATCTCCGCTTCGGCCGCTCTGCCGGTTGCCTTCAGCACCGCCCCAAGGTTGTTCCAGGCCTCGGCATGCTGCGGCTGGAGTTCGAGCACGTGCAGATAGGCGCGCTCCGCCTGCGCAATACGGTTGGTCGCCTTGAACAGGTTGCCGAGATTGTTATGCGCATGCGCGAAGTCCGGGCGGATTGCAATGGCGCGTTCATAGGCGGCTTCGGCTTCGGTCAAGCGCTGCGTTTGGCCCAACAGGTTACCAAGATTGTTCCACGCGTCGACCTGGCCCGGCGCCAATTCCAGCGTGCGGCGAAAAGACGCTTCGGCTTCTTCAAGGCGCCCGCTCTGGTGCAGCAGATTGGCCAGGGCAAAGAAGAAGCGCGCGTCCTCGCGCAGCGCCAAGGCCCGCCGGATCCACCGTTCCGCTTCTTCGCTTGCGCCTTTGTGCTGCAGCACGATGCCGAGCAGGTTACATCCATCCGCGTGCTGTGGCTCCAGATCGAGCAGTTGGCGATAGCCGGCTTCGGCCTCGGCAAACTTGCCCGCCTTGTGGAATTGGAAGGCGTGGTCAAACAGCGCGGACGCGGACGCGGA
>FSYV01000262.1_pt1 | contig 18262 bp, 12 predicted proteins | sample 1638641 | NCBI WGS metagenome assembly FSYV01 (sample SAMEA3914813, study PRJEB12502) | metagenome | biome: forest; material: soil | place: Canada | collected 2011-07-07 | depth 0.3 m
AAATACCAGCAGCGCCAGCAGGCCGAGCTTTTGCTCATAGAGCGCTACCACCGCGCCGTACAGGGTGGCCGTGCTCTCGCTACCTTGCAATTCCAGGCCGATCAGGGGGAAAAAATTGGCCAGGCAATACAGCATGAAGCCGCATAGGGCGAACGCCAGCGTGCGGTCTAGCCCATGTGGCGTGTGGTGATAAAGCTCGGTGCCGCAACGCGGGCACAACGCGACGCCGCGCTGTGGCAGGCGGACCTCGTGCTGCAATAGGTCGCACTCGGGACAAGCGATCCACGCCCCGGTCAATTCAGCACGCTGGACATCCCTGTCTTTGCTACTCATCGTCTGCGCTGGTGGGAAAGGCTATTTATGCGAGCGATTATACTGAGAATCACTCATGCAGACGACAAAATGACTGAAAACCACAGCTGCGGGAATGTTTGCCGGAAACGGCCCGTTAGCCTTCCCCCGTCCTTCCCCACACTTCCCCGCACTTCCCTTATTTGCCCCGCACTTGTCCGAAGTTACCTGGCGCAAGGTCGCTAGCGCAACTGTGAGAGCGCGGACGATTGTCGAGCCAGATTCGCCTGCGACAGGATTTTCTCATATTCGGACAGATAAGCATTGCTCATGGCCGCCACCCCATTGCCGCCGGCAAATGCGCAGGCCGCCTCGATCCGGGCCCGCGTGCCATCCTTCACGCACAGAACGTCCCGAATGGCCTGGGCCCAGCGCAGCGGACAATGATCGGCTACCAACAGGCCGCGCTCATTGCGCCCGATCAGTTCCGGCAGCCCGCCGACTGCAGCGGCAACGACCGGAATCTGCAAACTCATGGCGTCGAGCACGGACGAACCCAGCCCCTCTTCGCGCGAGGGGAAGCAAAACACATCGAGCATCGCGATCCAGGTGCCGACCTCCTCCTGGAAACCGACAAAATGGATGCGCTTGTCGCCCGCAGCAATTTGTTCGAATGAAGCGCGGTCCGGACCATCGCCTATAAACACCAGGCGCGCATCGGGATAGTCGAGCGCCAGCGCCTGAAAAGCGCGGATCAGCACCGACTGGCCCTTGTGGTGGTCGTGCAGGGCGCCGACATGGCCGATGATCGGCCCCCCGCCCAAGCGGGCGCGCAATTGTTTGACCTGGTGCGCCGGCGCGCCCAGGCCGGTGGCAGAACTCAGGACGGTATCGACCGGCAGGCCGGTCTGCTGCGCGAGCCGTTTCGATACGTCTTGCGATACGCCAAACAGTTTTGCCGCGTGGGCATAGACGGCACCGGTAATCCGGCTGCAGGAAATAGGATTGGGGATGCGGCGCGTGATGACGTAGGGCGTATGGCGAATCCGGTTCTCGATCGCCGCCCAATAAGCGGCGCGCGCTTCATGTACGTGGATCAGGTCGACTCTGGGCAGATGAAAATGCCCGAGCAAGGGGTGCAGCAGTTCGATGGCATCGACCCCCAGCGCCTTGACGCGTCGGCTCAATTCGGATTGTTTGCGGCACACCAATACCTGGGAGACGCCAAGAGCGGCCAGGCCTTCAATCAGATTGTAGGTCTGGCGCTCTCCGCCACGAAAGCCGCGCGCAAAATTGACATGTGTGATCCTCATTCGTCCCCCCAAACATGCGGCACTTGCGCGCTTGTCAGTTCAGCGTTACCTATGCTTCACGAGCATGCCATCGCTTTGTTATCATGCAGACTGGTTTGCGATGGCGCTACTCCACGATTTCAATTGTGCTCGGTTTCCTTTTCGTGCCCATCCTGGTGGTGATCCCATTGCCCGCCGTGTTCCGCGTGGTCGCCATGACCGCGTCCTTCGCCGTCATGGCCATGCTCGTGCTCCATCGCCTCACGCCCTTCGCCGAATCCGTGCCTGTGGCCCATATGGCGGCGCATTGCGTGCTCGACCATCTGGTTGAGCGTTGTGCGCTGGTCGGGCGTGAGCACTTCTTGCAATTTGGCGGTGGCATCGGCAATTTGCGCCAATTTCTGCGCCCGCAACGCTGCCATCTCGGCATGCGCACGGGTCATGCTGGCGGCATCGGTCTTGCCTTCAGGTCTTGCCGGCGGCGGCGCAAATGCGGCCTCCAGGGTTTTGGTATAGGCTTGCCATGCACCCTGCTGGGATGCCTTGATCTCCAGACGAGCCGCCATCCGCTCAGTCATGCGCTTGATCATTTCCTGGCGATGTTTGGCCCTATCCTGCTTCGCCTCGGTCTTCGCGGGGGCCGCACCGGCGGCATTGTCGGCAGCCCATGCCGCGACCGACATACCAAGGCAGACAACCACAGCCAGCCGGGTAAATTGCTTGAACGGTTTAATATGGGGATTCACGGTACGTCCTTTCAACATTGCACGATGAACGCATTTCGTCTTGAAAAGCGTTGCATGGATTAAACCGCATGCACGTAAACCATACATTGCCGGTGCAAGGTGAATTGTTAATGGACAGTAAATGTTTGTAAGAAATGGACCTCGTGTGTACCGCGCGCCACTTGGTAACAGTATCCTGTTACATAATGATTGGCCCGGGTTGACCCGATTTTGGAACAATTTGGAACACAATTTAGAAACTACTTTAGAACAATTGACACAGTTCATGGACAAGACGTTATTGATCGTCGACGACGATACGGAACTAAGGCAACTTCTGCTGGAATATTTCGGCGAGCGCGGTTTCACTGTGCTTTTGGCCGATGGCGGCAACCAGATGTGGGAAGCAATCAAGAACAATTCCGTTGATCTGGTCATCCTGGACCTGATGCTGCCCGGAGAAGACGGCCTGAGCCTGTGCCGCAAGCTCAGCACACAGTCGACCACGCCGATTCTCATGCTGACGGCGCGCGGCGACGAGATGGACCGTATCGTGGGCCTGGAAATGGGAGCGGACGATTATCTGCACAAGCCGTTCATTCCGCGCGAGCTGCTCGCGCGAGTCAAGAATATCCTGCGTCGCACCGGCGAGGGGCGCGACGAGCAGCGCACGCCGAAGGCTTTGCATTTCGCCGGCTGGACCCTTGATATCGACGCGCGCCACCTGGTCGACAGCGCCGGCGTGGTGGTGTCGCTACCGGCCGGCGAATTCCGCATCCTGAAGACGCTGGCGGAAAATCCCAATCGCGTGCTGTCGCGCGACCAGTTGCTCGACGTCTCGTCGGGCCGCGAAGCCGGACCATTCGATCGCACCATCGACGTCATGATCAGCCGCCTGCGCCGGCGCTTGAACGATGACGGCGGCGACACGGCATTGATCAAAACGATACGCAGCGAAGGCTATTTGCTGACAGGCAAGGTCGAGCGCAGCCTATGAGATTGCTGCCTCGTACGCTATACGGACAATTGCTGTTGTCGCTATGCCTCGGGCTGATTGCCGCACAGGCCGCCGGTATCTGGCTCACGCTGAACGACCGCGCGCGCTTTGGCGAAGGTTTGCTCGGTGCATTTGCCGCGCAGCGGATTGCCGGTGTCATCACGATTCTCGATCAGGCGGAACCGTCTGAACGTGCGCGTCTGGTGCACTCGCTGAATGTGCCGCCGACCCACGTCAGCCTGGACGAGTCCTGGCAGTCGGCGGGCATCGAGAATGACGCCACAAAATCCTTTGTCGAACATGTGCAGCAGGAACTCGATCGGCCGGTCGCCATTCAGGTCATATCGATCAAGCCCGCAGCAGCGCGTCGCCGCGAGGAATCGACCGCGCCGGCCGGCGCCGAGCATGCGCGCGAGGGTAGCAGGGATAGCGGCAAAGACAGCACGAATGCCGCAAGCGCGGAGCCCGCCGCCCTGGTCGCGCCCGCCGATCCCCGCGCCACGGCCGCGCCGCCCAATGGCCAGACGGCGCCAAATGCGGCCACGGATGCCGAGCGTCGTGCCAACCGCCGCCTGCACATGAATCCACCGGTGCTGTTCGTGGTCGGCCAGGCGCGCCTGACCGATGGCACCGTGGTCACCTTCCGCCATAGCCTGCCGCAACCGGGCCTGGACTGGCCGATGAAACTATTGGGCCTGCTCGCGATATTGGGTATTTCAGTCGCTTTACTATCGGGCTGGGCTGTTCGACGCCTTACCAAACCGCTGGCGTCGCTGGCCGAAGCGGCCGGCGGTCTGGCGCGCAATCTGGACCGCCCCCCCCTGCCTGAAACCGGCCCGCTCGAAGTGTCGCAGGCGGCGAAGGCTTTCAATGCCATGCAACGTGAACTGAAACGTTACCTGGAAACGCGCGCCCAGGCCCTGGCCGCCGTGTCGCATGACTTGCGCATGCCGATAACGCGCTTGAGACTGCGTCTGGAGCGCCTCGAAGAAGGCGAACTGCGTACGAAAATGGATGCCGACCTGTCGGAAATGGATGACATGATCGGCAATACGCTGGAATTCCTGCGCGCCGGATCAATCACCGAAAAGGCCTCAAAGGTTGATCTGGAAGCCTTGATCGAAAGCGTCGTTGAAGACATGATCTCGGTCGGTGCCGCGATCCGGCAAAGCGGGGTGGCTTCCGCGCCCATCGAGGCCAGACCGATGGCCTTGCGCCGTTGCCTGGTCAACCTGATCGACAATGCGCGTCGTTACGGCGGCGGGCAGATCGACATTTCCGTCACGGAACTTTCCGACACCATCGAGGTCAATATCGAAGACTGCGGCCCCGGCATTCCCGATAGCGACCTGGAGCGGGTTTTCGAGCCCTACGTCCGTGTCGAAACATCGCGCGCCAAGCATACCGGCGGCACCGGGCTGGGCCTGGCCATCGCCCGGGCCATCGCCAAATCCCATGGTGGCGACGTGCGGCTGAAGAATCGCACAGGGGGCGGAATTTCGGCAATACTTACGCTACCCATCCAAACCGCATTCTAAAGTCACCGGCCCGGCAAAAAACAGTATGATGCCGGTCTAGTGGACTGTCCTTCGGCTGATGTAGTGCCTGACAACTTGCCTGACAAATTTGTCATTTTGCGGTAAGCCTGGGGACTCGGTCGATCCATTACGCTCAGCGATAACGGATGCAATAACTTGATTGGCTCCGATTTTTTGCTGATATTCGCCGATTTTTGCCAAATTTTGTCGGCCATTGCGAAATTGGCATGATCCACCGATGTGAGCATGAATGTGAGTACAAACGCGCAGCACGGTAGCAAATTCGCAGCGGTTTCTCCGGGAACCGATGCCAGGAAATGCAAATATTCACACGGTTACCTTCCGACTACACAATGAACAACAAGCCGTCCTCTCCCATGACTGAAAACAATCCAACAAACATCGCCGGCCAACCCGGTACTCGTCCGCGTCGCTGGTGGCCCTGGCTGTTGGCGGCGATCATTGCCGGCGTCGGTGCCTATATCTATTTCAAGCCGGCCAGTGCCGATGCCACGCAGGGCGGCGCTGCGCAAGGCGGCGCGAGTGCCAGCGCTCCAGGCGGCGCGGGTCGCCGCGGCGGCGCAAAGGGCATGGGTGGAACACCGGTGGTTGTAGCGGCCACCGCCAAGACCGGCGATATTGCCGTCTACCTCGACGGGCTGGGGGCGGTCACGCCGCTTGCCACCGTGACGGTGAAAACCCACGTCGACGGCGAATTGATGAAGGTGTTGTTTACCGAAGGACAGATCGTCAAGAGCGGGCAACTGATCGCGATCGTCGATCCTCGCCCCTATCAGGTGCAACTGGAACAGGCAGAAGGCACGATGGCGCACGACCAGGCGCTGCTGAAGAATGCCCAGGTCGACCTCGAACGCTATCGCACGCTCTACAAGCAGGACTCCATCGCCGAACAGCAACTGGCAACGCAGGATGCCCTGGTCCGTCAATACGAGGCACAGACCAAAGTCGACCGCGCTGCGATCGACAGTGCAAAATTGAACCTGATTTATTGCAATATTACCGCACCGGTCTCCGGACGCGTCGGTTTGCGCCAGGTCGATCCCGGCAACATCGTCCATGCGTCCGATACCACAGGCATCGTCGTAATCACGCAATTGCAACCAATCACGGTGGTATTTTCGATCCCGGAAGACAACATCCCCGGCGTCATGCAAAAGCTGCAGGCGGGAATCAAGCTTGATGTCGATACCTACGACCGCTCGCAGAAAAGCAAACTGGCAAGCGGTACGCTGCTGACCGTCGACAACCAGATCGATCAATCGACCGGGACAGTCAAGCTGAAAGCCAGCTTCGCCAACGCCGACTACGCCTTGTTTCCCAACCAGTTCGTCAATTCCAAACTGCTGATCGATACCAAACACAGCGTGACCTTGATCCCTTCCGCCGGCATTCAGCGCGGCAGCCAGGGCACCTACGTGTATATCGTCAATCCTGACGGCACCGTCAGCCTGCGCCTGATCAAGGTCGGCATCACGCAAGGCGACAATTCCTCGATCGACGATGGCCTCAAGGCGGGAGAAACCGTGGTTATCGATGGCGCGGACAAATTGCGCGACGGCTCCAAGGTGGAAGTTGCGACCAGCTTTGCCAGTGCCGCCGGCACTGCCGCTGCAGCGGCAAGTGGTGCAGGCAAGCGCCACAAGAAAGACGCCTCTGCGTCCACCTCGACCGAGGCGGCAACACCTGCCCCGGCAACAGCGGCAACGCCAGCGGCTGCATCGGCCGCGCCCGCCGCCTCCGCAGGTGCGGCACCTGCGGGTGCCAACGGTACAGACGGCGCGCGTCATCGCCGCCGCGACGCCGGTGCCGCCGACAGCGCAAGCCCGGCACGGAGCGGCCAATGAAACCAGCCATCATGACCGCCATCGCTTTCGTTGAGGACCGTACATGAGTTTGTCCCGCCCGTTCATCCTGCGACCGGTTGCGACCTCGCTCCTGATGGTCGCCATCCTGCTGGCCGGGATCCTGGCTTACCGGATGCTGCCAAAATCGGCCCTGCCGGAAGTCGATTATCCGACCATCCAGGTCGTCACGCTGTACCCGGGCGCCAGCCCCGACGTGATGACGTCGTCCGTCACCGCGCCGCTCGAGCGCCAATTCGGCCAGATGCCAGGCTTGAACCAGATGTCGTCGACCAGCTCCGGCGGCGCATCCGTGATCACCCTGCAATTCACCTTGGCCTTGAGCCTGGATGTGGCCGAGCAGGAAGTCCAGGCGGCGATCAATGCCGGCGGCAACCTGCTGCCGTCCGACCTACCCTCCCCGCCGATCTACAACAAGGTCAACCCGGCCGACACGCCGATCCTGACCCTGGCGCTGACGTCGAAAACCTTGCCGCTGACGCAGGTGCAGGCTTTCGCCGACACGCGCCTGGCGCAAAAGATCTCGCAAGTGTCGGGCGTCGGACTGGTGAGCATCAGCGGCGGCCAGAGACCGGCGGTGCGCATCCAGGCCAACCCGACAACACTGGCGGGCTACGGCTTGAATATCGTCGACGTGCAAACCGCCATCGCAGCGGCCAACGTCAACCAGGCCAAGGGCAATTTCGACGGCTCGGCGCAAGCCTTCACGATCAATGCGAACGACCAGCTATTGACCGCCAACGATTACCGCAATATCGTCGTCACCTACAAGAACGGTGCGCCCGTGCTGCTGTCGGATGTCGCCAATGTCGTCGACGGCGCCGAAAACGTGAAACTCGCTGCCTGGGTCAACGATACCCCGGCCATCATTCTCAATATTCAACGCCAGCCTGGTGCCAACGTCATCGACGTGGTCGACGGCGTGAAGAAGCTGCTGCCGCAATTGCAGGCCGCCGCACCGGCCTCGGTCGACGTCTCGATCCTGTCCGACCGGACCAACACCATACGCGCCTCGGTGTCCGATGTGCAGTTCGAGCTGATGCTGTCCGTCGGGCTGGTGGTGCTGGTGATCTTCCTGTTCCTGCGCAACCTGCCGGCCACCATCATCCCCAGCGTGGCGGTGCCGCTGTCCCTGATCGGTACCTTCGGCGTGATGTACCTGGCGGGCTTCAGCCTGAATAACCTGACCTTGATGGCGCTGACCATTTCCACCGGCTTCGTGGTTGATGATGCGATCGTGATGATCGAAAATATCGCGCGCTACATCGAAGAAGGCGAGACGCCGCTCAAGGCCGCGCTGAAGGGCTCGGCGCAGATCGGCTTCACCATCCTCTCGCTGACGATCTCGCTGATCGCCGTATTGATTCCGCTGCTGTTCATGGGCGACGTGGTGGGCCGGCTGTTCCGCGAGTTCGCCATCACGCTCTCAGTGACCATCATCATCTCGGCCATCGTCTCGCTGACCTTGACGCCGATGATGTGCGCCAAGCTGCTGCATCATGTCCCCGAAGAAAAACAGGGACGCTTCTATCATGCGTCGGGAGAGTTTTTCGACCGTGTCATCGAACGCTATGGCATCTGGCTGACATGGGTGCTGGAACGGCAAACGGCCACCCTGCTGGTTGCCGTCGGCACCATGGTCTTGACCGTGATCCTGTATATCTTCATCCCGAAAGGTTTCTTCCCCGCGCAGGACACCGGCGTGATCCAGGGCATCACCGAGGCGTCGCAATCGATCTCGTTCTCCGCCATGGCGGAACGCCAGCTGGCCTTGAACAAGGTCATCATGCAAGACCCGGCGGTGGAAAGCCTGTCTTCCTTCATCGGCATCGACGGCGTCAACACCACGCTCAACAGCGGGCGCATCCAGATCAACCTGAAACCGGAAGGCGTACGCAAGGACAATGCCGCTGCGGTCATCGCGCGCCTGCAGGAAAAGGTCAAGGACGTGGGCGGCATTTCGCTGTACATGCAGGCGGTACAGGACCTGACCATCGAAACCCGCGTCAGCCGCACGCAATACCAGTTCACGGTGGAAGATTCCGATGCGAAAATGGTCAGCACCTACACGCCCAAGCTGGTCGACCGCCTGTCGCAATTGCCGGAGCTGCGCGACGTGGCCAGCGACGCGCAAGACGAAGGCTTGCAGGCCAAGCTGACCATCGACCGGCCGACTGCGGCGCGCATGGGCATCACGCCCTCGAGCATCGACAATACGCTCTACAGCGCGTTCGGCCAGCGCCAGGTGTCGACCATGTACACGCAGACCAATCAATATCGTGTGATCCTGGAGGTCGACCCGAAATTCCAGAAGGGCCCCGAATCGCTCAACGACGTCTACATTGCCAGCGTCGTCAGCGGCGTGGCCACCACCACGATCGGTTCGCCGCAGGTCGCGCTTGGCACAATCACCAAGCTGAGCGAAGAGCCGACCTCGCTGGTGGTCAACCACATCGGCCAGTTCCCGGCTTCGACGATCTCCTTCAATCTCGCGCCCGGCTACTCGCTGGGCGATGCGGTCAAGGCGATCGACGCGGCCGCGAAAGACGTCAATCTGCCGGCTTCCACCGCGATCAACTTCCAGGGCGCCGCGCTGGCGTTCCAGCAGTCTTTGTCGAACACCTTGCTGCTGATCCTGGCCGCCATCATTACCGTCTACATCGTGCTCGGCGTGCTGTATGAAAGCTACATCCATCCGGTCACGATCCTCTCGACCCTGCCTTCGGCCGGCATGGGCGCGTTGCTGGCGCTGATGATTTTCCGTGCTGACCTCGGCATCATATCGGTGATCGGCATCATCCTGCTGATTGGTATCGTCAAGAAAAACGCGATCATGATGATCGACTTCGCGCTGGAAGCGGAACGCCATGAAGGCATGAGCGCGCGCGACGCCATCTACCAAGCCTGCCTGCTGCGCTTCCGCCCGATCATGATGACCACCATGGCGGCGCTGCTCGGCGCCTTGCCGCTGATGCTAGGCACCGGCGTCGGTTCGGAATTGCGTCATCCGCTGGGCATCAGCATCGTCGGCGGCCTGATCCTGTCGCAGATCCTGACCTTGTTTACCACGCCGGTGATCTACCTGGCCTTCGACAGGTTGGGCAAACGTTTCGCCGGCCCTCAGGACGATACAGTGGAGATCGAGCCTGATTTGCCGCAACCGGATCGGCCATGAACCTGTCCTCAGCCTTCATCCAACGGCCCATCGCCACGACGCTATTGACCATCGGCGTGGCGCTGGCGGGCATGGTGTCGTTCAACCTGCTGCCGGTGTCACCGATGCCGCGCGTCGACATACCGACCATTTCCGTGTCGGCCAGTCTGCCCGGCGCCGATCCCGAGACCATGGCAACCAGTGTCTCGACGCCGCTGGAACGTCAATTGGGGCGTATCGCCGGCATCACCGAAATGACGTCGAACAGCGCCCTGGGTTCGTCATCGGTCACCATGCAATTCGACTTGAGCCGCGACATCGATGGCGCGGCGCGCGACGTCCAGGCGGCAATCAATGCGGCCCGCATCGACCTGCCAGCCACCTTGCGCAGCAATCCAACCTACCGCAAGGTCAACCCGGCCGACGCGCCGATCCTGATCCTGGCGCTGACATCGGACACCCTGACCCAGGGCCAGATGTACGATTCGGCCTCGACCATCCTGGCGCAGAAATTGTCCCAGGTGTCAGGTGTCGGCAACGTCGGTGTCGGCGGCAGTTCGCTGCCAGGCGTGCGGGTCGAACTCAATCCCGACGCTTTGAATCACTACGGCGTCGCTCTGGAAGACGTGCGCACCGTCCTGGCCGCGACCAATGCCAACCGCCCGAAGGGCTTCGTGGCGAATGGCGACACGCAATGGCAGATCGCCACCAACGACCAGGCAAAAAAAGCTGCCGAATATAAATCCCTGGTCGTCGCGTATCGCAACGGCAGGCCGGTGACGGTCGAAAGCATCGGCCAGGTGGTCGACTCGGTGGAAGATTTGCGCAATGCCGGCCTGGCCAACGGCAAGCCGTCGATCATGATCTTCATCTTCAAGCAGCCCGATGCCAACATCATCGAGACGGTCGATCACATCAAGGCACTGCTGCCGCAACTGAGGGCTTCGATCCCGGCTGCGATCGACATGTCAGTCCAGCTCGACAAGACCACGACCATCCGCGCGTCGCTGCGCGACGTGGAGCGCACGCTATGCATTTCGGTGGCATTGGTGATCATGGTGGTGTTCCTGTTCCTGCGCAACGGCCGGGCCACGTTCATACCGAGTATCGCCGTGCCTATCTCGTTGATCGGTACGTTCGGCATCATGTACCTGTGCGGCTATAGTCTTGATAACTTCTCCCTCATGGCCCTGACCATTTCCACAGGCTTCGTGGTGGACGACGCCATCGTGGTGCTGGAAAACGTATCGCGCCACATCGAAGACGGCATGTCGCCGATGCAGGCGGCGCTGCGCGGCGCGCGCGACGTCGGCTTTACCGTCCTGTCGATGAGCATTTCGCTGGTGGCTGTCTTCATTCCTCTGCTGATGATGGGCGGCATCATCGGCCGCCTGTTTCACGAATTTGCCGTGACCCTGTCGGCGGCCGTGCTGGTTTCCCTGGTGGTGTCTCTGACCACGACGCCGATGATGTGCTCGCGCCTGTTGCGCCATGAACCGAAGGACAAACCGCGCGGCAAATTGTACCTGGCCAGCGAACGCTTTTTCGACTGGCTGCTGCTGCGCTATTCGAATGGCCTCGGGCGCGCCTTGCGCCATCCGGTGATCACGATGGTGATCATGTTCTCCGTGATCGCGCTGAACTTTTACCTCTATACCGTCGTGCCGAAGGGCTTCTTTCCCCAGCAGGATACCGGCGTGATCCAGGGCGCCATCGTGGCCGACCAGGCAACCTCGTTCCAGGCCATGCGCCCGAAACTGACTGCCTATGTCGCCATCATCGGCGCCGATCCGGCCGTGGCCAGCGTCACTGCCTTCACCGGCGGCTCGCAACGCAATACCGGGCGGATGTTCGTCGCCTTGAAGCCGCTCAACGAGCGCAAGGGCAGCGCCGACGACGTGATCAACCGCTTGCGCGGCAAACTGGCGAAAATCCCCGGTGCGCAGTTGTTCCTCCAGGCGGCCCAGGACATCAGTGTCGGCGGACGCGGTTCCAATTCGCAATATCAATATGCCTTGCAAGGCGACAGCCTGAGCGAATTGAATACCTGGTCGCCCAAGATCCTGAAAATCCTGCAAGACTTGCCGCAACTGGCCGATGTCAACAGCAACCAGCAAGACAAGGGATTGCAGGCGACGCTGCAGATCGACCGCGCCACGGCAGCCCGCCTCAATGTCACGGAAAGCGCAATCGATGCCGCGCTCTACGACGCATTCGGCCAGCGCCTGGTTTCGGTGATCTACGAAGCCAAGAACCAATACCACGTGGTGATGGAAGTGGCGCCGGAGTACTGGCAAAAGCCCGAAACCTTGAAAAGCATCTATGTTGCCAATCGTCTCGATCAGCTGGTTCCCTTGTCCGCTTTCTCGCATTTCGAAGCCACCAACACAACGCTGAGCGTCAATCACCAGGGCCAGTTCCCGGCCATGACGATGTCGTTCAACCTGCCGCCCGGCGTCGTGCTGGCCGATGCCGTCAAGGCCATCGACAACGCCGTTGCCCGCAGCGGCATGCCGGCCACCATCCATGCTAGCTTCCAGGGCACCGCCAAGACGTTCCAGGATTCGCTGTCGAGCCTGCCGTTCCTGATTCTCGGGGCGCTGTTTACAATCTACATCGTACTCGGCGTACTCTATGAAAGCTACGTGCATCCGATCACAATCCTGTCGACCTTGCCGTCGGCCGGCGTCGGCGCCCTGCTTGCGCTAATGCTGTGCGGCATGGACTTGAGCGTGATGGCTTTCATCGGCATCATCCTGTTGATCGGCATCGTCAAGAAGAACGCGATCATGATGATCGACTTCGCCTTGACCGCACAACGGACCGAAGGCAAGACGCCGCTCGATGCGATACGCCAGGCATGCATGTTGCGCTTCCGCCCGATCATGATGACCACCATGGCGGCCCTGCTCGGCGCCCTGCCGCTGGCGTTGGGCACCGGCACGGGGTCGGAACTGCGCCGCCCGCTCGGCGTGACCATTGTTGGTGGCTTGATCGTCAGCCAGATGCTGACCTTGTATACCACGCCGGTGGTCTACCTTTATCTCGACCGCTTCCGCGCCTGGTGGAAGGGCGTTTGGAGCGAATGGCGCGGCACCGGCATGCCGGCCGGCCCTGAATTGGAAAAAATCTAGCCTGGTGTAGTGAAACTCCACGCCGAATCGAATACGGAAATGGAATGAACATGGAAGCGAATCTGAAGTTGAATCTGCATCTGCCAACCAAACGGGCCAAAGCGTTCGCGCTGGTGCTGCCCCTGCTGCTGGCAGCCTGTGCCGTCGGGCCCGATTATGTGAAGCCGACGACGGAAACCCCGGCCGCATTCAAGGAACAGGAAGGCTGGAAAATCGTCCAACCCGCCGACACGCAAATCCCGGCCAAGTGGTGGGAGCTATACCACGACCCATTGCTCAATTCGCTGGAGGAACAGGTCAACATCTCGAACCAGACCATCGCCCAGGCGGAAGCGCAGTATCGCCAATCGCGCGCGCTGGTGCAAGGAGCGGAGGCATCGTATTACCCGACCGTCTCGGCCAACGTTGCGCATACGCGCTCGCGCTCCCCCGGCACGACGGCCGCCACGGGTGCCGCAGGGGGACCAACCACCAGCAATCAACTGACCATCGATGCCAGTTGGGAACCCGACCTGTGGGGCCGCGTGCGGCGCAATGTCGAGTCCAATCAAACCAGTGCACAAGCCAGTGCCGCAGACCTGCAGGCAGCGCGCCTGAGCGCGCAGGCGCAACTGGCGCAAGACTATTTTCAGTTGCGCGATCTCGATGCCGATCGCCAGCTATATGACAAGACCGTCGAAGACTATAAGAAATCGCTGGAATTGACGCGCAACCAATACCAGGCGGGCACGGTACCGAAAGAAAACGTGGTTCTGGCCGAAACGCAATTGCGTACCACAGAGGCGCAAGCCATCGATTTCGATGTCCAGCGCGCGCAAATGGAACACGCCATCGCGCTATTGGTCGGCAAGCCTGCCTCGATCTTCTCGATCAAAGCCAACCCGACGTTCGACACTGCGGTGCCTGCCATTCCGCTGGGCGTGCCATCGGCCTTGCTTGAACGCCGCCCCGATGTCGCCAGCGCCGAACGGCTGGTTGCCTCAGCCAACGCCAAGATCGGCCTGGCCAAGTCGGCCTACTTCCCGGCCCTGACACTGGCGGCGAGCGGCGGTTATCAGAGCAGCAGTTTCGCCAACTGGATTTCGCTGCCGAACCGCCTGTGGTCGGTCGGGCCTTCGCTGGCACAAACCTTGTTCGACGGCGGCGCGCTGCGTGCGGCAACGGCATCGGCGGTGGCCTCGTATGACGCCAGCGTGGCCAGCTATCGCCAGACCGTGCTGACCGGGTTCCAGGAGGTGGAAGACAACATCGCTGCGCTGCGCATCCTGGAACAGGAAGCGAAAAAGCAGGATGAAGCGGTGCAATTGTCGCGCCGCTCGGTCCAGTTGACGCTCAACCAGTACAGGGCCGGCATCGTGGCTTACCTCGATGTGATCACCGTCGAAACGACGGCGCTGACCAATGAACGCGCCGCAGTCGATTTGGCAAACAAGCGCCTGAGCGCAAGTGTGCTCCTGATCAAGGCATTGGGCGGCGGCTGGGATGCCGCGCAATTGCCTGATGCCACGGCTGTCAGCAAACGCGATTGACGAATCCCGCCTGACGGCGGGATTGATAGACACGGTGAAGGCGTTGATCCAACCTGCCGCTCAAATCAGATTGCGCTCGCTCAGTTCGAGTTTGACGTAGGCATAGTAAATCGGCGCTGCAATCACGCCCGGCAGGCCGAACATCGACTCCATCACCAGCATGGCGATCAACAGTTCCCATGCCTTGGCCTTGATCTGGTTGCCGATGATCTTCGCATTGAGGAAATATTCGAGCTTGTGAATCACGATCAGGAATATCAGACAGGCAATCGCGACCTTCAGCGAAATGGTCAACGATACGGCCACCAGGATGGTATTGGACATCAGGTTGCCGACGATAGGCAACAGGCCGGCGAAGAAGGTCAATGCCACCAGGGTCTTGGCCAACGGCAGATGCACATCCGCCATCGGCAGCGCAACGAGCACGAAAATACCGGTCAAGGTCGCGTTGATCGCGGCAATTTGCACTTGCGCAAACACGATGCGGCGAAATGCCTCCGACAGATTGAGCACGCGCCTGATCAACGCCGCAGCCAGCGGCTGATGGGGGCGCTCGCCGGTCGCCTCGCCGAGCGCAACCATGCCGCCGATGATCATGCCGATCAGGATATGCACGGCGGTCCGCACCGACGCTTCGCCCATCAGTTGCGCCTGCGCCGCATGGCTGCGCAACCAGTTGGTGATCATTTGCTTCAAGCCTTCGGCATCGGCCGGCAAATATTCACTGATCCAGACCGGCACTTGATTGCGCGAGGAATCGAGCATGTCGGCGATTTCCTTCAATAGCGCCTGCGCCGTTCCCGCGCTGCTGCGGAAGAAAACGATCAACCCCCAGATGGCGGCGGTCAGCACCGTCACGGTAAAGACGGCGAGACAGGCGACCGCGACGATGCGCGCGCGATCGCTGCTGATTTTGCGCTCCAATAGCGGCGAGAGAAAATGCACGACCGAATAGACGACCAGGCCCGCAAACAAGCCTCCCACCAGATTCCGTTCCAGCACCAGCCCTAGCGCCAGGGCAGCAAGAATGTATGCCGCGATGTCGAGCCTGCTTAAACCCGGCGTCTCTTGTGTGTCTGCAGTCATGTCTCCAACATTCCTTTGCTTTGTGCGCTACGCCGCAAGTTTCAATATGAAATGCGCCAAATGTGTCATTTAAGACCGCCACCGCGATTCAACCTTACAATGGAGCAATTGGCAAGCGATGATAACCCTAGCTGGAGACGATGACGCAATGAAACAAGACGATGGCAACCCGAAATTTGGCCGTTTGTTGATAGTTTTACTACTTGTGGTGCTGTTTTGCGGCGTGCTGACATGGTTTGCCGAAAAATACCTTGCCTGAATCCGCCGGGAGATTCCTAGTTCGCACCCCGATCCAGGCGCGCGCCCTGGCGATAGGAATCGAAGATACCATAAATCCAACAGCCGACTATCAGCCAGGAAGCCAGCTCCACGCCGATCGGGTCCGGTCCGATGTCGATCAGTTTCATGGCGGTACCAAGATCGGGAGTCAACTCGCCGGAAAGCGATTTGTCGACGAAACTATTGACCTGGTCCACCAAACCGCGCGCAAACAAGCTGTGCACGATGTAGGCAAGCGCTACTATCGTTGTCCCGAGCAGCAATGCGCCTCGCGCGTACATCTTCAGCAGAAAATGGCCCGCGCCGGGAAACGCCAGGGCTGACCACAGCGCCGCTTTTTCAGATCGTTTCTTCATGGGGATGGTTCTGGTGCTTATATGGGTTGGTTGCCTATCGCCAGGGCCTGACAGTTCGACCATATTGCGCCGAACATGTTCCAATTCTTCCGGATTTGAAGAATCCGGAAATTTCCGCACACCCGATTGCGCCATTTCCTTGCCGTCATCCCGCAACTTTCGCAGTCAGCGTCGCGCGATAGGCACCGGGGTTGACACCCGTCCATCCCTTGAACGCGTGATTGAACGAACTCTGCTCGCGGTAGCCTAGCATGAAGGCCACCTCGGCGATACTCAAATGGTCGCTTCGCAGGTAATCGAGCGCAAGCTCGTGGCGCGTGCCGTCGAGCACCTGCTGGAAGCTCAGGCCTGCTTCCTGCAGCTTGCGCTGCAGGGTGCGCGGCGCGATCCGCAAATCGTCGGCGATGCGGGTCAGACTCGCACCATCCAGCGCCAATTGGCGCGAAATGCTGTCACGCACCTTCGCCGCGATAGTTCCATCGGCCTGGGCACGCGCCTTGTTGCGCAACAGATTTTCGCCATGTTGCTGCAATACCGGGTACATGCCGACATCGGCATTGGGCACCGGCCAGGACAGCAAGGCAGCATCGAAGCGGGCGCTGTTGACCGTCGCGCCAAAGCTCACCGGCGCACCGAAGATGCGCAGATGTTCGCTGCAATCGTCCGGCGCGGCATGGGTAAAACTGACCGGGGCCGGCGGCAGCGGCGTGCCGGCCAGCCAGTTGCCGAACACGCGGATGCCGGCAAACACGCTTTCTGCCAGGTGCCGCCCGCAAGCGCGATCGTTCGGGGTCCAGCGATATTCGGCCCGGGTGCCGTCGACTTCGAGCGATGAGCGACCAAGGTCATGTGCCAGGCTTTCAAAGCGCAAGGTCTGCTGCAAGGCCTGGCCGAAGTTGCTGCAACTGAGCAGGATCAAGCCATATACGCTGTAGGTGCCGAGCTTGACGCGCTCGCCGACATGCAAGCCGAAATCGCGATCGTCCGCCAGTTCGGCGCCGATTTCCAGCAAGCGTTCATATACCTGCGCCGGCAGGCTCTCCGGCAACGGGTCGAGCGCGTTGGCCGGCAGCCCCGCCGCTCGCGCCAGATCGGCCGCGCCGACGCCACGTGCAGCGGCTGCTTCAAGCAGCGGCTGAAAATAGGGGCCGGCGACCGTGCGCTCGGCATTGTCAGGCAAATTCGGCATCTGGATCTGGGGCTATGAGTGCAACAAAATACGATGAAATACGGATTTGGCACAATCGGACAAACCCCGTGGCACGAACGCGCAATACAGGAGACCAGGCAAAGCGTATTCTTATGCCGGTATCAAGGCGTCGTGGCCCCGGCGTTTGGCGATGGCCCAAAGTATAACAGGCAGAAGTCGGTTCAATTTCCGACAATAGACAACCGGAAGGACGATCACGTGAGACGCTGGAACGGATGGGGCGACGACGCCATCGACTTTTCCCTCAACCCCGATGCGCTGGCATTCCTGCAGCAACGCATCGGCAAAGCGACCGCGCGCCTGGACGCGACGCTCGCCAGCGCCTTGGCTGGAATACCCGCCAGCCGCCTGCCATCGCATACGCTGATCGATACCTCGCCCGAAGCGCGCCTGCGCAATGGGCTCGGCCAAAGCCTGCCCGACTGGCTGAAACTGCGCTACGGCAAGGTCGGCACGCTACCGGACGGCGTGGCCTATCCCGAAAGCAGTGCGCAGGTGCGCGCATTGCTCGACTACGCCGGCACGTGCGGCGCGGCAGTCATCCCCTACGGCGGCGGCACCAGCGTGGTCGGCCACTTGACCGCGCAAGCGGGCGCGCAACCGGTGTTGACGGTCAACCTTTCGCGCCTGTCGCGCCTGATCGATTTTGACCCCGTCGCACAACTGGCGCGTTTCGGCGCCGGCATTAGCGGACCGGATCTCGAAGCGCAACTGCGCGCGCGCGGCTATACGCTCGGTCACTTCCCGCAATCGTTCGAATATTCGACGCTGGGCGGATGGGTAGTCAC
>FSYV01000099.1_pt1 | contig 18024 bp, 11 predicted proteins | sample 1638641 | NCBI WGS metagenome assembly FSYV01 (sample SAMEA3914813, study PRJEB12502) | metagenome | biome: forest; material: soil | place: Canada | collected 2011-07-07 | depth 0.3 m
CCCTGCACCAATTTGCCGAGTTGCTCGCGAAACAATGGCGTCGCCACGGTTTCCGGGCGGCACATCAGGGTCTGGTACAACAGGCCGTAGACTGCGGCGTGGACCACGTAGGCCGCCTCCTGCGCCACGGCAGGCGCCAAATCGCCGGAAGACGCCTCGATCGCCTGCAGCCACAAGGCGACAAAATATTGGTACAGCGAACGATAGGCGGCTTCGTCCGACACCTGGCGTTCCAGATAAATCAACGCCGCCCACTCTTCGGGTTTTTCCCGATGCTGCGCAATGAATGCATCCATCAGCGCGTCCGCGATGGTCGCCAGCGGCTGGCCGCGCCGTGCCTCGATGCAATCGTGCAGGGGTGCGGCAATGCCCTTGAAGCGCTGGTGGATGCAATTGGCCGCAATCGCCTTCTTGCTCGGGAAATGTTCGTATACAGTGCCCAAACCGACGCCGGCCACGGCGGCAATGTCGCGGATGGTCAGGCGCGTGTAGCCCTTTTCCAGCAAAAGCCGAACAAAGGCTTCCAGGATCGCATCCTGGGTCAGTTGCGCGCGCTGCTGTTTCGGCCTGCGCCGCAGTTGCAAAGTACGATCACTCAATGCCGCTCACCCTCACGCAAAAGACGAACACCTTCCCGGCATTTCCGCCTTAGACTAACTCCATCGGATCCGAAGGAGTTTCCCATGCGATGGCCCACCCATGAAGTCACCAACCAGGTTCCCGTGCTCGAAGATTACAATATTTTCAGCAGCGACAGTGCCTTGCGCGAAGGCATGCAGCGCGAAGGCGCCGGCTGGCATGCCGAACACCTGGGCCAGCTCGGCGCGGAACTCGGCAGCAAGGACGTCTTGCCGCTGGGCGATATGGCCAACCGCCACCCGCCCGAGCTGATCACGCACGATCGCACCGGGCACCGCGTCGACCGGATCGAATTCCATCCGAGCTGGCATCAATTGCTGGGCATCGTGCGGCGCGAAGGCCTGCAAGCCATGCCGTGGCAACAGCCCGGCCCCGGCGCGCAGGTGGCGCGTGCCGCCGGCTACTTCCTGCAATCGCAGGTCGAGGCCGGCAGCCTGTGCCCGGTCACGATGACGTTTGCCTCGATCCCGGTGCTGCAGAACGAACCCGCGCTGTTTGCCCGCCTGAAAGACCAGCTGTACGCCCGCACCCATGACGCGCGCGACCTGCCGCTGGAGCAAAAACATTCGATCATGATCGGCATGGGCATGACGGAAAAACAGGGCGGCTCCGACGTGCGCACCAACACCACGCGCGCCCTGGCGCAACGTGGCGCGGGACGCGGTGCAAGCTACGCCTTGACCGGGCACAAGTGGTTTTTCTCGGCGCCGATGTGCGACGCCCACCTGGTGTTGGCGCGCACCGACGCCGGCATGTCGTGCTTCTTCGTGCCGCGCTGGCGTGCGGACGGCGACAAGAACGCGATCCTGATCCAGCGCTTAAAGGATAAGCTCGGCAACCGTTCCAACTCCAGCAGCGAAGTCGAATTTCAGGATGCCGAAGGCATCATGATTGGCGAGGAAGGACGCGGCATACCAACCATCATCGACATGGCCAACCACACGCGCATGGATTGCGTCATCGGCAGCGCCGCCCTGATGCGCCAGGCGCTGGCGCAGGCCGCGCATCACACGGTGCACCGCAGCGCTTTCGGCAAGACCCTGATCGATCAGCCGCTGATGCGCAACGTGCTGGCCGACCTGGCGCTGGAGAGCGAAGCGGCCACGCTGCTGATGCTGCGCCTGGCGCGCGCCTTCGACTTTCCTGACGATCCGCTCAATAGCGCCTGGCGTCGCATCGTCACGCCGGCGGCGAAATTCTGGGTGTGCAAGCGCGCACTCGAATTCACCGGCGAATGCATGGAAATCTGGGGCGGCAATGGCTACGTCGAAAGCGGTCCGATGGCGCGCCTGTACCGCGAAGCGCCGGTCAATTCGATTTGGGAAGGTTCCGGCAACGTCATGTGCCTCGATGTCTTGCGCGCCATGGAACGCCAGCCGGAAGGCATCGCCCTGCTGTTCGACGAACTGGAGCACCATGCCGGATCGCATCCCGAACTGGCCGCCATGGCAGCAGGCCTCAAAAGCGATTTCCAGATGCCGTCGGAACGTCGCGAGGTGCAGGCGCGCCGCCTGGCACAACGCCTGGTCCTGACGTTGCAGGCAAGCCTGATGCTGCAACACGCGCCGAGCATGGCCGCCGAAGCCTTCATTGCCAGCCGCAGCGACGGACTATGCGGACGCATCTACGGCAGCCTGGGGCATGAAGTATCGGCTGCGGTGCAAAAAGCAATCGTGGAACGCGCCTGGCCGGCGGCGGCTTGACGATATTTGAATACGTGTTGAATGACTGCGACAACCGGCTGGTGAAACCGCACTTGCCGATCGGAGGCATGCGCGCCATCGGCGCCATGCGGCGCGAATTCCTCGCGATGGAGAATTCGGGTAATGCTAACAAAGGTGAAGGCGAGCCTTGTCTGCGGCACTTGCGGGTAATGGCTGTGGCTGCTTCGTTCCCGACCTGACCAGGTTGACCACGCCACAATGCGCAGGGGCCCGCCGAAACGAATTCTAACAGCAAAGCGTATCGTATGTTTGATTTCACCCTTCAAGCGGCAGGGCAATCGCATGATGCCCTTACTCCCCTTACGATAGGCTTCATGCAATCATCCTGCCTCAAACCACGCCCTACCATACTTGCATCGCTTTATCATGGCCGGATCTTGTCGATTGCCGCATTCAGTCTTGCCATGGTCGCGCCGTCAACTTGCCGGCTGCAAAAAAGAAAGCGCGCCTCGCCGGCAGGGATATCGGCAAATGTCAGCACCTGCACGCTTTCCGTGCCGCTCTCATGGCCGGTGACCAAAAACTCGGCCTCCTCGCGCGGTGCAAACATGAGGTCGGCCCGGCTCGCCGCAACCATGCGCACCAGTTGCGGCTGCTCCACGGTGAACGCGCTGACCTTGGCCCTGGTCGTGCCTAGCAGGTCGTTGATATAGCTGCCGTAGGTCAATCCCTCCTTGACCAATATGCGCACGTCATCACGCTTCATCAATTGCGCCAGGTTGTCGGTTTGCACCTCGAAACCATGGCGCACGATCACCACCGGCGGCTTGTCGCGATAGATCGCATGGGTGAATTGACCAAAAGCCGCGCGTTGCGGATTCTTGAACCAGCCTATGGCGCAGTCGCGGCCCTCATTGCGCTCGATGGTCAGCAACTGCCGCTTGGCCGGCATCAGGTTCCAGGCAAACGGGATGTGGGCGAGCGCGAAGGCTTTGGCCGCCACGTCGGCGGTGATGCCATGCGCGCTGCCGTCCGGCTTGGCCACCATATAAGGCGGGCGCTCATAGTAATAGAGCGAAATCGGCGTCTCTGCACGGCCCGGCAGTGCGGCCAGGAACAATAGCAAGGGCGATATTCTGAAGGGGAAACGCACGCCAAGGCCTCTCATGCTGACTTTCCCCTAGCGTGAATTTTGCCCCTTAACGCAATGTCTGTAAAGCATCAAAACGCCACATCAATACGTGATAAGGCGGGCATGCAATGGCTTGGAACCCCATTCGTGGACCGCCCTCTCCCCTGTGTCCCTCGCCGGGTGTCCCTCGCCGGGTGCCCCTATATAGTGGGAGTACTCGCTTGCAAGCGAGTACCGTTCCGTCGGCAGGCAGCATGCTGCCTGAAACCCCGACTACACCGCCTGCGGGCGAGGGGAGCAGCCGCATCACAACTTGTTGGTAACGAGTAGCCTCTTGCCAATGATCAAAGACCCAATTCCTGCCAGATCGTGTCGATTCTCGTTTTCACGGCAGGCGTCATGCTGATGGTCCGGCCCCATTCGCGGCTGGTTTCGCCCGGCCATTTGTTGGTCGCATCGATGCCCATCTTGCTGCCCAGACCGCTGACCGGCGAGGCGAAATCCAGGTAATCGATCGGTGTATTGTCTGTCAGCACCGTATCGCGCACGGGATCGACCCTGGTCGTGATGGCCCAGATCACTTCCTTCCAGTCGCGGATATTGACGTCTTCGTCGACCACCACGATGAACTTGGTATACATGAACTGGCGCAGGAAGCTCCACACGCCGAACATCACCCGCTTGGCGTGCCCGGCATAGGATTTCTTCATTTGCACTACCGCCATGCGATAGCTGCAGCCTTCCGGCGGCAGGTAAAAGTCAGTAATCTCGGAAAATTGTTTTTGCAACAACGGGACAAACACCTCGTTCAAGGCCAGGCCAAGGATGGCAGGCTCGTCGGGCGGCTTGCCGGTGTAGGTGGAGTGATAGATCGGGTCGCGCCGCATGGTGATCCGGTCGATGGTGAAGACCGGGAATTGGTCTTGCTCATTGTAATAGCCGGTATGGTCGCCGTAGGGGCCTTCCAGCGCGTGCTCGTAGCCGCTCGGATGCGTGCTGTCAGGGTAGATGTGGCCCTCCAGCACGATTTCCGCCGAAGCCGGCACGCGCAACTCGCTGCCCATGGCCTTGACCAGTTCGGTGCGGCTACCGCGCAGCAGGCCGGCGAATTGATATTCGGACAAGCTATCGGGTACCGGCGTGACCGCGCCGAGGATGGTTGCCGGGTCGGCGCCCAGCGCCACCGCGATCGGGTAGGGTTGCCCCGGATTGACGATGCCATGCTCGCGAAAATCCAGCGCGCCGCCGCGATGCGCGAGCCAGCGCATGATGACTTTATTACGCGCCAACACCTGCTGTCTATATATACCCAGATTTTGCCGTTTCTTGTGCGGCCCCTTGGTGATGACCAAACCCCATGTAATAAGAGGTGCAACGTCGCCCGGCCAGCAATGCTGGATCGGCAACTTCGCCAGGTCCACGTCTTGTCCTTCCCACACGATATCCTGGCACGGCGCGCTGCGATGCTCCTTCGGCGCCATATCCCATAAGGATTTCAGCAGGCTGCCCAGACCCAGCACATCCTTGAATCCGGCCGGCGCCTGCGGCTCCTTCAGCATCGCCAGGACGTGGCCGATGCGGCGCAGTTCTGAGACATCCTCTGCGCCCATGCCGAGGGCCACACGTTGTGTCGTGCCGAACAGGTTGCCCAAAACCGGCATGCTATGGCCGGTAGGATTTTCGAACAACAGTGCCGGGCCGCCCGCGCGCAAGGTGCGATCGCAGACCTCGGTCATCTCCAAATAGGGGGAAATTGGCAAAGAGACACGCTTTAACTCTCCCATTTTTTGCAATTGGGCAATAAAATCGCGCAAATCTGAATATTTCATATTTTTTTCGGTTTTTTTGACTGTCGACTCTATTTCTTAACTCGTTTACTCAAGTAATTGATTTTATTGAACTTTGCTGCGATGCAGCGAAAAAAGTCAGACATAAAAGTTATAGAAATCGATTTTAATAGTATTGACTTGATATAAACCGCCTCCTACAATGCGTCCAACTTGATCGAGAGAGGGAACTTCGCTAATCGAAGGTCCCACTAAAGGCAGTACTCATCATTTCACGGGATCGGGGTCCCATACGACATTTTAAGGAGTGTTTTCAAAAGGCGTCAGCCTTCTCCCCGAAAAAGTTTGCCACTGACAATGCGCCATCGCCGCTATCAGTGTAACGACATCCTCAGATGTCCATGCAAACGATCCGACGACTGCCGGGTGCGCTCTAACGCAACGGCAGCCGATGTTTCTGACTAACGGCAAGCAGTTACCCCAGGCAGAAAGCTCTGCGGGGGATGTTGCATGCCGCGACTATTCAGAGGAGTTTGAATGACAAGTCGAATGAATGGGGTGAATCTTTCTATCACCCAACTGCGTGCCGACCTGCTATCGCAGGCGGCCGCCCTGGCTCGCAAGAGCGGCCAGATTGCCGTCACTACTGCCCATCGCACCTTGCTGGTATCCGGCGTTGCCGCCATTACCGCCCTGTGCATGATGTTTTTCAACCCGACACTGGCCGACCGCTTGAAGGCGTTGTCGCCTTTCACTGAACCGGCCAAGGCGCAACCCGTCGCCGTCGTAGCGCCCCATTTGAGCGATTTGCTCAATCCGCCTGGCATGGCCAAACCTGCCATTGCGGGAACGCAAACCCCTGCCAGCAGCGCCTTGCTGACCGACGACGACCTGAAACGGCTCGGCACGACCCAGCAGCAGCAATGGGTCACGAACTGGTTGTCCAAGCGCTATCACGTCGCCGGCGACGCCGCCGACATGGTGGTCTCTGCGTCGTATTTGACAGCACGCGACACCAAACTCGATCCTTTGTTGATCCTGGCGGTGATGTGCATCGAATCGGGCTTGAATCCGTTTGCCGAAAGCTCGGTCGGCGCACAAGGCTTGATGCAGGTCATGTCGAAAATCCATCGCGCCCGCTTTGAAGAACTCGGCGGCGTCAAGGCAGCCTTGAATCCGGTGGCCAACATCCGTGTCGGCGCCATGATCCTGCGCGATTTCGTCGTACGTGGCGGCTCGGTGGAAGCCGGCCTGAAACTGTATGTCGGCGCAGCCGCCTTCGACAATGATGCCGGCTATGGCGCCAAGGTGATGGCAGAATACCATCGCTTGCAAGCGGTTGCCGCCGGCAAGAGCGTGCCGACGACATTCGCGCCCCCTGTGCTGACCACGACGGCGTTGAAGCAACACGCCATCGAGGGCAGCGACGACATCAAGGCGGGACAGCAGGCTGAAAAGGCTGAACCTGCTTCGGCTGCAGTCGATACGATTCAATCGGGCAACAAGCCTACGCAATTGGCGGCGCTTTAATAGCAGCCGATTCAATAAAAGAAAGGCCGGTCGCATGGGACCGGCTTTTTTGTTTTGGGTTTTCCCCCTCTCCCGCGGGCGGGAGAGGGTCGGGGTGAGGGGGACTGTCAAGGCCGGTTGTCTTGGCGAACCCCCTCACCCCAGCCCCTCTCCCGCCTGCGGGAGAGGGGGAGTCCAGCAGCACACCGTTCGCTTATCTACGCCGCCCCGCGCGCATCAAAAAACCGCCGCATGCGCGCCACCGCTTCCTGCAGGTTTTCTATCGAGGTCGCGTAAGACAGGCGAATGTAATTGTGTTCGGTGTGCGGGCCGAAATCGAGGCCCGGGACGAGCACCACGCCGGCCTCTTCGAGCAGCTCGATGGTCAGGCGATCAGCATCGTCGGACAATCCGGAGCAATCGGCGTATACATAGAATGCGCCGTCCGGCATCACCGGCACTTTGAAACCCAGTTCGCGCAGCGCCGGAACGATGTAGTCGCGCCGACGCCGGAATTCGGCCTTGCGCTCTTCATAGATGGCGATCGATTCGGGCAGGAAGCAGGCCACGCCGGCGTGCTGGGCGATCGAGGATGGGCAGATGAACAGGTTTTGCGCCAGTTTTTCGATCGCCGGCACCATCTGCTCCGGCACCACCAGCCAGCCGAGGCGCCAACCCGTCATGTTGAAGTATTTGGAAAAGCTGTTGATAACGACGATGTCATCGCCCAGCGAGAGCGCGGAAAACGGCTCTGCTTCGTAGCTCAACCCCTGGTAAATCTCGTCGACGATGGTAAAACCGTTGCGCGCGCGCACGGTCTTGACGATCTTGCCCAATTCCTCATGCGTGATCGAGGTGCCGGTCGGGTTCGACGGCGAAGCGAGCAATACGCCGCGCGTCAGTGCGCCCCAGTTCTGCCGCACCATGTCGTCCGACAATTGAAAGCGCTCGGCCGGTCCGCTCGGCACCATCTTCGCCACGCCATCGAATGCGGCGACGAAATGCCGGTTGCACGGATAAGACGGATCAGGCATCAGCACCTCGGTGCCGGGGTCGACCAGTGCGGCACAGGCCAGCAAGAGCGCGGCAGACGCGCCGGCCGTGACGATGATGCGCGACGGCGCGATGTCGAGCCCGTAGACGGCACGGTAGTGTCCGGAGATTGCCTCGCGCAAGGCTGGGATGCCGGTCGCCGGCGTGTATTGCAGGCGGCCATCGGCCATGGCCTGCGCGGCAGCGGCTACCACCGGCGGCGGCGCGGTGAAGTCTGGCTCGCCGATGCCCATATGAATGATGTGGCGCCCCTGCTTTTCGAGGGCTGCCGCCTTTTTCACCAGCTCCATCACATGGAATGGGGCGATATGATCCAGGCGCGCAGCAAGCCCCAGTGCGAGTGGCTTTTGTTGCAAATCGGTCATGAAAAACTCAGTTGTGGCTGATGCAAGAGTCTATTGCCCTGCTCCGGCCTCTGCCTTGCGCGCGTTGGCGGCCAGCTTGTCGAGCACGCCGTTGACGTATTTATGGCCGTCGATGCCGCCGAACGACTTGGTCAGTTCGACCGCCTCGTTGATCACCACCTTGTAGGGAATCTCGATGTGGTTTTTCAGTTCGAACGCGCCGATCAGCAGGGCGGCATGTTCAACCGGCGACAACTGCTCGATCGGACGGTCGATCAACGGCGCCAATTCGGCGCGTAGCTGGGTTGCCCCTTTCAGGACGCCATACAGCAAGGAATCGAAATGCTCGGCATCGGCCTTGTCGAAGCCGTGCGCTTCGCGGATATTGGCTTCAATGGCCCCCGCGTCTTCCTTGTTCAACAACCATTGATAGATTCCCTGCAAGGCAAATTCGCGCGCGCGATGGCGCGGCGTGCGATTCTTGTTTGGGTTGGCGTGGGCAGATTTTTCGGTCATGGTCGGTAGCCCGCCAAGTGTGACCTGGGCGGGCAAAATAGGGATAAATTATTCTTCGTCGGTGGCTTCGGCCAGCTCTTCCAGAGCCAGGGCCAGGTTGGCCATCTCGACGGCGACGCGTGCGGCATCGGTGCCCTTCTCGGCCATGCGCGCCTCGGCTTGCTCATCGGTGTCGGTAGTCAGGACCGCATTGGCGATCGGAATGCCGAAGTCGAGTGCGACGCGGGTAATGCCGGCGCCGGACTCGTTCGACACCAGCTCGAAATGGTAGGTCTCGCCGCGGATCACCGCGCCGATGGCAACCAGTGCATCAAACTGCATGGTTTCGGCCATCTTTTGCAGTGCCAGCGGGATTTCCAGCGCGCCCGGCACCGTCACCTGCAACACGTCCTCGTCAGCCACGCCGAGATGCTTCAATTCGGCCAGGCAGGCTGACAGCAGGCCATGGCACACGTCCTCGTTGAAGCGCGCCTGGACGATGCCGATGCGCAAGCCGTCGCCATTGAGGTTGGTTTCGTAAATACCTGTTGTCATGATTTCTCCCGCGAACGTCATTCGTCGCAATTCGGTTTGGCTTCGTAACCGACCACTTCAAGGTCGAAGCCCGTCATGGACGGCATCTTTCTCGGACTGGCCAGCAGTTTCATCTTGCAAACACCCAGGTCTTTCAGGATCTGGGCGCCAATACCATAGGTGCGTAAATCCATGCGCGAGGCGCGCGGCTGCGGCCGGCTCTCCGGATCGTTCAATGCGGAAAACTGGGCAAACATCTGCTCGGCCGATTCTTCGCAATTGAGCAACACAATGACGCCGCGCTCCGATTCCTTGATCGCCGCCATGGCGGTCGCCAGGTTCCACGAGTGCGTAGTCGTCTTTGTTTCCAGCATATCAAGAATCGACACCGGCTGGTGTACGCGCACCAAAGTTTCGCATTGTGGCGCAACAACGCCGTGCACCAGCGCCAGATGCGCGCCGCCGCTCGGCGTATCGCGATAGGCCACCGCGTGGAATTCGCCCTGTGCGGTTTGCATCGTGCGCTCGCCAATTCGTTCGACGATGCTCTCGTTGCGGCTGCGGTAGTGGATCAGGTCGGCAATCGTGCCGATCTTCAGGCCGTGCTCAACGGCAAATTCCTTCAGATCGGGCAGACGGGCCATGGTGCCGTCGTCTTTCATGATCTCGCAGATCACGGCGGCGGGAAACAAGCCCGCCATTTCGGCAAAATCGCAGCCGGCTTCGGTATGGCCGGCGCGCATCAACACGCCACCCTTCTGCGCCTTGAGCGGGAAGATGTGGCCGGGCTGGACGATGTCGGACGGCTTGGCGTTGCGCGCCACGGCCACCTGGATGGTTTTGGCGCGGTCGGCCGCCGAAATGCCGGTCGTGACGCCTTCCGCAGCCTCGATCGACACGGTGAAGTTGGTGCCGTAGGAAGTGCCGTTGCGGCTCGTCATCATCGGCAAATGCAATTGCTCGCAGCGCTCCTCGGTGAGGGTCAGGCAGATCAGCCCCCGGCCGAACTTGGCCATGAAATTGATTGCTTCCGGGGTCACGAATTCGGCCGCCAGCACCAGATCGCCCTCGTTTTCGCGATCTTCTTCGTCCACCAGTATCACCATGCGCCCGGCACGGAGTTCGGTAACGATTTCCTGCGTAGTTGAAATAGACATATTAAATCCTTGTGGACCGCTATTTTAAAGGATTTAAGGGGCGGGCAGGGGCGGGCCCTGACTTCGGCCAGGACAATCGCGTTATTGGCAAAACGACAGTACTCCCTCTCCCGCAGGCGGGAGAGGGTTGGGGTGAGGGCGTTTGCAAGAACTCATGCAGCTTGTTTTTTGCTCGTGACTGAGTAAATTGCTATTCATATTGAATGGTGGATTACCGTCGTCTTGGCAAACACCCTCACCCTAGCCCTCTCCCCTTTATCCCTCGCCGGGCGCCCCTATAGGGAAGGAGTACTCGCTTGCAAGCGAGTACCGCTCCGTCGGCAGGCAGCGTACTGCCTGAAACCCCGACTACACCGCCTTCGGGAGAGGGAATATCCTTTCAATGAGATACAGCGTGATTGCCCTGTGACTTCAGCCTCGCTGCACCCTTATGGCGAGCGATATTGTCATTTTACCCATGCCGTGCGCGGCAGCACCGGCAGCCAGGCGATTCCGCCCGGGATTGCTTGCCGTTTGACGCCATTTCCCGCAAGCAAATCGCGGCGCCAAGATGCCAGGGGCCGGAAAAGCTTACGCACTTCGGTACGAAATCGTGGCGCCAAGTTCAGCAGGATTTTCGGGGCCATGTTTAGCATTTTGCGCAACATGGAACATGCAGGATCGGCAGGGAATTTTCCGAAGAAGGAGTCTTGGGCAGGGGAAAATTTCCGATCATACGACCGGTTTGTTACCTCGATATGACCACCGGCATTCGCCGTTGCAAACACACAAAATTCAACGCCATGCGGCAAAAATTCTTGACCACCTTTCACTCTACATCGTCTAATGCGCGGCGATTGCACGAAAGGACACTCGGCAGTCGTTGCAGCAAGGCCGGCATGACGAAACGATGACATCGGGCCGGCGCCAAAACAATAGTCCAACCTCGGCCACATATAAGCAATTTTCACGTTCACGATCACTACACCATCGCCGGATGGCACGCGTCATTGGAGACCCGATTGCGCGCCGTCCATGGCACAATCTCACAATCAGGAGAATTCATGCAGTCCTCTTCCCTCACGCGTTTCAAGCTGGTCTTGAGCCCTATCGTCCTGGCTTGCCAATTGCTGCTGCTGGGCACGGCTAGCGCCTCGGCCCAGACAACCACGGACACCCCGGCGCCGGATGCCAACGCAACCAAAGTGACCATCACCGGGCAAAAGGCCGGCATGGGCTTGATGGTGCAGGAAGATGCGCCCAAGGCGCGCAGCACCATCACCAAGGAAGAAATCCAGAAGCAGCGCGGCACCGACAATGCCTATCAATCGCTGGCGCTGCTGCCATCGGTGAATAGCTACAACTATGACGCCACCGGCCTGTTCGGCGGCGGCCTGACCATGCGCGGCTTCAATAGCGACCAGATCGGCGCCACCATCAACGGCGTGCCGATCAACGATTCGGGCAACTACGCGGTGTATCCGGAAGAATTCGTCGACCAGGAAAACGTCTGCTCGGAATTCGTCACGCAGGGTTCGACCGACGTCGATTCGCCGCACGTGGGCGCCACCGGCGGCAACATCGGCATCGTCACCTGCGATCCGGAAGACAAGCAGCGCTTCCGCCTGATCCAGACTTTGGGCGGCCTGTCGCTGTCGAAGACTTACCTGCGCTACGATACCGGCCGCGTGATGGATGACCGCGCCAAGTTCTTCATCTCGGCGTCGCATGCCGAAGCCGACAAATGGAAAGGCGAAGGCGGCGCCAAGCGCGATCACGTGGATTTCGGCTTCCGCTTCGACATCGATCGCTTCAATTACATCAGCGGCGCGATCCTGTTCAACCGCATGATCAACAACAACATCTACGATCCCAGCCTGGCCGAGTTGAACAAGAACGGTTACTACTACGACTATGCATCGAGCTTCGTCGGCCATTTGCCGGGCGTCAATGGCACGGCCCAGGTGGAACCGAGCCAAAGCCCGGCCTATTACAAGCTGTCGGTCAACCCATTTGAAAACGTGATCGCATCGGCCACCGGCAAGTTCCGTATCAACGACAGCACCGATTTGAAGATCATGCCTTACTTCTGGTACGGTTACGGCACCGGCGGTTCGCAGGAAAAACTGTTGTCCGAAAGTGGATTCCTCAATCCCGCCACCGGCAAGCTGACCGGCGTCGATTTGAACGGCGACGGCGACACGCTCGACAAGGTGCTCGTGGCCGGCAGCAGCGTCACCAAGACCGATCGTCCGGGCGTGACCGCTTCGATCACCGAAACGATCGACAACAACGTCATACTCGGCGGCGTCTGGTTCGAACAGGCGCACCACAAGCAAACCAGCCCGATCGAGCTGATCAACGCCAACGGCACGATGCCCGACATCTGGCTGCAGGGCGACTACATCGACCGTCCGGACGGCTCGCCCTACCAGGCGCGCGACTGGCTGACCATCAGCACCGCGTGGCAATTCTTCCTGCAAGACACCATCACGCTGATGGACGACAAGCTGCGCATCAACGTCGGTGTGCGCGACCCGAGCATCCGCCGCGACTTCACCAACATCCCGAACGAAGGCAACAATTCGGCGACCGGCTATGAAATCGTCCGCACCTACAATGACGTCTTGCCGCAAATCGGCGTGCGCTATGATCTGAACAATGAAAACCAGTTGTTCTCCAGCCTGTCGAAGAACATGAAGGCGCCGCCGAACTTCGCCTTCTCGTCCTCGACCGGCGACAACGTCACCATCGTCAACGGCCAGCCTGTGCTCTCCGCCCAGGTACAGCCGGAAACGTCGTGGAATCTCGATGTCGGCTATCGCTTTCAAAGCAAGGCCATGATTGCGCAAGCCACGCTGTTCGCAGTCGATTTCAAGAACCGCATGGCCAACGCCTATGACCCGGAAAGCGGCGTAAGCTCGTACACCAATGCCGGCTCGGTCAAGACGCACGGCGCCGAACTGGAAGTCGGCAATGCGCCGATCAACGGCTGGTCGTTCTATGGCTCGTTCGGATATACAAACAGTGAAATCCAGGACGATATCCAGGTCACCTCGACCCAATCCCTGCCGACCTCGGGCAAGGAGTTCCCATTGACGCCGAAGTACAAGTTCGGCCTGAGCGCGCAGTATGAAACCGCCAACTGGTACACCCGTCTCAAGGCGCAGCACACCAGCAGCCAATGGGCCACCCTGGTCGACGACCAGGAAGCACCGGGCTACAACCTGTGCGACTTCGATGCCGGCTACCTGTTTCCCAGCAGCGGCGTGTTCAAGAATCCGACCTTGCGCTTGAACGTCAGCAATCTGTTCAACACGCAATATCGCAATCCATCGTCAAACAGCGTGACGAACTCCACCACCATCAACGGCGTAGCGCCTTCCGGCGTGTACTACTACCTCGGCGCACCGCGCCTGGTGTCCGCTTCGCTGCAAGTGGATTTCTAAGGCGCGCGCAGGGAAGGCCTGGTGAATCTGCCGGCCTTCCCTTGCGAGCGTTTGCTCATGAGCAATCTTGAGCACGCTACGTTGATGCTCGTCATTGATGTTTATTAACGAATGACGCGTAGTTGTAAAAATCGGTAACAAAGGAAGATAGACCAGCTTGGGCGCATTATAGTGAGCGTGTCTATCCCCCCATACTAATGGGTTGAGTCCGCCACCGCCATGGTCGCGGACTTTTTTTATGGGCGGAAAGATGTTGCCGGATTGCTCGTGTGAGCTTGTATGAGCTTGCCTTGTTCGTATGCGCGCTGAAGTGGGTCAGTTTTCGGCGCAAATCAATATGCTGGTCCAATTGCTTCGCCAAAACGGTCAAGATCACCTCGGTATGCGCGAATAGTAAGTGCACTTGGCTGTCTCTCCGTTTCACAAGGTGTCAGAAAGCGATTGCACGCGTCGAATAGATCCATTTCTTTCCTCCTTGAACGTTATGCGGAGGCAAATGGTATGACGATTCCGTCGCTGTTATTTGTGATTCCTTGTGGGATGGATAGTCGTCGGTACTTGTCTTTTTGACGTGGCCACCGATTTTTTGTTTTTACCAGCGACCTCGTTCAAGGGCATAATTGGCAGTCACCATACGAACGAATTTACCCATGCCCCACGCCACCATCTACTATCACCCTGAAGGTTACAACACCACCGCTCAAAGATTAATGGGCCGGCACGCCGCCGGTGAAGGCTTCTTGCGAGCGGCCGCCCAATCCGGCGCGGATCGCCTGCATTGTCATGCCGATAGCGCAGCCTCAGCCAGTCATTTCTCGGACCAACTTGCGAAGCACGGCTTTCGCGGCCAATCGGGCTGGGTGCCGCTGGATCGACCAGCAGGGCTCGGCGATGATGGATGCGTCTTTCTCCCAGGACCCAACCTCAACGATTCAGCCTGGCAGCGCGCGCCGGTCGGCGAGCGCGCCTACAGCCTGTGCGGCATCACCCACACCACGGCATCGCACCTTGCGATGAGTTCGATCACCGATCTGTTCGTGGCGCCGGTGCGCTCGTGGGATGCCTTGATCTGCACGTCGCTGGCTGTGCGCGATACCGTCCGCCATCTGCTCGAATCCCAAGCCAGCCATCTGCGCAGCCGCCTTGGCGCCACGCGCTTCGAATTGCCGCAATTCCCCGTCATACCGCTCGGCGTGCATTCGTCCGATTTCGCATTTACCGAAAGCGACAAGGTTGCCGCGCGTTCCACCCTCGGCATCGCACCGGACGAAGTCGTGATTCTTTTTGTGGGGCGCCTTGCCTTCCACGCCAAGGCCCATCCGCAGCAGATGTTCACTGCCCTGGAGCAAGCAGCGGAGGGACGCCGAGTGCGTTTGGTTCAATGCGGCTGGTATGGCAACGAACATATCGAAGCAGCCTTCAATGACGCCGCCAAGGCATTGTGCCCATCCATCACGATGCAGCACGTCGATGGCCGCGACGCGGCAGCGCGGCGCCACGCGTGGGCTTGCGCCGATATTTTCATGTCCCTGTCGGACAACATCCAGGAAACGTTCGGCCTGACGCCGATCGAGGCCATGGCAGCGGGCCTGCCGCTCATCGTCACCGATTGGGACGGCTACAAGGACACGGTGCGCGACGGCGTCGATGGTTTCCGTATTTCGACATTGACGCCACCCGCCGGCCACGGCGCGGATCTCGCGCAGCGCTATGCCGTCGGCACCGACACCTATGATGTGTATTGCGGATTTGCCTCGCAACTGACGGCGGTGGATCCGCAAACGCTGTTGCAGGCCTGCAAACGGCTGATTGGCGATCCGGCGCTGCGCCGTCAAATGGGTGCCGCCGGGCGTGAGAGAGCGCGCCTGATTTACGATTGGTCCGTCATCTATCGCCGCTATCAAACCCTCTGGGAAGAACTCGCCCTGCGCCGCCGTGCCGATCCCGACCTGCATCCGCCTTTGGTTTCGACTGCCCGGCCGGATCGACCCGATCCATTTCTGGCGTTTGCCGGCTATGCAACAGCACAATTGACCGATAACCACGTGGTTACCCTGTTGGACAGCGCCAAGCTGCTGCAAACGCATCGTGCGCTGGCGCTGAATACGTTTGCCGGCGCGGTTCAACCGACAGCGGAAGAATGCGCCGCGATTGTAGATTTCCTGCGAACGCGCGGGCCGCAAAAGGTCGGCGCGATAACCGGTCAATTCCCGCCAGGCCAATGCCTTCGCGTCGCGCGAGGGTTGGTCTGGCTAGCGAAGATGGAAGCTATTCTTATAGCATCGTCGCATGAGGCACATTGACGATAGGCAGACTTTTCGAAAAATTTTCCTATTTGACTTTCGTCGAGCATCGCTTGAGCCAATCGTCGCAATAGCGAATGTCTTTCGTGGCAAGCGCCCAGCGATAGATAGATTCCACGACGCGCGAACAATCAGGATCTCTTGCACGGTACCACCATCGGCCGGCTGCACGATCTTGACATGCGACTGCGGCACCAGCCTGCCCTCGGCGCAGGCGACGATGTCGAGCTTGCCGAAGATGGCCCAGGCGGCAAGGATCACGAACAGGGTGATGACCAAGTACATCACCGCGCGCGTCAGGCACGCGGGGGACTTTCCTGGATTGAGAGCAAGCCGGGGGCGAAGTCCGGCGCATCAGGTGACAGAAGGCGCGGCCTGGCGATCGGCTGGGACTTGTTTGCTGCGCTTGTTTGGGTATTGCCTTGATTCATTGCGATCCGTTTGCGATTCTCTTGTGGTTCTTATGTGATGCGCTGCATTGCCGGTGTTACCTCACCATGCGGAGCGTGTCCGCATGGTGAGGAAGATTCCAACGTCAACGCAGCTTGTTGCTGCCGTTACTGATGCCGGTCCAGGCGTCGATGGTCTGCACTGTCTTGCCGAAGCCGGGGTTCTGCAAGGCATTGTCGGCCGCCGCAAGATTCATCCCGGTGAGATTGCCGTTCATGCCATCGTAGTAAGCCAGGTCGCCCCCCATGGCGGCGGTATTGCTGCCGCTGATATGTGCGCTTAGCATGCTGTTCATCAGATTCCAGCTGGTCAGGCTTGGATTGGCTGCCAGCGCCGTATTGAATGCCGCCACCAGTTGCGTGAAATTGAATTCTTCCACTTCCTGGTTGTACAAGGCATTGGTCGATGTCGGACTATACGTGCTGGCAGATTGCTCAATCACCTGGAGCGTAACGAAATCCTGGTTCGCACTGCCGGTATACCAATTGGCGAAGGTGACGGCGCTGCCGTTACCGGTGTTGAGAACCAGATTGTTGCCGCTCTTGCTGAAACTCAGGTTGCTGTAGCTGATGCCCTTGCCAAGAGACAGCACATCCCCATGCGCGGTGCCGCCGGTGATGCTAGCACTGCTGTCGCCGGTGTTGAAGGCCACCACGGCGGCGCCGGAGCCCAGCGTGATTGCGTCAGCACCGGCTCCTGCTGCAATGAAGTTTGCGCCGGTCCCGCCGACGACGGTATCGGATCCTGCGCCGGCAATCATTGCTCCCGCACCAACGGCATCTTTCAACGTATCCGCTCCGGCACCGGCTTCCAGCACGTCGGCGCCGGCGGCGCCAACCAGCGTATCGGCGCCGCTGTTGGCGATGAGCAGGCTATTGCTATTTGCCGTTGCCGTACCGGTCAAGGCGGCGCTTCCGGTCAGGATGAGTTCCGGGATATTGGCCGGATCGACGTAGCTGACGGACGAATCGACGACATTGAATTGGGCGAATGGCACGGAAACCACGTCGGCGGAATTGTTGACGACAAACGTTTCATAGGCGTTGTTATTGCCGCCGATCAGCGTATCGATGCCGCTATTGGAAGTGATGGTGCCGTTGTTGGTATTCGACGCCGCCGTCAGCATGATATTGTTGTTGCCGATGCCGGTCACGAACTGGATGTTGGACGGCGCGACGTAATTCACCGACGATTCGACCGTTTCGCCATAGCCATTTTGCGTGGAGATCGTGTCGGCGGAATTATTGATCACGAACGTGTCTTCGCCGTTGCCGCCGTACAGTGTGTCGATCCCGCTGTTGGAGGTAATGACGTCGTTCAGATAGGTGTTTGCTGTCAGCCAGATATTGGCGCTCCCGGTGCCGGTGAGATTGAGCATATTGCCGGGCATCATATAGGAGACCGACGTCGATACCGTATCGTTGATGTTGAGATTCGATCCGGAAATGACATCGGCCTGATTGTTGACCACGAAGGTATCGACGCCGGTGCCGCCGACCAGCGTATCGACACCGCTGTTGGAGGTGAGA
>FSYV01000181.1_pt1 | contig 17595 bp, 11 predicted proteins | sample 1638641 | NCBI WGS metagenome assembly FSYV01 (sample SAMEA3914813, study PRJEB12502) | metagenome | biome: forest; material: soil | place: Canada | collected 2011-07-07 | depth 0.3 m
ATCTTATTGTATTCATATCGCGCAAGAATCTCGCTGGTCACACGCGCAATTTTCCCTTCTTGTGGCGTTGGCGAAAGTGCCGGTGGAACGGAGTTGGCGAGGCCGCTCGCATTGGCCACCAACGATGTCACCGCAAGCAAGCCCAGCAGGTAATTTTTCATGAGCGACATCCTGAATCGAAACTGGGCGGGAAATATAATGTCACCCGATACCCGATACCCGATACCCGATACCCGATACGCAGACATAGTTTGGTGGTTTCAATTTTCAATCGCGACGGGGTACCAGAAGTTGCCAGTACAAGTAGGTAAATTATTCATTCTACCTCCCTATAGGGAGGGTGGGAGAAAACAAGCAGCGCATCGACTTGTGATGAATGATCAGACCCAAGGCGGGAGCCGCATTACTCCCCACCCATCGTAATCCGCCCGATCCCGCCGCCGCTGCGGTTGCTCATCGATTCGATCCATTCGGCCGGCACCGCGAAGTTCAGGTTTTGCCCGGAACGGCTCTGAAACGTGGTGATGCCGATCAGGCGACCGGTGCTGTCGAACAAGCCACCGCCGCTGGAGCCGGGCGAGATCGGCGCGCTGGTCTGGATCACCGTGCCGACGTCGGGAATGTCGCGCAGCGACGAAATGATGCCTTCGCTGATGGTCAGGTTCAGCCCTTGCGGCGCGCCGATGGCATAGACCTTTTCCGCAGTATGCACGTCAGCCATCTTGGCAATCGTCACGGGCTGGGAGGCAATGCCGAACACGTGCAGCATGCACAAGTCGTAGTGTTCGTCGGCGGTTTCCACCGTGCCGGTGAACTTTTCATTTGCCATCAACAGTTCAAGCTGGCTGCCGGCCCGCGCGACGTGGCAGTTCGTGATCACCTGGTTGGTGCCGACCAATACGCCGCTGCCGCTGCCGAGCAACACGCCCTGGTCATTCCTGATGCTGATCAGCGCGACGCTCGGTGCCACGGTCGCGTAAAGCTCTTCCGGCGACAGCACGCGCCGAACCTCGCTCGGCGCCATGCGCACGACGCCATTCTGGCTGGCGGCATTGATCACCTGCACCGGGCTGGTCAAATGTAGGGCGGTGGCGGCGGCGACGTCTTGCGCGTGGCGCTCGCTTTTCTTCACGGCAACCCAACCGATCAGGGCAATGGCCACGACCGCACCGAGCAGCAGCAACATGCGTTTGGACGAAGGCGGCTCATCTTCGCGCACGGCGGCTTGCGTCGCGCCGTTTTCGCGATTGCTCAGGCCGGTGTTGTAGACGACGCGTTTTTGCGGATTCGAGAGCACTTGATATGCCTCACGCAAAATGATGGATTCATTGGGATCCGGATTGGCTTGTTCGGCCAGTTTGGCACGCGCTTTTTCGTAGGCAGCCGAAATCTCTTCCGGGCTGGCTTCCTTGGCGATGTCCAATATCTGGTATAGCGATCTTTTCATGCACTTCCTTGGCGGGACGGCTTTCTCGGGCCTATGGGCATAACACGGCTCGAGTATGGGACGCAATCGCGCGCCGCTGCAAAAATGCAGGCGGGCGCCGAAGACCATTGGAGTGTAGCGAACTTCCGGTTACGTGGATAGGGGAGGAGCCGCGGCGCGGCGACTTGCGGGTAAAGGCCGTCACGGGAAGTGATTGCGCCCGAGTTTGCAATATCAAGTAAAAATGCCCGCATTCACCGGCGGAACCGGGAAATGCGGGCATCAGGACAGCTTGGTTTTTCTCCGTCGCCGATCGCAGCTTTACCGCCTGCGATCATGCTACGGACAGTGCTTACATCTTGGCAGCAGCGCGAACCTGGGTCTTGCAATTGGTGCAGGCGGCAGGTTGGCCGGTGGCTGGATCGAGGAACAATGTCGCAGTGCTGGCCGTGCCGCTCAGGTTCAACATGTTGTTGATCGGGCCGGCGATGGCGTCAAACGAACCGGTGATGCGTTGGCTGCCGAGCCAGTTATCTTCGATGAAGCGCAGGATCGAGGATTGGTCGGTCAACGTATGGTCGATGTAGTTGGTCTTGGCGTATGGCGAAATCACCAGCAGCGGCAAGCGTGGTCCATAGCCGCAGCGGCCTTGGGCATTGGCTTTGCCATTGTAGCCAACCAATGCGGAGGTTGGCGTCGGTGTGCCTTGTTGCAGGCCGGCGTTGCAAACACCAGCGCCGTTGACGAAGTCGCCATTGCCGAGCACGGTCACGCCATTGCTGGCGAAGTTGGCGGTTGCTGCAGCACTTCCGGCAGCGCCCTGGACGAGTTTCGAAGGATTGACGATCGGGCTCATCTGATGGTCGTACCAGCCGTCCGAGTCATCGTAAGCGATGATGACCAGCGTGCTGCTCCAGCCCGGTTGCTGTTGCAGGAAATTGATGACTTGCGTCACGAATGCCTGTTCGTCGAGCGGGTCGGAATATTGGGCATGACCGTCTTGATAGCCTGGCGCCTTCAGGTAGCTGACTGCCGGATAGTTGCCTGCGGAAACGGCATCGAAGAAGTCGTGGATGTCGTACTGGTGGTTGGCTGGGTCGACTGTCTTGCCGTCCGATTCATACGTGTTGCCGATGGCCGAGACCGAGCTTGGACGCGCATGGCTCAAATTGGCTGTCGAAGCATAGTATTGAAACGGTTGGTGGTGGGGAATGTAGTCGGTCTTGTTGACGGCGGTATAGGCCGAGACGGTCGAGCGCTTGCAGCCTGTCGTGCCGTTCGGATTGGTGACCGTCAAGTCGAAGCCGCCCTGGAAAAAGCCCCAGCTGACATTGGCCGCGTTGAGCAGGTCGCCGACGTTTTTGCCGCCCATGGAAACCGCATCGCGATTTGAGCAAACATCGCCCAGAGGTTGCGGATCGCTGGTTTGCGTGATGCCGCCGTTGCCGTCATTGGACAGTTCGCCGTCGATGTTGGTGCCCGTTGCAGTGGCGGTGGCGTTGGTGGCGATGACGCCGTTGGTCTGGCCGGAAATCAGGTTTTGAGCGCCGACGTTGGAAGGACCGAATGTGGTGCCGAACGAGTTGTCGTTCATCGCGTAGTTTTGCGCGTAGTTCCAAAAGGCCGTGACGGTGTTGCCGTCAAAGTAACCCATCACGATGCCGACGGTGTTGAACGGCGCCTGCAGCGTTTGCGGAGCAGCCGTGTTGGCAGCACCGGTCGAAACCGGGTACAGGTCCACTGCGCCATTGTTGAGCGCCTTTTGTTCCGCGTTGTAGTTGTGGCTCTGGCTGTTCGGATTGGCTTGCGAACGGTCGATACGGAACGGGTTGATGGCGTTGGTGCCGTTCGCTGCGTTCAGCGTAGTCGGATTGTTGGTCAGCAGGTTGACGCCGGAGAGGGCAGCGAAGCTCTTGGTCACGTCCAGCGGTGTGGCCAGTGTATTGGCTATCGGCGTACCCTTGGCGGCCGTGAAGCCTGGTTCGCCGACCGGGTTGGCTGCAGTCGGGTAAGTGCCGAAGTAGTGGTCGAACGAGACGTTTTCCTGGAAGATCACAACGACGTGCTGGATCGGCGTGGCTGCCTTGGCTGCAGTCGAGCCGCTGCTGGTGCTTGCCGGTGTCGACGTGCCCGAGCCGCAGCCGGCCAGCACGGCGCCGGATACTGCCAGTGCCAACGCTAGCGGCTTGATGAAGCCGGTTTGCGCATACATGGATTTGAAGTTCATTGTTTCCCCTAACTCGATTATTGGCGCTTGTCGTTGCCGGATTCAACCGGCATGCGAGCATGCGTGCGGTGTAAAGCTGCGATATAAGTATTGCTGAAGCGTGTTTTCGACTCCGGTCAGGCGGCAGCCTGATTTTCGTTTTCATCGTTGACACGGGCGAACGGCAGCGCGTGCCCTACATTGCCCGTCGCGGCGTGATGCTTGACGTCGGTGCAAGGCACGCCGGCAGCCAAACGCCGGCATTGCGCCAACGACTCGTCAAAATGCCGGACCGGAACAAGTAGCGGGAGTGGATTGTAGGAGCGGCTTGTGACAAGATGATGACGAAACGGCCGCATTGTCGCTGGCAAGCGTAGTTCTTTTCGCACAATGAGGGATACAGGCGACAGTACGGTAATTTCATCTTGATGACATATTTGCATGCTACGCTTGCGGGCTTTGGTCATTGATATTGTTGCCGTGACGCATGTGCTGAACCTTGTGCGGCCATCGGATTGCTGCAACAGTTTTATCGTCCGTTTCTTGCGTACATTTGGTTGTCGCACGATTTCCCGGGCGGCGCCTCGGACCTTGTTGTTTGCATCGACTTCCCATATGAAATCTTGTTTCAAACCTGTCCGCTTCAACGCAATACTTCAACGAGTCCGCCGGTTGGGCATTGGGCGCGATGTCGGGTGCAATTCGCGCAGCGTGGTAGCGGCGATGCTCTGCCTCGCTGTCAGTTGTTCCGCATGCGATCGCCCTGTTGCCGAAAAGCCGGCGGTGGTGCCGGCTCCCGGGCCGGTTGTTCCCCTGGTGGCTGCCGCCGTTGCGCCGGCAACCGGTGCCAAGCGCGACGCCGCAGCGCTGGCTGTCGCGGGAGCGCGTGCGCGCCTGGAGGCGCCGGCCGAACCGCTCAGCGCAATGGCACAGCTCGGGCGCAAGATTTTCTTTGACAAGACGCTGTCCGGTTCGGGCAAGCTTTCCTGCGCCTCTTGCCACGATCCTGAACATGCCTACGCACCCGGCAATGATCTGGCGGTGCAGCTAGGCGGGCTGAGCATGCAGCATCAGGGTGGGCGCGCCGTTCCGTCACTGGCTTATCACGATCAGGCGCCGCCGTTCTCGGTCGGGCCGGACACTAAGCCTGACGAAGACGACCAGGCCGCGCTGCAGGCGGCAGCGGCAGCGCGCAAAACCGTTGGCGAGGTGGCGCCACGCAACGCGAAATCCATGCAGCCTGCGACGCAGGAAATGGTGCCGCAGGGCGGTTTCGATTGGGACGGGCGCGCCATCAACCTGACCGACCAGGCCAGCGGCCCGTTGCTCGATCCGAACGAGATGGCGAACCAGGACGCCGGTGAGCTGGCGAAGAAACTGAAAGCATCGGCTTACGCGAACGACATGACCCTGTTGTTCGGCCCCGGCGTATTCAGCTCGCCCGTCGTCGCCCTCGGCGAAGCCTATTTTGCGCTGGCCCGCTACCAGATCGAGGAGCGCAGCTTCCATCCATACAACAGCAAATACGACTATTACCTGGCGCAGAAAGTGCAACTGAGCGAGCAGGAAAAGCGCGGGCTGGACTTGTTCAAGGATTCCAAGAAGGGCAATTGCGCCGCGTGCCATGTCGAGAAACCGTCGCGCGACGGCAGGTTCGGGCCGGCATTCACCGACTACCAGTTCGAGGCGCTGGCTGCGCCGCGCAGCAAGGGCATCACGGCCAATGGCGACAGCAAGTATTTTGACCTCGGCATGTGCGGTCCCTGGCGCAAGGACTACGTCAAGCAGCCGGCATATTGCGGATACTTCAAGACGCCGAGCCTGCGCAATACGGCGACGCGCCAGGTGTACTTCCACAACGGCACCTTCCATTCACTGGAAGAGGTGGTGCGCTTCTACGTGGAACGCGAGACCCGGCCGGAAAAATGGTATCCCAAGGACAAGGGCGGCAAGGTCGTCAAATACAACGACATGCCGGCCGTCTATCATGCCAATGTCGACATCATCGATGCGCCGTTCAACCGCAAGGCCGGCGAGGAGCCGGCATTGTCGGAGCAGGAAATCAGGGATGTGGTTGCGTTCCTGCAGACATTGAACGATGGGTACAAGCCGGATGCGGCAGAAGCCAAGGCTAAATAAAACGGTAGTCACCCGGCTTTGCCTCTGATCATTATTCACACGTGCACATAATGGCTTGGCTCCTCTCTGCCCGCTTGCGGGAGAGAGGCTGGGAGAGAGGGTTTGTCGTGCGCACAAAAACCCTCTCCCACCCGCAGGAGAGGGAAAGTTAGTAACGTGTCGATTTGTGGGTACGACCTGCCTAATGCAACCGCTTGTAAAGACGGAAACGCTCATCCTTGTCGGATGGGCGGCGGCCTTCCCAGATCAGTTCCCACTGATCGGTCGCGCCGTGTATGCGCGCCATTTCCTCGCGGTTGCGATTTCTTTCCTGCATCAGCAGGTAGTCGCATCGCGCTCCCTCGAATTGGGAAAACTGGATATTGCCGAAATAGGCGAACGACGCCATCTGGTCAGCCCCGACATCGGCATCGACGCAATGGGGCATGGCCGGCAAATGATCGGCGATGTCTGCAGCCACGGTTGCATAGCTGCGCGCATAGTTGAAAGCGGGTAGCCATAGCGTCATCAGCAGCAGCCAGCACAGAATGCCGCCGCCGGTGGACAAGACCACGGCACGCCACAGCACCGACGGGCGGCGCGAAATGCGCCAATGCACCAGCACGATCCAGCCCACGGTTGCAGTCAAGGCGATCAAAAACGATACGACGTGGAATTCCGGTTTGAAGCCCGGCAGCAGCTTCAACACTTTTTGCGCCGGCAGCGGCCAGCCGGTTTGCAGCGAGATCCAATACATCCAGATGCCAAAAGCAAACAGGGTCAGGATGATGACGGAAAACCAGTCCACCGCGTTGATCGCGCCGCGCTTCATGGTCGGCAGGCCGAACGCCGCCAGGATGGCCAGTGGCGGCACCAGCGGCATCAACACGCCAACTTCCGATTGCGGGTCGATCAGGCACAACGCGACGAACACGGCGAAGAACAGGAACGGCAACGCGATGTGCAAGGCCTTGAATTGCTTGCGCCAGGCATAGACCGCCCATCCGGCGAACGGCCAGGCCGGCCAGGCAAACCAGATGCCGTAGCGCAGCAGGTATTTCAGCGTTTCGAAGCTGGGCCAATCGATGCGGGCGAAGTTCCAGATGGTCCAGGCGCGGATCGGCGAGCTTGCAAATGGGTGCGCCAGCGAATTGACCAGGAACCAGACGCTGGTGATCGCCAGCGCGCAGGGCAGGGTGACGACCACCAGATGGCGCCACGCCGCCTTGTCGCGCAACAGGGTGAGCGTCAGCAAACCGCACCATAGCGCAACCGGCACGATGAAGCCGCGCGTGAGGACCAGCAGGCCGAGGGTCGCGCCGAGCGTGGCTGCCGCTTTCCGGGCGGGGTTCTCGAACAGCTTGACCGACGCGTACATGGCGTAGGCAACCAGGGCGATTTCCAGCGCCTTTGCCGTGGTGGCATGGACCGGATAGAGCAGCCCGAGGCAACCAAGGTAGATCAGCAACGCCCCGTCGGCCAGCGTGCGGCCGTAATCCTCGGGTTCCGGTTGCCCGCCGAACGCCAGGCGCAGGGGCTGGGCTTCGGCGCGGCAGCCGAGCAGGAACGTGGTGTACCAGACCGACAGCGAGCCGAGCAGGAAAAAGCCGATGCTGGCAATGCGCGCGGCCATCGGGTCGCCCAGCAGCCAGCCGAACAGCCGGATGCACAGGGCACCGAGCCAGAACGCCAGCGGCCCTTCGTCAGGCATCGTCAAATTGGCAATGTGCGGCCATAGCCAATCGTCCAGGGTGCCGTGGGCCATGGTCCACTCGATGCCGAAACTGGCAGCGTCGACGTTTTTCCACGGATCGCGCGCGATCAGGCCGGGCAGGATGTACAACAGGCAAAGCGCAATCAACGCCCAGCGCGGCAGGGCATGAGTGGCCGAGGCGGGCAGGCGTACAGGTTTCAATGGTGCCATTACGTTACCTTATCGCCCTGAATTCGGCGTCGTCGCCGGAGCAACCTGTTCTGGCCTCTTGGCTGGTGCAGCGACATCTTGCGATACGACGTAGCGTCTTGCGCGACCGTGTTTTGGGGTAACCATAAGCGGGTTGGATTAGCCTTCTTATTATTCGTTCGGCGCTATTGTGCCGCAATTAGGCTAAAAACGCCTCGCTAAAATATCGCCTGAAAAACAAAAAAAGGCAGCCTGGGCTGCCCTTTTTCGCTGACGCGTCAGATTTACTCTGCTGCGACTTGAGTCTTGGAACCCACAGCGCCGAACTTTTGGCGGAACTTCTCGACGCGGCCGGCGGTATCGACGATCTTGTGCTTGCCAGTGAAGAACGGGTGCGATTCAGACGAGACTTCAATCTTGACCAGCGGGTAGCTCTTGCCTTCAAACTCGATTTTTTCGCGGGTTTGAACGGTCGAACGCGTGATGAACTTGAAATCGCAGGAGAGGTCGTGGAACACGACTTCACGGTAATCAGGGTGAATATTTGGTTTCATGCTTTTTCCTTGGGTTAAGTCGGTAGCCAATCGCCACTTCGCGGGTCGTCTTGCCTCTTGACCTGATTGTCGATCACTTGCCGTGGGTGCTAAACCGCCGATTATATAATGAAATCAACGGCTTGTGCAAGCCGTTGAATCTGAAGCCGGGTGCCTGCAGTAAGGCTTTTGATCAGGCGCGCTTGATCAGCCGCAGCAAGATAATGAGGACGATCGCGCCCACCGTTGCCGTGACGATCGATGAAATGAAGCCGCCGCCGATGCTAATGTGCAGCAAGCCGGCCAACCAGCCGCCGACGAAAGCACCCAGGATACCGACCACGATATCGCCCAACAAGCCGAAACCGCCACCCTTGACCAGACTGCCCGCCAGCCAACCGGCGATCGCGCCGATGACGAGCCATGCGATGAGACCATGCATTTCCATAGTGACACCCTTCGATTCCGAGTTTTAGGAATTACCCTTGCGCATCATATCGAAAAACTCGGCATTGTTCTTGGTCATTTTCATCTTGTCGAGCATGAATTCCATCGCCTCGATTTCATCCATGCTGAAAAGCAACTTGCGCAAGACCCAGACTTTTTGCAACAGTTCCGGTTTGATCAGCAGCTCTTCGCGGCGCGTGCCGGATTTGCTCAAGTTGATTGACGGATAGACACGTTTTTCGGCCAAGCGGCGTTCCAGATGCACTTCCATGTTGCCGGTGCCCTTGAATTCTTCGTAGATCACGTCATCCATGCGGCTGCCGGTTTCGATCAGCGCGGTGGCGATGATGGTCAGCGAACCGCCTTCTTCGATATTGCGCGCGGCGCCGAAGAAGCGCTTTGGACGCTGTAGCGCGTTGGCGTCGACACCGCCGGTCAGGACTTTGCCCGAGGCGGGGATGACGGTATTGTAGGCGCGTGCCAGGCGGGTGATCGAGTCGAGCAGGATGACCACGTCCTTTTTCATTTCGACCAGGCGCTTGGCTTTTTCCAGCACCATTTCCGCTACTTGCACGTGCCGCGTGGCCGGTTCGTCAAACGTCGAGGCGACCACTTCGCCGCGCACCGAGCGCTGCATTTCCGTCACTTCTTCCGGGCGTTCGTCGATCAGCAGCACGATCATCGTCACGTCGGGGTGATTGGTCGTGATGGCATGCGCGATATGTTGCAGCATGACCGATTTGCCGGATTTCGGCGAGGCGACCAGCAGGCCGCGCTGGCCCTTGCCGATCGGCGCGATCAGGTCGATGATGCGGCCGGTGATGTTTTCCTCGCCGCGCATATCGCGCTCGAGCGGCATCATCTTGTTCGGATGCAGCGGCGTGAGGTTTTCAAACAGGATGCGGTGCTTGGAGGCTTCCGGCGATTCGCCGTTGACCTTGTCGACCTTCACCAGCGCGAAATAGCGCTCGCCATCCTTGGGGGTACGGACTTCGCCTTCGATCGAGTCGCCCGTATGCAGGTTGAAACGGCGGATCTGGGAAGGGGAAATGTAAATGTCGTCGGTGGACGCCATATAGCTGGCGTCGGGCGAGCGCAGGAAGCCGAAGCCGTCGGGCAGGACTTCAAGGGCGCCATCGCCGAAAATCTGTTCGCCTGATTTGGCGCGTTTTTTCAAAATCGCAAACATCAATTCCTGTTTGCGCAGCCGTGCTGCGTTGTCGATTTCGAGGCCGATTGCCATTTCCAGCAAAGCGGATACGTGTAGTGCTTTTAGTTCAGATAAATGCATGGTGTTTGAGCGTCCCGAGACGGGATTTCAGGGGTGGGGGAGGGAATTGCGTGGCGTGGTTAAACCAAAGTGGCGATGCAGGCGCATCGCCACCGGAATTGCTTAAATGTTGCTTTCAATGAAGGAAGCAAGCTTGCCCTTGGGGGCGGCGCCGACCAGCTGCGCAGCAGGCACACCGTTCTTGAACAGAACCAGGGTCGGCATGGCACGAATGCCGTATTTGGTGGGCACGGCCTGGTTGGCATCGACATCCATCTTGACGATCTGCAGCTTGCCGGTGAAATCCTTGCCAAGTTCTTCGAGGATCGGTGCGATCATCTTGCAGGGGCCGCACCACTCTGCCCAGAAATCGACCAATACCGGCTTGTCGGACTTCAATACGTCCAATTCAAACGATGCGTCAGTGATGTGTTTAATATTTTCGCTCATGGTTTCCTCGATGTGAGGGTATAAAAGAAATTGCGCCCGATTAACCTGTCAATCATACCTGTGATCGGCTACAGGCGCTGCCAGGCTCTTTAACTGGTGGCGTCTAGCGCGAATTCAAGGAGGTTGAAAGCTGCGGCAGAGGTAACGCGGCGGGGTATGTGGTAAATCATAACCCATTTTCACGAAGTGTGTGGGAGAAAGCGCAATTTGCGGCCAGCCGGAGCGATCCGGGCGCTGCAAGTGTCGGAAATCGGACCAATTTACGCGATCGCCGCCGCGATTTTGCGCCGCACGATTCGATTGGCAAATTGCCATTACCCGCTTATAGTGGCGCCTCATGGCCGCCCTGCCTCGTCACGAATCTTCTTAATCAGCCCACACATGTTGCACCGCGCTATCCTGATCAATCCTGCCGCGCCGTTCTGGGACGTGGCGGCACGCGCCATTGCCGCCCGTGGCGCGGACGCCGGCAATGCGCACGATTTATCGGGTTTGCGCGTCGTGGTTGCGGCGTTTTCCCACGGCCAGCTGTTGAAGCAGGCACTGCTGCGCGAGATGGGCGCGCACTTTGTGCCGCCGCGCATCGTCACGCTGGCCAATTGGTGCGCCCAGCTCCCTCCCGAGGGCAACTTGCCGGCGCCGCCCGGCGCCCGGCTGATGGATTTGTATGCCGAACTGCGCCAGCATGCCTGGCTCAAGAAGATCTTCAGCGCGCGTCGCAACACCGATCTGCTGCCGCTGGCGCAGGTGTTGCTGACCTTGTGTGACGAACTGACACTCGGCCTGTTACCGAAAGTTCATCGTGAAGCTGATTACGCCGACCAGGCCGGCCATGTTTGGCAAAAGGCCCTGGCGCAACTGTCGCCGCGCGCGCAAAGTGTCGTATCGGACGAAGCACAACTGGTCTGGTCCATCTGGCAGGCGCAACTCGACGGCAGCGACCCGTTGGCGCATCGTTTTCGCCAGATGATGCAACTGGCCGCGCTGGCCGATCTGCCCATGGTGTGGGTCGCCCCCGACGCGCCCGACGCTTACGACGAGGCATTCCTGCAGGCGTACGCCGAGCGGCAGGAGGTCTTGCCGATTTTGCTCGACTGGCGCCCGCCGTCGGTCGCGCCGTTGCTGCGCACCGCCTGGCCGGAGTTGCTGGAGCCGGGCAGCGCAGGCGCAGAGCTGCCCGATGCCGTGGAACCGCTTGAGCAGATACGCCTGAGTCCAGCCGGCAGCCTGGAACTCGAAGCGCAACGCGCGGCGCAGACCGTTGTGAACTGGATACGCGCCGGCAAGACGTCGATTGCCGTCATCGCCCAGGATCGCGTGGTGGCGCGGCGTCTGCGCGCCTTGCTTGAACGCGCCCAGGTATTCGTCGCCGATGAAACCGGGTGGAAGCTCTCGACCACGCGCGCCGCCTCGGCCGTGTCGGCGTGGTTCGAAGTCGTGTCGACCCGCGCCGGCACGCTGGCCTTGCTCGATTTGCTGAAATCTCCCTTCGTCTTCGCCGATACGGCAGAAAAAGAGCGCCACCTGATGAACATCGAGGTGTGCCTGCGCAATGCCAATGTGTCCGGCGGCTGGGACGCCGTGACGAAAGCGCTGGCCGGCGTGCCGGCCGCGCAAGACATGGTGCGCGCGCTCGAGCGCCAGGCCGCCGTGTTTGCCGGGCGCAAGACCTTGCCGCAATGGAGCGCCGCCAGCGAAACGTGCCTGCAGACGCTCGGCATCTGGCCCGCATTGCAGCAGGATGCAGCGGGAACGCAGGTGTTGGGGCTGATGCAAGCGATCGCCGACGCGTGCGCGGCCCAGGCCCAGGAATTCTCCTTTGCCGAATGGCGTGCCTTCGTCGGCATGCAGCTCGAAGCCACTTCCTTCATTGCCCCCGAACTCGATCGTCGCGTCGTCATGCTGACTTTGAACGGCGCGCAATTGCGTACGTTCGATGCGGTGCTGATGGTCGGTTGCGATGCCGAACACCTGCCTTCGCAATCCGGCGAGACCCTGTTTTTCGCCAACACGGTGCGGCGCGAATTGGGCTTGGCCACGCGCGAAGTGGTGCATTTGCGCCAGATGCGCGACTTTGCCGCGCTCCTGTGCAGCAATCGCGAGGTGGTCTTGTCGTGGCAAAAACACCGCAACGGCGAGCCGAACGCGATCAGCCCGTGGATTTCGCGCATTGCGCTGGCATTGCAGCGCGCGCGCTGTGGCGCGCTGCAGCAGCACGAAGTCAAAATTGAAAACAGCAATTTGACGGCGCGCATCGGCGTGATGCCGCAACCGCATGCCGGCACATTGTTGCCGGCGAAATTGTCGGCCGGCGCGTATGGCAGCCTGGTGGCCTGTCCCTATCAGTTTTTTGCCGGACGGATGCTCGGTTTGTCCGGCTTCGACGAATTGAGCGACATGCCGGAGAAGCGCGATTACGGCGACTGGCTGCACCAGATCCTGTTCCGCTACCATGAAACGCAGCGCGAGCAGCCGGTTGCGCCAGAGCGGCGCGAAACTTTGCTGCGTAAAATTTCGGCGGAATTGTTTGACAAGGCGGTGAGCGACAACGCCGCCGCGCTTGGTTACTACGTGCGCTGGAAAAAGGTCTTGCCGGCCTACCTAGCCTGGGCCAATGCGCGCGAAGCCGAAGGCTGGCAATTTGCCTATGGCGAGCGCAAGTTTGAAAAAATATTGCGCTGGAGTGCAGGAGATCAGCAGGGAGATCAGCAGCGAGAAATCCTGCTGCACGGCCGTATCGACCGGGTCGATGAACGCGGCGACGGCGAGCTGGCGCTGGTCGACTACAAGACGCGCAATGCGACGGCCTTGCGTGACAAATTGAAGCAGGGTGAGGACCGCCAACTGGCGTTTTACGGCGTCTTGTCGGATGGGCAGTTTGCCCACGCCCACTATGTGCCGATCGATGGCGGCAGCGACAAACTCGGCATGGTCGACGCGCCGGACTTCGCGCGTGCGCAACAGGAACTGGAAACGCAATTGCGGGCCAACCTGCAAGCCGTGGCGCGAGGCGCGCCGCTGCCGGCGACCGGCATCGAGGACGTGTGCACGTTTTGCGCCGTGCGCGGCCTGTGTCGCAAGGGGACGTGGCAATGAGCGATGCCGTGAGCGCAGGTGTGGTCGATGCGCCGACGCCGCGCGCCTACGAGCGCAACGGCATGGCGATCGATGCGGCGCAATTCACGCGCATCGCCTGCGATCCCGCGCATTCGGTCGTGGTCGAAGCCTGCGCGGGCAGCGGCAAGACCTGGCTGCTGGTGGCGCGCATGCTGCGCCTGCTGCTGGCCGGCGCGGCGCCGTCGGAATTATTGGCGATCACCTTCACGCGCAAGGCGGCGCAGGAAATGCGCGATCGCCTGCTGCAATTGCTTGAGCAATTCGCCTTGTCCGACGACGAGGAAGTGCGCATGCTGCTGCAAGAGCGCGGCGTGGCAACAGCAGATATAGCGGCCTTGCTGCCCGTGGCGCGCGGCTTGTACGACCGCGTCCTGTCCGACCCGGCCGCCTTGTCGATCGATACCTTCCACAGCTGGTTTGCGCGCCTGATCCAGGCTGCGCCGCTGGCTTCCGGCGTGCCGCACGGCTACGGACTGTCCGATTCGTCGGGCGAGATGCTGACCGAAGCGTATCGGCGCCTGATGCAAAACCTGAGCGGCACACAAGAGAACCCGATTCGGGACGCCTTGTTGCGTCTGTATGAGTTGGCCGGCGACTGGAACGCCAGGAAATTGCTCGAGGCCTTCGTGGACAAGCGCGCCGAATGGCAGGCCGCCAATTTGAAGCAGCCGCCGATCGAGGAACTGACGCAATTATGCGGCGCCGACGGCGTGCAAGACGCACGGCTGAGCCTGTGGTCCGATAGCGCGCTGCAGCAGCGTATCCTGGATCTGGCCTCGTTGCTGGGCCAAGGCGCCAAGCGCAACCAGGAGCGCGCCGTTGTGTTGGAGAGCGCCGTGAGCGCCGGCCCCTCGGCGGAAAACTTCAGGCGCCTGCTGCAGCAATTCGTCGACGACAAGGGCGCCGTGCGCAGCAACGACCACCGGCGTGGAAAATTGTTGGTCGAGATCGAAAAACGTTTTGGCGACCATGCGGTGGAACAATTCGAAAGCGAATTCTCCAGTCTTGCGGAAGAGCTCAAGAACCTGCAGCTCCGTAGCAGCGAGCCGCTGGTGCTGGAAATGAACCAGGCCTTGTTTGAAGTCGGCAGCGCCTATCTCGACTGCTATCAGGAGGTCAAGGGCGAGCAGCGCGTATTCGATTTCGCCGACCTGGAATGGCATGCCTATCGCCTGCTGATCGACCCGGATCACGCCGCCTACATGCAGAGCCGGCTTGACACGCGCTACAAGCATATCCTGCTCGATGAATTCCAGGATACCAATCCGTTGCAATGGTGCATCGTGCGCGCCTGGCTCGATGCCTACGGCGACGACGCCGCGCCACCGTCGGTTTTCATCGTCGGCGATCCGAAGCAATCGATCTACCGCTTCCGCCGCGCCGAGCCGCGCGTGTTCGAAGAGGCGCGCGCCATGCTGTCGGCGCGCGGGGCGAGTGTTTTGCGCACCAACCAGACGCGGCGCAACGCGCAGGCGGTGGTCGATGGACTCAATGCCTGCATGACCGGGCGCAATGATATTTTTTCAGCCCAGACCACCACGTCGGTAGCCGACGGGGCCATGTGGCGTTTGCCGCTGGTGCAGGACGAGGATGAGCAGGAAGACAGCGCCATCGCAGGCATGCTGCGCGACCCGTTGACGACTGCGCGCGAAGAGCGCGAGGACGAGCGCCGCTACCGCGAGGGGCGTGCCGTGGCGGCGGCATTGCTGGCGGCGAGGAACACGCTGGCCGATACCTCCGGTGCGTTGCCGAAATGGTCGGACGTGATGCTGCTGGTCAAGAAGCGCAGCCATCTCGGCGCCTACGAAAAAGCCTTGCGCGAGGCCGGCATACCGTTCGTGTCGGACCGGCGCGGCGGCTTGCTCGAATCGCTCGAAGTGGCCGACTTGATCGCCTTGTTGAATTTCCTGATTACGCCGGGCGACGATCTGTCGCTGGCGCAGGTGTTGAAGTCGCCGATTTTCGGCGCGACCGACGACGATCTGATTGCGCTCGCTACGGACCATGTCGGAACCTGGTGGCAGCGCCTGCAGGCTTACGCGGCGGTACAAGGGGAAGCACAGGACGAGCAGGCGCTGCCCCGCGCGTTCGTGCTGCTGCAATCGTGGCTGCGTGCTGCGCCGCAATTGCCGGTGCACGACTTGCTCGACCTGATCCTGCACCAAGGCCGGCTGGTGGCGCGCTACGCGCAATCGGTCGGGGCGGCGCGGCGCGGCCAGGCGGTGGGCAACATCGAAGCGTTTCTCGAACTCTCGCTGGCGCTCGACGCCGGCCGCTATCCAAGCCTGCCGAAATTTATCGCCGCCTTGCAAACCCTGCGCAAGGGCGCCGACAACGATGCGCCGGACGAGGCGAATGTCGATGCCGCCGTGGACGCGGTGCGCATCCTGACGATACACAGCGCCAAAGGTCTTGAAGCCTCCATCGTGGCCTTGCTCGACGCGAATCACAGCGAACCGGCGCGCGACGATCTCGGCATCCTGTGCGACTGGCCGCAGGACAGCGAATGGCCGACGCATTTTTCCGCCTTCGGGCGCAAGGACGAACGCGGCCTGGCGCGCGAGCATTTGTTCAGTGCCGAGGAGCGCTTCAAACAGCAGGAAGACTGGAACCTGCTCTACGTTGCGATCACGCGTGCGAAAAATATCCTGATCGTCGGCGGCGTGGCGGGGCGGAAAAACGTCGACGCGCAAGGCGTGGTCGCCAACAGCTGGTATGCCCGGCTCGGACAGGTCACAGAAATGCCGCAGGATGGCGACAGTGCCAACGCCATCGATGTGGAACAATTGGCATTTACCATGCCGTTGTTCGACCCGCCGGCCTTGCCCGGCCCCGCCGCGCCTGTGTCGCCGGCGGCGTTGCAGTCGGCGCAGATCGACGAAGGCATCCTGCTGCATGGCTTGATGGAACGCCTGACCAATGGCGCGCAATGGCCGGTCGTGATACCGTCTGCCGCATTGATTGCAGGATGGCTGGCCTGCACGCCGACGCTCGCGGCATTGGTGCGCGAGCAGGCCGCAACCATCCTGAACCGGCAAGACCTGGCGCGATTCTTCGACCCGCGCCGCCACGTGGCTGCGTACAACGAGATGGAAATTGCCTACGACGGGAATTTCCTGCGTTTCGATCGCTTCGTGCAATTTTCCGAAGAGAGCTGGATACTCGACTACAAGCGCCAATTGCTGGCCGGCGAACGGGCCGCGTATGGCGCGCAATTGGCCCAATATCGGACGGCTGCACAGGCACTGTTTCCGGGACGCCGCATCCGCAGCGCGCTGATTCTGGTCGATGGCAGCTTGCACGAGGATATTTGAGAACGAACATGGACATCGCACACATCTTTCACGCCATCCTGCACCTCGACGACTCGCTCAGGATGCTGGTCGGCGAATACGGCGCCGCGTTTTACCTGATCCTGTTCTTGGTGATTTTTTGCGAAACAGCGTTCCTGCCCTTGTTCTTTCTGCCCGGCGACCCCCTGCTGTTTGTGTGCGGCGCGTTTTGCGCAACCGGCGCACTGAACCTGTGGCTGCTGATGGCGACACTGTTTGCCGCCGCCGTGAGCGGTTGCATGGTCAATTACGGCATCGGACGTTATATTGGCGCGAAAGCCTATACGCACAATTACAAATGGCTGGATCGGGCGGCGTTGACCCGAACGCATGACTTTTGCGACAAGTATGGCAGCAGAACACTGCTGATTTCGCCATATATCGCGGTGATACGCACGTTCGCGCCATTCGTCGCCGGCGTATCGGCGATGCGCGTCGACAAATTCGTCTGGGCCAATCTGGGCGGCGCAACGCTCTGGGTGGTGGGGCTGGTTGTCGGCGGCTACCTGTTCGGCAATATCGGCCTGATCCGCGATCATTTGAATGCGCTGGTGCTGGCCGGCGTGGCGATCGGCCTTGGCGCGCTGTTGCTGGGGACGGTGTTGCGTCTGTTGCGCAAGTAGCCTGTGCTGTCAATACTTGGCGCTTGATTGTTACCCACAAGTCGTGGCGCTACTTATTCCCCTCTCCCGCGGGCGGGAGAGGGGTGGGGGTGAGGGCGCGTGTCAAGACGACCAGAGTTCGAAGTTGCATACTCCTGTGTATTCCATATGTTTAGCTGCGGCAAGGAGAC
>FSYV01000402.1_pt1 | contig 17473 bp, 8 predicted proteins | sample 1638641 | NCBI WGS metagenome assembly FSYV01 (sample SAMEA3914813, study PRJEB12502) | metagenome | biome: forest; material: soil | place: Canada | collected 2011-07-07 | depth 0.3 m
TCGAGGAATTCATGGATGATCTCCATGCCGCTACTCTTGGCTTCGGTCGGCAGGTTGCGCTCGTAGCCCGATTCCGACCAGGAATAGAATAGCGGCAAATCGCCGCCATTGGTCAGCTTCAGACCTGCGGTGTCAGTCGGCACGCCTACCTTGGCGATCTTGAACTGGGCCGGCAACTCCAGCGCCTTTTGCACACCCTTGCGGTCTATCGCACCGATATCGATCTTGCCGGCCGCCGATTGCGCCGCCGCGCTGGCGTAGGCATCGATCGACAAAATCATGGTCGCAGCCGAATGTGTCTCGAACCAGCCGTCGTTCACTGCCTTCGACATATTCTCCCAATAACTGACGGGCACATCCTTCAACAATTTGGGGAAGTGGCGTGCCACCAGTTGGATCGTTGCAGCACGACTGACCAGCGGGTCGTAATAGTAGTTCCAATACCAGTTGTTCCAATAAGGCTGGGACACAATGGCATTGTTGAACACTGGCTGGATCAATTCATTGGCCACGTCATCTTGCTTGAGCAACTGGAAGCTCGCCGCCAGATAGGCCGCCCCCATATCATTGCGCCACCAGTTGCGCATGCTCTCGTTGCCGGCCTTCTGCATGCGCGTACGCAGGCTTTCGCGCAGGTTGGTCAGCACCGCCGTCGTCATCACGCCCTGGCGCGTCAACAGGTAGGCGGCTTCGGTGGCAGTGCGCCATTGCCAATCATCCTGCAAGCCCTGGCCCACTCGGCCTTGCAAGTAAACGTTGGCCCGTTGCAGCATGTCGTTCGGCACCGGGAGCTTGCGCTCCTTGGCTTCCACCAGCAGATTGACCACATAGGTCGTGGCGAACAGATCGGCCTGGCCGCCGCCCGGCCACATGGCAAAGCCGCCTTCGGCAGTCTGGCGCGCGCGCACCAGCGCCAGGTAGCGCTGGAAGGTCTTGCGCGGGTCCGGTGGTGCCTTGTCGATGTCCTTGTCCGCGCCGCTCATGTTGCGCTGGCGCTTCAACAGCTCTTCCGCCACACCGGGCTGGGTGCCGATCACCACGGCCGGCAGCGTCTGGCTGGTGATCTGCTCGGTGCAGCCGTACGGATAGACGTCAAGGTATTCCGCCAGGCCGCTGGCGAAGGCCCATGGCGAAGCCGAAACCGCCGCCTGGCTGCGCTGGAAGTTGGGGTACATGTCGGCCTGCGACTTGATGACGCCGCTGCCCTTGAAGGTACCGCTCTGCACCAGCGTGACATAGGCCGAGGCCGGGCGCACGCTGACATCGGTCGAGAGGCGTGCCTTGGCCTCGCCACCCTTGCCGGTCTGCGCCGTGAAGATCACGCTGGCCGAACCGAGCTGTGCCTGCGCACCGGGCTTGGCGCGCACCAGGAACTTGGTCGAGCCTTCTGAATTCTCGCTGATCTTCAAGGCCTGCTGCGCGGCGCCGACCACTTCCAGGCCGCCGGTTACGGCGAGACCGAGGCTGACCGCTGCATCCTTGCCCGAACCGCGCGCATTGTTCGACACGCCGACGCCGATCTCTACCTCATCGCCCGGCGTGATCGCTACCGGCACGTTCGGCAACAGCACCAGGTCGCCGCGCACCGTAGTGCTGGCCATGGCCGAAGCCGCCGTGTCGTCGTTCACCGCCACCGCCATCACGCGCAACGAACCGTTGAAGCTTTCCGGCACCGTGTAATTGAATTCACGCACGCCGTTCACATCGACCACGCCGGACCAGAACACCACCGGCTTGTCGCGCTTGCGCTTGAACGGGTTCAAGTTCTTGCCGATCGCACCATCGGCATCGCCGCCCGGTGCCGCGCCGCGCATCAGCTTGGCAAATTCAGGCAGGATCAAGTCCATGGTCTGCTGCGTCGTGACTTCGAGCGCGCGTTTCTGGAAGAAAAATTTCAGCGGGTCGGGCAGCTTGTAGCGCGCCACCTGCAGGATGCCTTCATCGACGGCAAACACCACGGCGCGCGTCGGCGCCTTCGATTCCAGCGTGAACTTCACGGCCTGCCCCGGCTTGACCAGTTCCGGCGCATGCAGCACCACCGGATTGGTCCGCCGCGCCTGGCTCGTGACGAACGGCACCACACCGTAGCTCATCGGGCTCATGTAGATTTCGTCCGAGGCCAGATCGCGCGCGAACTGCACTGATACATACCCGTTGCCTTCGAATTCCTTCGGCAGGACGATCTTTTGCGTCGATGCCGTGTCGATGGTCTTGAACCATTTCGACGCCACCACGTGATCGCGCTCGATGGTGATCAAGCCCGCGCCGGCGTACGGCGCGCGGATACTGATTTCGATCTCGTCGCCGGGATTGTAATCCTTGCGGTTGAGCGCCAACTGAAGTTCGGCGTTACGGTCGAGCGAGCGCGACACATTGCCATTGCCAGCGACACTGTATTCGACACGCACGAGTTCCAGCCCGTTGGCATCGCGGATCGCATAGGCAAAATTGCCCGGCGTCTGGGTCGCCAGCGGCAGTTTCGCGCCGGTGGCCGGCAAGTTGTACGCCTCTTCGTTCAACACCGTTTCCTTGGGCCGCGATTCGTACTTGAACAAGCCGTTGGGCTGCTTCATCAGCACCGACACCACGCGCCGCTCGATGCGCACCAGCTTGAGGCCGTTCACCGTCGTCTTGTGCGCCTTGGGGTCGATTGCGACGAAGGCGACGTTACGCACGCTGCCCTTGTTGACGTAACCGAGATCGCCGTCGGCCTTGTAGCCGATCAGGTAAGGCCGGTCCGACACCAGCGTCGACACTTCCGCCGCCACGCTGCGCCCGCCTTCCGGCTCGAAGGCGTTGACCACCAGGCGCATCTGGTAGGTCGCCTGTGCGTAGCGCTGCAGGCCGAGCACGATTTCGGCATTGCCCTTGTCGTCGGTCTCGCTCTTGGCCAACTCGTCGTCGAACTTTTCCTTGGCGTGCTGCGGATCATAGAACTGGTAATCGGAATAGCTGCGAAATGCCGGGTAAGCCGGCGTCAGGGTCAGGTGGGCATCGACGCGGCGCTTGGGCGCGGCCGTGCCGAACAGGTTTTGCACATTGATCAGCGCCTTCAAATCGGCCGGCGCGACCCAGCCCTCGTCGGTTTCGGGAGACAGATGCGCCGCCACCTTCATGCGGTCAGGCAGAAATTCCTGCACCTTGACGCTGACCGAGCCGAGCAGCAACGGCGGCGTTTCGGCCGCGCCGGGCGCGGCGCTGCCGGTGTCGCGCGCCAGGTTCAGGTTGAAGGTCATGTTGCCGGTCGGCGAACTTTCCTCGGTTGCATGCGTGAATTCCGCCATGCCGCCGGGACCGAGCCTGAGCTTTTCGCGCCGCACAACCAGGCCGCGCGCATCGGTCACCTCCATCTCCACCGGCAAATCAGCCAACTTTTGCGTCCAGCCCTGCGACTTGGCGACGATGCCGACGTTGATGCTATCGCCGGGCCGGTAGATACCGCGATCGGAAAACAGATACGCCTGGATCTGGTTCGGCAAGCCGCTCGAATGCAGGCCGCTGATATCGAAGCGCGACAAGTCGAGGGAGCGGTCGCGGTTGAGCGGCAAGAAACTCAGGTCGCCGGCTTTTTTCACGACCAGCACCACCGGCAATTTTTCGCGCACAAAACCGGTCATGCTCGGCAAGTGCGCCTGGCCGCTCGCATCCGTATTCTGGCTCACCAGTACCGAACCGTTGCGACCCCACACTTCGACATTTGCGCCCCCGACCGGCTGGCCATTGGCGATCGATTGCACGAACACGTCACGCGAACCGTCCACTGCCGATTTCGAAATGATGCCGAGATCGGTCACGATCACCAGGCGCCGTTCCAGCATCTTGGTCGGGTCGACCTTGTCCTCATCGTCCCCAGCCTCGCCCTGCCCGCCATCCCCGTCGCCCTCGCCGTCGTAACCCTGCTGGTCGGGTTGCTGGTCGAGGTCCGAAGCATTGGCGTTCTTCGGGTCGTATCCCTGCACGGTCAACAAGAACACCCCGCGCCGGTCGGCGACGTCAGCCTTCAGGTATTCGGAAAAATCGACCGTTTCGTAATGCGTCTTGCCGGGCCGCAGGTTGAGCGGCAATTTCTTCTCAAACCGTTCGGTCAGGCTGTCCGGCGTGATGCCTCCATAGAATTGCGGTTGCGACATGTCACCCTGGCTTTGCGTGACCAGGTGCTGCAACTGCTGCGGCAGCAGGCGTCCCAGTTCAATGCGCACGCCCGGCAAGTCGCGCACCACCAGCGGCAGTTTCTTGTCGCCCGACAGCGCCAGCAGCGACCCCTTGCTCATGATCGCCAGTTCCGGCGCTGAACGCTTGATACGGAAAATTTCATCACGCGTGGCGCCCAGCTCATAGCCGCCGGCCGATTTCAAGCCCTTGGCAATGCGCACGAACAGGAAGCGCCCCGGCTCGGCCGCGAACTTGAAGGCATGGATGTCGGTTGTCTCGCGTTCGGACGGCACCGTCTGCAGCGCGATGCGCTTGGATTTCTTCAAGACATCCTCGGTGACATCCGCTGCATCACTCCACGGCTCGTCGCTATCGGCCTTTTTCTCCGGCAGCAGCCAGGCGGCCGTCACGCGCGCCATCTCCTTTTCCTGGACCGGCATGCCGCTCGTGATTTGCAGGATGTTTTCCGGCTCGCCGCTATCGCCGGTCACGATCATCTGCTTCAATTCGACGATGTCGAGGCTGTACAAGCCTGGAATGGACAGCGCCATCACCTGGTCGGTCGGCGTGGCATTGCCGCCGCGCTGCGCCGTGACGCCTGAAGCGATACTGAGAGTCACGCCGGTAGTGGTCGCCGGAATGGCCATCGCCTCGGAAATCACTGTGGCCTGCAGGCGGAACTTGTCAAAGGTGACGGTCACCTTTTGCGCATCGGCCGGATGCACGAACAGGCTCGCCGCTGCCGAATCGCTGACCAGCGTCACCCGCTTCTCGAACACCTCAGGGTTGACCGGCTGGGTGAACGTCACGTTGAATACGGCCTTGCGCAAAGTGAATTGCACCGGGTCCTGGTAAAAGCTGGCATCGCCGATCTTCATCTCGAAGCGCGGCGACGAGAACGTAAGTTCGCGACCTACCTCGACATGCGGCGCCAGCGCCTTCGACCCGAGCGTGACGGTGTATTCCACGGCAATCGGCCAATCGTCGATCGGCGTGAACTCCAGCCGATTCGCCTCGACCCACATCCAGCGTCCGACCAATGCCGGCGAGATGCTGACGTCTTGCGCTTCCTTCCCCACGCGCGCCAGCGGCGCTGCCGAGGCGGAGAACGTCAACACCAGCGGACGCGGCTTGCCGTCACCCTCAACCGGGGTGCGTTCCGGCCGCGTGACCGTAATGCCGGTCACCGTCTTTTGCCCCACATCAGGCTGCACCGACGCCAGCGATGCCAATTTGGCGCGCCAATCGACGTGCATCAGCCTGGGGGTAGCCAGCGCGCCGAAGGCAACCAGCACGGCCAGCAAGGCGTAAGCGGCATGCGTCGCCGCCCAGCGCCCCAGCGGTGCCGTTTTCTGCCCCAGCCAAGCCAGCCAGTGTGGCGGCTGCCAGCTGCCGAGCAACCACTTCAACGGAATCAATAGAATGGAAAGAAGACGCCAGACCAAAGCGGCGCCACGCGCCACCAATTCATGCACCTTGCCCATCGAAGTGTTCTCCCTGAACGAACGTGTCTCGCTATACGAGTATGGGTGCTACGAGGATTGCATTACTGACAAGGGGTGTAGCTTACCTGTGGGGAGGGAGAATGTCTACCACCCGAGGTTTTGCAGAAGTTGGCTAAGCATCCTCCTCGATGTGGGAGTATCAAAGACAATATATCGCCGCTGAACATGATGCTCCCCTCGCTCGCAGGCGGTAGAGGGGAGAATCACAACCGCTCTAAGCCCCCACCCCGCGCATTCCACCCCCACAAACCTGCAGTCTGTCGCAATCCGCTGGAGACACAACTCGCGCCGGCCTACAGTACCCTCACACCAACGATTTCACTGAAAGGAAATCATCATGATCAAAGCAATCGGTTATCTGTTGAGCGCCATTGGCCTCGCTTGCCTGGCGATTGTCGCACTGCCACTCGCACTCGCCCTGGGTATCGTGCTGCTGGTATTCGCCTGCATAGGCGCAGGTTCCGGCCTGGCGATCATCGGCGTGTTCGTCGTTGCCGCGGTGGTCATTTGCGCTCTGCTGCTGCATTTGATGTTGCATTTGCTGGTGCCGGTGTTGATCGTTTGCGGCATCGTGTATCTGGTCAAGCGTTTCGGCAGCAAGAAGGCATCATCCGCGCCTGAGCAAGCCGTCTGAGCAAGCCCATTCAGCTAGCGTGGCACCAAAAAATTGCCGGGAGTAATTGCATGTCCACCAGTCTGCTGCAGATCGACGACCTCGGTTACTGCTATCCCAACGGGCACGTTGCGGTTTCGGGGTTGAGCCTGGATCTTGGTCCCGGCATACTCGGCTTGCTCGGGCCCAACGGCGCCGGCAAATCGAGCCTGATGCGGGTGCTGGCGACGCTGTCCAAGGCCACATCGGGACGGGTATTGTGGAAGGGTCAGGACATTGCGCAAAAGCCCGATGCCTTGCGTGTGGAACTCGGCTACCTGCCGCAGGATTTCGGCGTCTATCCCGCACTCAGCGCGCGCGAATTCCTCGGCTTCCTGGCCGCCGTGAAGGGCTTGTCGCGCAAGGTGTCCGCGCAGCGCATGCAGCAATGCCTGGAGCAGGTCGGCCTGGCCGATGCGATCGACCAACCATTGAGCACGTTTTCCGGCGGCATGCGCCAGCGTGTCGGCATTGCACAAGCCTTGCTGAACGACCCGCAACTGCTGATCGTCGATGAACCGACCGTCGGACTCGACCCGGAAGAGCGCATGCGCTTTCGCCACCTGCTGACCGAGCTGGCCGACCACCGCCTGATCATACTTTCGACCCATATCGTCTCCGACGTTGAAGCCAGCGCCACCTCGATTGCCGTCATGGCCAAGGGCAAGCTGCGTTTTCACGGCACGCCGGAAGCGCTGCTCGGCTCGGCGGTCGGCAAGGTGTGGGAACTGACCGTGGCCAGCGACCAACTGGTGGCCATGCGCGAACATCTGCACGTCTGCCATTCGGTGCGCCGGCCCGATGGCGTGCGCATCCGCGTGATTGCCGCCACGGCGCCGCGCCAGGATGCGGAAGCGGTCATCCCTTCAATGGAAGACGCCTACATGGCGTTGTCCGACCATGAATAAGCTGCATTGCCTGCTGGCGATTGCGCGCGCTGATCTGACCATGCGCCTGCGTTCGCCGCGCTTCTGGGTCGTGCTCGGTTTGCTGCTGCTCGGTACGCTGAGTTTTTTCCCGGGACCCGAACAGGGCTACATGACGGCCAGCGTCAATGGTCACTACCGCGCCAATTATTCCAGCGCGTGGATCGGCATGATCGTGGCGTTGATGATCTCCGTGCTGCTATCGGTTGCCGGTTTCTACGTCATACGTGGCACCGTCACGCGCGACATCGATACACGCGTCTGGCAATTGCTGGTGGTGACCACCATGACGCGCCGCACTTACCTGTTCGCCAAATGGTGCGCGCATCTGGTTGTCCTGCTGCTGATGAGCGCAGTCTGCCTGGCCGCCGGGATGGCCATGCAATGGGTGCGCGCGGAAGACCGCACGCTCGACGTGCTGGAATTGATCAAGCCGCTGCTCGTCATCGCGCTGCCGATGCTGGCATTGACTGCCGCCTGCGCCATCTGGTTCGACCTGCTGCCGCCGTTGCGTCGCACCATGGGCAACGTCATCTTTTTCATCGTCTGGGTCATGTCGCTTTCCCTCGGCGCCGCTTTCGCGGATCACGACCAGACGCATATCGACAGCGCCTTCATGAGCGATCCGAGCGGCATCGTCCTGTTCGTGCGCGATCTGAATCGTAACGTCGCGCCGCAACTACCGGAGCGCAAAGTCGATGGTTTTTGCCTGGGCTGCGGCGGGCACAAAGGTAAGCAGGGTGACAAATTTACCTGGCAGCGCTGGCAGCCGCGCATGGTCGACCTGCCGGCCCGCTTCATGTGGCTCGCGCTGGCGCTGCTGGCGGTCGCAGTGGCAGCGCCCGTACTCGATTGGGCCGGTGCGCGCGCGGCGCCACTGGCGAGCCAGGGCAGCGGGCTGGCGCCGCGCAACCGGCCGTTACGGCTAGTCACGCGCGCGCTTGCACCGCTGCAGGCCAGCCTGTTGGGGCGCCTGGTCTCGGCCGAAATTCTGTTGACGTTGCGGCAGCGCCGCGTGCTGTGGTGGATCGTCGCCTGTGGCGCGTGCCTCATGCAAGTCCTGGCGCCGCCGCCTGTTGCCGCACTCGGCATAGTGATGTCGTGGCTACTGTGGCTCGACATCCTGGCGCATGCCGCATTGCGCGACAAGGAAACCGGCACGGAGTCGCTGGTGTTCACCGCTCCCGGCGCGGTCTGGCGCATCTTGAGCGCACGCTGGCTGACACTGGTTGCGCTGATCTGGCTATCCACCCTGCCCGCCATGCTGCGCTTCGCGGTCATCACGCCACAAGCAGCCGTGGCGGTGGCACTGGCCGGTCTCTCGCTGGCCACCTGGGGCATGGCATTCGGGGCACTGTGGCGCAATGCGCGCCCGTTTGAGGTCGCGCTGTGCGCGCTGGCCTACCATGCCTTGAACGGGGGTACGATCTTGAATGTCGCCATTGACCCGATGAAAACGTGTATCCTGCATGCAACTGTTTTACCGTTCGCGATCGGCGTCATGCTTTGGTGCTGGCCACGCCTGCGATCGGGATAATTGCGCCCTTTGCCTGCTGCCTGTTGCTTTTTTACCCCAGGCGATTGCATATGACGGCGATTCCAGCCAAAGTGTGATCGTGATGAGTTGAAAAGGGCAACGGCAATGAAGACGGTACAACAAGAAGTCGACGAACGCACCAATCTGACAGGTTCCAACAAGTTTGAATTGCTGCTGTTCCGTCTCGGTGGCGACCAGCATGGCGAGCATTCGGAGTTGTACGGCATCAACGTTTTCAAGATCCGCGAAATTGTCGCCATGCCGACCATCACGTCGGTGGCCGGCTCGGGCGAGCACATGATGGGCGTGGTCAACCTGCGCGGCATGATCATCCCCGTGATCGACCTGCCCGGGGTAGTCGGTTGCATCCCCAAGACCGGACGCAATATCATCCTGGTGACGGAATTCGCCCGCACCACCCAGGCTTTTGCGGTTGAGTCGGTCGAAGAAATCGTGCGCCTCGACTGGAACCAGGTATTGTCGGCCGACCAAAGCGCCGGCGGCGGCATGGTCACCAGCATTGCGCGGCTCGATGGCGACACCGAATCGACCCGCCTGGCCCAGGTGCTTGACGTCGAACAGATCCTGCGCAAGATCACACCGCCTTCCACCCCCGACATCGATGAAAACACCATCGGCCCGCAGGTCACGCTCGCTCCCGGCTCCATCATCCTGGCGGCTGACGATTCCGGCACTGCGCGTCTGTTGATCGAAAGCGGCTTGAAGGCGCTGGGACTGCCCTATTTCATGGCCAAGACCGGCAAGGAAGCGTGGGAAAAACTGCAGGCGCTCGGCGCCAGCGCCAAGCTGGAAGGCCAGACTGCAAAGGACAAGGTCGCGCTAGTGCTGACCGATCTGGAAATGCCGGAAATGGACGGTTTCACGCTGACGCGCAAGATCAAGCAGGACCCGGCATTCAATACCATCCCGGTGGTAATCCATTCGTCGCTGTCCGGCTCAACCAACGAAGATCACGTCAAGAGTGTCGGCGCCGATGCCTATGTGGCAAAATTCGACGCCGAAGAACTTGCGGCCACGCTGCGCAAGGCACTCAAAGTCTGAGGCCTGCGTAGCCGTGCCGGCTCACTCGTTCGATCCGCGATAGCTTGCAAGCAGGCCATATACCTCGTCGCCCGTCTTTGCGCTGTCTAGATTGGCGCGCAAGGCCGAATCCGACAGCATCTCGGCCACATGGGCCAGAATTTGCAGATGCAGCTCGGTTGCCTTGGCCGGCACCAGCAGCACGAAGCAAAAGCGCACCGGCGTTTCGTCGGGAGCATCGAAGTCGATTGGATTTTGCAATCTGACGAAAACCGCCAGCGGTTCCTTCAATCCTTCAAAGCGTGCATGAGGAATTGCCACGCCCTGCCCGAGGCCGGTCGAACCAAGCTCTTCGCGCGCAACGAGGCGCGCCGTCACGTCAGTTGCAGCAACACCGCGATGCTCCTGCAGGAACAAGCCCACGGCCTTGAGCAGTGCCGGTTTGTTCGTCACCTCAAGATCAAGAAGTACATCCTCGGCGCGCAAAAACGATTTAACGGAATCCATATTTCCCTCACGATCGTGAACACGACCAACCATCCATGCCATGAATTTCGGCATGGACGCCATTTTAACAGGGTAGGCTTGCATCATCATTCCTCCTCTTTGAACCAATCATCGCGCGTCTGATCGAGCACCTTCTTGGCCTGCTCCTCGACAAACGGCACGCGCCGCGAAAACATGGTGATCAACACCGGCAGCACGATCAAAATCAGCACGGGTGCCAGCAAGATGCCGCCGACCACCACCAATGCCAACGGCTTTTGCACCTGCGAGCCGATGCCATCGGAAAATGCCGCCGGCAACAGTCCGACGCATGCCACGATGCAAGTCATCATGACCGGGCGCATCTGCACGCGGCAAGTGCGCACGATCGCGGCGCTGCGGTCGAGTCCGTTCTGGATATGCTGGTTGTAATAGGACAGCACAATGATGCCGTCCATCGCCGCAATCCCGAACAGCGCAACGAAGCCGATCGCCGCCGACACGGAAAACGGTGTGCCGGTGATGAACAGCGCAAAGATGCCGCCGATCAGGGCCATCGGAATCACGGACGCCGCCAGCAGCATGTCCGATATCAGGCCAAAGTTCATATAGAGCAAGATACAGATCAGCAGGATGCTGAGCGGCACCGCCAAAGCAAGGCGTCCCAGCGCTTCCTGCAGGTTGCCGAACTCGCCGACCCATTCGAGACGATAACCACCCGGTATTTTCACCTGCTCGTCCACCTTGTGTTGCGCTTCCAGCACGGCCGAGCCGAGATCCCTGCCGCGCACGCTGAACTTGATCGGAATATACCGTTGCTGCTGCTCGCGGTAGATGAATGACGCGCCGGACACCAAGCTGACGTTGGCCACGTCACCCAACGGTATCTGAACAATGCCGTTGCCATTCGGATTTTGCGCGCCGATCGTGATGCGGCCGACCGCCGCCAGGCTCTTGCGGTACTCAGGCGCGAGCCGCACGATCATCGGGAAATTCCGGTCGCTGCCCGGTTCGTACAGGTTGCCCGCCGCCTGTCCGCCGATTGCCGCCTGGACGGTCGTGTTGATGTCGCCCGCCGCAAGTCCGTAGCGAGCGGCAGCATCGCGATCGATCTCGATCTTCACGGTCGGTTGACCGAGCGAAGTAAACACCGACAAGTCGGTCACGCCCTGCACGGTCTGCACCACACGCTTGATCTGGTCGGCAGTCTTTTCCAGCGTCACGAGGTCGTTGCCGAACACCTTGATCGAATTCTCGCCCTTCACCCCGGAAGCCGCTTCCTCGACGTTATCCTCGATATATTGCGAGAAATTGAATTCCACGCCGGGAAACTTCTCGCTCAATTGCTTCGTCATCTCGTCGGTGAGCTTTTCCTTGTCCACGCCCTTGGGCCATGTATCGAACGGCTTCAGGGGCACGAAGAATTCGGCGTTGAAGAAGCCGGATGTATCGGTACCATCGTCGGGCCGGCCATGTTGTGAGACGGTGATTTCCACTTCCGGATACGACTTGATAAGCTTGCGCATTTCGTTGACGTAGCGATTGCTTTCTTCAAGCGATATCGAGGCTGGCATGGTTGCGCGGATCCACAGGTTGCCCTCTTCGAGTTTGGGCAGGAATTCGAGGCCGAGCGGGCGTACCGCCAGCGCTGCCAGCACAAACAGCACACCGAGACCAACCAGCGTGGATTTCTTGTTGGCCAGTGCGATTTCGATTACCGGCTCGTAGGCCTTGCGCAAGATGCGTACGAAAATCGTCTCGACTTCTTCCAGGTGATCGGGCAGCAGGATTGCGCTCAACGCCGGGGAAACCGTGAACGTGGCAATCAGACCACCCAGGATCGCGTAAGCATACGTCTTGGCCATCGGGCCGAAAATATGCCCTTCGATGCCGCTCATGGTAAACAGCGGCACAAAACCGGCAATGATGATCGCCGCCGAATAGAAAATCGCACGATTCACTTCGGTCGCCGAATTCGCGATAACCGCGAACTTGCCGCGCAGGCCGAGGACGCTGCGCTCGGTATGCATCACGGCCATGCCGGATTTGCGCGATTCGTGACTTTCCGCAAGATGGCGGAAGATGTTTTCGACCATGATGACCGACGCATCGACCACCAGTCCGAAGTCGATCGCCCCGACCGAGAGCAGGTTGGCCGACTCCCCGCGCAAGACCAGCAAGCCTATGGCAAATGCGAGCGCGAACGGAATCGTCAACGCCACGATGACTGCTGTGCGCAAATTACCCAGGAAGGCCCATTGCAGCAGGAAAATCAACAGCACACCCACCAGCATGTTGTGCAACACAGTATGCGTCGTGACCTGGATCAGGTTGCTGCGGTCATAGATCTGCTCGATGTGCACGCCGGGTGGCAGGACGCCGGTGGTATTGATCTTCTCGACCTCCGCTTCGACCTTCTTGATGGTCGGCATGCTTTCGCCGCCGCGCCGCATCAGGACGATGCCCTGCACGATGTCGTCTTCATCGTCGATGCCGGCTATGCCCAGGCGCGGCTGATGTCCGACACTGATCTGCGCCACGTCGCCCAGCAGCACCGGCACGCCGTGATTCGAGGTGAGCACCATCTTGCGGATATCGCTCATCGACTGCACCAGGCCCAAGCCGCGCACCACAGCCGATTGCGGCCCGATGTTGATGGTCTGTCCACCGACGTTGGTGTTGCTATTGTTGACCACCTGCAGCACCTGCGGCAGCGTCAAGCCGTAACTGGCCAAACGGTTCTGATCGATCTCGATGTCGTAGGTCTTGGTCTTGCCGCCCCACCCTGTCACGTCGATCACGCCGGGCACGGCCTTGAAGCGGCGCTCCAGCACCCAGTCTTCCAGCGTTTTCAGGTCAGTTACGGAATAGCCGGGCGGCCCCATCACGTGGTAGCGATAGATTTCGCCGGTCGGGCTGGTGGGAGAAATCTGCGGCTGGGCGCCGTTGGGCAGCGGCGGCAATTGCGACAGCCGGTTGATCACCCACTGCTGCGCTTCCTCATACGTAAAATCGTAGGAAAACTGCACCTTGACATCAGACAGACCGAACATGGAAATGGTGCGTACCACCGTCACATGCGGGATGCCCGACATGCCGACCTCGATCGGGATGGTGATATAGCGTTCGATTTCCTCGCTCGACTGGCCGGAGCTTTGCGTGACGATATCGATCAGGGGCGGCACCGGATCGGGATACGCCTCGATATTGAGTTTCATGAAGCTGACTATGCCCGCGCCAAACATGGCCACCAGCAGGATCACCATCAAAAACCGCTGTCTCAGCGCTAATTCGACAACACGATTCATACTTTGCTTTCTTTAGAATTATTTCCGCACGTCGGCCGATGCGGCACCAGCCACGACGTCGCTGCGATTCCACCATCCGCCGCCCAATGCCTGGAACAAGGCGGCTGTATCGGCATAGCGATTGGCCTGCGCCTGCACCAGGCTCAGCGCGGCTTGCTGGTAAGTCTGTTCGGCGGCCAGCAGCGACACATACCCGATGTCGCCCAATTCCACCTGGCGTCGCGAGATGACCAGGCTGTCGGCGGCCGACCGCTCCGCCTCCGCCGCCGCCTGCAAGGCATCCGCGTCGAATTGCAAGGCCTGCAGCGTGTCCGCCACGTTCTGGAAGGCTGCAATCACGGTGCCGCGATATTGCGCGGCAGCTTCGTCGTAGGCCGCTTCTGCCGCGCGCTTCTTGTGCAGCAGCGCGCCCCCCTCGAACAAGGGCTGCGTGATGCCGCCGGCCAGCGACCAGAAGCCGTTGCCCGACTTGAACAACTGGCTGACCTGCGTCGCCATGCTGCCACCTGCCGCGCTCAAGGTGAACTGCGGCAGCATGTTGGCCTTGGCCACGCCGATCTGGGCGCTGGCCGAATGCAATTGTTCCTCTGCCGCACGCACGTCGGGGCGCTGCTCGACCAGCTTTGACGGCAGAGTCAACGGCAATTCCTGCGGCAATTGCAGCGAGGATAAATCAAACTTCTCGCCCGGCGCATCGCTCGGGAAACGTCCAGCCAGCGCAGCCAGCAAATCGCGCTGCTGCGCCAATTGCTTTTGCAATGGCGGCAGCATGGCCTTGGTCTGCGCCAGTGTCGCCACCTGAGCGATCACGTTGGCTTCCGCCACTGCACCCAATTGCAACTGACGCTTGAACAAGTCGAGCTGCTCTTGCTCGATCTTGACCATCGCCTCGGTCGCCGCAATCTGTGCGCGCAGCGAGGCTTCCTGTACGGCGGCCGCCACCACGTTCGAGGTCAGCGTCAGATAAGCGGCCTCCAGCTGGAAGCGTTGCGAATCGGCCTGCGCCTGCAGGCTTTCCACAGCACGCCGGTTGCCACCGAACACGTCGAGTGTGTACGACACATTGAGTTGCGCGGTATGGAGATTGAACAGCGAAGCACCCGACGCGGCCGAAGACGACACGCTGCCGAGGGCTTCCTTTTGCCTGGTCGGCGAGAAATTGGCGCTCACGCTCGGGTAGTAGGCGCCCGCCTGCGCGTAGGCCGTTTCCTGCGCCACGCGCAATGCCGCTTCGGCTTGCTGCAGGCTCGGGTTGTTCTTCAACGACTGTTCGATCAAGCTGTTCAATGCCGGCGAGCGGAACAGCGTCCACCATTGCGCCGGAATATCCGCCGTGCTGACGAAGCGCTGCGCTTCGCCGCCGGCAACGGGCGCTGAAGCAGTTGGTGCGCTAACAGGCTGTGTGGTGTAGCCGCTCACTGAAGGCGCCGCCGGGCGCGAAAAGTCCGGGCCGACCGCGCAGCCGGCCAGCAGTAATCCGGCCAGCACGGCGTTCAGCCGCAACCCGATGCGGGTTGTCTTGTTGCGTATGTGTGTCATGGCTTTTCCGGTGATTTCTGGCGGGGTGCTAGTTGCTTTCTGCCGCACGGTCGATGAACAATGCGCCGCTGGTGACGACGCTCTCGCCCGCAGTCAGGCCGCTCGTCACTTCCACCATCTCGCCGTCGATGCGCCCTGTATGTATGGGGCGCAAGGCCAGCAAGCCGTCCTTGCCGGCGACGAACACGTGCGCGTCGGAGCCTTCATAGATGATCGCGCTTTGCGGCACGCCCGGCGCCGTCACGGCGTCGCCGGTGACGATGCGGAAGCTGGCAAACATCATCGGTTTCAAGGCGCCGTCGCGATTGTCGACTTCGGCGCGTACCGGCAGGCGATGCGTGTTCGGATCGACCGACGGCGCGATCCAGGAGAGCTTCGCCTTGAACACGCGGCCCGGCCAAGCCGGCACCTTGACTTCAACCGGCGCGCCGAGTTTCATCAGCGGCGCATCAGTCTCGCGCACGTTGGCCACCAGCCAGACGGTCGACAGATTGGCGATCGAATACACGGGATTGGCAGCGCCGCCCGCAGCGCTCTGGATGTTTTGTCCGATGCCGACCTGGCGCAGGATGACGGTGCCGGCGATCGGCGCGCGTACCACGGCTTCCGGACTCATCTTCTGCATGGCCGGCTCCGCTTCCAACGCCCTGATCTCTTCTTCGGTCTTGCCGAGGATGCGCAAACGGTTGCGCACTGCGCCGAGAGCAATCTCGCTGTTATGCAAGTTGCTTTGCGCAGTCGCCAGATCGGCCTGGCTTTGCAGCCAATCCTTCTGCGCGCCGGCTTTGGATAAGAACAATTCGTGCTGGCGCTTTTCCGTGGCATCAGCCAGTTTCGCCTGTGCTCCGGCGGCATTCAATGCGCCGACTGCGGCGACCAGATCGTTCTGGCCCTGGACGAATTCGGAAGCCTCGATCGCCATCAACGGCGTGCCCGGCGCGACCGCATCGCCGAGCTTGGCGAACAGCTTGGTCACGTGCCCTGAGTAGGGCGAAAACACCGGCGTCGTCGTATCGTCATTGTTGGCGATCGCGCCATCGGTGATCTGTTCGCCGCGAAAACTTAGCGCTTGCACGGGTACGATCTTCAAGGCCTCCAACTGTTTCTTGGTTGGACGGAACGTGCCGGCCGCAGCCGGCGCTTCGGCGACAGGCTTGACCTCTTGCTTGCCACCGGCAAAATGCCAGATCAGCAAACCGGCAACGACAATCGCCGCGATGCCGGCTATCACGCGCGCCTTGTTGTTGAACGGCGTCACACTTGTACTTGGTTTGGTCATGATAATTTCGGCTGGTTGATTCATGGTATTGCTTCGGGAAATGCAGGTGGAATTCTACGCTATGACATTAAGGAGCAAGCAAAAACTGCAACACGCCGCGCAAATGCACAACATGCCAAGGAATGGCAGCGCTATCCAGGCAAGGCGCATACTTCTATTCGGTTCATCTCGTTTATTTGACGGACTGCAACAGTCGATAGCAAGAGACGTGCCATCAAATGCAACACGCCGCAGACATGGCGGCGCGATCTCTCACATGATCCTGAATCTGGCGAATATCGATCTTCAGACGCGGATACGAACGCCGCGCCGTGGGGACCAGTTTCCCCACTGATTCGGAAGGGACAATGCGCTTTCGATCCGATGTGGGCGGCGACGCGTGGAATGCGGCTATGCATGATGAGTTTCACCCACTAGGAACAGCTACTAAGCCCGGCTAATAGGCATCGTCGGTTTGGCAACGCAATCCAGTGGCATCAAGAATTCGATCGATTTCCGATGATTCAAGTCACCCTCTCGTTTTTTCCCACGAGAGGGTGAAACATCATTACCAGTGATAAATGATGTCGCCAGACAGGATCGTTTCCGATGTCTTGTTGGCGGCAATGCCCAGGTTGGAGTTACCGTTGAACGCAGCCATGCCTGCATGGTAGAAAGCGATCTCAGGACGCAATTCGATTTGCGGCGAGAGCCAGTGCTGCCAGCCCAGGGCAAAGTTGCGGTACGTGGTTGGCGTACCCGTACGTTGACCTTGCATGTCGCGATAGATTTCCGGACGAATCGAGAAGTTATCCAACGCGTTCGGTGAATAGTTCAAGTACGTCACGAAACCGGTCGCCCTTGCGGTACAAGTCATGACCGCCGAATTGGAGCAATACGCCATGCTCGGGGCGTTGTACGGCATGACGTCCGGCGAGAACGGCGTGCCGCTGCCGGTGGCAATGATGTTGGTCTGGACGTAGGCGTTGTTCAGGTTGGGTACATTCTTTTGATGCTCCTGATACAACTCTGCCGCAATATGCCAATGCTCGTCGAACTGGTGATAGAA